>Ga0316628_100001305_pt1 | contig 17470 bp, 14 predicted proteins | sample OWC_Aug_M2_C1_D5_FD_207648 | JGI IMG/M metagenome (GOLD analysis project Ga0316628, IMG submission 207648) | Wetland soil microbial communities from Old Woman Creek delta, Ohio, United States - OWC_Aug_M2_C1_D5_C | ecosystem: Environmental > Terrestrial > Soil > Wetlands | place: USA: Ohio... | reverse complement strand
CGAGACGTCCGCCGGCGTTGAACGCGCGCACAGCGCCGAGATATTCAGCAACGCCCGGCGGCGCGTCCTTGCGCGTCCAGATCTTCGCGATGCCCGACTCGAATTCCGCCGTCTTGAGCGCTTCCGGAGCGGTGAGGTCGTAGACGCCGTCGCCCGCGAAGACATCGATCACGGTGAACGGCTTCGCCTTGGCGCGCAGCTGCGTCAGAAGCAACACGAGCACCGCGTGCTTGTGCACGTCGGCCCAGTTGCCGGCATGGAAGCCATGACGATAGCTCAGCATGGCACCGGACGTTACACTCCGCGCCCACCATGCCAGAACAACAAAACACGGCCCCGCATCCCCACCGCTGGGCGATGCTCGCGGGCGTATGGATGGTCTATTTCTGCTTCGGCTCCACCTCGGCGGCGATCGCGCCGCTGGTCGCGCGCATCACGACGGAACTCGGCCTCACCCATACCCAGATGGGCTCCGTCCTGGGCGCGTGGCAGCTCGTCTACATCGGTGCGGCGATTCCCTGCGGCGCGCTGCTCGACCGGCTTGGGACGCGGCGCGGCCTGACGCTCGGCGCGCTGGTGGTCGCGGCCTCCGGGATTCTGCGCGGCCAGGCGGACTCTTACGTCACGCTGCTGATCGCGGTCGCGGCCTTCGGCATCGGCGGCCCGCTGGTATCGGTCGGCGCGCCCAAGGTGATCAGCCAGTGGTTCGTGGGGCGCGAGCGCGGGCTGGCCATGGGGCTTTACATGGTGGGCCAGTCGCTCGGCACCATCATTGCGCTCTCGGTGACGCCCTCGTTCGGTCTCAGGCTCGCGGGCGGAAATTGGCGCGTCGTGCTGACCGCTTACGGTTTCATCGCGCTGGCCGCGGCGCTCGCCTGGTTCGCGATCTCGAGCCATCCGGCGAGCCGCGCCATGGAACATCGCATCGCCGCCGAGCCGCGCACGCCCCAGGGCCGCGTCATGTTCGAGCTACTCAACGTGCGCGCGCTGCGGACCGTGCTTTACCTCGCCGTCGGCACGTTCTTCTTCGGCCACGCGCTCGCCAACTGGCTGCCCGAGATCCTGCGCACCGGCGGCATCGATCAAGCCGATGCGGGCTACTGGGCCTCGATCCCCGTCGCCATCGGCATCGGCGCCGCGCTTACCTTCCCACGGCTCGCAATCCCGTCGCGGCGCATCCCGATCCTGGCGGCGCTGTTCACCTGCCAGATGGTGGCGCCGATGCTGATCCTCGCGGGCGGCGGCGCGCCGCTCGCGGCCGGGCTCGTGCTGCAAGGTCTCGCGCGCGGGTCGCTGTCGACGATCGTGTTGCTGGTGCTCATGGAGCTGCGCGAGGTCGATCCGCGGCGCATGGGTGCGGCGGGCGGGATGTATTTCACCGCGGGCGAGATCGGCGGAGTGCTCGGCCCGCTGACCATCGGCACGCTGGTCGATCTGTCGGGAGGGTTCGCGGCCGGGCTCTACTTCCTGACCGCGCTGTGCGCGTGGCAGCTCGGGCTTCTGTCGCGGCTCAGGCTGGCGCTGCGTTGATCAACCTCGATACGCAGCTTACCAGATCCTTGAGCACCACGGGCTTGGTGAGCGCCTCATCTGCGCCGAGCTGCCTGGCGTATTTCAGGAAATCCACGAAGCCCATGTTGCCGCCGCCGGACAAGGCGACGATACGGAGCGCAGGTTTGACTGCTCGCAACCGCCGAATAGTCTCGATGCCTTCCATGCCCGGCATGACAAGATCGATCACTGCGGCGTCGGGCTCGACCGTTTCGATGAGTTTGAGCGCGGCGATTCCATTCTCCGCCTCGTGGACCTCGAAACCTTTAGCCTCGAAGGCCGTGCGCAGCAGCGAACGAATGGGCGCTTCGTCGTCGACCAGCATGATCGTGGTCATGATCGTACCTTGCGGTGGCTCGCTGCGGGTTTGGGCGCAGCGAAATCGCGTCCCAACTGGACGCTCCACTACCACAGGTAGAGTTAATGAAAAATTAAAAGTGATTTTGGTCGGATGATTCCTTCACACGACCGGTGAGATAGCTATCGTCCGACGCCAACGCTACTCAGCCGGCTGAATCGCCGCTGCCTCATGTTTCTCCGCCTCGACGCGCGCGGATGCGAGGTAGGAGTAGACGGCGGGGATGACGAACAGGGTGAACAGCGTGCCGACGAGCAGCCCGCCCACGATCACCAGCCCGATGTCCTGCCGGCTTTCGGCGCCTGCGCCGGAGGCGATCGAAAGCGGCATGGCACCGAACACCATCGCGCCGGTGGTCATCAGGATGGGGCGCAGCCGGATCACCGCGGCCTCGCGCACCGCGCGCACCCGATCCATGCCGCGTCTTCGGTTCTGGTTGGCGAACTCGACGATGAGAATGCCGTGCTTGGTGATCAGCCCGATCAGCGTCACGAGCCCGACCTGGCTGTAGATGTTGAGCGTCGAGCCGTCGAGCCACAGCGCGAATAGCCCGCCCGCGATCGACAACGGCACCGTGAGCATGATGATGAACGGGCTGCGGAAGCTTTCGAACTGTGCGGCCAGCACCAGGTAGATGAAGGCGAGCGCCAACACGAAGGTCATGTAAATGCCTGACGAGGACTTTTTGAACTCGCGCGACGTTCCGCCATAGTCGACCTGGGCCGTCGGCGGCAGCACCTCGCGCACCACCGTGTTGAGCTGGGCCAGCGCCTGGCCGAGCGAAAGCCCGGGCCCGAGGCTCGCCGTGATCGTGGCCGAGCGGAGCTGGTTGAAATGATTGAGCTCCGACGGCGCCACCGACTCCGTCACCTTGACCAGGTTGGACAGCTGCACGAGCCCGGAAGTGCCGCGGACATAGAGACGTGATAGGTCGGTCGGGCTGACACGGTAAGGATCGGCGATCTGCACGATCACGTCGTACTGCTTGCCTTCGCGCTTGAATCGCGTGACCTGGTGGCCGCCGAGCAACGTCTGCAAGGTCCGCGCAAGCACATCACCCGAGATGCCGAGGTTCGCCGCCTTGTCGCGATCGACGTCGACCTTGAGCTGCGGTTGGTTCAACTTCAGGTCAGTATCGAGGTTGGTCAACCCTGCAATCTGCGATGCGCGCGCCATCACCTTGTTCACCATGGCATCGAGCTCGGCATAGGGGCGCGTCGTTTCGATGACCAGGTTGACGGGCTTGTCGCGCGGGCTGCCGCCAAGCGGTGGCGGGTTGAGCGGAAAGGCGAGCACGCCGGCCACGTTGAACAGCGGCATCACGAGGCTTTCCCCGATCTTCTGTTGCGTGCGCTTGCGGTCGGACCAGGGCTGCAGCAGGCCGAAAGCGGCGCCCTGGTTGATGGTCGGGAACCCGGCAACGACGAAGGCGCGGTCGACCTCAGGCACGGTGGCGTAGATCCCCTCGACCTGGCGCGCGTACTTGTCCATGTATTCGATGGTCGAGCCCTCGGGCGCGCGGAACACCGTGAACAGCACGCCCTGATCCTCGAACGGCGCCAGCTCGGATGAGAGCTGCGAATAAAAGAACACGCCGAGCCCCGCCACCGTCGCCCCGACCATGATGATCGCCGGCCTGGCCGATAGCGCGCGCTGCAGGAGCCGGTCATAGCCGCGCGTCACGCGCTCTATGAAGTTTTCGATCGCGCTGTAGATGCGCCCGTGGCTCTTCTGATGGCGCAGGAACTGCGAGCACATCATGGGCGAGGCGGTGAGCGCGACGAACCCCGAGACGATCACCGCGCCGGCCAGCGTGAGTGCGAATTCAGTGAACAGCCGGCCCGTGGTTCCTTGCATGAACCCGATCGGCACGTAGACCGCGGCAAGGGTGAGCGACATGGCGAGCACGGCGAAGCCGATTTCGCGCGAGCCGATCAGCGCCGCGTGCAGCGGCTTTTCCCCCTGCTCCACGTGGCGCCAGATGTTCTCCAGCATGACGATCGAGTCGTCCACCACGAGGCCGATGGCGAGCACCATCGCCAGCAGGGTGAGCGTGTTGATCGAGAAGCCGAACAGATACATCAGCGCAAAGGCGCCCACGAGAGAGACCGGGATGGTCACCAGCGGCACCAGGGTCGCGCGCACCGAGCGTAGGAAGATGAAGATAATCGCGACGACCAGCAGGATCGCCTCGCCGATCGTCCAGTAGACGTTCTTGAGCGATTCCTTGATGAACAGCGCGCGGTCGTAGGCGACATCGGCCCGCATGCCCTCCGGCAGGGTGCGCGAGATGTCGGGCAGGTGCTCACGCACGTCGCGGCTGATGTCCAATGGATTGGCCGTCGATTGCCGCACCACCCCGACCGCGACCGCGCTCTGCCGATTGAACCGGATCTCGGAGCGGTCGCTCACCGGGCCGAGCTCGGCGTGACCTACATCCTTGAGCCGCACCAGCGTGTCGGCCTCGCCGCGGCGGATCGCCATATCGTTGAACTGCTGCGGCGTCTGCAGATCGGTGAGCGGCAGCACGGTGTATTCGCGCCAATGGCTCTCCACGCGCCCGGCCGGCATCTGCACGTTCTCGCGCGTCAGCGCGGCCTCAACGTCCTGCGGCGTCACGCCGTAGGCCGCCATGCGGTCGGGATCGAGCCAGATGCGCATGGAATAGCGTCGCTCGCCGAAGATCGTCACCTGGGCGACGCCGTTGATCGTCTGCAGCTGGTCCTTGATGTAGCGGTCGGCGTAATCCGACAGCTCCATCGCGTTGTGCCGCGTGGACGACAACGCGAGATAGATCGTCGGCTGGGCGTCCGCCTCCACCTTCTGGATCACCGGCTCGTCGATGTCGTCGGGCAGCTGCTTGCGCACGCGGCTGACGCGGTCGCGCACGTCGGCGGCGGCCGAGGACGGATCTCGGTCGAGGTTGAACGTGACCGAGATGTTCGACTGCTCCTGGCGGCTCACCGAGGTCATGAAATCGATACCCTCGATGCCGGCGAGCGAGTCCTCCAGGATCTTGGTCACCTGGGTCTCGATGATCTCGGGGCTCGCGCCGCGATAGGTGGTTTGAACGCTGACCACCGGCGGATCGATCTTGGGATACTCGCGCACGGTCAGGCGCGAATACGAGACGATGCCGAGCAGCACGATGACGAGGCTCAGCACCGTCGCAAAGACGGGCCGCCGAATGCAGACCTCGGAGATTTTCATCGGTGCGCGGGCTCAGCTGCGTTGGCGGGCATCGGGCCCGAGCCGCGGTTCTCCACGATGGCTGGCGCGGGCGGCTGCGCGGCGCCGGAGGCCGGCAGAATCACGACCGGCCCGCCGTCCTGCACCTTCTGCTGGCCGGCGACGATGACGATGTCCTCCGGCGCCAGCCCTTCAACGATCTCGGCGCGGCCGAATTCGCGCAGCCCGATTTTGACCGGCGTCTCGACCGCCTTGTTGGCGATCACGCGGAACACGAGCAGCCGGTCGCCGAGCGGCACGATCGCCTGCTCCGGGATGACGAGCGCGTCGGCGCGCGAATTGACCTGTACCACGGCGCGGACGAACTGACCGGGCCGCAACGCGCGATCGCGATTGTCGATCATGGCGCGCACGCCGAGCGCGCGTGTCAATGGATCGATGCGGGTGTCGATCACCGCGACCGCGCCCGTGAATGCGCGACCCGGCAGCGAGTCGGCCTCGACCAGGACTTTCTGGCCGAGCGCGACGAAGCGCGCGTAGCGCTCGGGCACGGTGAAATCGAGCCGCAGGGCGGCGATGTCGTCGAGCGTCACGAGGTCCTGGCCCGCGGTCACGTAGGCGCCGCGGTCGATCCGGGTCATGCCGACGACGCCGGAGAACGGCGCGCGGATCGCGGATTTGTCGAGCCGCGCGCGCGCCAACGCGACAGCGGCGCGGTCGGCTTCGCGGGTGGACAGCGCCTGGTCACGGGCCTGGATCGTGCCGGCGCCGCGGTTGAGCAGCTCCTGCGCACGTGCGTAGTTGCTCTCGGCGAGCTTGAGCGCCGCCTCGGCTTGGGCGAGCTGGGCGCGATCCATCGAGTCGTCGAGTTGGAACAGCGCTTGGCCTTTGTCGACCTCGCGGGTGTCGGTGAACTCGATCCGGGTCACCAGCCCCGGAATCTCGGAGCGGACCACGATCGATTGGTTGGCGCGCAAGGTGCCGATCGCGCGCACGGTATCGACCATGGTGGCGTGACCCACGGGCTGCGCCTCCACCGGGGTCGGCGGTACGACGGCCTGCAGCGTCTGGCCGCGCGATTCCAAAGGAATGGCCACACACACCGCCGCCGCCGCGATCGCTGCGATTAACCGCACCGTCACAGACTCCTTGCCCATCTGAACTGAACGGTTTAGTTTAGTTTCGTTCATTGCGGGACGCAAGCCCATGGATGCCCCACGGACGGCCGCGGAACGGCGTGCCTCCAGCAAGCACGACGATATCCTGCATGCCGCGACGGAGACCTTCCTCGAGGCGGGCTACGAGCGCGCCAGCATGGACGAGATCGCCGCCAAGGCCGGTGTCTCGAAGGCCACCGTCTACAGCCATTTCCGCAGCAAGGAGGCACTGTTCGAGGCGATCATCCGCGAGCTGTGCCAGCGCCTGGTCACGCCTTTGCGCGTCGCGGACTCCGGCCGCGTCAGCCCGAAGGAAACGCTGACCGAGTTCGCGCGCAGCTACGTCGAGCTTCTGCTCGATCCCTCCTCGCTCGCGCTGCATCGCCTGCTGGTCGCCGAGGCGACCCGCGATCCGGAGCTTGCCGGTGCATCCTACCGCGCGGGCGGCGCGCAGGCGCTGCGCGGCCTCGCCGATTACCTGGCACAGGAAACGGCCCGCGGCACCCTGTCCGTCGAGGACCCGACGTTCGCCGCCGAACAGCTCTTCGGAATGCTGAATGGACATTTGCAGGTGCGCGCCCTGCTCCATGTCGAGGCGAAGCCGCCGCGCAAGACGCTCGACCGATTCATCCAGACCGCGATCGCCGCGTTCCTGCGCGCGCACGGCCCGCGCAGCGAAGCGGCCTAGAGTCCCAGCCGGAACCGCGTCATCACCACCACGGTGGTGAGCTGCAAAAGCGCCTCGAGCGCGGTGAGCCCCAGGTAAAATCGCATCAGCTTCGCCACGAGATCCATGTTGGGGCTGGGCTTGCGGAGCTCCCACAGCACGCGCAGGTTGATCGGCGACAACATGCCGAGGCCGAGCACGGCCATCACGGCGACCAGCGCCACCGCCGCATCCACCCAATAATGCTGCGGGTACGGGACGTCGAGGTAGCCGAGCCGGCGCGCCAGCTCCCACCCCGCCGTTGGTGTCACCGTCGACAACATCGGGAACAGCCAGAAGAACCGCGCCGACAATTCCTGGTTCACCGTCCGGCGCAGCAGCGGGTTCAGGCGGCGCAGGATGGGGCCGAGCACGAAGCCCATGAACAGGTCGATGCCCGTCCATGCCAGCCCGAAGAAGACATGCACCCAGTTCAGCAGCCAAAGACTCGCCTCCGGCGACATGAACTTGTCGGCATTGACGGTGAACACCACCAGCACGACGCCTGCGATGAAGATCCACGAGAATTTCCACCGGATCAGCGGCGGCAGTTTCTCACGCGGCTCGGCGATCGTTGCCATCAACGCCCCTTTCCTGCGCGTTTCGATTTCAGGTGGCGCACGAAGGCAAGCGCGTGCGCCGACAACGGACGGCCTGGCGGCGCGGCCCAGCGCACTTCGAGCGCGGGAATCGCGACGGTAAGCGCGATCGGCTTCAGCGCGCCGGTGCGGATATCCTCGGCCACGGTGGAGGTCAGGCACCAGGCGAGCCCGGCGCCATGGCGCGCCAATTCCTTCACGGTCTCCGCGTCCTGCGCCTCCGACACGACGAGGTGGCGGCGCACGCCGATGCGGCGCATGACGACGCCGATGATCTGGGCGAAATGCGACGCCGAGATGCCGCCGACAAAGCCGAATTCCGAAAGCAGAACCGGCGAGACTGACTGTCGGCCTGCGAGCGGATGCGACGGCGCCGCGACGAGGCAGAGCCCCTCGCTGCCGATGACCTCCGACGACAAACCTTTCATCGGGCCGAGGGCCAGGAACACGCCGAGGTCGACCTCCTGCGCATTGAGGAGAGCCAGCACGCGCTCGCCGGTCTCCGAACGGGTGACCAGCTTCGCCTGGGGATGGGCGTGCACGAAGGAGGCAAGCCGCTCGGCGAGAGCGCCATGGGCGAGCGAGCGCTGCGCCGCCACCGTGACGGCGACCGAACGCTCGGCGCCGAGCGCGCCGAGTTGGCTCGCGGTCTCCTCCGAGCGGCGCACCACGTCGAGGGCGTAGCCGTAGACAGCCTCCCCCGCCCGCGTCAGCCGCGGCGCGCGGCCCGGCGAACGGACGAACAGGGGCTGTCCGGCCTGGCGCTCCAATGCCTTTATATGTGCCGATACGGACGGCTGGGCGATTCCCAGCGCCGACGCCGCCTCGCTGAATTTGCCGGTCTCTGCGACCGCTTTGAACACCGTCAGCCGCCGCACGCTCGCGGAAATCATCGTGCCCCCAATCAAGACATAGCCAGTCTACTATGTTAAGTTGAGCGAGTTAACCCGTTGCTCGCGGGCGGGCAGTTTCGCCACACTCGCGCATCGCAAAAATACGGGCGTCCAGACCCCTACGGGCGCCGATAAAGGGAGTCGCAAGTGACCTTTCTCGCAGTTGATATCGGCGGCACGTTCACGGATCTGATTGCGTTCGACGAAACCGCCGGTCAGTTCTATCAGTCGAAGTCCCTCACCACCCCGCGCGACCCGGTCGACGGGGTGATCGATTGCATCGAGAAGGTGGATCTCGAGCCCAGCGTCATCGCCAATCTGATCCACGGCTCGACCATCGCGATCAACACGCTGATCGAGCGCAAGGGTGCCAACGTCGGCTTGATCGTCACCAAGGGCACGCGCGACGTCTACATCATTGGCCGCGGCAACCGCCCCGAAGCCTACAACCTGTTCTTCCACCGCCCGCGGCCGCTGGTGCCGCGTCGACATACCCTCGAAGTGGCAGAGCGCATGCTCGCCTCCGGCGAGGTCTGGCAGAAAATCGACACGAGCACCGTCGAGACTGCGTGCAAGCAGCTCGCCGCCGATGGGTGCGATGCGATCGCGGTGTGCTTCCTGCACTCCTATGCCAATCCGGAGCATGAGAAGCAGGCCGGCGCCATCGTCGAGAAGATGATGCCCAACGCTTACGTCTCGCTCAGCCACGAGATCCTGCGCGAATACCGCGAGTACGAGCGCACCTCAACCACCGTGGTGAACGCCTATATCGGGCCCAAGGTCGGCGGCTATGTGCGCAACCTGCAAACGCGCCTGGGCAAGATCGGCTTCAAGGGCGACCTCGCCATCATGCAGTCGAACGGCGGCGTGGTCTCGCCCGATGCGGCGGTGAAGCGCCCCGTCACCATGATGGAGTCCGGCCCGGTGGGCGGCATCATCGCCTCGGCCGAGATCGGCAAGGCGCTCGGCTACCGCGACGTGGTCGCCTTCGACATGGGCGGCACCACCGCCAAGGCGAGCCTGGTGCGCGACGGCGAGGCCTCGATGTCGGAGGGCTACTACGTCGGCGGCTACGCCAACGGTCATCCGGTGATGGTGCCGGTGGTCGACGTGGTGGAGGTCGGCGCCGGCGGCGGCTCCATCGCGTGGATCGACGAGGTCGGCGCGCTCAAGGTCGGGCCGCAGTCATCAGGCGCAGAGCCGGGTCCGATCAGCTACAAGCGCGGCGGCACCGAGCCGACGATCACGGATGCCAACGTGGTGCTCGGCCGCATCGGCGCCGATGATTTCCTCGGCGGCGAGATGAAGCTCGACGTCGACGGCGCACTCAAGGGCGTGCATGACAAGGTGGCGAAACCGCTGTCCATCGGCGACATCGAGGCGGCGCGTTCGATCATCCAGATTGCGGTGCTGCGCATGTCGCTTGCCGTGCGCGAGGTCTCGGTCGAAAAGGGCTACGATCCGCGTGATTTCGCCATGGTCGCTTCGGGCGGCGCCGGCCCGCCACACGCGGTCGCGATTGCACGCGAGCTGCACATTCCAACCGTCATCATCCCGCGCTTCCCGGCGCACTTTTCCGCCGTCGGAATGCTGATGGCGGACGAGCGGCACGACTTCACGCGCACCTTCTATGCGCCGCTGAAGGACGCTGACTTCAAGGCCGTGCGCAAGGTCTACGACGAGCTCGTGGCCGAGTCGGGCAAGATGATGAGCCCGGGCAAGAAGGTGGAGCACCAGGTCCTGTTCGACCTGCGCTACGTCGGCCAGGAATTCACGCTATCCGTGCCGGTCACCATGGCGCAGATCGACAAGGCGGACCGCGAAGCCGTGCGCAAGTCCTTCGACGAGTTGCACGAGCAGCGCTACGCCCATCACGCCGCGGACGAGCCACTCGAGATCATCAACATCCGCCTCGTCGCGCTCGGCCGCCGCGCCAAGATGACCCTGCCAGCCCTCAACGGGACGCGCGGGGACGTCGCGGTGCGCCGCCGCAAGGTGTATTTCGACGACGATAAGGCCGTCGATTGCCCCGTCTACGACCGCGACTCGCTGCGGCCGGGCCAGGAGCTCGCTGGGCCGCTGCTGGTGTCCGAATACGCCTCGACCACGGTCGTGTTCCCCGGCGACAAGCTGAAGATCGCCCCCACGGGCGAAATGATCATCTCGGTCAGGAGCGAATGATGGCGACGAAGAAAAAGGACGTGAAGCTCGATCCCGTTACCCTCGAGGTATTGCGGAGCGCGCTCCCGGCGATTGCCAATGAAATGGCGGTCGACCTCCAACGCACCTCCTACAACATGATGATCTACGAGGTGCGCGATTTCTGCACGGCGTTACTTCTGCCGAACGGCGATCTCGTTTCGCAGAACGTGGGCGGCGTGTCGCACTTCGTCTCCGACCTGGGCGTGGTCGTCATCGACGGCATGGAAAAGCTCAAGGAAGAAGGCTTCCAGCCCGAGGACGTCATCATCACCAACCACCAGGCGGTGGCGGGTCAGCACCTGAACAACATGGTCATCTACATGCCCTACTTCTTCGAGGGCGAGCTGGTCATGTTCTCGATGGTACGGGCGCACTGGATCGACGTCGGCGGCACCTCCACCGGCTTCGGCGCCGGCGCGCAGGTGAAGGATCCCTATGAGGAAGGGCTCCAGCTCGACCAGCTCAAGATCTACGAGGCGGGCAAGCTCAACAAGGTCCTCTACAAGGTCATCGGCGACAACATCCGCTTCCCCGAATCCTCGCTCGGCGACATGCGCTCACAGATGGCGGCCTGCCGCCTCGCGCTGCGCCGTCTCGACGAGCTGTTCGGCAAGTTCGGCCGCGACACTATGCTGGCGGCGATCAGCCAGATCTTCGACGAGACCGAGGCCAAGTGCCGCAAGGTCGTGAAGACGATCCCCAACGGCGTCTACGAGGCGTCCTCGTTCCTCGACGACGACGGCATCAAGATCGGCGAGCATGTCGAGCTGCACGCCAAGCTGACCGTCAAGGACGGCCACATGATCATCGACCTGTCCGAGTGCTCCAAGGAGCGTCGCGCGGGCATCAACTCGCGCACGCTGGCCGGCGCGCGCGTCGCCTACAAGGCGCTAACTGCGCCGCTCGAGCCGGTGAACGAAGGCTCGTTCCGCGCCCTCGACGTCGTGCTGCCGGAAGGCAACATGATGATGGCGCGCTATCCCGCGCCGATGGCGGGCTGGTCCACCCCGATCCCGACCGTGGTCGACACCATTATCACCGCACTTGCCCAGGCCTGGCCGGAGCACGTTCCGGCCGCGCATCTGGGCACGCTCGGCGGCGCCGTGGTGTTTTACGGCATCAACCCGCAGACGCGACGCCGCTTCATCATCCAGTCGATCGAGGGCGGCGGCTGGGGCGGTCGCCCGCACGAGGACGGCGAGTCCGGCACGGTTTCGGTGTGCCAGGGCGACGTGCGCAACGGTGCGATCGAAGCGATCGAGCTGAAATGCCCGGTGCTGATCGAGGAGCGCGGGTTGCGCGCCGACTCGGGCGGCCCCGGCAAGTTCCGCGGCGGTCTCGGCCAGAACACCAAGGTACTCAACTTCATCGAAGGCCGCTGGAACCTGCAGCGCCCGCCGCGCATCGAATGCCCGCCCTGGGGCATTCGCGGCGGCAAGCCGGGCGGTCACGGCGACTACTTGCTGCGCACCGCCGGGGACAACGACTTCAAGATCGTGGACGAGACCGGGCACCTTACTCCGCCCGACTCCGAGGTCATCGTGATGACCGGCGGCGGTGGCGGCTGGGGCAATCCGTTCGAGCGCGATCCCGAGATGGTTCGCAACGACGTGCTCGACGGCTACGTCAGCAAGGAGGCGGCGTCGCGCGATTACGGCGTGGTCCTGACCGGGGCGCAGATGACGGTCGACGCGGCCGCCACCGAGCAGCTTCGGGCCGGCATGCGCCGGGCCGCCGCAGCCGAATGACGATGCGCGCGCTCGTCCTCGGGCTGATCTCCGCGATCGCACTCGCCGCGCCGGCGGGTGCCGAGGACGTGCTGCGCGTCGGCAACCCTTCCGCGACCGCGTTCTCCTTCGTGCCGGTGAACGTCGCGATGGAGACCGGCATCTTCGCGAAGAACGGGCTCAAGATCGAGTATCTGTCGTTCGGCGGCGACGCCAAGCTGCAGCAGGCGATGATCGCGGATTCGGTCGACATCGCCGTCGCCTCCGGCCCGGCTCTCGCCTTCGTGCAGAAGGGCGCGCCCGAGCTCGGCATCGCCGCGACGGCGGGCCCGCCGCTCCTTCTCGTCTGGTCCGTGCGCGCCGATCTGCCGATCCGGACGATCAAGGACCTCAAGGGCACCAAGGTCGCGGTCTCGACCGGCGGCTCGCTGACCGATTGGCTGCCGAAGGAGCTTGCACGTCAGCAGGGCTGGGGGCCGGACGGAATCACCACCGTCCACACCGGCGGCGGCCCGCCGGCGCTAATGGCGGTGCGCAACAAGCAGGTCGAGGGCTGGGTCACCGGCGTCAACCAGGCATGGGAACTCGAGGCCAAGGGCGAGATGCGCACGATCGTGAAGTTCGGCGATGTCGTGCGCGACTTCATCATGCATGTCACCTACGCCACCAATAAGGTCATGGAGAAGAACCCGGACGCGGTGCGCCGCTTCAACAGGTCCTGGTTCGAGGCCATCGCGTTCATGCGCGCGAACAAGTCCGAGACGGTGAAGATCGCCGCGCCCGTGATCGGCAGCGACGCAGCGCTGACCGCGCGCACCTATGACGAGCTGATGCCGATGTTCTCCGACACCGGCAAGTTTGAAAAGAAGGACCTTGCCGTGCTCGCACGCTCCTTCGTCGAGCTGGGAACGCTCGACAAGGAGCCCGACATGTCGAAGCTCTATACGGAGAAGTTCCTGCCCTCCACTCCTGTCACCCAGTAACTCAGCGTGAAAGGCCCGCCGACCTCCATGAAGACCCTCGCCATCGCCGCCGGAGCGCTCGCACTCACCCTCGCCGCCGCCGATCCCGCCAGTGCGCTCGACAAGCTGCGCGTCGGCAACCCTTCGCCGGTCGCCTTCTCCTTCGTGCCGATGGATGTCGGCATGCAGAAGGGCATCTTCGCCAAGCACGGGCTCGATATCGAATATGTCGGCTTCGCAGGCTCTGCGAAGATCCAACAGGCGATGATCGCGGATGCGATCGACATCTCGGTTTCCGCCGGACCGGAGTTCCACTTCGTGGTCAAGGGCGCGCCCGAGATCGGTATCGCCGCCATGGCCGGCCCGCCGCTGCTGCTTACCCTCATTGTGCTGAAGGACTCGCCCTATCAGACCGCCAAAGACCTCAAGGGCATCAAGGTCGCGGTCTCGACCGCGGGCGGACTGACCGACTGGCTGCCGCGCGAGCTGTCGCGCCAGCAGGGTTGGGGCCCGAACGACATCGAGCCCGTCGCCATCGGCAGCACCCAGGCCATGCTCGCCTCGCTCAAGAACAAGCAGACCCAGGGACTCATGTCGGGCATCAACCAGGCTTGGGACCTGGAAGCGGCCGGGCAGACGCGCACGATCGTCAAGTTCGGCGACATCGTGCCCGACTTCATCATGCACGTGATCTACGCGACGAATAAGATTGCCGAGAAGAACCCCGACGCCGTCCGGCGCTACCTCGCCGCGTGGTTCGAGACAATCAAGTACATGCGCGAGAACAAGGACGAGACGGTGAAGATTGCCGCGCCAATCATCCATTCCTCGCCCGAGATAACGGCCAAGACCTACGACTATCTGATGCCGATGTTCTCCGACACCGGCAAGTTCGAGCCGAAGGCGGTGAAGGTGCTGGCGCGCTCTTTTGTCGACATGGGTAACCTCGAGACCGAGCCGGACCTGTCGAAGTACTACACGGAAAAGTTCCTGCCGGGTGCTGCGTCGACGAATTAGTCTCCGGAGCGGGGTCGATGCTCCGCCCCCAATCAGAAGAAACGTAGAAAAAGGGAGACACGAGATGACCGTATCGAAATGCCTCGCCGCGGCTGCGATCGGCGTCCTCGCCGCCTTGCCGGCGCGCGCGGAGGACACGATTCGCCTCGGCAATTCCTCGACCAACGCCTTCCCCTTCGTGCTGCCGCAGGTCGGTATCGAGAAGGGCATCTTCGCCAAGCACGGCATCAAGCTCGAGGTCTCCTCCTTCGCAGGAGGCGGGCGGCTGATCCAGGCGCTGATCGGCAACTCGGTCGACCTTGCGCTCGGCTCCGGGCCGGAGATGGCCTCGATCGCGAAGGGCGCGCCGCTCCAGGCGGTCGCGGCCTACGCCGGCCCGCCGCTTTATCTCGTGATGATCGTGCGCACCGAGCTGCCGATCAAAACCGTGAAGGATTTGAAGGGCGCGACCATCGGCGTGTCGACCGCCGGCTCGCTCACCGACTGGCTGGCGCGCGAGACCTCTCGCCGCCAGGGCTGGGGGCCGGACGGCATCCACACCAAGCCGCTCGGCGCCGTGCCCACCTTGATCTCCGCACTGCGCACCAAGCAGATCGACGGCATGGTCACCGGCAACAACACCGGATGGGACCTGGAGGCGATGGGTGTCGCGCGCCTCGTCGTCAATTTCGGCGAGGTGGTGCAGGATTTCATCATCCACGTCGTCTATGCCACCAACGAGATCCAGCAGAAGAACCCCGATGCGGTGAAGCGCTTCCTCGCGGGCCTGTTCGAGACCGTGAAATACGCGCGCGCCAACAAGGCGGAGACGGTCCGGATCATGGCGCCGGGCATGGGCAACCCGCCGGAGATGGTGGCCCGCGTCTACGATGCGACTATGCCGATGTTCTCGGAGACCGGTAAATTCGACCCGAAGGCGCTCAAGGTCCTGGCGAAGTCGTACGTGGACATGGAGCTGGTGCCGACGGAGCCTGAAATGTCGAAGCTTTACACAGAAAAATTTCTGCCGAACGGGCAGATGTGACCCTGGGAGATTTCGCGTGAACTCAACCAACGTCGCCATCAAGGTCGACAACGTATCCCACGCCTTCGGGCTCGAGGATGAAACGCGGCGCGTCACCGCGCTCGAAAACGCGAACCTCGACATCACGCGGGGTGAGCTGGTCAGCCTGATCGGCCCCTCGGGTTGCGGCAAGTCGACCCTGCTCAACATCATCGGTGGGCTGATGCCCGCCATGAACGGGGTGGTCTCGATCAACGGCAAGCCGGTGAACGGGCCCCTGCCCCAGACCGTCGCTTACGTGTTCCAGGAAAGCGCCCTGTTCCCCTGGCGCTCCGTGCGCGAGAACATTGAGCTCGGACTGTCGTTCCAAGGCGCGCCCGCGAACGAGCGCACGGCGCGGGCCATGGAGGCGCTCCAGGCGGTCGGGCTCGCCGATTTCGCCAATCATTACCCGAGCCAGCTCTCGGGCGGCATGAAGCAGCGCGCGCAGCTCGCGCGCGCGCTGGCGCTCAAGACCGACATCCTACTGATGGACGAGCCGTTCGGCGCGCTCGACGAGCAGACCCGCATGGTGCTGGGCGAAGACCTGTCGGTGCTGCTGGCGCAGACCGGCAAGACCATCGTTTTCGTCACCCATTCGCTGTCCGAAGCGGTGTTCCTCGCCGACCGCGTCGCCGTGTTCACGGCGCGACCGGGGCGCATCAAGCACGTCATGTCGGTCAACGAGCCGCACCCGCGCAAGCCCGAGTTCATGACCTCGGATAAGCTGTCCGACATGCGCAACGAGCTTTATGAGCTGCTGCACGACGAGATTCGCAAGACCATGATGGGCACGGAAGGCGTGGCGCCGATTGCCGGCGCCCCGGCGCAGCGGAGGGCCGCGCGATGAAACGATCCAGCCGGCTCGTCACGCGGCTGGTCCAGCTCGGGTTCCTGGGCGCGATCCTGCTCGCTTGGCACCTCTCGACCGTGACCGGCGCGATCAACCCCTTGATCCTGCCGACGGTGCCCTCGGTTTGGATGCAGTTCGAAAAGCTCATCGCGTCAGGCGCGTACTGGCCGCACCTGCAGGTCACGCTCACCGAATACCTGGTCTCGATGTGCATCTTCATCCCGACAGGGCTCACCCTCGGCTACCTGGTGAGCCGGTCGCGCTATGCGGTGCGCACCTTCGATCCGCTGTTCTCCGGGCTCTACGCCATTCCGCAGATCATCCTGCTGCCCGTTTACATCCTATATTTCGGCCTGGGGCCGGGCTCGAAGATTGCGGTCGGCGCCACGATCGGGTTCTTCCCCGTGGTGCTCAACACGATCGCGGGCTTCGCCTCGGTCGATCCGCTCTACATCACCGCCGCCAAATCGATGGGCGCTTCCGGCTTCAAGATGTTCTGGTCGGTGATGGTGCCGGCGGCCTTCCCCGTCGTGCTGACCGGGCTGCGGATCGGGCTGATCATCTCCTTCCTTGCCATCCTCGGCACCGAAACGATCGTCTCGCTGTCGGGCCTCGGCCATCGCATCGTGACGCTGGCTGAGCTCCTCAACACCTCGCTGATGTTCGCCTATATCCTGTTCGCGATCATGGTGGCGATCGTTCTCAACTTCGTCGTCTCGAGCGCCGAAGCCAGGGGTCGGAGACGCTGATGCGCACCCTCGCTCAACCCGTTCGTCCCTCGGCCTATGCCGAGACTCTATCGCGGCTTTTCGGCGCCGGCTTCGGCGGCTGGTTGTCGCGACCGGGCGGCTCGCGGCTCCTCATCATCATCGCCTTCTTCATCGTGTGGGAGGTGGGCGTCCGCTTCTTCGGCGATCCGCTGTTTCTGTCGCCGCCGTCGGAGGTGTTCGGCGGGTTCTTCGAGCTGGTCCGCGATCCCAAGGTCGTTGGCGCCGTCACCACCACCTTCTGGGAAATCTTCATCGGCTTCTGCATGTCGGTGATCATCGGCGTCTCGATCGGGCTCCCGGTAGGGCTCAACCTGTTCTCGCGCCGCTCGCTGTTCCCGGTGATCCTGCTGCTCTACGCGACGCCGCAGGTCGTGTTCCTGCCGCTGGTAATCCTGTACTTCGGCATCGGCGCCGCCTCCAAGATCGCATTCGGCGTCAGCCACG
>Ga0316628_100001304_pt1 | contig 17471 bp, 13 predicted proteins | sample OWC_Aug_M2_C1_D5_FD_207648 | JGI IMG/M metagenome (GOLD analysis project Ga0316628, IMG submission 207648) | Wetland soil microbial communities from Old Woman Creek delta, Ohio, United States - OWC_Aug_M2_C1_D5_C | ecosystem: Environmental > Terrestrial > Soil > Wetlands | place: USA: Ohio... | reverse complement strand
TCCTGCGAACTTGTGAGGGTCGAACTCAAAGCACCTGAAGAGGAGGCACCAATACCTGTTTCACTCGCGTGAAGCGGGGAAGTCAGCTCCCGCCATGCCGATCAATTTTTTGTTCAAGCGACAAGTCAGCAATGCACCGCATTGCGAACAACCGCCGCCTACCGAATTCTCACGATGACCCCGCCGTCCCGTAATAGAATCTCTTCAACCTGTATGGGCTTCATATCGTTTCTCTTTTTCGCGGTCGCCGCCGGGCTGGGCTTCCTCATTGCCTGGCTTTTGTCACGTTCCAATTCGGCCGTGCTCAACGCGAGATTGAACTCGGTGCAGAATGATTTGGCCACTGCGCGCGCCGAAGCGACTAAAAGCACGCAGCTCAGCGGACAGTTGCGGGAAGCGGTGGCCCGGCTGGAGGCCACGCTGGAGCACGAGCGACAGGCGCATGAAGAAAAACTCGATCTGCTCAACCGCGCCACCAGCGAACTTCGTGACACCTTCCGCGCGCTGGCCTCGGAGGCGCTGAAGAGCAATAACCAGGCATTCCTTGATCTGGCCAGGAGCAGCCTGGGGAAATTTCAGGCGGAAGCCAAAGGCGATCTCGAACTGCGCCAGCAGGCGGTGCAATCGCTGGTCGCCCCCATTGAGCAATCTCTGCGCAAGGTTGACGCACAAATCCAGCAGATCGAAAACTCCCGCAGTGAGGCCTATGGCGAACTCAAGAACCAAGTCCGCTCACTCATCACCACGCAGGAGAAGCTGCAAGCTGAAACCGGCAACCTGGTCAAGGCACTGCGCACGCCCACGGTCCGCGGCCGCTGGGGAGAAATACAGCTCAAGCGCGTGGTGGAGATCGCGGGCATGCTGCCCTACTGCGACTTCGTGGAGCAGGAAACCGTAAACACGGGCAGCGGACGCCTGCGCCCGGATCTCATCGTAAAGCTGCCCGGAGGTAAGAACGTTGTGGTGGACGCCAAGACACCGCTGCTTGCCTATCTCGACGCGGTCGAGAGCAGCGACGACGAATTCCGCCGCCAGAAGCTTGCTGAACACGCGGCGCAGGTCCGCACCCACCTGACCCAGCTCAGCTCCAAAGCTTATTGGGAGCAGTTTGAAGCCAGCGTGGAGTTCGTGGTGATGTTCCTTCCCGGTGAAACTTTTTTCAGCGCGGCACTGGAACAGGAACCGGGGCTGATCGAGTTCGGCGTGGAGAAGAAGGTGATTCCCGCTTCGCCCACAACACTTATCGCCCTGCTCAAGGCCGTGGCCTATGGCTGGAACCAGGAAAAACTGGCGCGCAACGCGCAGGAGATCAGCGCTCTGGGCAAAGAGCTGCATGACCGCCTGCGCAATCTTGCCGGACACGTAGACTCTGTGGGCAAGGGCCTGGACCGCGCGGTGGATGCCTACAACAAGGCAGTGGGGTCGCTGGAGGGCCGCGTGATGGTTTCCGCGCGGCGGTTCGCCGAACTGGGAGCGCCTGTCATCGAAGAAATTCCCGATCTCAATATGATCGAGACCACAACGCGCAACCTGACGCTGGAATTTGACGATCTGGAGACGGCTGAAGGGAATGGCAAGACGCTCAGCTCAGGAGTTGAGGCGCAAGAGAAATCGAAAACTGCGGCGGCGGATTAGTTAGTATGCCGCTTCACTCGGCCGCGCCCAGCGCTTTCACCGGCACATACACTCGCTGCTCGGTGGCCGGACACAGCCGGCGGTAGTCGCACCACTTGCAATGCATCCCGGGCTTGGGCTCGAACTGACCGGCTTCCATGCCCTCAGCAGCCTCCAGTATCTTTTCTTGCGCACGCTCAAGCTGCAACGGCGTGCGCCGCGTGACCACCGCTTCACTGCCCTGAAGGTTGAGGAAGACGAGGTCTTGGGGATCAAAACCCAGCTTGGCCGCGCCCATCGCGTAAATGGAAAGCTGGAGGCTGCGGTCGGCGTATTCTTGCGTCTTGGGCGCGCCGGTCTTGTAATCGACCACACGCACCTTCTTGCCCTCAACGCGGTCCAGTCGGTCAATCCGTCCCCGGATCTTGCGCTGGGCCATGGGGAACTCGAATGCCACTTCCGCGTCGATCACGTCCACGGAGCCGCGCGGCTGGGCGGTGATCAGCGCCCGCAGTTGTTCCTGGCCGCGGTCTTCATAGAGCCTGCGCTGCACGGCATCATCGACCACGGCTTTGAAAAACTCGGCATGGAAGGCCTTGATCACGTCTTCCACGGTGTGGAGCGGTTTGCCGGGTTGAGGAACGTAGTAGCTTCTCAGCACGGTGTGGACCGCGTTGCCGTACTGCATTGCGGCCGCCACTTCACCGGGAATGTTCCAGTCGCGCTCCAGCTTGAACTTCAATGGACACGTCGTATAACTCTCCACCGCGTTTGCGCTCAGCGGCAGGGAGACGGCATCAAACGCCGGCGGCAGCGCGAACCATTCCGTCACTGCTGAGTTCGCAAAAAGCGCCTCGCACTGCCGCGGGGCCTCATGCGATTCGCGGTTCTCGAGCACGCCCGCAAGGCTTCGATCAACTAAAAGCGGGCGCAGAAATCCGGAAGGGATACGCTCTTTCCCCCGGCCCGGCCGTCCGTGCATCGCCAGGGCGTCGCGTGCCCGGGTGATGGCGACATAAAACAGCCGGCGCTCTTCCTGCTCGTGCACCTCCTTGCTGTCACCTACGGCGATGGAGCCGCGCAGCCCAGGGGGAAACTCAAACAACGGCTCTTTGTAATTCGCGGGGAACGAACTGGAGGTCACGCGCAGGATCCATACGTGATCGAACTCCAGGCCTTTGGCCGCATGCACGGTCATGAGCTGCACGGCTTCAGGATGTTCACGCTCCGCGCGCTCCAGGTCTTCCTCCGTCCACAGCGGAATCACTCCGCGACATTCCTGGAAATACTCCAGGTACTGCAAGAACGACTGCACGGACTTTTGTTCAATGAACGGCTTTTCCTCCCAGGTCTCGACAAAGCGCTGCAAGGCCTTCACCACCGGATCGGAGGCATCAAACCCGAACTTTTCGATCACGCGCGCAAACACCCCGCCCGCAGTCAGCTTCTGCTGCATCAGCGAGCTGCGCACGTCCTGCACGGCCTGGAGCACGCGATTGCCGGACTCCATGGTGACAAGGACCTGGCTGAACGGAGTTTTGCCGCGCGCAAGCGCCAGCTTGCCCCGCAACTCATCGGCGGGCACGGCGAACACAGGGAAGGCCGCGACACGGAAGAGGCTTTCAGCCTCGTTCTCAAAGGTTACCGCCCGCACTGCCGCCAGCAGGTCGCGGGCGGTGGAGGTCTCCATCACGCTGCTGCCGCGCACGATGAAAGGAATGCCCCGCGCAGCCAGCTCCGCAATCATGCTCTCGCGATGCGTATGCTGCCGGTACAGGGCGGCCAGGGACAGCGGCCTTTGCTTGCCGCCGCGCGCGGCCAGCAACGCTTCAATCTCGCGCGCGATCTCCGCCGCCTCCTGGCCGTCTTCCCTGCTGATCACCGCCTGCACGGCGTTATCAAATACGAGCTTGCCCTGTTCACGCTCACGGCGATCGCGGCCGGATAGCAGCTCCGCCCGCGCAAATTGCACGCTTTTCCCCAGCGCCGCCACGCCTGGATTTTCCCGGATCACGGAATAGGCCACGCGCAGGATGTTCCCGCGCGAGCGCTGGTTTTCATCCAGCGTGACCGACTCGGTGTGCGGGAACCTGCTCTGGAATTCTTCAAAGGCCGCGCTGGAAGCACCGCGGAATCGGTAGATCGCCTGATCAGGATCACCCACGGCAAAAATGTTCTGCGCTTCGCCGGCAAGCAATTCGGCCAGAATGATGTTGCTGGAGTTGCAGTCCTGGAACTCGTCGATCAAGATGAATTTGGCCCGCTTTCTCTCCTGTTCGCGCAATTCCTCACGATCGCGGAGCAGGCCCACCGCGGTGCTGATCTGCATGCCGAAGGTTCCCAGGTTCTTCTCTTTGAGCAGGCGCATGGAATTGGAGTAGACGCGGGCGATCTCCTGCCAGCGTTCGCGAATGAGCGCCGCACCCAGTTGGTCAACCTCTTTGGCCCGGCAATTCCGCGGCAGCTCTGCCGCGCTCTCCAGCCCGTCCACATATTTTTGAAAATCTTCCGGAGTGACCAGCTCCTCATGGCAACGGTCAAAGAAGCTGCGCAGGTCGTCAAGAAACTGGCCGAGATCGGCGGGCCGGATAAAATGCTTCAACCCAAGCTGATCGATCCTCTGGCGCAGAAAAACGTAAACGTCTTCCTGAACCAGCGTGTAGAAGTCGTTGCCCGTGCGCTTCAGCAGGCCGTAGCAATAAGCGTGAAACGTCCCCGCGGTGATCGCTGCCTTGCGCCGCAGGCGCTTCTCCACGCGCGTCTTGAGCTCTTCCGCGGCGTTTTCCGTGAATGTAACGGCCAGAATTTCATCGGGGGCGGCGTGGCCGTTCTCAATCAGCCGCGCAATGCGCTCCACCAGCACCGTGGTCTTGCCCGTGCCGGCGCCGGCCAGCACCAGCATAGGCCCGTGGACGTGCTCAATGGCTTGCCTTTGTCTCGGGTTGGGGGTGAATGAGTAGGCCACGGTTGTGAGTATCGATTATGTCGAAAATAAGGCGAATTGGGAATGGGAATTGTCTCTCCCGAGAAATTCTTCTGTGGAAAAATCATTTTCACCACGGAGGCAGGGAGACACGGAGAAAGATCAGAAAGCAACATCCTTACCGCGGATTGACGCGGATAATCGCGGATCGCAAGGAATTGGCGTAAGAAATGAGCCGCGAATACTCGCGAAAAAACGCGAATAAATCAGATTCGCTTTCTTTCATGTTCATTCGCAGCCCAAAGATGGTCTTGCTCGTAGGGGTCTTTCACTTCGCGCGAGATTTCAACAGGTCACCTTTTTCTCCGTGTCTCCGTGCCTCCGTGGTGAAAAGGGACTCCTTGGTAACCCATTACTGCATTTCTGCGAAGGCGACCGCCGCCGCTGCGATCGCTGCCGTCTCGGCGCGCAGGATGGTCACGCCCAGCGAGGCAGATTTCCAACCTGCGGCGCGGAACAGCTCGACCTCGTCTTCTGTCCATCCGCCCTCTGGTCCAAGCGCCAGGGCCAGCGGAGCCGGACATCCGGCCAGCGCTTGTTTCAGGGAAACACTCTCTTCGGTTTCAGACAGCACGATGCGGCTGCCCTCGCCATCGATCCGGGTGATGGCTTTCTTCAACTCCACCGGCGCCACGATCTCCGGGGGCGCGATGCGGCGAGCCTGCTGCGCCGATTCGCGCGCGATCTTGCGCCAGCGCTCCACACGCGCATCGGCGGCCTTCACCAGATGATGCCCGCTGCGCGCCGCCACCACGGGAACAATCCGGGCCACGCCGAGCTCAGTCAGCTTCTCCAGCGCCCACTCCATGCGGTCAAATTTGAAGATGGAAAGATAGACGCAGATCTCCGGCAGGGCTTCACTCGACACTTCCTCACCCAGGTGAAATTCCACTTGTTCGGCGGTCGCGTGGAGAATGGTCCCGAGGCGGAGCACGCCGTTGGCGGCCACGTCAAACTGCTGCCCTGGCTGTGCGCGCAGCACGCGGAAAAGATGCGCTGCGTTCTGTCCCAGAAGATACGCGTGGTCACCCTCAACTTTATCGGCGATCCAGCGGCGTCTGGTCATATACGGGAGAGCATCACGTAAGAGCCGGCAGCCAGCCCAAGATACAGGATGCCGAGCAGCCGGCTCTGGAAAATCAATGCATCCAGGGACTGATATCTCGACTGAAAATAGACTTCAGCCGCGCTGAGGAAGGAAAAGATGGTCCCAATCAGAACCCAGGCCTGGTGTCCCCAGGAGGAAAAGTAAAGGGCGGCGAAGAGCACCGCCACGGCGAGGAAAAGCCAGGTTTTGATTTTTGCCCGTGAGGCCGATGTCTTCTGCCGCAGGTTGTGAAGTTGCAGCTCGGCAAAACGGCGTGGCAGCAGCACGCGGATGGCCCCGGCCATTCCGGCGACGATCACGACAAACCAGATATAAAACTTACCCAAAAATCTCTTTCACTTTCTCAAACAGGCTGCGCGGCTCTGGCTTGTTCTCAAAGGACGCGGTGCCGCCCAGCTCTTCCAGCAGCTCGCGCTGGCGCTTGGTGAGTTTTGACGGGGTCTGCACCCTGACTCGCACAAACAAGTCACCCTTACCGGAGCCTTGCAATGCGTGCAGACCCTTGCCCCGGATGCGGAAGGTGCTGCCCGACTGCGTCCCTTCCGGGATTTTCAGTTTGTGCTCGCCATCCAGGGTTGGGATGATGATTTCCGCTCCCAGAGCGGCCTGGCTGAACGAAATCGGCACGGAGCAATACAGGTCTTTGTCCTCGCGCTCAAAGAAGGGGTGGGGCTTCACGTGCAAGACCACATAGAGATCGCCCGCGGGCGCGCCGTTGATTCCGCTGTCACCCTGCTCCTGGTAGCGCATGCGCGTTCCGTCGTCCACGCCCGGCGGCACGGTGACATCCACCGTGTGCTCATGCATCACCCGCGTTTCGCCCTTGCACTTGCCGCAGGGATCGGTGATAACGCGGCCCATGCCATGGCATGACGGGCAGGTACGCGCAATGGAGAAGAAGCCCTGCTGGTAGCGCACCTGGCCGCGCCCGCCGCACGTGGAACAGGCCGTGGGCCCCTTACCGGCCGCGGCGCCGCTGCCTTTGCAGACCTCGCACGTCTCATAGCGGCGCACCTTCACGCTGGTCTTCTTGCCGTGGGCGGCTTCTTCGAAGGTCAAGTTAAGATCGGCGCGCGCATCCCCGCCGCGCTGTGCGCGCTGCCGGCTGCCGCCGCGCGCGCCCACGTTGACGCCGAAGAAATCGCTGAACAAATCGCCGAAGATGTCACTGAAGTCGGCGAAGTTCGAAGGATCGAACCCGCCGAAGCCTCCACCGCCGTTCACGCCGGCGTGGCCGAACTGGTCATAGCGCTGCCGCTTCTCTGAGTCGATGAGCACGCCGTACGCTTCCGTGCATTCCTTGAACTTCTCTTCCGCCGCGTGATTGTCAGGGTTGCGGTCAGGATGGTACTGCATGGCCAGCTTGCGGTAGGCGCTCTTGATCTCCTGCTCAGTGGCCGTGCGGGTCACGCCCAGTACTTCGTAATAGTCGCGTTTTGCCTGTGTCGCCAAAAATCTACCTCAACGAAAAATGAAACTTGCAAAATGAACCGGATTGCCAAGTGGCGACCCAGTTCCTAAACTGTCATCCCGAGTAGTCCTGAGTCTCTCAGCGTGACACAATGGTTTTCGATCACCCGATCACGCGCGATCACCCGATCATTCGATAGATTTGCTCTTTGCCACGCGCACCATGGCCGGACGCAACAGCCGTTCCTTGATGCGATAGCCCGGCTGCAATTCCTCTAGAACGTGATGGTCCGGCGCTTCGTCGCATTCCACCATCTCAATAGCCTCATGGAAGCGCGGGTCAAAGGGCTCACCCTTGGCCGGAATGCGCTGCACGTTGAGCTTCTGCAGCACATCCTGAAGCTGCTTATGGATCAGTTCCACGCCCTTGCGGAAATCCTCCGGCTTGGCGCCGGCGTTTTTCAGCGCCAGATTGAAGTTGTCGATCACCGGGAGCAAGGTGCGGGCGACGTCGGCCACGGCGAAGTCGCGAAAGTCGGCGTTCTCTTTGGCCGCGCGCTTGCGGGCATTCTCAAATTCCGCCTGCAACCGGGCCAGGCGGTCCAGCAGGTTGTCGCGTTCCGCGCGCAGCTTCTGTAACTCCGCCTCAGCGGGAGACTCGGCTGTGGCGGCGGACGCCGCATTCGCGGCCGGAGTCTTCTCTTCAAAACCGTCACCGGGATCGGCGGGAGGCAGTTCGTGCTCGAGGTCTTGTTTCTGTTCTTCGTCAAGACGAACGTCAGTTTGTCCGTTGGACTTGCTCATTACTGCACCTGGTCTTCTGATTGGGATCTTTTTCACGCGTTCTCATTCAGCAGCTTGTCAAAAAGCTGCGCGATATAGGAAACCGCGGTGATGGTGTGCTGGTAATCCATGCGCGTGGGGCCGATCACGGCCAGCGATCCGCGCATCTCGCCGCCCACCCGGGCCGGCGCCCCGATCAGCACAAAGTTGCGCATCTCCGGCACCGCCTCTTCCAGCCCGATCACCACCCGCACCGCCTCCTGCCTGGTATCGAGATAGGCGGAGAGCAGTTCCGCCATCCGCTCCTTCTCTTCCAGGGTCTTCAGCAGTTCGCGCAGGCGTTCGCGGTCTTCCTCATTGGCCACCAGATTGGCGACCCCTTCCACAAAGATATTTGCCGGCGGCTGTTCGGCTGTGAGCGCTCCGCTCTTGTAAAGCTCTTTCAAGCTCTGGAGCAGCCGGTCATACTCCGTGCGCTCGTGCTCGATACGGCTGGCGATCTCCGCCTTCACTTTGTCCACCGTCCAGCCGCGGAAATTCGCGTTGATATAGTTGGCCGCAGTATCCAGATCGGTCTGGGACAGGTCGTGCTCCAGGCGCATCATGCGGTCATGCACCATGCCCGATTTGGTCACCACCACGGCCAGGACCTTGTTTGGCCCCTGCCGGGAGAAATGCACATGCTCCAGCGCGTTCTGCGCCCCGGTCCTGGCAATGGCCACGCCGACGCCGCTTGAAACCATGGAGAGCAGATGCGAAGTCCGCTCCAGAAACTGTTGGATGTCGACCGTGTCTTGCAGGGTCGAAGAAATCAGTGTCCGGTCTTCGGAAGAAAGCACCGCCTTGCCGGAGATCTGGTCAACGTAATACCGGTAGGCCTGGGCGGTGGGGATCCGTCCCGCGGAGGTGTGCGGCTGGTCGAGAAAACCGGCGTCCACCAGGTCCGCCATCACGTTGCGGATGGTGGCCGGGCTGAGCCCATCCTTATTTACACGCGAGAGCGTACGCGAGCCCACCGGCTCACCCGTGGATATATAGGTCTCAATGATGGCCGTGAGAATTTCCCGCTCACGGGGCCCGATTTGTCCCGGGTTCGGCATACTTTAACCGCTAAGCCTTTTATTTACATCTATTTAGATGCAAATCTTATACAGTCCGGCACCTTAGATTATGGAATTTTAGTGAGTTACTGTCAAGATGGCACTTGAAAGGGGAGAGTGCTAAGCGGGGGGCTTGGTCCCCCCAGGCGCAGATACCACTTCATAGCAACCTATAATGTTCCGGCCATTCACCCGTTCTCAAAACTCGCCGGCAGGCCCGGCCAGATAACGGCGCACTGCACTCTTGGTTCCCGGATTTGCAGGTCGATTTCTGCGCAACGAAAAGCCGATTGTAGTCACTAACGATTGCGGCTTAAAATCGCCCGTTGTCCCCAAACGTACCTTGGGCCGTGTTGAGGTGCTTCTTGAACGCTAATTTGCGCCGGCTGGTTTTTCTATGCCTGGTTTATGCGTGGATTCTCTCATGCAAAAACACAGCCGAGGCCCAATTGGCCGTAGCATGGCAGCCTGTCTCCAAGGAAGACCTCGACCTCAAGGACAATCCTCTGGACCCGGGAGAGGCGGCCATGATTTTGTACCAGGAAATCCAGACGGACAGCGCAAAATCCTTTGAAACCCATTTCGTTCGCATCAAGATATTCCGCGACGAAGGCAGAAAGTACGCGAACGTTGAGATCCCTTACTTTGAAAACCGGATTGACGTGGATAATATTCAGGCGCGTAGCGTAAAGCCGGGTGGCCAGCCGGTGGAGTTTAACGGAGCGATATTCGATAAGACGGTGGTGCGAGCCCGGCGCCTCAAGCTGAGCGTGAAGACCTTTTCTCTTCCCGACGTTGGTCCCGGAAGCATTATCGAGTATTCATACCGCCTCCACTGGCACCGCGGCATACCTGATGTTTTCAAGCATCCCGAGGGCTACATCCTGGATGGCTCATATGCCTTTCCCGCAGCCCACTGGGTGATCCAACAGGACCTGTTTGTGCGCAAGACGCACCTGGTGATTCGTCCTTTTTCTCCGTCAGCACACGTTGAAATTCGAGCGCTCCATTTGCCGGAGGTTTCTCCGCCTGAGAGACAGCCCGACGGCACTTTCCAATTTGACGTGCAAAACATCCCCGCTTTCCACGAAGAAGAACAATCTCCTCCCGAAGAGGCGCTCCAAGGGCGGATGGAGCTGTTTTATCTGGCGGGATACTATTCGCCCCAAGGCTATTGGTCTGACATGGCAAAGCGCGAGTTTGGGGAGATCCAGAAGTTCCTTGCAAAGTCCAAGTCCGTGCACCAGGAAGTAGGCAGGCTTTTCGCAGCAGACGACTCGCCGGAAACCAAACTGCGGAAACTCTACGCGCGGGCCCAGCAGATCCGGTATGTCAGCTATGAGCCGACCAAGACAGGAAAAGAACTCAAACGGGAGAACCTGAAGCCCAACAAAACGGTGGATGATGTTCTGACTCGCGGCTACGGCTTTGCCAATGAAATCAATATGCTCTTTGTAGCCATGGCGCGCGAAGCCGGGTTCAACGCTTTCCTTGTTCGCGTTGCCTCCCGTAACAAGGGGGAGTTCATGGAAAACGTGCCCGATCCCAGCCAGCTCGATGCCGAAGTGGTCGAGGTATGGCTCGACTCGCAGGTCCTATTTCTCGATCCGGCCACGCTGCACTGCCCGTTCGGCCTGCTGCCGTGGGAAGAATCAGATACGCAAGGTATACGGCTGGATGGTTACCGCGCTGGTGTGGTGAGGACGCCGCGCGCGAGCAGTACAGATGCCGTCCTTGAGCGCCGGGCCAGCTTCAAGTTGAACCAGGACGGCAGTTTGCAGGGAACGCTCGATGTCACCTTCCTGGGACAAGAAGCGCTAGATCTCAGGCTCCAGGGCAACGATCAAGATGAGGCCGGGCGCAGGAAAATTCTGGAAGATGAAGCCAAGAGCTGGTTGCCGCAACAGGCTACCGTGAAAATGACGTCGGCCGCCGGCTGGGATGAGACGGGAACACCTCTCAAGGCGGCGTTTGCGATCCAGCATCCGGGCTTTGCCACGGTTACCGGCAGACGGCTGACGTTTCCGCTGGTGCTATTTGAACCGCTGATGAAAACGCTGTTTGAATCCTCTCGCCGGGAGAATCCTGTTTACTTCGACTACGGCTTTCAGCAATTGGATGAACTCAAGTTGGATCTGCCCGAGGGATACCAGGTGGAGAGCCTCCCACCCTCCGAGCAGGGATCGGAAGCCCGCTTTGCTTCTTATCAGATTTCAGCAGAACAAAAGGGCGCAGAATTGAAGATTTCCCGCCACTTCGTCTTGAACGACTATCGGTTCCAGGCCTCGCAGTACGCCGAGCTTCGGGGCTTCTATGAATATTTAAGAACACTCGACGAAGGAATGGCTGTCCTGCACACTTTGGCTGTCAAGTGAGTGTTGTGCTCTCCTGACACCATAGATCGGGTGGCCATTGCCATCGCGGATCAAGAAGAATGTCGGGGTGGCCCATCTTTTTGTGAGAAGGTGTGCGCCTTTGACAGCTTCGAACAAAAGGGTGGGAGATCGAAGAACGTCGACTAACATTCTTCACACACCCACCCTTTTTCTCCGACCCGCCGCGCAAAAGCGGCGCGGCTTCGGTCTCCGAAAAAGGGTAGGGCACCCGCGATTGTCGTGGGGACACAAAAAAACAAGGTCAAAGGCCGGGCCACCCGCCCGTCTGCGGATCGCCAAATACCGCGTAAGGGACAGCCGTCGCCTTATCTGCCCAGTCCGGTGTGATGAACCGCCCCAGTCCGTTCGAGTAATACCTTGCGCCGAAGTAGTCGAGTCCGGTCTCGTCGCGTTCTTTGCCAATGAAACATTTACTCGCTGCACGCAGCGACGGTCTCAGAACCGGTAATGTGGTACTCCATCGCATCAAAACTATCTAACTTTAAGTTCCGATCATGCAAAAGACTTCGAAAATCGAATGAAGCCGTCGGCCCAAGATAGATGCCGACGATACCCTTAGAATAGGCATAGTGGAACAAATAATGTGGACTAGCGTCGAAGACTATCCATACGTCGGTGTTGTGCAGTACTGATACGACTTTTGGAGGATATCTGAGGCGCTTATAATCCCCGAACCCCGCGTCGTTACACTTTCGAAAGTAAGCGAACGCAAATCCGTGATGATCGGTCAAACACACTTGAACTTGGTCACCGCAATCTTGGAGCTTCGTACCTCGTGAGCGTGGAGTATCGAGAGTTCCAGTCCGTGTGTCCAGTTTTATCACATCTCCATTGGATGACTTGAATGTAGCGTGATATCCCGCCTCCTCGGACGATAACTGTTGTACTGTCACTGCGGGAAGCAGGGTTACTAGGAGAATGAGTATCTGGGCGCTGCGCGTCACTGGCAACCTCCTTGCGGTATGGAGCAGTCGAATTGACCGCCAGCAGCATCTGACATTACTTTGCCCGCGGAACTCGTGCCGGCCTCACGCGGCAACGAAAGCGTAGGCGTCACCGGATATTGCTGCGTCAACGCCTCTCCGAAATGGGTTTCATGACCTAGCTCATGAAACGTCAAAGTACTCAGCCCGACGAGCGGACCCTCGTTGCGGGCAGACGCGGTGTTAGCATAGTCCGACACCGCTTGAGGATTTAGCTCGCTATGGCTTGAGAATGAGTTCTCATTCCAGATGCCACCTGTTCCGCCGCCAGCACCGCCGTTATTGAAACTCTTGTTCGTCACAGTAAATGACGTCCCGTTCCAAACAGCCTTAATCTCTTTGCCCGTCATTGACCCAATGACCTTACCTTTCGAGTTCTTGATGTCGAACTTCGCCTTGTCATTTAAAGCGTTAACAGCCTTATCATACTTGTTTAATACTCCTTGCAGTTGCTTGCCAGCTTGTGCGCCTGCCTTTCCTGTCTTCGGATCCACATTTACTTTACAAGATCCGTTCTTATAGTGATCGGCACAGTGTCCGTCCGCATCATAGCGGGTCGTGGGAATATTCCTGACGTAGCTGTACAGGTTGAGTGATTGCGGATCGGCAAACTCTGCGTATGGAACTGCCACCGCCCTGGCGCCCCAGTCGGGCGTGATGAACCGGCCCAGGCCGTTGGAGTAATACCGCGCGCCGAAATAATCGAGGCCGGTTTCACTGTCGCGTTCTTTGCCGGTGAATTTGTAGTGGTTCGCGTCGTTGTTGACGAACTGGAGTTCTCCGCCCCAGGGATAATAGTCGGAGTCGGATTTGATGTTCCCGGCGGAATCCGTCACCACTGAAGCGGTCTTGAGATGATCGGAAAAATAATAGGCAACGGAACCTGCCGGGAGGTCGCGGCGGGCGATGCGCTCGCCGTTGAAAGAAGACATATTCGGATTTGGTTGTGCCCGAGAGGTCTGATTCGGCGACGATGCCGGGCGTCAGGTACCAGTAGAGCGTGCCCGTGTGCTGATCCAATTGTTGGCCGCGATTGTGATGCCCAGATTTTCCGCCGAGCAGCCGGCTACGCGTACGACGCTGCCGGCAACATGACCACCGACGGCACCGATGGCCTGACGCTGAATTACGATCAGGAAAACCGCGTCACCACGCCAACGGTTACACCTACACCTATGACGCAGACGGCAATCGCGTTAAAAAGTCCAACGGCAGATACAGGTTGCCCCAGGCGTCATAAACGTAACTGTTGCCCCAGTACTCGGTCTGATTGGGATTGAGCGTCTTTTTGGTGCTCGACTCCCACCCTTTCCTCGAAGCTGCAAAAACCGCGCAGCTTCTGCGGAAAGGATTGATTGGATAAGGGCGAAGGCCCCGTCCGACACAGTATTCTTTGTTTGAAGACGAAGAAGCTGGGAAGGAAGGAGCCTTCGCCCTTATCCAATCAATCCTTTTGTGAGAAGCTGTGCGCCTTTGACAGCTTCGAACAAAAGGGTGGGAAATAGAAGAACGTCGATTAACATTCTTCACACACCCACCCTTTTTCTAAGAGCTATTCAAGGGGTGGCCCACCAGCCGAAATGGGTTTCCGGGGACAGAGCGTCGTGAGAACTCCCTAAATCAGCATGGCAGAGGACGCATCCTCGGGATCCTTCGATTACGCCGTCGTCTGCGCTCCGGCTCCACTCAGGATGACCACGCGGGAAAGGGTTCCAGAAAATCTGACCATAGCCCGCGTGAAGCCCTTCACCGCTCCTACCACACCCCCATCGGTCCGTTGAATCACACCTTTACATGCATTCGCGCTTGGACCGCGACGAACGCAGAGGGAGTACGGGTAGCCGCACGTTTCCAATAGAGCAACGCAGATCAAGCCGGAGAGGAACTGACCTTCAGGACAATTGACACGTGTGCGGGCGAATGTCCTTTTTCGTGCTGGAAGCGGTACTTGGTAGTTGGTATTTAGTATTTGGCGTAGTAGTCCCCGGCCGCCCAGGTGGCCGGTGTTGGAAGATCTTTGAAAACTTCATAGCAAGGCGGAAATCTTCACCCGCAAAGGTCGCTAAGTGCGCACAGGAAGAAGAAAAACCAGGGACTCACCGCTGAGGACGCGGAGGCCGCAGAGAAAAACTCACAGGCAGGAGTGCCTCCACCCCAGCAGACGAAAACCGCGTCTGCCGGGGACCCCGCCTGTGCGACAAGAGGCATCCCCGGACATCCACCCCACTGCGCGAAAACCGTGCGCATTGGGGACCCCGGGGATGAATCGCCTAAGTCTTTTGTTTTCGGGGATGGAGCCAGGGGGGAAGGGTAGGGGAGGAAGATCGGGTGATCGGGTCATCTGAAGATCGGAAAGGAGGAACCTTACCACTGATCAACACAGATGACGCTGATCAGACAAGGCTCACAGGCAGAAGTGCCTGTGCCACACGAGTATCGCCGGACATCCACCCCACTGCGCGAAAACCGCGCGCATTGGGGACCCGGGGATGATCGCGGATCGCCAAGAGCCATCTCAGGCGACTTCCTTCAATTCCACGGTGGGGCGGCCGTCGGCGGTGCGGGGCCCCAGGGCGATGCGCAGCTTGACCCGGGCTTTGTGAAGCTGGGAGCGGCTGGCGCCGGAGGTGATCCCCAGGAGATGCGAGATATCTTCATGCCGGTAGCCATGCAGGTCATGCAGCATGAGCACGTGGCGGTAACGGGGCGAGAGCTGCCCCAGGACGCGGCGCAGGGCGATGTGTTCATCGAGATCAGGCTGGGGGACGCTCTCCGCCAGCTTGAGTTCGGTGGCGGGGAGGACTTCATTGTCCAGGGAAACATTCACGGCTTTATGGCGGCGGAAATGGAGCAGGACCATGTTGACGGCCACACGGTAAAGCCAGGTGCGAAAGAGGGACTCTCCTTTATAAGAGGCGATCTTGCGCCAGACGTGGAGGAAGATATCCTGGGTGAGATCTTCCGACAGCGAGGGATCGCGCGTCATGCGCAGGCAGATGCTGAAGACGTAGGTCCTGTATTTCTCATAGAGAAACTGGAAGCCTGCGGGGCCTCCGCGTTGCGCGGACTTGATAGCGCGTGTTTCTTTTCTGCGAGCAGCAATGTCCATGAGCAGTTTGCGCATGATGAATCTCTCTACTTTCGTGCCGGCCCGGCCTGGAACCGGTTATGCGGCGAGCCGTTGGCCCGCGGCTGGAGCGGCAAAATGCCGGTGCTTCAGGATGAACACGTTGATCATCGGCACCAGCACTTGCGCCAGGTAAGCGCCCCAGACAAAGCTTTCCGCCAGACCAATGAAGAAACGCCAGGAGCTGAACCACCTGAATCCCGGCAGGAAAATCTGCAGCACGTCACGGGTTGCAGGGGAGACGGGAACAAAAGAATTCCGCAGAACAATAACTATGAATGCCTGCATGAAAAGAAACCCGAGAGTCCAGATCCATACTTTTGTTCTCAGCATACGGCCCCCTTGCATCCGATGCCGTTGCTACAACTGGAGTATCAACGCGCGGCGCGCGGCAATCAGTGACGGCGGTCACAAGCCGGACGCCGAACCGGGCCGCCAACCTGCTCTGGAATTGCTTTGCCAACGCCAAGTGACACAAATCACAGCCATGAGCAGGAGCCGGCGCGAAACTGTAAGCATGACGCGCAGCGCCACCAGCTTTGCTTATGACGCCCCGCGGCTGCCTTTCCGCGATCGCCGGGAGGCGGGGCGGCTGCTTGCCGCGCGTCTGAAGAAATATGAGAGCCGGAGCGAGACCGTGGTGGCGGCCATTCCCCGCGGCGGGGTTGTGGTGGGCTCTGAAATTGCCGCCGTGCTGCACCTGCCACTGACGGTTTTTCTTGTCCGCAAATTGGGCGCACCGGGGCGGGAAGAATTTGCGCTGGGGGCCATCACCAGCGGCGGCTTGAAGCTTCTCAATCGTGAGGCGGTGAATGCACTGGGGATTCCGCAGAGCGTGATTGATTCCATTGCCGCCCGCGAAGTGCAGGAGCTCAACCGGCGCGAACAACTTTATGGACGCGGCCGGCCCCGGATCAGCTTCAAAGACAAGACCGTCATCCTGGTGGATGACGGAATTGCAACCGGGGCCGGCGTACGTCTCGCCATCCAGTCACTGCGCGAGCAGGGCGCTCGTGGCGTGGTGCTGGCGGCGCCGGTGGGACCGCCGGACACAATGACGGAGCTGCGCCAGATCGCCGACGAAGTGGTCTGCCTGGTGGAACCGGAAGACTTTTCCGCCGTTGGACAGTGGTACGAGGATTTCCGTCAGGTGAGCGACTGCGAAGCCTGCCAGCTGCTGGACAGCCGTTACGAAGACGGGCGCGATCTGGCAGCGTGATGCAGGGAGGTACTTATGCATCCGGTATTGCAGACCAAAATTGCCGTGGTGGGCGCAGGGGAGACCGGCGCCGGGTTTGCCCATAGTTTGCTGCTCAGTGACTTCAACGTGGAGATTATCTTCATCGATCGCATTCCGGCGCGCGCGGTGGAGACCGCGTTGGACCTGCAACAGGCCATGATCTTCTCCCATCCCCATGAAATACGCGCGGGGACATTCGCCGATATCGGTCACGCCGACCTGATTGTCATCGCGGGCGCTTCGCGCAATGGGCAGACCGTGGCGGACGTGGAGGCGGAAACCATGGCGCTGCTGCAGGACGTGGGCCGCGAGCTTTCGCATGGCAATTCCGGCGTGCTGATTCTGGTGGGCGCCGCTCCCAATGACCTGCTCACCTACGCCGCATGGAAGTATTCCGGGCTGCCTAGAAATCAGGTGATCGGGACGGGGACCATGGATGAGTCGGCCACGCTCCGTTATCTGCTGGGGCGGCACTTCCGCGTGGACCCGCGAAGCGTGCATGTTTACGTGCTGGGCGGAGACGGCGGACAAGTGCCGATCTGGTCTTCGGCCACCATCGCCGGCATGTCGATCACAGAAGCGTGCAAGTCGCATGGCTGTCCGCCTGCGGTGTTGAATGCGCTCTTCCGTGAAGCACAGGACCGCGTACGGCAGGCAGCCAACCACCGCAACGGCCATTTCTCCGCGGGCGCGGCGCTGGCCTGGCTGGCCTCATCCGTGCTGCGCA
>Ga0316628_100001303_pt1 | contig 17473 bp, 19 predicted proteins | sample OWC_Aug_M2_C1_D5_FD_207648 | JGI IMG/M metagenome (GOLD analysis project Ga0316628, IMG submission 207648) | Wetland soil microbial communities from Old Woman Creek delta, Ohio, United States - OWC_Aug_M2_C1_D5_C | ecosystem: Environmental > Terrestrial > Soil > Wetlands | place: USA: Ohio... | reverse complement strand
CAACGGGACGTCCACCCGGTCCTGCCGGTTCATCCAGCGGTAGTCCAGGCGGCCGTGGTCGCACATGAAGTACTTGTTCACGGCCTCGTTCGGCCGCGGCTGCAGACGGACGACGACATTGTCGCGCGTCTCGATCGTCATGTTGCAGCCCTGCGAGCATCCCGAGCACACCGACGCCGTACGGTCCAGCTCCCACGCGCGCGCCTTGTTCAGCGAGTCCTTGGAGAGCAGCGCGCCCACGGGACAGAGGTAAATGACGTTCCCCGCCCAGGGATGCGTCAGATCCTTTCCCTCGAACTTGCCGATCGTCGCTCGGTCGCCGCGCTCGCTCACGTTCAGGACCGTGTCCTGCGCGACCTCGTCCATGAACCGGACGCAGCGCGTGCAGAGAATGCAGCGGTTGGTGGTATAGAGCACGTCCCCGCCGAAATCTTCGGCCGGATTGAATCGCTTTGGGTCGCGCAGGCGGCCTTCGCCACGGCCTTCCTGGTAGGTGTAGTCCTGCAGCTCGCACTCGCCCGACTTGTCGCAGATCGGACAATCGAGCGGGTGGTTGATGAGCAGCATCTCGAGCACGCCTTTCCGCGCCTCGAGCGCCTTCTCGGTGTAGACGTGCACCACCTGCCCCTCGGCGGCCGCCGTCGCGCAGGCGGGGGCCAGCTTGGGCATCTTCTCGACTTCCACCTGGCACATCCGGCAGTTGCCGGCGATCGACAGCGACGGGTGATAGCAGTAGTGCGGGACCAGGATGCCGGCGTACTTCGCCGCCTCGAGGATCGACGTGCCCGCCGGGACGCTCACCTGCCGTCCCTCGATGGTCAGGGTGACCAGTTGCGCCTCGGCCATCAGGCCACCGCCGGAACGAGATGGACCTTCTTCTTCTTGATCAGGGCCTCGAAGTCCTCGCGGAACTTCTTGATCCCCGACGCGATGGGGGTGGCGCACGAGTCGCTGAGCACGCAGATCGTCTTGCCCGTCATGTTCTCGCCGATTTCCAGGAGAGTGTCGAGGTCCTCCGGCGTCCCGTCACCCGCGACGATCCGCTCCATGATCTTCGTGGACCACGCGGTGCCCTCGCGACACTGCGTGCACTGCGCGCAGCTCTCGTGCGCGAAGAAGCGCGCCGCGCGCGCGATCTGCTTCACGAGGTTCTGTGCATCGTCGAAGATGATCACGCCGCCCGAGCCGAGCATCGTGCCGTTGGCGACGAACCCCTCGTAGTCCATCAGGCTCGCCTCGGCTTCCGCCACCGTCTGGATGGGCACCGAGATGCCCCCCGGGATGATCGCCTTGAACTTCCGTCCCGGCAGCGGGCCGCCGCACAGATCGTATAGGAAATCTTTGAACGGGAAGCCCATCGGCACTTCGTAGTTGCCGGGCCGAGCGACGTTGCCGCAGACCGAGAAGAGCTTGGTGCCCGTGCTCTTCGGGTTGTCGGGGCGCATCCACTGCTTGTACCACGCCGCCCCGTTGGTGATGATGTGCGGCACGGCCGCCAGCGTCTCGACATTGTTGATCGTCGTCGGCTGGGCGAACACGCCCGACACGGCCGGGAACGGCGGCTTGATCCGCGGATTGCCGCGCCGGCCCTCGATGGAGTTCATGAGGGCCGTCTCCTCGCCGCAGATGTAGGCGCCGGCGCCGCGATGGACCCAGATGTTGATCGTCTTGCCCGACCCCATCGCGTTCTTGCCGAGGATGCCGGCGGCGTAGCACTCCTTGAGTGCCGCCTCGACGCGCGCGATGGGCTCCGTGAACTCGCCGCGGATGTAGATGTAGCAGGTCTCGGCGCCGATGGCGTACGAGCCGATGGCGCACCCCTCGATGAGGGCGTGCGGCGTCCACCGCATGATCTCGCGGTCCTTGAACGTGCCGGGCTCGGATTCGTCGGCGTTGCAGCACAGATAGTGCGGCTTGCCGTCGCCCGGCTTCATGAACGACCACTTGACGCCGGTCGGGAATCCGGCACCGCCGCGTCCGCGGAGGCCCGAGTCCTTGACCACCGTCACGATGTCCGCCGGCGACATGCCGAGCGCCGTGGACAGCGCCTTGTAGCCGCCGCGCTTCTTCCAGCCGTCGAGCGAGATCGCGTCCTTGTCCCCGAAATACTTGGAGAGGACGGTGACCTCGCGATCGTGTGGTCCGTGCGGATATCCCATGCGTTACTCGAGCCCCGCGAGCAGGGCCGGAACGCGCTCCGGCGTCACTGCCTCGACAAAGTCCTCGTTGATCATCACCGGCGTGGCGAAGCCGCAGGCGCCGAGGCACTCGACCTCGATCACCGTGTACTTGCCGTCGGGAGAGGTCTGGCCGAGCTCCTGACAGCCCGTGTGGCGCAGCAACGCGTCCACCACCTGCTCGGCGCCGCAGGCGTTGCACGGCGACGTGGTGCACACCTGGATGAAATGCTTTCCCACCGGATGCTGGTGGTACATGGTGTAGAACGTGACGACGCCTTTCACGTACGCGGGCGTGATGTCGAGCGCGTCGGCCACCTCGGCCATCGCGTCCTCGCTCACCCAGCCGCGCTCGTGCTGCACCATCCACAGCGCGGGCAGCAGCGCCGCCATCTTGGTCGGATAGCGCGTCATCACCTCGTCCAACTCCTTCCGTCGCGCGCTCCCGGGAGTGAAGACGGGTGCGTACGGTCCGTGGCCATGCGCATGGTCACCGCGCGACGCCTGGGTGGGTGACTGCACACCCCCCGCTTCCCCCTTCCCGCTTCCCCCGTCCCTCATCATCGGTCGATCTCTCCCATGACGATGTCGATCGACGCGTTGATCGCGATGACGTCGGACAGCAAGTGGCCTTCGACCATGCGCGGAATCGCCGACAGGTTCACGAACGACGGCGGACGGATGCGCCAGCGCACCGGCTTGGACGAGCCGTCGGACACCATGTAATAGCCCTTCTCGCCTTTCGGGCTCTCGACGGCGACGTACGCTTCGCCGATCGGCGGGCGCGGTCCCTCCATCACCTGCTTGAAGTGATGGATCATCGACTCCATGTCGCTCGTCGCCTTGCTCTTGGGCGGCAGGATCACGCGATGGTCGTCCACGTTCACCGGTCCGTCGGGCAAGCGCTTGATGGCCTGCGCCAGAATCCGGTTGGACTGCCGCAGCTCTTCCATGCGCACGAGATACCGGTCGTAGACGTCGCCGTGCGTGCCGACCGGCACGTCGAAATCGTAGGTCTCGTAGTCGAGATACGGGAAGTCGCGGCGGACGTCGTACGCCACGCCCGACGCGCGGAGCATGGGGCCGGAGAGGCCGTAGTTCACCGCTTCGTCGGGGGACATGGCGCCGAGGCCGACCGTGCGGCCCACCCAGATGCCGTTGCGGGTGACGACGCGGTCGATCTCGTCGAGCACCTTCGGGAACCCCTGCACGAACGCGTTGAGCTGCTCGAGCGCGCCGTCGGGCAGGTCCGCGCCCATCCCGCCGACCCGCGTGAGGGTCGTGGTGAGCCTGGCGCCGATCCACGCCTCGAGAATCTCGTAGACCTTCTCGCGCTGCTGGAACGCCCACAGAAAGGGCGTGAACGCGCCGATGTCGATGCAGGTGGTCCCCAGCCAGACGAGGTGCGAGATCATGCGCGACATCTCGCAGGCCATCACGCGCAGCACCGTGCACCGCTCGGTGATCTCGATGCCGAACAGCCGCTCGGCGCCGAGCGCGAAGGCGACGTTGTTGCCCGGCGAGTTCAGATAATCCTCACGGTCGGTCCACGGGATGATCTGGTTGTACTGCCGGTACTCGCCGATCTTCTCGAACCCGCAGTGCAGGTAGCCGATGTGCGGGATGCAGCGCACCACCGTCTCGCCGTCGAGCTCGAGCACCAGCCGGAGCACCCCGTGCGTCGCCGGGTGCTGCGGGCCGATGTTGATCAGCATGTGCTCGCCCTCGAGCTCGGGCTCGATCGACGGCGGCGCTTCGACGGCGACGGGTGAGCCGCTCTCGTCCACCACGAGGGGTACGCGGCGCGGGCGGCCCTGGGCGTCCAGGCCGGTGGTGGAGAGCTCGACGTCGACCGTGCGTTTCGTGGTCGCCATGGTCTACTCTCCGGTCCGCTCGCCCGTGCCCAGGCGGCGCTTCATGTCGTCGGGCAGATCCTCGAACGCGTCGGCGATGGACAGCTCGTCCTTGGAGTACCGCGCCTCCGGGTTCGCGGCGAGCGCCTGGCGGAGCTGCTCGGAGCGGCTGAACCGGCCGCGCAGCGGGAAATCCTTCCGCAATGGGTACCCCTCCTTGTACTGCTCCCACATCAGCAGGCGTCGCAGGTCCGGATGGCCGGCGAAGCGAATGCCGAACATGTCGTAGCACTCGCGCTCCAACCAATCGGCGCTCCGATAGACGTCCCACACGCTCGGGACCTCGAGCGCGCTGCCCCGCTCGATCAGCACCTTCACGCGGAGGAATCGGCGGAAGGGCAACGACCGCAGGTGCCACACCACCTCGAGCGGCTGCTCGAGATCGCGGAACTCGACGGCCGTGACGTCGGACAGGTAGTCGTAGCGCTGCGCGAGGTCGTCGTGCAGCCACTGGATGATGTCGTGCGCGCGGGCGCGGTCGACGACGACCGTGGTCTCGCCCCACACGACCGCGGCGCGCACGACGGCGCCGGGAAAGCGGTCGCGGATCGCGTCGGCCGACGGGTTCATCGCGCCGCCGCGGTGCGCGATCTGTTTCGGGGTCGCGGGCGCGGCGCTTTCGGCGCCGAGCGTGCTGCCCGGGACGACCGGTGTGAAACCGTTGCTCACAAGCCGGAGCGTGTCTGATGAACGGAATTTCCGAACGGCTCCGACACTTCGTCGATCACCGCCGGGGCAAGGTAGAGCTGCGACGTGGGGTCCGGCTCCATCTCGTTGCGAAGGGTTTTGTCGCCCATCCGCTCGTTGGCCACCTTCTTCTGGAGCATCAGGATGCCGTAGAGCAGTCCCTCGGGACGCGGCGGGCATCCGGGCACGTACACGTCCACCGGAATGATGCTGTCGATGCCCTGCACCACCGCGTAGTTGTCGAACATGCCGCCGCTCGACGCGCAGGCGCCCATCGAGATGCACCACTTGGGCTGCGGCATCTGTTGCCAGATGCGCCGCAGCACCGGCGCGAGCTTGAATGGCACGCGTCCGGCGCAGATCAGGAGGTCGGCCTGGCGGGGGGAGAAGGCCTGTCGTTCCATGCCGAAGCGCGCGAGATCGTACTTGCTCGCCGCGGTGGCCATGAACTCGATCGCGCAGCAGGCCGTGCCGAAGGGCATGGGCCAGAGCGAGTTCTTGCGCCCCCAGTTCACGAACTGGTCCAGCTTCGTGGTGATCCAGGGCTCGTTGCCCGAGAGCTCCACCTGAGAGCCGGCGGCAGCCCCTTCGCTCCGCTCAGGGTTTCGCTCGCCGCTTCGCGTTTCGCTCAGTCCCATTGCAGCGCTCCCTTCTTCCAGACGTAGACGAACCCGACGAGCAGGATGACGATGAACACGATCATCTCGGAGAGCCCGAACATCGACACGCGTCCTGCCGGGCACACGTCGCCGACGAGGGGCACGGCGCACGAGAGCTGCCGGTAGTACGCGCCCCACGGGATCATGAAGACCGTTTCGATGTCGAAGATGATGAACAGCACCGCGACCATGTAGAACTTCACGGAGAACCGTTCGTGGGCGTCGCCGAGTGGCGGGATGCCCGACTCGTACGGCGTCGCCTTGACGGGTGTGGGCCGCGGGCGGAGGGTGAGGTGGGAGAGCCCCAGCATCACCACCGCGTTCAGAATGACGAAGCCGAGAAGAAGCAGGACCGGGAAATACGTGTGGAGCATGAGTCTCCCAACTTCGTGAAAACTTTCACTAAGTCCCAGCGTGGGAAAATTATCGGAGGCAGGAGAGGCGGTCAACGGCGCGCCGACACCGTTTCGCGGCTTCGCGCCCTTCGGTAACTTCTCCGCTCCCCTTCCCCCGACTCCTGATGTCCATCATGTCCGACCGCTGGATCACTCGGATGGCCCGCGAACATGCGATGATCGAGCCATTCGAGGACCGGCAGGTTCGCAAGGGCGTCATCTCGTACGGCGTGAGCTCCTACGGCTACGACATGCGCGTGGCCCGCGAGTTTCGCATCTTCACCAACGTGATGAGCTCGATCGTCGATCCCAAGTCGTTCGACCCCAGGTCATTCGTCGAGTACGAGGGCGACGTCTGCATCGTGCCGCCCAATTCGTTCGCCCTCGCCCGCTCGGTGGAGTACTTCCGCATCCCGCGCAACGTTCTCACGGTCACCGTGGGCAAGTCCACGTACGCCCGGTGCGGGATCATCACGAACGTCACGCCGTTCGAGCCCGAGTGGGAGGGCTACGTGACGCTCGAGATCTCGAACACCACGCCGCTCCCCGCCAAGATCTACGCCAACGAAGGAATCGCGCAGGTGCTGTTCTTCCGCGGCGAGGAGGAGCCCGAGGTGTCGTACAAGGACAAGGGCGGGAAGTATCAGAGCCAGGTCGGGGTGACGCTGCCCAGGCTCTAGAGCGGGCGGGGGGCGCTTCGCTGGGGGGCGCTTCGCTGGCGGGCGCTTCGCTGGCGGGCGCTTCGCTGGGGGGCCGCGCGCGCTTCGCGCGGCGCTGGTCGAACGATCGCTACACCTCCCGTCTTCAGCCCGTCCCGCCCGTCACTTTTTCTTCCTTCTTCGCCACCGACGCCACGAGATAGTCGCGGTTCATCCGCGCGATATTGTCGATGCTGATCTCCTTCGGGCACGCTTCCTGGCACTCGCCGTACAGCGTGCAGTGCCCGAAGCCCTCGGCGTCCATCTGCGCCACCATGCGCTCGGCTCGGCGATACCGCTCGGGCTGGCCCTGCGGCAGCAGGCCGAGGTGCGAGATCTTGGCGGCGGTGAACAGCGAGACGGAGCCGTTGGGGCACGCCGCCACGCACGCCCCGCACCCGATGCACGCCGCGGCGTCCATCGCGCCGTCGGCGTCGCTCTTGGGCACGGGAATCGTGTTGCCGTCGCGCGCGCCGCCGGTGGACGCGCTGATGAAGCCGCCCGCGGCGATGATGCGATCGAGCGCGCTCCGGTTCACCACCAGGTCGCGCACGACCGGGAAGGCCCGCGACCGCCACGGCTCGATGTAGATCGTCGCGCCGTCCTGGAAGCTCCGCATGTGGAGCTGGCAAGTGGCGGTGCCTTTCATGGGCCCGTGCGCCACGCCGTTGATCATCATGCCGCACGAGCCGCAGATGCCCTCGCGACAATCGTGGTCGAAGGCGATGGGCATCTCGCCGCGTTCCACCAGTCCTTCGTTCACGACGTCGAGCATCTCGAGGAACGACATGTCGGGACTGACGTCGCGCGCCTCGTAGCGTTGCATGGAGCCCGGCGCGCCGGCATTCGGCTGACGCCAGACGAAGAGAGTGAGATTCATCAGCGAGCGCTCCCCGTGTGTGACCGCCGGATCACCGCGGCCGGCGTCATTTGTACGACCTCTGGGACAGCGCCACGTTCTCGAACACCAGGGGCTCCTTGTTCAACGTCGGCGGCGTGCCGTCGCCGGTGTATTCCCACGCCGCCACGTACGCGAACTCGTCGTCGCGCCGCCGCGCCTCGCCGTCGGGCGTCTGATACTCCACGCGGAAGTGTCCGCCACACGACTCCTCCCGGTGCAGCGCGTCGACGCACATCAGCTCCGCGAGCTCGAAGAAATCGGCGACACGGCCCGCATGCTCCAGCGACTGATTCAGCTCGGCGCCGGTCCCGGGGATGCGCACGTCCTTCCAGAAGTCGGCGCGCAGGCGCGGGATGAGGCCGAGCGCCGTCCGAAGTCCCTCGGCGGTCCGCGCCATGCCGCAGTACTCCCACACGATGCGGCCCAGCTCGCGATGGAACGACGTCACCGTGCGCGAGCCCTTCACGCTCAGCAGCCGCTCGGTGCGCTCGCGCACGGCCGCCTCCGTCGCGCGCACCTCGGGGGCGTCCGGCGCCACCGGCTCGAGCTTGCTCGAGCCGATGTAGTCGCCGATGGTGAGCGGCACGATGAAGTACCCGTCGCCGAGCCCCTGCATGAGCGCGCTGGCGCCGAGCCGGTTGGCGCCGTGGTCGGAGAAATTCGCCTCGCCGATCACGTGCAGCCCGGGAATCGTGCTCATGAGGTTGTAGTCCACCCACAGGCCGCCCATGGTGTAGTGCGCGGCCGGGTAGATGCGCATCGGCACCTCGTACGGATTCTCGTCCGTGATGCGCTGGTACATCTCGAACAGGTTGCCGTATCGCTCGGCGATCCGGTCGCGTCCGAGGCGGCGAATGGCGTCGCTGAAATCGAGGTAGACGCCGCGTCCCCCTGGCCCGACGCCGCGCCCTTCGTCGCACACCTCCTTCGCGGCGCGCGACGCGATATCGCGCGGCGAGAGGTTGCCGAAGCTCGGGTACTTGCGTTCGAGGTAGTAGTCGCGGTCGGGTTCGGGAATCTGGTTCGGCGGCTTGGGGCAGTCCTCCTTGCGCTTCGGCACCCAGACGCGGCCGTCGTTGCGCAGCGACTCGCTCATGAGCGTGAGCTTGGACTGATGCTCGCCGCTCACCGGAATGCACGTCGGATGAATCTGCGTGAAGCACGGGTTGGCGAATGCCGCGCCGCGCTTGTACGCGCGCCAGATGGCCGTGGCGTTCGATCCCTTGGCGTTGGTCGAGAGGTAGAAGACGTTGGCGTAGCCGCCGGTGCCGAGAATCACCGCGTCGGCGAGATGGGTCTCGAGCTCGCCCGTCAGCATGTCGCGTGTCACGATCCCGCGCGCGCGGCCGTTGACGACCACGAGGTCGAGCATCTCGTGGCGCGGGAACATCGTCACTCCGCCCTTCGCGATCTCCTTCTCCAGCGCCTGATAGGCGCCGAGCAGCAGTTGCTGCCCCGTCTGCCCGCGCGCGTAGAACGTGCGCGACACCTGGGCTCCGCCGAACGACCGGTTGGCGAGCAGGCCGCCGTACTCACGCGCGAACGGCACGCCCTGGGCCACGCACTGGTCGATGATGTTGACGCTGACCTCGGCGAGCCGGTAGACGTTGGCTTCGCGCGCGCGGAAGTCGCCGCCCTTGATCGTGTCGTAGAACAGGCGGAAGACGCTGTCGCCGTCGTTCTGGTAGTTCTTGGCGGCGTTGATGCCGCCCTGCGCGGCGATGCTGTGCGCGCGGCGCGGCGAGTCCTGGAAGCAGAAGCACTTGACGTTGTACCCCAGCTCGCTGAGCGACGCCGCCGCCGCGCCGCCGGCGAGTCCCGAGCCGACGACGATGATCGTGTATTTCCGCTTGTTCGCGGGGTTCACCAGCTTCATCTCGAAGCGGTGCTTCTCCCACTTCTTCTCGAGCGGCCCCGAGGGGGTCCTGGACCGGAGCTCCATGGCTAGCGCAGAATGCCGGCGAGGACGCCGACGGGAACGAGCGTGAAGCCGAGCCACACCACCACCGCCACGCCGAGCGCGATCGTGCGCTTGAGGGGGTGGCCCGACGGCTTCGCGTAGCCGAGTGTGCGCAGCGAGCTCCACGCGCCGTGGTAGAGATGCAGCCCGAGGGCGAGCATCGCGATGATGTAGAACGCCGAGACCCACCAGACGCGGAAGCTGGCGACGAGGTTGCCGTAGACGTCGCGGTGGCCGTGCGAGTCGCTCATGCCGCGCCAGCCGCCGGGATCGATCGTCTCGGTGGTGAAATGCAGGATGTGCACGACGATGAAGATCAGCAGGAGCACGCCGCCCCATTTCATCGTCCGCGACGAGAGCGTCGCCACCTGCGGCTCGCGTCTGGTATAGTCGACCGGGCGGGCCTTTGCCGAGATGCGCGTGAGCTGGTAGGCCATGAGCACGTGCAGCACCACGGCCACGATCAGCACCGCGCGGAGCAGCCACAGCACCTCGCCCAGCGGCCCGTGCAGCGCGGCGCCATAGGCGTTGAGCTTGGCCGGCGACGCGAATGCCTGGAGGTTGCCGGCCATGTGGAGGATCACGAAGCCGATGCCGATCAGCCCGGTGACCCCCATGATGATCTTCTTGCCGATCGTGGTGCGATAGAACGCTATAGGCGACATGACACTCCGACCCGGTCCCCCCTCCACATGTCGTGCTCCACCGATGAGCAGGGGCCGGCGGCGCCGCCGCGACCCTGCTCGCGGCACACCGTTACAGCTTCACCGCGCGCATCGGCTCACGCACCGCCTCCGCGCTCTTGGCCAGCGCGGCGCGCTCGTCCGCGGTGAGCTCCACCTCGATCACTCGCTCGAGGCCGTTGCGTCCGAGCTTGCACGGCACGCCCAGGAAGAGGCCTGTCATGCCGTACTCGCCGTCGAGCCACGCAGCGCACGGCAGAATGCGCCGCTGGTCGTTCACGATCGCCTCGGCCATCTGCACCGCGCCCGACGACGGCGCGTAGTACGCCGAGCCGGTCTTGAGGTATTTCACGATCTCGGCGCCGCCGTTGCGCGTGCGGTCCACGATCGCGTCGAGCGTGGCCCGCTCCATGAGCTGCGTGATCGGAATGCCGCTCACGCTCGTGTACGAGATGAGCGGCACCATCGTGTCGCCGTGGCCGCCGAGCACCATCGCCTGGATGTCGCGCACGGAGACGTCCAACGCCTCCGCCAGGAACGCGCGGTAGCGCGCCGTGTCGAGCACGCCGGCCATGCCGAGCACGCGCTGGCGCGGGAACCCGGAGACCTCCTTGGCGACGTAGCACATCACGTCGAGCGGATTGGACACGACGATCAGGATGGCGTTCGGCGACGTCTTCTTGATCTGCTCGGCCACCTGTTTGACGATGCCGGCGTTGGTGTTGAGCAGGTCGTCGCGCGACATGCCCGGCTTGCGCGCGATGCCGGCGGTGATGATCACGATGTCGGAGCCGGCCGTCTCGTCGTAGCCGTTGGTGCCGATCACGCGCGAGTCGAAGCCCTCGATGGGGGCCGACTGCCACTGGTCGAGCCCTTTGCCCTGCGGGATGCCCTCGACCACGTCCACCATCACCACCGTGCGCGCGAGCTCCTTCTCCGCCACACGTTGCGCGGTCGTCGCGCCCACGTTTCCGGCGCCGACGACCGTAATCTTGTTGACCATGAGTGTTTTCGCTTGGAAATCGGTTCGACGCGAAAGCTAATGCCTCCGGTCGATTTGCTGAACTGCCGGCGCCGGCGCGGGCCGCGCGCGGAAATCAGCCGCCGACCTGCGATAACGCGCGGAGGCCGCCGATCTTCATCTGCAGCAGCTCGTGCTCCTTGGGCTTGTTCGCGAGCGCCTGCAAGAAGTGCGGCTCGAGGGGTTCGCCGGCGCGGAGCGGCGTGCGCAGGTCCACCTCGTGGTTGCCGAACAGGCAGGTGCGCAGGCGGCCGTCGGCGGTGAGCCGCACGCGGTTGCACGCCGCGCAGTAGGTGTGCGTCATCGGCGTGATCACCCCGATGGTGCCCGCCGCGCCGGGCCACTGGTAGTACGCCGCGGGCCCGTTGCCCTTGGCCGGCCCCGCGCTCGGCGCGAGCGTGGCGATGGCGCCGAGCCGCGCGAGGATCTCGTCGCTCGGCACGACGTGCTCCCAGGTGAGCGCCCGCAGGTCGCCCACGGGCATGAGCTCGATGAACCGAACGTGCCAGGGATGATCGATCGTGAGCCGCGCGAGCGCTTCGACCTCGTCGTCGTTGATCCCGCGCATCACCACCATGTTGAGCTTGATCGGCTCCAGACCGGCACGCTCGGCGGCTGCCGCCGACCGAACGGGGTCGAAGCCGAGGTCGCGCCGCGCGATGTGCACGATGCGGTCGGCGCGCAGGCTGTCCACGCTCATGTTCACGCGGTCGAGGCCCGCCTCGCGAAGCAGCGGCGCGAGCTCGGGCAGCCGAACGCCGTTCGTCGAGAGCGCGATGTCGGTGATGCCGGGAACCGCGCGCAGCATTCGCACCAGCTCGTGGATCTGCGGCCGGATCGTCGGCTCGCCGCCGGTGATGCGCAGGCGGCGCAGCCCGAGTGGGGCGAGCTGCCGCACGACGCCGGCGATCTCCTCGTACGACAGGATGTCCGACTTGGGGAGCCACTGCATGCCCTGCTCCGGCATGCAGTACACGCAACGGAAGTTGCAGCGGTCCGTGACGGAGATGCGCAGGTACTCGATGGCGCGACCGAATTGGTCGAGCGAGGGACGTGGGAAGGGGGAAGCGGGACGCGGGGACTGAGTGCTCATGCTCCACGCTCGCCGAGAGATGCGTGAGCTGATTCGAGGTCCGAATCTCGGACCCCGCTTCCCGCTTCCCCCTTGCCGCTTCCCGCCGCTCCCACCCATTCCCGCGTGCCGTCGTCGTAGTGTTCCAGCTTCCAGATCGGGACGCGCGCCTTGAGCTGCTCGATGACGTACCGGCTCGCATCGTACGCGGCGCCGCGGTGCGGATGCGCGACCGCGATCACGACGCTCGCGTCCCCGAGCTCCAGCACGCCGACGCGGTGCTCGACCACGATGTCGTCTGTCCCGAACCGAGTCGCCGCTTCCCGAGCGATGTCCGCCATCTCGCGTTCGGCCATGGAGCGATAGGCCGTGTACTCCATCCCCGTCACTGGCCGGCCGTCGTTGACGTCGCGCACGGTACCGATGAACAGCACGGTGGCGCCGTTGTGGTGCCCGGCGACCTCGGCCGCAAGTCGCGCGGCGTCGATGCTCGCGACGACGATGGCGGTTCGCATCAGCCCCCCGCGACCGGCGGGATGATCGCGACCTCGTCGCCCGATTCGAGCACGCGCTCGCGTTTGGCGTAGCGCTCGTTCACCGCGAGCAGCGGGCTGGCGGGAAGCCGATTCGCACCGGGGAGTGCGCGCACGTGTCCGAGCACGTCGCCCACCGTCGCGCCGGGCGACAGGTCGAGCGCGAGCGACTTCATGCCGAGCGAATCGGCGTAGGACGCGAAGAGAAGTACCGTTACGGTCATCCTGAACCAATACCCCAGCGACGCCGGTGTGGGAAGATGACAACGGCCCGACACCCTCGTGGGCGTCGAGCCGCGATTTCAATCTGGCGAGCCGAAGTGCTTACGCCCCGGTCATTTCCTCGACGTCGTCCTCGAGCTCGGAGATATCGAGCCCGGCGACCATCGCCCGCAACTCCTTGCTGGGCTTGAACACGGGGACCGGCCGCGCCGAGACTTCCACAGGCGAGCCCGTCCGTGGGTTGCGCGCCATACGCGTCTTGCGGTGGCGAATCTTGAACGTGCCGAAGCCGCGCACTTCGATGTTCTTCTGAGCCTGAAGCGCTTCCTTGATCGACTCGAGGAACGCGTCGACGACGCGAGCGCAGTCTTTCTTGGATATCATCGGCCCGGCGGTGCGGGAAATCTGGGCCGTGACTCTCTCGACCAGGTCGGCTTTGGTCATGCGAAATGCCTCGTGTTCAGGGCGGCCGGAAAGATCGGGCGCACACCGAACATATCGACGTTAACTCTTATGTGTCAAGAGTTTGGGGCACTTCCGCCTGCGTGGGAACGGACCGTTTCAAGGAACTCGCTGAACATGGGCCGGGCGTCGTGGGGACCGGGCGCCGCCTCCGGGTGGTACTGAACGCCGAAAATCGGCTTCGTTCGGTGCCGCAACCCTTCCACGGTGCCATCGTTCAGGTTCACGTGCGTCACCTCGAGCTCCGGTGCGCCCGGGATCTCTCCATTCTCGCCCGCCACGGCGAATCCGTGATTCTGCGCCGTGATGAGCACGCGCCCCGTGGCCATCTCTTTCACCGGATGATTTCCGCCGTGATGGCCGTACGCCATCTTCACGGTGTGTGCGCCGTAGGTGAGCCCCAAGATCTGGTGCCCCAGGCAGATACCGAATATCGGCACGCCTTTGTCGGCGATGCCGCGCACGATGCCCGGCGCGTATGACACGGCTGCCGGATCGCCCGGACCGTTCGACAGAAAGACGCCGTTCGGCCGCAGCGCGAGCGTTTCGTCGGCGGTGGTGTCCGCTGGCACGACGGTCACACGACAGTCGTGGTCGGCGAAGAGGCGCAAGATGTTGCGCTTGATGCCGTAGTCGTACGCCACGATGTGACACGACGCGCCGGGATCGCCCCAGGTGTACGGCTCGGTGGTGGACACGACGCTCGCGAGATCGAGTCCCTCCATCGAGGGACACGCGTCGAGCGCGACGAGCGCGTCGCGCGCCGGCTGAGCGCCAGCGGCGATCACGCCGCGCATCACGCCAGCGGTTCGCAGATGGCGAGTCAGTCGCCTCGTATCAACTTCCTCGAGCGCCGGCACTTGCGCGGCGTCCAGCCAACTCAGGAGATCTCCCTCGGCCCGCCAGTTGGAGAACGCGCGCGACAACTCGCGTGTGACCACGCCAGCCACCTGCGGCCGAGCCGATTCGGGATCCGATGTGTTGATGCCGTAGTTGCCGATCATCGGCGCCGTCATCACCACCGTCTGCCCGCGAAACGACGGATCGGTGAAGACTTCCTGGTAGCCGCTCATGTTCGTGGTGAACACGACTTCGGCCACGGTGGGATCGCTCTTTCCGAGGAGTCTTCCGCGAAAAAGGGTTCCATCCTCGAGGAGGAGGAACCCTGGTTGTCCGCGACGCGCGTTCACGTTGACGTTATGGCTTCTTCGTGGCGGGAGTCGTTGGCGCGGGCGCCTTCTGCGCGCCTTGTGCCGGCTGCGTGCCGGTCGCGGGCGCGTTGCCCGCGGGCGACGCCGGCGTGAGCGGCACCGCCGGATTGACCTGCGCGGGTGCGGCACCGCCGGCTGGCGCGGTGATCGGCGTGGGATTGAACGTCTGATCCAGCACCGACTTGGGCGCGCGGCTGCGCGTGGATGCGAGCGACAGCAGGAACGCCAGCCCGAGGAAGATTCCCCCGCACCACCAGCTCGCCTTGGTCAGGAGGTTGCCGGTCTGTCGCGTTCCGAGAAACGAGCTCGCGGAGCTACTCACGCCGCCGAACGATGCCGCCATGCCCCCGCCCTGGCCGGCCTGCAGCAGCACGGCGGCGATGAGCACGAGGCTGTCGATGATGAGAAGGATCAGCAGGAAGGTGTACAGCATGGGCTTGGCAGTATGTAAGCCTTAAATATCACGACACTTAGCGCACTGCGTCAAGTGTCCGCCTCAGGTCTCACAGATGCGGGCCCAGCCGTCCACATCCAGGCTCGCGCCGCCGACCAGCAATCCGTCGATCCCCTCCGCGGCGAGCAGCGCCTTGGCGTTCCCCGAGTTCACGCTCCCGCCGTAAAGAATCGGGACCGCAGCGGCCGCGGCGCCGAACGCCGCCGTCAACGCGCGCCGGATCTCCGCGTGCACGGCCGACGCATCCTCGGGAGTGGCCGTCTTCCCCGTCCCGATCGCCCACACCGGCTCGTACGCGATCGCCATCGCGGAGACGACGTCCGCCGACACGCTGGACAGTCCAGCCTGCAACTGACGCACGACGACGGCGTTCGTCGCGCCAGCCTCGCGCTCACTCAACAGTTCGCCGACGCAGAGAATGGGAACGAGTCCGCTCCGCGCGGCGGCGGCGCACTTCTTGGCCGTCTGTTCGTCCGTCTCGCCAAAGACATGCCTGCGCTCGGAGTGACCCACGAGCGCGAAGCGCGCGCCCGCGTCCTTCGCCATCGGCGCCGACGTCTCGCCGGTGAACGCGCCACGGTCTTCGGTCCAGACGTTCTGCACCCCGGTGTCGAGATCGCGGCGCGCGCCGATCGCATGCACCACCGCGCCGAGTGACACCGCCGGGGGAAAGAAGATGATCGTGCGGTCGGCGCGCGGCGTCCACCGCGCGGTGAATGCCGCCATGAACGCGCGGGCCTCGGTGGGCCCGTGGTTCATCTTCCAGTTCGCGGCGAAGACGGGGTGGCGCATCAGCGTTTGTCGTCCAGCGCGGCAACGCCGGGGAGCGTCTTGCCCTCGAGGAACTCGAGGGACGCGCCGCCGCCCGTCGACACGTGGCTCATCGCGCTCCCGAGCCCGAGCTCCGCCACGGCCGCGGCCGAGTCGCCGCCGCCCACCACCGTGGTCGCGCCGAGCGTGGTCGCGTCGGCCATCGCCTTGGCCACGGCGCGCGTGCCGGCGTCGAACGGCTTGGTCTCGAAGACGCCCATCGGGCCGTTCCACACGACGGTCCTGGCGCCCGTGATCGCGCGCGTGAACTCGGCCGCCGCCACCGGGCCGATGTCGAACATGCCTTCGTTCGCCGGAATGGCGTCGCGCGTCACGGTGTGCGCCGCCTGCGGCGCGTCGAGCGCCGTGCTCACGGTGGCGTCCGCGGGCAGGAGCAGCTTGGCGCCGCCGCGGCCCAGCAGGTCCCTGGCCATGTCCACGCGATCCGCCTCGACGAGCGACTTGCCGGTCTCGAGCCCCATCGCCTTGAAGAAGGTGCACGCCATGGCGCCGCCGATCAGCAGGCGGTCCACCTTTGGCAGCAGCTGCTCGATGACGTCGATCTTCCCCGAGATCTTGGCGCCGCCGAGGATCGCGACGAACGGTCGCTTAGGATTCTCTAACGCCGCGCCGAGGTAGTCGAGCTCCTTCTGCATGAGGAGCCCGGCCACGGCGGGCTTGAGACAGCGCGCCACGCCCTCGGTCGAGGCGTGCGCCCGGTGGGCGGACCCGAAGGCGTCGTTCACGTAGAAGTCGCCGAGGAGCGCGAGGCCGCGCGACAGCCGCTCGTCGTTCGTCTCCTCGCCCCCGAGGAAGCGCGTGTTCTCGAGCAACACCACCCTGGCGGCGGGATCGTGGGTCGCCTTGACCGCCTCGTCGGTGTCGGTGCTCTCCACGAAGGTGATCTTGACGTCCGGCACGAGCTCGGCGAGCCGGCGCGCCACCGGCTCCAGCGAGTACTTGGGATCGGGCTTGCCGCCCTTCGGACGCCCCAGGTGGGACATGAGCACGACACGCGCGCCGCGGTCGAGCAGCGCGCGGATGGTGGGGAGCGCGGCGCGAATGCGCGTGTCGTCGGTGACCCGCTCCATGTCGAGCGGGACGTTGAAGTCCACGCGCACGAGCGCGCGCTTGCCGCGCACCTCGGCGTCGGACAGGTCGTTGATCGTCTTCTTGTTCATCGGTGGTTCCGGTCGTCGCGGGCGGCACGGTTGCCGGCCCGGTGGCGAGCGCTAGAGACGCGCGCCGACGAAGCGCAGCAGGTCCACGCACCGCGACGCGTAGCCCCACTCGTTGTCGTACCAGCCCGATACCTTCACGAGCAGGCCGTCCACCACGTTCGTGCTCTTCGCGTCGAGAATGCACGAATGCGCATTGCCGATGTAGTCGGACGAGACGAGCTCCTCCTCGCTGTACTGGAGGATGCCGCTCATCGGACCGGCCGCGGCCGCCTTGAACGCCGCGTTCACCTGCTCCGCGGTCACGGGCTTGTCGACCACGACGGCGAGATCGGTGAGCGAGACGTCGGGCGTGGGGACGCGGATGGCGATGCCGTCGATCTTGCCCTTGAGCTCCGGAATCACGAGCGACGTGGCCTTCGCCGCGCCCGTGGTCG
>Ga0316628_100001302_pt1 | contig 17482 bp, 17 predicted proteins | sample OWC_Aug_M2_C1_D5_FD_207648 | JGI IMG/M metagenome (GOLD analysis project Ga0316628, IMG submission 207648) | Wetland soil microbial communities from Old Woman Creek delta, Ohio, United States - OWC_Aug_M2_C1_D5_C | ecosystem: Environmental > Terrestrial > Soil > Wetlands | place: USA: Ohio... | reverse complement strand
TGCCGGACGCGAACGTCGCCGTCGTCGTCTCCGGCAGCGGCTCGGTCCGCGAGCACGTCCAGCGCCTCGGGCGCGTGCTGCGCAAGCGCGAGGGCAAGCGCGCCGTGCTCTACGAGCTCGTCACGCGCGCCACCGTCGAGACGAACACCAGCGACCGGCGCCGGGAGCACAGCGCGTATCGGTCTTGACCTGCTCGTGACGCGTCACGGGCATTGTTGGTGGTAGTCGTTGTAGCCGCGCACCCAGTCGGCGTCCGAGAAGCTCCCGTCGCCGTTCGGATCGCAGTAGCCGCCGGGCGCGGTCATCGCGCAGCCGGAGGTGTTCGGCGCGTACAGGCAGAAGTTGTCGACGGCGTGATTGCACGCGCAGGTGCTCGGCGGCGGCGGAGGAGGGGGTGGCGCTGCGCTACCGCACTGCTGCTGGTACTCGTTGTAGCCGCGCACCCAGTCGGCGTCGGAGAAGTTCCCGTCGCCGTTGGGATCGCAGTAGCCGCCGGGCGCGGTCATCGCGCAGCCCGGGACGTTGGCGCCGTAGAGGCAGAAGTTGTTGACGTTGGGATTGCACGCGCACGACGCGGGCGGTGGTGGCGGCGGGGGATTGGACGAGGCCGTGGTCGTGGAGGTCGGTGTCGTCGTCGGCGCGGGCTGCGCGCTGCCGCCCGTGGCGGAGCAGATGCTCCCCTGCTGGAAGCCGGCGCAGCTCGAGACGGGGAGCGTGCTCGTCTGGACCTGGCCGCTCGCCGCGTTGCCGTTGAACCCGATCCAGCCCTTTCCGCGCGCGTAGTCGTAGACCTCGCCGGCGCCGGGGCCGCTCGCGATCGAGAGCTCGACGACGTCCGAGAAGCCGTGCCAGGTCTGCAGGCGACGAGCGTTCACCGTGCGGCCCACGGAGGCACTGTCGAAGTTCACCCAGCACGACGCGCACGTGTCGCGTCGGGCGCCCTGGATGGCGACGCTCGAGGAGAACTGCGTGGTGCCGTTCATCGGGAGCTGCAGCTTGCGCGGGATGACCGGCGCCCCGAGGCTGGTGTTCGATGGATCGGCGTAGACCGTGTAGGCCCAGGGCGACGACGGGTTGAGCCCGTTGCGCGGATCGCTCGGGTTCGTGTTCCAGCGCTGCTGGCAGTCGCTCGCGTCGTTGGTGCCGCACTTCACGTCGCACCACGTGTGATCCGGCAGCTCGTAGGCCCACGTCGTGTCGGCGCGGATCCGGAACCAGGTCGCGTCGACGCTCCACTCCTCGTAGCCAGAGCCGTCGGTGCTCTTCACGATGACGAAGCGGCCCGAGCTGCCTTGCATGCCCATCGGCACGACGCGAAACTGCTCGCTGCCGATCTGCCACGCCGGAGCCCCGCTCGCGCAGCTCGGCAGGACGTAGTCGGCCATGTCGATCGTCGTCGAGAGGTTGGAGTTCTGATCGGCGGCGTCGCCGCTGCTGCACGCGGCACCGAAGACAAAGGAGACGACGAGGGCTGCCGAGCGTGCCGTCGAGCGCATGGCCAGGGCGCTGCACTCGTCGTGCCGCGCTCCATCCCGCGGAATCACACGCGAAAGCGGCGCGAGCGCGGCGCGGCGTGGATCGAACGATCCGCACCCCCCCGCCCGGCCCGGCCTACTCGTCGTGCAGCAGCGGCTCGCGCAGCGCGCAGAAGCTCGCGATGCGCTCGGCGCTCGCATCGTCGAGCGGGTCGAAGGCGACACCGACGCCGGGCAGGGCACCGCTCGAGGCTTCGCGGATCCATCGCACCACGCCCGTGGCTTGCAGGTCGCCGTCGGGCAGGGCGATCTGCATCTTCACCGCCGAGCCAATGGGCATTGGCTGGTATGTCGCGACGAAGAGTCCTCCCTTGGAGATGTTCCCCGTGAGGCCCGCGAAGAACTGCGAGTCGCTCGCGAGGGACACCTCGGTCTTGATGGGGATGCGCTCGTCGGAGCGGCGCTCGCTCGGATCGGTCGCGGCCTCTTCGTCGAAAACAACACCAGTGCTCATGTGTTCTCCTGACCCCCTCCTCGCGTTCGAGTTGCAAGAAGCGGGCACAGCACGCGGCACGGGAATTCGGCCTGTTTTTCTCCTCGCGAGTGGTCGTCTCGACGACCAGGGCACCACGGCGCCGACCAGGGCAAGACGACCCGGCCGCGTCAGTCCGAGCGCGCGCAGCGGAAGCCGGCCATCACGATGCGGAAGCTCCCCGGGTGGTGCACGCGGTTGGTCGCACGCAGCCCCGAGGCGCCGTAGTTGAAGCCGCCGCCGCGCAGCACATGCTCGCAGACGCGCGGGATGGGGTTGCTCCCCGTGAAGCCCTGCTGGCCGCGCGCGCGCAGCTCGTCCTGAGCCGCGAGGATCTGCGCGCACGTGCCGGGCGCGCCTTGGCTCGCGGTCTCGCGACGGTAGGCGTACGGATCGTACTCGTCCTCGCACCACTCCCAGACCTCGCCCGCGAGATCGTCGTGGCCGTAGGGGCCGCGCCCGCGCGGGTGCGTGCCGACGTCGTCCGTCGAGCCGACGCCGAGCTCGCGGCCGAAGACGGCTCGGTCGAGCGTGGGCGTCTCGTTTCCCCACGCGTACGTTCGTCCGTCGTCGTCGCGCATCGCGCGCTCGTACTCCGCCTCCCGCGGAAGGCGCTTGTCCGCCCATGCGCAGAACGCTTTTGCGTCGTCCCAGCTCACGCCGACGACGGGGTGCTTCGGCTTGAGGAAGTCCGCGTCGCGGCCTTGGTCTCGTCGGCTCGCGACCGTGTGATCGCTCGGGCGGCAAGCCTTCGCGGCGACGCACCGCTCGTAGGCCTCGTTCGTCACGGGCGTGCGATCGAGCCAGAAGCCGGGCAGCGTCACGGCGTGCGCGGGGTGCTCGTCCTCCTCGCCGCCGCTGTCGGCGCCCATGGTGAACGTCCCGCCGGGCACGAAGAGCATGTCGGCCGGCCCCGTCCCCGGGAGCCCGGCTTCCGAAGCCGCGTCCGCGCCGGCTTCGACGGAGCCCGCTTCCGCGGCGTCGGCAGTCGCGCGCGCGTCGGGCGGCGGGGCATCGGCGACGGGCGCGCGCGAGGGCTCGTGACACCCGAAGACGAGGATCAGCCAGAGCGCACGACGCACGGCACCCCTGTTAGCACGGGCGGACGACGTCGCGGGCGAGGAGCTTCTTCGCGCGCTCGGCGACGGTGCGGGCGCTCATCGTGCCCTTGTAGACATAGAGCGCCGCGGGCAGCTCGTCGGGCAGCACCTCCTCGCTCACGCGCAGCCGCGAGCTCACGCAGAAGAGCACGCGCGCGCCGAGGCCCCTCTCGGCGAGTTCGACGCGGCGCCAGACGGCCTCCCGGCTCCAGAAGCCGAGGACCTCGACGTAGACGACGCGGCCGTCCTGGCTCAGCTCGAGATCCGGCACGCACACGCCGACGCCGGGGAGGTTCAGGATGGCCTTGCTCCGGCGCACCTCCAGGCCCGAGCCCGCCTGCTCGAGCGCAGCGCGCAGCGCCTCGACCTCGTCGGGGAGCGGCGCCTCCGCGAGCTTGGCGCCGCCGGCGAGCGCGTGGCGGTGCGAGAAGAGCAGCGGCTCGCGCTCCTTGCCCCAGCGCACGGTGGCCTCGAGCTCGAGCTCGTCGGCGGATTCGAGGGCGGGCAGCGCCATCGCGAGGCGCGGGCCGTACTTCGTGCCCGCCTCGAAGAGGCTCATGGGGCCGTCGATGCCGAGGACGTGGGCGCCATCCTCGCCGGGGACGACGGTGAAGAGCAGGCGGTGGAACTTCAGCGTGCGGAGGATCGCCCGGAGCGTTCCCGGGCTCTTGCACCGCACGCGCGCCGCGACGCGCTCGGCGCGCAGGAGGACCGCCTGCGCCTGGCCGCGAACGAGCGACTCGACGAGCGCCGCCGGAGCGACGGCGTCGAACGCGATGAGCGTGTGCGAGGCCTTGAGGTCGGCGTAGAGGACGCGCTCGAGCTGTTCGGCGGACAGGCGGTGCGCCGCGGCGACGTCCGCCACGAGCTTGCCGCGATCCAAGTGGCCGTGCTCGCGGCGCTCCGCGGCGGCACGCGAGAAGAGCTCGCGGCGCAGCTCCTCGGGGGAGACCGGCGGCGCGGCCTCGAACTCGCAGCGATCGACCACCAGCTTGATCAGCCCCGCCTTGAGCTTGGTGTCCTTCGGCAGCGCGTCGACCGCGGCGAGGGCGGCCTCCAGCTCGCCGCGCGCGCCGCCGAGGTGCGAGTGCGCGACGCCCACGAGCTCCCGCGCGATCGCCTCGGCGCGGGCCCGCGTCGCCGCGTCGATCGTCCGCAGGTGCAACTTGTCGCCGCGCCGCTGCGCGAGCACGTGCTCGGAGAGAAGCAACCGATCGCCCTCGCGTTAAGGCCCGACGAGCGTGGCGAGCAGCGACTGGCCCAGCGTCACCGTCCCCGCGTGGTCCTCGATCGGCGCCGCCACCGCGGAGGGGCCGGTGAACGCCACGTAGAGCACGCCGCCCCCGATGCCGCCGGTGCTCGGGTTCGGGTCGATGCCGAGATCGTTCGCGGTCGCGTACGACGCCTCGCCGATGATCGACGTCGGGCCGATGTCGCCGAAGACCGTGTACTCGGCCTTGCCCTGGTAGACGACGAGGATGACGCTGCCGAGCTTCAGCCCGGCCTGCGCGTAGTCGAACCTCGTGCTCTTGCCCGGCACCACCGTGTACGGCAGGTTCGCCGCGTCGAGCGGGTTGCCCTGCGAGTCGGTCGCCGCGGTCTGGTTCTGGTACCAGGGGTCGGTGTTGATGTTGCACTGCGTGGTCGTCTTGCCGTCGCAGTCGATGTCCATGTCGGCCTTCCAGAAGACCGCGCCCGTGAGGCCGCAGATCGGGACCGTCGGCGTCTGCCCGGAGCCGAGCGCGAACAAGCCGTTCGAGACCTGGTTGCACGAGGCCGTGAGCGCCTGGAGCTTGGCGAGCAGGTCGCCCGCGTCCGCCGGGGCGTCGGCGGCCGCGTCGGAGGCGGTGGCGTCCTTCACCGCGCCCGCGTCGCTCGTGGCGTCGAGGCTCGCGTCCTGACCCGCGTCGTCCGGGCCGATCGGCGAGCCGCTGCTGCACGCAGTGACGAGGAGCCCGAGGACGAACGAAGCAGGGCCGCGCATGGCTCGATTATACGCGACGCCGGAAGACGAGCTCGCGCCCCGTCGCCCAGAGCAGGATCGCCAGGGCCGCGAAGGGCAAGAGCGACAGCACGTCCGACCAGCGCCCGGCGAACAGCGGGTTGTGCGCGCCGGCCCAGTCGTCCACCTTGGCCTGGAAATCGGCCATGACCCCCGCGAAGAACGCGATGACGATCCCGGCGATGGCGCCGCCGGCGATGTAGCCGGAGGCCATGAGCACGCCCGGGCTCTTGTCGCCCTCGGCGGTGATCTCCTCTTCGGTTGGCTTCTTCTCTCCAGCCGTCGCCTTGGCGCGCGTGTAGCGGTCGACGAGCCAGCGCACGGCGCCGCCGACGAAGATCGGCGTCGACGACGAGAGCGGAAGGTACACGCCGACCGCGAACGCGAGCGAGGGGATGCCGGCCATCTCGAGCACCACCGAGATCATCACGCCGAGCAGCACCAGCCCCCACGGAAGCTGCCGGTTCAATATGCCCTTGATGATGTAGCTCATCAGGGTCGCCTTCGGCGCGTCGAACTTGGCGACCCTCGACCCGTCGGGGCGCGTCGTGTGGGTGCCGTTGATGCCGGGGTCGACGAGGTACTTGGGCGTGCCGGCCTCGTCGACGAGGTAGCGGCCGACGGGGCCCGCCTTGTCGTCCTGGTTGTTCCAGACGAGGTACTCGTTGGGATCGTCCTTGGCCTGCGGGCCCGCGAGCTTCTCGCGCGCGCCGCCGAGCGTGGTCGGGTCGACGTGCATCGCCGCGGGGAAGGCCTCCTGCGTCTGGCCCTCCACGATCTCGGTGCGAGGCACGTAGACCGTCGCGGCCTCGTTGAGGCGCAGCAGGATGGGGCCGAGCGCGATCGCGGAGGCGAGCGCGCCGACGAGGATCGCGATCTGCTGCGCGCGGGGCGTCGCGCCGATCAAGAAGCCCGTCTTGAGGTCCTGCGAGGTCGTGCCGCCGTTGCTCGCCGCGATGCACACGATGGCGCCGACCGACAGCGCCGTGACGTAGTAGTGCGGGCCCGTCCAGCCGAGCATCAGGAAGACCAGGCACGTGAGCAGGAGCGTCGCCACGGTCATGCCGGAGATGGGGTTGGACGACGAGCCGATCTCCCCGGTGAGGCGCGAAGAGACCGTGACGAACAAGAAGCCGAACAGGACGATGAGCACCGCGCCGAGGAGGTTCATGTGCAGCGGCCGGGCGACGACGATGGCGATGACGATGCCGAGCGAGCCGTAGAGGACGACCTTGAGCGGCAGGTCGTGCTCGGTGCGGAGCACGCGAGCCTCGGCCTGTGCGGCGTTCCTCTCGCGCCCTCGGCGCAGGTCGGCGAGGCCTCCACGCAGGCCGTGCCAGATGGTCGGCAGCGAGCGCGCGAGGCTGATGATGCCGCCGGCCGCGACCGCGCCCGCGCCGATGTAGAGCACGTAGGCGCCGCGGATCTCGTCGGGCCCCATGTTCGCGATCGGCACGTGCCCCGGGGCGAGCGGACCGGGCAGCCCGGCGCCGAACAGCTTGATCATCGGGATGAGGACCAGGTACGCGAGCACGCCGCCGGCGCACATGATCGAGGCGATGCGCGGGCCGATGATGTAGCCGACGCCGAGCAGCTCGGGCGAGATCTCCGCCGAGATCGAGGCGCCGGGCAGCGGCGCGCCGAACAGCTTCGCCGGCGTGTCCTTCCACGCCTTGAAGGCCTCCATCGCCGCTTTGTAGAGCAGGCCGATCCCGAAGCCGGCGAAGATGGTGGTGGCGCCCATCTTCTCGCGACCCTCCACCTTCGCGACGTCCTCACCCGCCTCGCGCACGCCCTCTTCGTGCGCCGCGATCGACTCGTCCGAGGCGCCGGCCTTGAGCACCTCGGCGCAGGCCGTGCCCTCCGGGTACTTGAGCGCCTCGTGCTGGTCGACGATGAGCGCTCGCCGCAAGGGGATCATCATCAGGATGCCTAGCAGCCCGCCGAGCACGGCCACCAGCGCGACGCGCGCGATCTCGAGATCGAAGCCGAGGATCATGATCGCGGGCATGGTCACGCCGATGCCGAAGGCGATCGACTCGCCGGCCGAGCCCGCGGTCTGCACGATGTTGTTCTCGAGGATCGTCGCGTCCCTGAGCCCGACCTTCCCGAGGATCCGGAAGAGCGTGATCGAGATGACCGCGACGGGGATGGAGGCGCTGACGGTCAGCCCGACCTTGAGCACGAGGTAGAGCGACGACGCGCCGAAGACGACGCCGAGCAGCGTCCCGAGGACGAGCGGCCCGATCGACAGCTCGCGCAGCCGCGCGCTCGCCGGGATGTAGGGCCGGATGTTGCGGCTCACGCGAGCCCGCGATCAGTCGGTGCCGCCGTCGCCCGCGCTGCCGCCGAAGTAGCAGTTGGTCCAGCGGGCGATGCGGTCGTTGCAGGGAGCGTCGGTGAGGTCGAAGGCGGTCGTCCCGTCGGACTTGCAGACCTGGTTGGCCTGCTCGCAGCCGATCATGTCGGAGTAGTAGCCGCCGCATCTCGGATCGGCGAGGCGGTTGTTGCAGAGGGTCACCTGGTCGGCGGTCGGCGTCGGATCGCCTCCGCAGATGCTCTGGTAGGCGCACGAGCCGCCGCCGCACGCGGCCGTCTGCGTCGCCATCGCGATGATGGCCACGCCCGAGAGGGCGACCGCCGACACCACAAGCTTCTTCATGGGCGCGCGACTCTAGTTCAGAGCGGACGGTTCGGCTACGCCAAACCTCGCCGGGGGAGGGAAGAGCCTGGCTCTTTGGGCAGGGTGACAGCTCGCGGGCGCGTCTTACGGTCTCTTCATGGACAACGAGACCTTTGCCTGCTCCACGGCGGGCGCCGTGATGGACGCCCATCCCACGACGGGCGCCGTGATGGAGCGCTCCGATGCGAGCGCGCTGGACGCCTATTCGCACGCGGTGGTCGGAGCCGTGGACACCGTGGGGCCTTCGGTCGCGAGCCTCGCGGTGGGGCGGCGGCGCTTCGGGCAAGGGGCGGGGAGCGGCGTCGTCATCGCTCCGGACGGCTACATCCTCACGAACGCCCACGTCGTCGACGGCGCCGGGCGGGTCGAGGTCACGCTCGTCGACGGCAGGACGCTCGAGGCGAGGCCGGTCGGCGGTGACCGGGGCACCGACCTCGCCGTCGTGCGCGTGAGCGCGTCGGGCCTGCCGCACGTCCGCGTTCGCGACGCCGCCGAGCTCCGCAGAGGCCAGCTCGTCGTCGCCATCGGCAACCCGCTCGGCTTCGAGTCGACGGTCTCGGCTGGCGTCGTCAGCGCGACCGGGCGCGCCTTGCGAGGGCAAGGCGGTCACCTCGTCGAGAACCTCGTCCAGCACACCGCGCCGCTCAACCCAGGCAACTCGGGCGGCCCGCTCGTCGACTTTCGCGGCCAGCTCGTCGGCATCAACACGGCCATCATCGCCTTCGCGCAGGGCATGAGCTTCGCCATCGCGGCGGAGACGGTGAACTGGGTCGTGCCGAAGCTGCTCAGCGACGGGCGCGTCAAGCGCGCGTACCTCGGCGTTCAAGGCCAGACGCGGCCGATCGAGACGCGCGTGCTGCGCGCCGCCGGCCTCGAAGGACCGGAGACGCGCGGCGTGCAGATCGTCTCGGTGGAGAAGGACAGCCCGGCCGAGGTCGGCGGGCTGCGCGCCGGCGACATCGTCGTCAAGGTCGACGGCAAGCGCGTCGGCGGGATCGACACGCTGCTGCGCGCGCTCGCGCAGCACGAGCCGCACGAGGTGCTCGAGGTGGCGGTGGTCCGCGGGGGAAGGCTCGAGACCTCACGCGTCGTCCCGGCAGAAGCTGCAGCGTGACTTGGGGCGAGGCTCCGGCATAGCATCGCGCCCATGAAGCGATTCATGGTGGTGCTCGGTATCGTGGCGCTGGCGGGTTGCGGGTCGCCTCCCGCAGCCACTCCGTCTCCGTCTCCGTCTCCGTCCCCGACTCCGACTCCGTCCCCGACTCCGTCCCCGACTCCGTCTCCGTCTCCGACTCCGAGCGCGAGCCCGGGCACCGAGACCGGGGGCAAGCGGCACCACAAGATCGGATCGGGCTGGTTCTTGGCCGGAACGGCGAAGGAAGCCTACGCCGCCGAGCTCGACGATCAAGTGCGCGACGGCGCGACCCTCGGCGTGGCGGTGCATCCGACGCGCGATGGTCACAGCCAGTACGTCTCGCTCACCAAGAACGTCGGCGCCGAGCCATACGTCGGCAAGAAGGTGCGCGTCACCCTCCGTGTGAAGACCGACGGTCTGACCGGACGCGCGGAGGTGTGGGCGCGCGCGCAGGCGCCCGACTCGCCGACCGACGGCCCAGGCCTCGGCAACGCGTCGGCGAAGCTCGACGCGACGACCGCGGACTGGAAGACGTACACGCTCGACCTCGAGGTGAAGAGCGGCGCGCGGGTCGTCCAGTACGGCGTCGGCGTCGCGGGGCCCGGCAAGTTCTGGGTCGGGCACGACTCGATCGAGGTCGTGCCGTAGGCGTCCCTACTCGACAGACACGTGCGAAAGGACCCGCGCGGCGACCCACTCGGGCGCCTCCGCGGAGACGTCGTGCCCGGCGTCCGGCGCGATCTCCAGCCGCGCGCGCGGCATGCGCGCGAGCATGCGCCGCTGCGAGCCACGAGCGATGAGCCGATCTCGCTCCCCCGCGATGAGGAGCGTATCGGCCCTCACGTCGCCGAGGCGCGCGGTGGCGTCGTGGCGCGCGGCCGCCGCTAGAAGGATCAGGAGCGCGCGGCGCGACGCCGGCCTTCGAGCCGCGAGCGCGCGAATTCTGGCCACCTCCAATGGGTGCGTTCGCTGGAACTCGCGCGACAGGACGCGCGTGGCGAGGCACGCCTCGGCCTCCGGCGGGGGACGCGCGAGACACCGCGCGACCGAAAGCGCCCGCAGCGCCGCTCCGCTCCGGAGCATCGTCCCCCGTGGCAGCGTGGACGCCAGCACGAGCCGAGCCACCCGCGCGGGCGCGTCGATCGCGAGCCACGTCGCCGCCATTCCGCCGAGCGAAATGCCGTAGGCGTGCGCGCGCTCGATGCCCAGCGCGTCGAGCAAGGCCAGCGCGTCCTTCGACATCGAGCGGGTCGATGTCGCCAAGGGCGCCGCGCTCGACTGCCCCGTGCCGCGCGCGTCGAACGCGATCACGCGAAGGCGCGTCGCCAGCGCGTCCGCGAACGCGCCCCACGAGGCCAGCGAGCCGCCGAGCGGTCGAAGCAGGAGGATCGGCGGCGCCCGCTCGGGCCCGCGGATCTCGTACGCGAGGCGACCGCCGTCCGGAAGCCGGGCGAAATCCGCCGACGCGACGATCACGCGCGCGCCTCGCGCGCCAGCGCGTCGAGGGCCGCCTGCATGCGCGCGCGCACCCGCTCCCGGCCCTCTCGCGCGTCCTCGTGCGGGAGAAATCGCATCGGCGGCAGGACGCGGAGGCGGACGGGGAACGGCAGCGGCAGGTACGGCGCCCACGGCCCGACGGCGACGCCCCACGGGAGCGCGAGCGCGATCGGGAACCGCCGGATCCGCGCGACGCGGTCGAGGCGCAGCACGCGCACCAGCCACTCGCCCTCGTGGAGGATGAGCGCCGAGCGGTGTGCGCCGTGCGCCACGATGGGGACGATGGGGACGCCCGCGCGCTGCGCGACCCGGACGAAGCCAGTCCGGTCGCCGAAGACGACCTCGTCGCGCCGGTCGGAGCGCCGGAAAGCGTCGAGCTCTCCCCCCGGGTAGACGAGCACCTTGGCCCCCGACGCGAGCGCTCGCAGCGCGTTGTCGGGGCACGCGCGGAGCGCCCCGTAGCGCTGGATGAGCCGCCCGAACGGCTCGAGCTGCCGCATCGCGAAGTCGTGCGCGAGCGCGTAGAGCGGCGCGTCCGTCCCGAGGACCTCCCAGAGCGTGGCGAGCGTACAGGCCACGTCGGGGCCGGTGATCCCGCCGTTGTGGTTCGAGACGAAGAGCGCCGGCTCGCTCGCGACCGCTTCGATGTGCTCGAGCCCGTCGCGCCGCAGCCTCAGGTACCGGCGGTTGAGCATGCGCACGGTAGGCAAGAGCGTCTGGATGGCGCGCACGTCGCGACGATCGAGGCGGTCTGGATCGAAGCCCATCGTCTGGAGCATACGACAGGCACTCCGCATGCACGCACGTCGTGGTATGTGGCGCGCCCCACACCTCCTACTGTTCGCCGGAGCGGTCGCGTTGACCGCGGTGCCCGGGCACGGCGAGAACGCGCCATGCGCCACGACCGAGGTCGAGTACACGCTCGCGGCGAACCTGGAGCTGAGCGACACGCCGCTCGGCAAGGGCGACGGCGTCTACGCCATCGGACCCGGCAAGACGGTCCTTCGCTTCGAGGGCAAGAACGTGAAGATGCTCTCTTACACGATGCACGAGCACTTCACGGTGCGGAGCAAGACCGTCTTCTGGTCGACCGTCGTCACGATGGACGCTAACTCGGCCGCGACACCCGACGCGTGCTCCGTCGCCGCCGAGGGCACGATCGAGGGCCAGCGCATCCACTGGCGCACGCCCGTCCGCCAGTACCGCACCGACGGGACGATCACGTGCAGCGGCTCGTTCTGCGGGCAGTTCGGCGCGCCGCCTCCCGGCCAGTCGCCGCTCCACGTCGGGCCGGCGCCGCAGGTGTTCAGCGACTTCATCTTCGCCCCCGACATGAAGACGTTCACGATGCCGAAGACGCCGGGGCAGAAGACCGAGATGCCGAAGCAGACGAGCGCCGTCGCCGTCTCGGGCAGGGAGGTGCGGCGGACGTGCGTGAACGTGGCGCCGTGCGGCAAGTGACGGCCGAAGCGCCCACTACTCGCGCGGGTGGCGCAGCAGCGCGAACGACTTCGCGACCAGGATCATGCGCTCGCGGCCGCGCAGGCGCCGCATCGCGGGGACCTTGCTCGACGCCGTGTCGACGAGCACCTCCCACGACTCGCCCTCCGCCATCGGCGGGACGAGGAAGCCCACGCTCGAGTCGCTCGCGTTGAGCGCGAGGAAGAACGTGTCGTCGGAGAGCACGTGCCCGAGCGCGCTGCGGTCGGCGAGCGCGTCGCCGGCGAGCAAGAGACCGATCGCTCGTCGTTCGGTGTCGGCCCAATCCTTCGCGGTCATCTCCGTGCCGTGCGGCGAGTACCAGACGATGTCCTTGCCGACGCCGTGGACGTGCTCGCCGCGCAGGAATGTCCGCCGCTGGAACGCCGGGTGCGCGCGCCGCAGCATGACGAGCTTGCGCACGAACTCGAAGAGCTCGGCGCGCTCGGGGTCGAGCTCCCAGTCGATCCACGAGATGGGGTTGTCCTGACAGTAGGCGTTGTTGTTGCCGCGCTGGGTCTTGCCGATCTCGTCGCCGCTCGTGATCAGGGGCACGCCCTGCGAGAAGAGCAGCGTCGCGAAGAAGTTTCGCACCTGCCGCGCGCGCAGCGACTCGATCGCCTCGTCGTCGGAGTCGCCCTCCACGCCGCAGTTGGAGCTCGAGTCGTCGCTGCTGCCGTCGCGGTTGTCCTCGCCGTTGGCGTCGTTGTGCTTGCGCGCGTAGCGGACAAGGTCGTGGAGCGTGAAGCCGTCGTGGGCGGTGACGAAGTTGATGCTCGAGCCGGGGTGGCGCCCGTCGTCGCCGAACAGATCGCTGGAGCCGGTGAGCCGGTAGCCGAGGTCGGCGACCTGCCCGCCGCGGCCATGCCAGAAGTGGCGAACGGTGTCGCGGAAGCGGCCGTTCCACTCCGCCCACTGGATGGGGAAGTTGCCGACCTGGTAGCCGCCCTCGCCGACGTCCCACGGCTCGGCGACCAGCTTCACGCGCGACAGCACCGGGTCCTGATAGATGATGTCGAAGAACGTCGCCATGCGCGACATCGCCTCGTGCTCGCGCCCGAGCGCCGACGCGAGGTCGAAGCGGAAGCCGTCGACGTGCATCTGCGTCACCCAGTAGCGCAGGCTGTCCATCACGAGCTTGAGCGTCTGCGGGTGCATCATGTCGAGGGTGTTGCCGCAGCCCGTGAAGTCCTCGTAGCGGCTCCGGTCGGTCTTGGTCAGCCGGTAGTAGGTGACGTTGTCGACGCCGCGCAGGCAGACGGTCGGCCCTTCGTGGTCGCCCTCGCACGAGTGGTTGTAGACTACATCGAGCAGGACTTCGAGGCCGCGCGAATGCAGCGCCTTGACCAGTCGCTTGAACTCGACGACCTGCTTGCCGGGCCCGCTGGCGAAGCGCTGGTCGGGCGCGAAGTAACCGAGTGTGCTGTAGCCCCAGTAGTTCGTCATGCCGCGCTGCGCGACGGCGGGCTCGTCCATGCACTCGTGCACGGGCATGAGCTCGACGGCGGTGACGCCGAGCTTCTCGAGGTGGGCGAGGATGGGGTCGGACGCCAGGCCGAGGTAGGTGCCGCGCAGCTCGCGGGGGACCTCGGGGTGCAGGCGCGAGAGGCCTTTGACGTGCGCCTCGTAGATGATCGTCTCCGACCACGGCACCTGCGGCGGGCGATCGCTGCCCCAGTCGAAGCGTCCGTCGATGACCACGCTCTTCGGCATGCCCCACGCGTCGTCGCGAACGTCCATCTCGTCGTTCGCCGCGCCGTAGCCGTGGACCGGCGCGCGGTAGTCCACCTTGCCGTCGATCGCGAACGCGTAGGGGTCGACGAGGAGCTTGTGCGGATTGAAGCGGTGGCCCTGGCTCGTGTTGTACGGGCCGTGGACGCGGTAGCCGTAACGCTGGCCGGGGCCGATCCCGGGCAAGTAGCCGTGCCAGACGTACTCCGTGCGCTCCTCGAGCTCGTAGCGAGTCTCGACGCCGAGCGCGTCGAACAAGCAGAGCGTCACGCCGTGGGCGTGCTCCGAGTAGAGGGCGAAGTTGGTCCCTTCGCCGTCCCAGTGAGCGCCCTGGGGGAACGGCCGGCCGGGGAGCACGCGCGCAGACATGGCGCGAGGGTACAACACTTGGCCTTCTTGGCGCCGGGCGCGCGGACGCGCGGACGCGCGGGCGGTCACCCCTTGACGGCGAGAAAGTAAGCGCTTACTTAATAGTGCATGGCTGAGCGGCGCCGTTCATCAGAGGTCCGTCAGGTCGAGCTGACCGACGCCGCGCTCCACATCATCGCGACCAAGGGCATCGCAGCGCTGAGCACGAGGAGCCTCGCGGAGCACGTGGGGCTCACCAGCGGCGCCATCTTCCGGCACTTCCCCTCCATCGAGGCGCTGCTCGACGCGGTCGTCGCGCGCGTCGACGCGGTGCTCGAATCGACCTACCCTCCGAGCGATCTCCCGCCGCGCGAGCGGCTCGAGAGGTTCGTGGCGGCGCGCAGCGCGGCGATGGGCAGTCAGGTCGGCATCGTGCGGCTCGTGCTCTCCGAGCAGTTCTCGCTCGCGCTCCCCGAGGGGGGGGCCGCGCGCCTCACGGCGTGCGTGCACAAGACACGGGACTTTCTCCGGCAGTGCATCCGCGAGGGGCAGACGACGGGCGAGATCCGCAAGGACCTCGACGCGGACGCGCTCGCGGTCGTCGTCATGGGCACGACCCAGTTGCTCGCGGTCTCGGCGGCGACCCTCCGCCAGCGGGCCTCGGAGGCGCAGGCCGTGCGCGACGCGCTCTCGGCGCTCCTTCGACCGCCCGCCGTCCGCGCGAAGACCCGGAAGAAGAAGGGCGAGAGGAGGTCGACGTGAAGACGCGAGGGCGCTGGCTGGCAGGTGGGCTCGCGGTGGCCTTCGGCCTCTGGCCCCTCGTCGAGGCGTTCTGGGTCGCGCAGTCGCTCGCGTTGCCTGGGCTGCTCCGTCGAGCGGCGCCACCGGAGGTGGAGTAGTCATGGTCCGTCGTGTCCTTTGGCTCGTGTTGCTCGTCGCGCCGCCGCTGATCCTCGTCTGGTTCCGGTTCGTGGCGCCCGTTCGCGTCCACGCGGTCCGGCTCGATCGCGGGACCGTCACGCAGGAGGCCTTCGGCCGTGGGACGATCGAGAGCCAGCGGGAGGTCGCGGTAGGCTTCGATCTGGTGGGCCGGCTCAGCGACGTGCTCGTCGACGAGGGGACGCGCGTGACCCTCGGCCAGGAGCTCGCTCGACTCGAGACCAATCAAGCCCAGGCCGACTTTCGCTCGGCGCAGACCAACGTCACGGCTGCGCGTGCGTCACTGCAGCGGCTCGCCGCGGAGGAGGAGCATGCTCGCGCCGTGCTCACCGCGGCGGAGCGCGAGGCCGCCCGCACTCAGGCGCTCATCGACTCCGGCGCCATCCCCAACCAGCAGCGCGACGACGCCACGGACCGGCTCCGGCTGGCCCGCGCGGACCTCGATCGTGTGCTCGCCCAGCGTTCGGAGGCGACGCGCGGAATCGACGTGGCCGCCGGCGGCGCCGAGCAGCGCCGCGTCGCCATGGTCCGCGCCACGCTCCTCGCGCCCTTCGACGGCCTGGTGACCCGCCGGCTGCGGGAGCCCGGCGACACGGTGACGACCGGCTCGACGGTGCTGCGGATGGTCGACACCGGGCAGGTGTACGTCAGCGCCGCAGTCGACGAGACGGTCCTGCCCCAGCTCGCCGTGGATCTGCGGAGCGCGATCGTCTTTCCGGGTAGCCGCGAGCCCGTGCCCGGCAAGGTCACGAGGGTCTCGTGGGAAGCGGATCGTCAGACCCACGAGATCGTCGTCGAGGTCACGCCCGACCATCTCGACCGTCGCGTCGCCATCGGGCAACGCGCCGACGTACGCATCGAGCTCGGCAGGCGAGAGCGCGTGCTGCGCGTCCCCGTGAGCATGATCCTCCACGACGACGTGGGGCCCTACGTCTACGCCGATCGGCGCGGCAGGATCGCCATCGTCCGGCCACGCTTCGGCGTCAGCGGCGACGAGTACGCCGAGGTGCTCGAGGGGCTCTCCGAGGGAGACGCGATCATGGCCGCCTCGCGGCCCGGGGCCTCGCTCGCGGCGGGGCGCCGCTGGGTGGCCGAATGAACCTCGCGCTCCGCGACGTTCGCCGCCACCTGGCGCGCTTCGTGGGCACCGCCGCGGGGCTCGGGCTGCTGCTCACGGTCGTCGTCGCCATGCAGGGCATCTACGCGGGTATGGTGGACGACGCCACCATCCTGACCCGCGCGATGCAGGCCGATCTCTGGATCGTGCAGCGCGACACGCGCGGCCCCTTCGCGGAGAGCTCGCGCGTAGACCCGAGCGTCGAGGCGCGCGCCGCCGCCGTGCCCGGCGTGCGGAGCGCGCGTCCCTACACCTATCAGCTCATCCAGCGAGACCACGGGGGCGCGGTCTTGCGCATCGCGCTCGTGGGCATCGGCTGGCCGGACGACGACGGAAGGACGCTCACGCTGGTGAGAGGGCGGCGCCTGTTGCAGCCGCACGGCGAGCTCATCGTCGACGCCTCGCTGGGCCTCGGCATCGGAGAGACGCTCATCCTCGCCGACGAGCCGTACCGCGTGGTGGGCCTCACGAAGAACGCGCTCACCTCCGGCGGCGACTCGGTGGCGTTCATGACCGTCGCCGACACGCAGCTCGTCGCGCTCGACCAGCCAGCCGAAGCGACGATGCTCGAGCGCCAGCGCGTGGTCGAGCGGCTGCGCCGGACCGATCTCGGCCGTGGTCAGCCCGCGCTCGAGGACCTCGTGACCGATCCGCAGTGGCGGTCGCCGGCGGTCTCGTCGCCGGCCATCGCCGCGGTGCTCGTCCAGGCGGACCCCCAGCGCCTCGGCGAGGTGCGCAAGACGCTGGAGCGCTGGGGCGACGTGACCGTTTACAGCCAGGGAGAAGAGGAGGCGCTCTTGCTCGGCGGCGTCGTCGAGCGCGCCCGCATGCAGATCGGGCTGTTCACCGTGATCCTCACCCTCACGGCGACGGTGATCGTGATGATGGTCGTCTACAACCTCACCCTCGAGAAGACGCACGACCTCGCGGTGCTCAAGCTCATGGGCGCTCCGCGGCCGCGCCTCCTCGGCCTGGTGCTGCAGCAGGCGTGGCTCCTCGGCGCGCTGGGCTACGGGGTAGCGTTCGCGATCGGCGAGTTCGCGTACCCGATGTTCCCGCGGCGCGTGCTCATCACGCCGGCCATCACGATGATCGCGCCCCTCGCCACCATGGCCATCGTGACCTTGGCGAGCATCCTCGGGCTCAGTCACGTCATGCGCATCGATCCGGCAAGCGCGCTGGAGGGCTGAAGATGGAAGCTGCGGTTCGCGCCGTCGATCTGCGAAAGACCTATGGGACGGGCTCGGCGGCGGTGACGGCGCTCGACAGCGTCAGCCTCACGCTCGCGCCCGGCACCGTCGCCGCGCTGCTCGGGCCGAGCGGCTCGGGCAAGTCCACGCTCATCAAGGCGCTCGGCTTCGTCTCTCCGGCCGACACCGGGGAGGTGTTCTTCGAAGGGCGCCCCGTGGTCAAAGACGGCGTCCCGCTCGCCGATCTGGCCGGC
>Ga0316628_100001301_pt1 | contig 17487 bp, 17 predicted proteins | sample OWC_Aug_M2_C1_D5_FD_207648 | JGI IMG/M metagenome (GOLD analysis project Ga0316628, IMG submission 207648) | Wetland soil microbial communities from Old Woman Creek delta, Ohio, United States - OWC_Aug_M2_C1_D5_C | ecosystem: Environmental > Terrestrial > Soil > Wetlands | place: USA: Ohio... | reverse complement strand
AGGCAAAAGAAAGATTGACCTAAAACTTGTCGTGTGCGGGATTCCCCAAGCCTGGTATGGGGCAGGCCTGCTAAGTCTGTGGTCGAAAGGCCGCGTGGGTTCAATTCCCACATCCCGCGCCACCAAGTCCTACTAAATGAGCAGTTCATTTGTATGGGTCTTTTACTAGAGATTGAATTATAAGAGCTGAAATGATGCTCATCGCGCCCAACGCAAACCCTAAGGCTTGGTACGAAAAGAGGTAAAGCATTAATCCACCGAGCGCAGACCCTACAGCATTCCCTACGTTTGCGAACACGCTTCTCAGTGACATCATGGAGACTCTTGAGCTTGGGATTTGGTCAAGAGCCAGACAGCTAAAGCCAGACATTGCTATGGCTGCAAACCAAAGGTGAAGATAATTGAACGTTAAACCAACCCAAACCGAGGGAGCGAAGAAAAGCAGAATTATGAAAATGCCGTCCCCCAACGCTCCTGTTGCCGTCAAAAGTTTGGCTCCAACCTTGCTTACTAGTCGCCCGCCCACCAAACTTCCAAGAATAAACAAGGTTGTTGACCCAAGAACAATCAATGAAGCACCATCTCGCGATACAGCAAGCTGCTGCCTAAAGAAGGCAATAACAAAAAAGCCGATTGCACCGGTGAAAAATAAGCTGCCGATCAAACAAGCAACAGCAGACCTATTTTTGAACACTTGCTTGAATGTCTGAACGTAATTATGTTCTGCAACTGCTTCAATAGAGTGAGCGGGTTTAGATGGAATGGTGAAGTAGCAAAGAAGCAAACTGACAACTGTGACTGGCAGCATGTACAAGAGGAAGCTTGAGCGCCACCCAGCAACGTTGGTCAAGAAACTGATGATTGGAGTTCCGATAAGAAGCGTTACAGACGAGACTGCAACAATGTAGCTAACAGCTTTGGGCTTCCGATTAATTCTCAGAGTATCTCCCACCAAAGACACGGCCATTATGACAACCATTACAGTGCCAATTCCTTCGAGTATGAAGAAAGCTTGGAAAATTACGAAGGATGGAGCAACAAAACTACCTATTGCCGAGACAGTGATAAAGGTCAATCCAACAAGCAACAACGATTTATGCCTAAACCTAATGGCTAAGACGCCCAGCAACAAGCCGATAGCCACCTCAGCGATACTCGTAGCAGTACTGAGCTGAGCTGAAATTCCAGTTGTTGCAGAACTCGCGGAGCCAAAGAACGATTCAGCTATATCCGATAGAAGGAGGGTCAGGATCGGCGCTGAAACGTAGGTTGCAAAAACAGACAATACTATGGATGGCACGAAAAATTTTCTTCGAGTCGGTTCAGACTCTTCTTGATCCATGGGAGCTAGTTGTCATAATCTATATTTAGAATTGTCGGCTGCTACAAGCCTACTATAGTTTATTGGCTGTTATTGACTGCCATTTCGAAAAAATTTGTTCTCTATTATCTTCCAACGCTTGGACTAATTTGCGCTTAGGCTTAGATAGATTGCCAATCGCTTTTTCAACTGAAAACTGCCATAACGCTTCCGATAAGGCAGATTACATGCAGCGCCCCTACCAACTCAAACGACACTTAATATCCAACTCCATTAACTAAATTGGTCGCCCGTTTCGATTTCTCAAACATCTATATCCGCAGCGACCTTGAATCGCCAAACAGCAAGTATCCGATCTTTGTTTTGTTCTATATATTGGGCAGCCTCTCTATTTGATATGATGAACGAGTCAAGTACTTTGTCGAAGGAGACTGCTGAAAACAAAGCAGGGCGGTCTTGGCCAACGCTTATCATTCCCTTGAGCTTAAGATTCTTGAGGCTGCGATAGAGTTGCCACTTGTATATTTCCAAGACTTCCGCTATGTCTTCGACTTTCTGCGAGCCATAATGCACCAGGTAAACGTAGACCTTAGCGTCCAAGCGTTTCAGCCCGAGGCTTTCAAGCATCTTCAGCATCCATTCCTTGCTCAAATTTACTTCATCCGTTTTGATGTGTGAAACTCAAAGAAAGATGGAGATGTTTGGGCACGTTTGCGATCTTGCGTTTTGTATGCTGACTATCGAGATGTGCTGGTTTATCTATCAGCTTTCTGGGTCGAAGTGGATTTGACCTTCATAGTTAACGACTCCCCCGCCACCCGGCGCAGTTGTTCCGGGCCCGTGCAAGCCTGCAAGGGTCACTCGTACCACCTATGATTACATAGTCTCCTCCGCCTGCTCCTGTGAGTGAGTCAAGCGTGAAGTACAACGTGCCCGTATTCCCCATTACGGTTGCGGGAGAAATGGTGTCTACGGCGTGCACGTTACGCCATAGGTCCGGCGTGCCAACATTATGTTTTCCCCAACGAGATTCCGACGTGTAAGATCCAGCGATGTCACCGCACGAGCTAAAGAAAATGGAATCTTGGTTGTTAGCGAACTGCAGTGTGCTCTGCCAGCTCAATAAACTGTCGTAATCACCGTCACATCTAGTCGGATAGCTGTTCGGTACATCCCCTCGTTGACTCCAACGGGCCCTCCGAATTCCCAAGTAGAACACACGAAAGTAGCATCCCCATCATAGCCCCACCCGCTAACAGTTTGACTGAATGTAGCGTCGCCAGAGGTGGAAGAACCAGAAACGATCTCGCCGTGCCCTCTAATGACCAGCATTCCATGAGGAATAGTGAATCCTGGGACAAAGATGTTGTGTTGTGGTCCCCAAAGCTCATCTGGCACCACTAAATCTCTTTTCCAGACGATATGTATATTTTTGCTCTTGCCTTCTCTGACGATATTAATTGCTGAAGGATCATTAATCAATTGAATGGACGTTGGGTAGGCTGCATAAAGTATTTCGAACAAGTCTGTCCGCCCAGGAATATCGGTGAGTATTGCAACCGGAATAAACCTGGATCCGGTTGGGAAAGTAAAGTAGCGCCAAATTCTTATTACATCACCAGACCCGAGAGAACCAGAGTCATAGTGCCATCCGTCAATTACAATTACGGGGAGACCTTCAATGTCGATGGTCACGGTGCCCGACGCGTTTTGATGGTCTGTGTAAGTCCCCTCCGCCAATGCTGCTAAGACAGAACCTAGGCTAGAAGCTGCAATCGACATAACCAAAGCCGTTGCCAATACTACAATTGCCGCTTTCTTCACTTGTTTTTCACCTCCTATTTTGGTTATTTCTGTCCAAATCGTGGTCATCGAAAGGCAGTTAAGCCTGAAAAAGATAATAAACAAGAGGGAGGGACAAAAGTCACTCCTTTTTTCAGAGCTCAGGAGACGAGCGCTATGGGCGAGGAAACAATTGACCGAATCCTCAAAGAATGCGGCTTGAGACAAAGCGAAGTAGAAGTTTACGTTTTCCTCGCTAAACACGGAACGCTGAAAAGCAGAGATATCGCCAAACAACTCAAGAAAGACAAAGCCCACGTTTTACGTGTTCTAAAAAACCTTCAAAGCAGAGGAATTGTCGAACCAACTCTTGAGACACCCCAACGCTTCTCAGCTGTCTCTTTCGAGAAATTGTTAGATTCATTTGTGAAAGCAAAAAGAAAGGAAGCCGACCTAATAGAAAAAACAAAAGAAGACCTGCTTCTCTATTGGAGACACATTAATAGAGAAAAACTTGATGTTCCAGCAAACAAGTTCGCAGTGATTGAAGGCAATCAGAGAATATACTCCAAAGTCCTAACAATGATCGGGGAAACTAGAAACCAATTTTTGGCCATATGTCCGATTCAAGTTCTGATGAAGGCTGACAACTTTGGAATATTCGATTCAGTAGCCAAGCATCCTTTAAGAAACCACATTCAATTCCGATTTCTCACCGAATCCTTAAGTCAACCAATAGGCGCAACGAAGACAATACTCGACGAAGTGCAGCGAAGTGGCGTCATTCTGAGAGAAAGAAACCCCGACTTGGGCAGAAGCCCTTTTCCAAGAATGGTCGTCAGAGACGAAGATGAAATTCTGCTCTTCTTTGCACCTAGAAACAACTCTGGGGTAGAGAACTCATATGAGACATGCCTCTGGATTAACTGCAGAGATCTTGTAAGGTCGTTTACAGCGGTTTTTGATACCCTCTGGAGTGTCTCGACGGAATTCTCAGAGAGAACGGTTCAAAATTGGTCGAGTGAAAAACCGTCAGCATATTCGGTCTTCCCATTGGAAAGCGCACAGAAAAAATACGAGGAAGGTTTAAGGTTAGCCAAAAATGAAATTGTGATGTTTACTACTTCAAGCGGTGTTACAGATTTACAAAAGAACCTGAAGACAATCGAGGACTGGGTTAAGAAAGGACTAGTTTTGAAGATAATGGCACCAATCACGGGTGAGAACTTCTTTGCTGCGAAACAAATCGCAGAGGTATGTCCAGTCAGACACATACCTGAAGGGCACAAGCAGATCACACTTGTCGATGGATCTCGTCTATTTCGCTTCGCTGAAGGCTATATGTGCCTCTATGAAGACACAAACTACATCAACAAACTGAGATTGGCGATAGATGAAACGTGGAGAAGTGCTCAACCTCCTTCCTTAGTCACTATTGGATCGATAATTAACCCGCCAGCTCCAGTACCAGATCTTTCTGAACACAATCTTCTCCATGGTGAGTTTCTAAAAACAGTCGGGAAGGTAAACGAAATTGCTTTTGGAACGATAACTGAAAGAGACGTCATTAACAAGATAATTAACGCAAAAAGAATCACAGCCAGAGACCCCAGACGAGACATCAACGTAGAGTACGGCAGTAGCGCTGCTGCAATAATTCACTCTCCGAGTTTCATTAACCTCCCAGACATGATGATCAGCGTTTGGCACGCTGACAAACAATCCTCTTTCGGCGCTGAAGACTGGCTGATGGTTAGGCTATGGCTTGAGACAGCGGAAGGATACCGATACGTTCCAGTCGCACACGTTACTGATAATCCTGACGCAGTTGAGTTCCGCAAAGGAGTATGCGCATTTACTCCTGCAGAACAGAATTCTCAACTTGTTACTAAAGACCAGTTTCAAGTGCGAGTTCAAGGTAACACACTGTTTGCAGTCTGGACCGTGCCAATCAAGCTTTATCAGGATTACGTTCTTCCACCATCTTGCATACTCTTTGAAGGTTATGGCAAAATAATGACAGGAATAACGAAAACAAGAGCACTTTCAGGACGCACACAAGTTCAAGAATTCAACCGCCTTGAAGCCTTCGTAACATATTTCCATCCTACCTCTAAATATTCTGCACCGGGAACAGATGGACTGTTCAACAGAGAAATCATTTTAACCGCATTTCCTCCTTCATAAAAAACGAAAGTCAGAACATTCTGCAAAATCAATAAGGAAAAAAACATGAAAATGTCTCATAGTCAAACTTTGTCCTATTTGAACGCTCTTTGGCTCATGTTCCTTAGTTATAATATTTTATTTAGAACTGTCGGTTGCCGCAAGTTTGTTATGGTTTATCGGTTGTTATTGATTGCCATTTCGAAAGAATTTTTTCTCTATTATCTTCCAACGTTTGAACTGATTCGTGCTTATGCTTTGAAAGAATGTCAATTGCTTGGTCAAAACTCACCGCGGACAACACCACTGGGCGAGTGCTTAAGGCAATGACTACACCCTTTTTCCGTAATTTCCGAATTCTTCCGTAAGCCTGCTGCTTACCAATAGGCATGCCATTAGTTAGGGTTCTTACTTGTACAGGACCGTTTGCTGCAATGAAGAGATAAACCTCGGCATTCTTTTGAGGCATTCCGAGGCTGGTTAAGAGTTCAAGCATCCTTTCCAAACTCAAGTTGCACCACCTTTGAAATCTTCCCCAAAAAGAGGAAATTGAAGTTCGTTCTGGAACCTACTTGCTAAGTTAGCTACCGAATGTATTTGACCATGCTACTAATTCGTTTAGACGACTGATTGCTTGAGCGATGACTTGAGCATCATAGTGTCCTGCCGTGGGCAACACGTACAATCGGTATAGGTCTGATTTGCCTAGACTTGCTACCGCATTTTGATAAGCTGTCGCCTGTGAAAGGGGCACTCGAATATCTTTTGCGCCATGCACAGTTATCACTGGCATCTTTATTCCTACGTTGTAAACCGGCGAAATCTTTTCATAGGCTTGTGGCTTCTCTTCCAAAGTTCCGCCGCATTCAACCGTAAGGGCGGCTTCTGTTGTTATGCATACATTTTTTAGAAGCTGGATTGTTGCATCAGGAATAATCGGCGGAATATTCAACAAGCTCCGTATCTCACCAACGCTCAATCCGCTAACCTGCAATGCAAGAACATACAGTGCTTTGGCATCTTTGACTCCTGATAAATCTAGCACACCGCTGTAGAGTTCAGGGTATTTTTCCCCAAGTAGTAAAGCGACACCACCACCAAAGGATGCCCCGATTAAGAAGATTTTTCCTTCAACTTCAAAGTTGTTCTTGATATATTCTGTTAGCTGATGAATTCTAATCACGGCTTTTTGCACGCACCACCCTTCTTCGCCAAAGTCAGATGCAGCCCAAGCGTACCCCTGTCCAACTAGCGTTAATGCAAACGTCTTATCGAAAAAGAACGCGTCGTCAACAGAAATTCCTACACCGTACCCCCTACAACCAACTACTAACATACCATTCCAATCCTTTGGCATTCGAAAAACAAAGTCAGCCCCATCAAGGTTACCTGTGAATTCAGTGTAGCCGTCTTTGTCAATTGACTGGGGACATTTAGCGTTGGCTAGTAAAGCAAGAGGACTAGCGAACAGAAGCAATAATATCAATGCGAAAGCTAGAGTGGAAGCGGGTTTTTTCATGAACATTCACCTCCTTTTAATGTGGCAATTATCAAAAAACAGTTGAGCAATGATATCATAATAAGAATGGACTAGTCACCTAGGTGAGTCACCGTCTTCTGAAGTAACCCGACGTCTAGGAAAAAAGAAAGACCCTTCTTCATTTTCATAGGGAAAAATGGAATGGAAACAGAAGATTGTTATTCTGGGGGAATCCATGTTTCAATTCCATGCATAGTTATCCATCCATCAGACGTACCAGGGTTACCCCATGCTGCGCAAGTGAAATCTGAATTCGCTCGGAATCCAACTCTCTCGTCGATCGCAGTGTAGCCTGACAAATACAATGGTGGTCCCGCTTTCAGCACTGTTGTTACATTTGTATGAACTGAACCACCATTTTTGCTAAATTCCACGTGGAAAGCAGGAACAACAAGAGGAAGCGTAAGGGGAAAACCTGGATGAGGAGCCGGCCAATCTGGGAAAATATTGTATATCAGCGTAATTGTGTTTGAGGGGTTGAAATCAACGCTTATTCTGTTGCCTTGCCTCATAACTTTGAGTTCTTCACCTGACACGAGCTTAACGTTGTCTTTAAACTGACCACTGCGGTTGATATACACCGAAGTATTTGTGAGAGTAGCGTGAATCGTCGGGATTACATCGGGATTGCTTGTTATGAAGCCAACGGGAACATTTCCTTTGGAACTGTTTATGGCAATAAACATAGTGTTCCCTGTGGTGTCGTCTTTGTTCATCGCATGCGAGAAAGTCAGCAGTAGATTACCTATAGGAGAACCCGTGGATGGAAAATTTCGGTTTGTGCTCATGTTTGCACCTGTATAGTAGTATATTTCAACATTTGAAGCGTTGGCATTACCAGTCAAAGCCGGTGAAACACTGCACAGCGTAATAATCGTCAATAAAGTAGTTATAAAAATACTTTCTTTGCTCAATTTTTCACCTCCCTTCGCAGGATGCCTAATTATCGAAAAACTGTTAAGCCCAGATATCATAATAAGAATGGACTAGTCACCTAGGTGAGTCACCATCACTCTGATGAAAGTGTCTTCATGGGCGACGAATCGATAATCAGTATTCTCAAGAACATTGGCTTTACAGCCAAAGAAGCCGAAATCTACCTGTTTCTCTCTAAGTACGGCTTGCAAAAGGGACTGGAAATCGCTAGACATACCAAAACTCATAAGGCGTTAGTCTATCGAATCATTAAGAGCCTGCAAAGCAAAGGCATGGTAGAAGCCACTCTTGAATCACCAACACGTTTTATAGCGACCCCTTTCGAAAAAGTGCTTGATACGAGCATCAAGCAAAAACGAGAAGAAGTCGACGCAATAGAGAAGGCAAAGAAAGAAGTTCTTGCTGAATGGGGACGAATTGGCCGTCCTAAACTTGATGCACTGGAAAGGTTTGTGGTGGTGCGAGGCAACCGCGGCATATATGCAAAAATGATTGAGATGACCAAAAACACTGAGTCTAAAATTGCATCTTTGTCCAGCATCTCAGGTTTGGCTCATGCTGAACAGCACGGACTATTCGATGTCATCTTTAACCATCCCCTTAAAGACAAAATTCAATCGCGTTTTCTTCTGACTTCAGAGCACAGTAATTTGAAAGCGCTTAGAAGTTTAGTTGAAGGAATACCAAGTGCGGGAATGAATTTCCAAATGAGAGACTACTACTTAGGCTTAAAATCATCACCTAAGATGTTCATCCGAGATAACGATGAACTAATGTTTTTCATCTCTCCAAGAGACGACGAGAACAACCTCGAAAAAGAAGCAACGTGCGTTTGGACAAACTGCAAAACGCTCGTCAGGTCATTTATCGATACCTTTGAGGAATTATGGCGTAATTCAACTGACATCAACAGCCGTATCTGCAATGAGAATATTTTGCCATTACCTGAATCCTCTGTACTTGGTGGACAAGCAAGAGAAGAATATGAGAAAGACTTCCTAGCTTGTGAGAAAGAAATCATAGCCATAACTTCGTCTGATTGTGTAGGAGAGTTTTTGAGGCGAAGGCAAGAACTTCAGGGCTTAGTCAGGAAAGGTCTTTGCGTAAAGTTAATGATGCCCATTTCGAGTGAGACTCTCTCTGCTGTGCAAGAACTTTCAACGCTTTGTGAGATTAGGCATGTGCCAGACGGTTATGCACAAATTGTAGTTATTGATGGCTCGCATTTTTTTAACTTACGAGAGCCCATTAGCTTCGTAGACGACATAGCCTTTGTTCAAGGAGCCAGAGCAAAACTGATTGAACTCTGGGAAAATGCCAGTCCTTCCTCAACAGTTACTTTAGAATCAATTCTTCAACCCAAACTGGCAACCGACAATGATTTCTTGCTTGCTAAGAGTGATCCTTACGGCGCTTATTTGAAAGGTGTTGGACAGCTGGAAAATCAGATAGTTGGCAAAATCACTGAAAAAGAGATTCTAGATAAGATAATAAGCGCAAAGAGGATTTACGCGAACGATCCCCAGAAAGATATAAACACTCTTTATGGCAGTAATGCTGGCGCGGTCATTCATATGCCAGCAAGCTTTGGGCTGCCTGACATGATGGTGTCCTTTTGGCATTGCAACAAGCAATCATCATGGGGAGCCGAGGACTATATGACTGTTCGTTTATGGCTTGAAACGCCAAAGGGGTTTCGGTATGTTCCAGTAGCCCATGTTACAGATAACCCTCTGTCGTTAGAATTCAGGAAAGGAGTTTTCAAAGGTACTCCTGCCTCACAAAACTGCCAATTAATAGATAAGGACCAGTTTGAGGTATCCGTTCAAGGGAACACACTTTTCGCAGGTTGGTCTATACCGATAAAGCTCTTTCCGCCTAATTTTACGTTGCCTCCTGCTTGCATTCTTTTTGAAGGTCACGGTAAACTAGTTTCAGGTATCTCTGAGATGCATTCGCCAGCCGGTCGTAAACAAGTTATGGAATTTAATCGTCTGGCAGCGCTCGTTACGTTCTATCATCCTGCATCAAAATATTCAGGACCTGGAGCGGAAGGAATACTTGACCGGGACGCCATATTGACAGCTTACCCTCCATCGCCATAATAACTAGCGCACTAGAGGTGATGGAGCCCTTACGGAATAACGAAAAATGTGTAGGACCTTGTTCTTTTTAATGTCCAGCAGCCTAAATAAACTGGCAATTGAAGACAATCAAGCGCTTAACATAATTCCATTCATGGGCTTTTTTGCGTGAAATTTAAACGTAAATCTAAAGCCCACATCCCGCGCCATTTCTTACACTCACCGCTTTTCCATACGTATCTAAAACAGCATTTTAAGGCTGAAACCTCAACCACCTATGTTAAGCGCTTAGATCTTTTAGGCAAACACTCGCTTGGCCACCTAGAAGACAGCGTCTCTATCTGCAAAGTAGCAAAAAACCATTCCAGTTGATGGAAACCGTTTCCAGTTTATCGGTGAGATGAAAGAGGTTAAGCTTTTCGCAAGCCCAAAAAGTGATAGTTTCACAGTGGCGAGCGTAGTAGTGAACGGTTGTAGGTCTTGATAGTTGCCAAGCGTTGGGGACCATGTGGCTTAAGTTTGTAAAGTAGCGCTGCAACTATGATAATCATTATGCCAAACCAGAAAACAATGTCAATAAGCAGGTTCCAGATATTTACGCTCCAAAGGTTACCTGGTCCTGCTAAAGTCATTAGTTCGTTAGTCGCCCAAGTTAAAGGCACGCCGTAGTTAACGTGTGCAAAATAAGTCAAGTTATAATAGAATCCCCACCCCAATACAAAAACCGTTACTGTAAGCCAAACAACTATGAAGAGGGCCACAACAAGATTTTTGCGCATAAGAATTAAAGAGAGGATTTCTACCCTAAAAGAGCTTGGGAATTCTACTCTAAAATTTCGGCTATATTTTTAATCTCCTTTACTTTCTCCGAGCGCATTATGTGTTTAAGTCATGGATTTTGCCTGGAGAAACAAGGTGGTTTCAACTCTTATGCGAGAGTTGCAGATTTAAGACTTTGAACATAGTCGTAAGTTCGCCTTCGCTCATTTTTGTTCACCAAACCATTTAATAAACCACTTTTCTCTTGCTATTGTTCTTTCGTTCATGGCTTCACAGGTTGCTTTCCAATCAGGGTTTTCGGTTTGTGTATTAACCCATTTTTCGGTGAAAGGCGGCATTTCTTTTTTAACTTCATCTAAAATTTGTTTTATTTTAGCATTTGCAAGTTCAGGAGTATTATACCCTTTATAAGATAATTGTTCAAATGGAATTAATTCTTCATAAAGTCTGCCTCTATTCATATTTTGCGCCTCCTTTCCTTATTTGACTAAAATGATTTTAAGCATTATGCTTCGCTAAAAACTCCTCTCGTGCTCTGCTTAGGAAAATGTCAATATATCTATCTGGATTAACGACTAAATAAAAACTAACTAAGCTTTCCACCGCACATAGGGCATTCAAGTAGTTGTTTTAGTTGAGCCTCCATAAGCTTGTATGAGCATAGAAAGCAGAAATAGATCTGGCATTTTGGGCAATGATGAAAGCCGCCTCCAATCATGTCACCGCAGGCATCACAAGGTCTAGTTAAATCAACTTTGTCCATAAGCAAACAGCTGCATCATTAATTTTGTACCTTAAAAACGAAACCAGCATAAGACATACGGTTACAGTGGAGTCTACGGTGAAAGTGTGCTCAAATCAAACGTTAAGTCTTTGATCCAAAAGATTATTTTCAACTATTCTGAGCGTAGCCTACACGCTCTCTAATGTTTGAGGCATTTCTTGAGCTGACACTAGGCCGTAAGTCATTAAGAATAAACCGCCAAAAATTGAGCCGCCTAGAACACCAGTCATTATTAAGTCTCTATCAGTCGTTAAGAAACTTAGCAATATGCCGATTAATGCTAAGACCATGCCAGTCAATGCTGTAAACTCAACTATTTTTCTGTATGTTTTAATGAGTATGCGAGGCAGCTCTAACTTCATATTTCTCTGTAATCTTTTACTATTTGGTCGCTTTATGAAGCTTGTGATTTTTTAATAACTATACTATCTCTTTGCGCCTTCGACTTTTGCAAGAAACTAAATCAATTCCAAATCAGAGATTTCGTTTGAATGGCTCTAACTCTGCATTTTGTCAAATTAACTTCTATTGATTGTTGATTAAAATTTGAAAATAAGACCGCGTATTTAGTCTTTGATATGACAATAATTCGCGATGAAATTGAAAAGTTTGGCTGAAAAAGTTCCGGATATAGCTATAGCTAGTTTTGCATTTTTCCCTTCTCCTTTTTCCTAATAATTCCACTTCCAGAGCCTCAGCAAACAAAATTTACTTTTTTCCTTCCTTATCAATAAACATGGTGAAATCAAATCTCGCTATTCAAAAACCCGATAGCTAAAAACTGTGGACCGCCAACTCTACTTAGTACGCTTTACGGATATATTGCGTCTTACGAAATATCACTTATATTGTTTTCGGGCAATTGGTTGGTTAAAGAGAAAAGGTAAGATGAAGAAAAAGCTGACATCTGATGACGATATAGTTGAATGGGTTGTCGAGGAAGCATTTGTTAAAGACGAACATAAGCATAGGCCGAACTGTAATGATCCTATATAGATGCTTATTTTTAAATTGCCCTTTTGATAAAATCTTAATATTGAAAGCTAAGCCGTTTCGTTTTGAGTTGTTTCTGCAGAAAGCAGGTTACCACAACTAGAGCATTCTCAATAAGCAATTTTCCCTTCGCTATTATGAAGTGCAGTCATTCTTTCCCTACGTAAAACTTAATAAATTCCAAAATCCCACACGAAAAACACTACATCACACAAACTAATGCCACTTTCGCTCAAAACACTATTTGGCAACCTAATACTGTCTGTCTACTTCCATTTTGTAAGAATTTCTTCACGTTGAAATGTCGCTTTGCTAAGATAAAACAAGGCAACATCTGCCACCGCTAACGCGCCTGAAATACCCAATGCAAGCAAAATTGAAACTTGAGCGCTTGCCGAAGCAAAAATCACTACGAAAATCAGCGGCAAAACGACCAAGCCTCCGAGTTGCTGTGCTGCGCGTATGTCGTTGACTCTTGAAGACACTATTATGTTGGCTTCAACACTCATTATGCATGATAACGGCGCTATGACTCCCATGATTAGTGCCCAGTAAGTGTTCGGTATCACGAAAACACCAAGCCTAATCCATGACCAGTAGTCCATTATGGGTGCGGAGATGGCGGCGCCAATGTAGGTTACAGCTATGCATGGAATGAATGCGGCAAAGCTTTTGCCGAACAGCAGTTCGCCATCGGTGGTTGGTGTTGCCAGCAGGGGTTCGAGACTTTTTTCGATTTTTTCGCCCACGAAACTATATGAGGCGATGATTGAGGGTAGAATGGCTGGGATGAGAACAAAGTACATGGTGGATAAGCCTACGATTTGGTTAGCAGCTGCTACGAGTTGATTGTGTGTAAGGGTTTGTGCGGCTGTTTGGGCGTCTAGGGCAAATATGAAAATCACAGGCAGAACAACACCAAGTATAATGGGCATGGCAATTAGCGAGTAGAGGACGTACTTGTTTTTCTTAAAGACGCTAAGGTCTTTTCTAGTCACAATCCATGATTTCCAAAGTCTCACTTTGCAGAAGCCTCCCTTATCAATTTCAGGTATACATCCTCAAGCGTCGAGCGCAATTCGGTGACATACTGAATATTGCCGCCTGATTCAACGATTGCTCGCACGACTTCAGGGTTGTATTTTTCAGGGTTGTCTATATCAAGAATCAACTTATTATCGCTGGCACGCACATTCTTAACCGTGCATAGATTCTGCACAGCAGCCACAATATCATCAGTAACTGTTTCCAAGTGAACAATTGTTTTTCGATTATAAAGACTGCGCTCCAAGTTCTTGGGGGAATCAACCGCCACCAGCTTTGCCTTCAAGATGCCAATTCGGTCGCACAGCCGTTCTGCCTCATCCAAATTATGCGTGTTAAGAAAAATGGTTCGCTTCTCCTTCTTGAGCTCCAAAATGAAATCTCGAACGGTTTTAGAAGCTTCAGGGTCAAGATTCGCTGTAGGCTCATCCAAAAACAGGACCTGAGGATCATGAATGAGGGCACGTGCAATAGCGATTTTCTGTTTTGTTCCTTTGCTGAAGGCGCCCACTGCGTCTTCTCGGCGCTCCCAAATCCCTAGCAACTGCAAAAGACGCTCTATGTTTTGTCTGCGCTTGCCTTCTGGAACCTCGTAGAGTTGCCCGTAAAAGTCAAGATTTCTGTAAGCGCTTAGGCTGTCGTATAAGCCAACGTTTTCAGGCAGTAAACCGACCATTTTGCGGATTTTGAGGCAATCCGCCTCATTATCGATAGAGTAGTCGCCTATCTTAGCTTCACCACTAGACTTGCCAATTAAACAGCAGAGCATACGCACGGTCGTGGTTTTGCCTGCGCCGTTAGGTCCAAGAAAACCGAAAACTTCCCCTTCATCCACATGCAAGCTGACGTTGTCTACAGCTGTTAGGTTGCCGAATTTTCGGGTAAGGTTATTAGTGTCAATCATGCCCTGCGACAGTCCAATGCTTTAACTCTTCAGTCTCGTTCGTATTTAGAGTCTTCTATCCGCTTCTTTTCCAATTCTTCCTCAGTCAACTGCTGCTGAGGGGTCTCTTGCTGTTTCGATTCTGGAGGCCAAGTGACTGGGTCTTTCACTGATTTGTAAACATTTAGCCAACTTTTTTTTCCGCAGGCTGGACATTTCATGTAACTGTAAGGGCCAACATGTGCCGCTAAAATTGCTCCCGAGAGACCCTGTTCAAAGACGTTTCCGCATTTTTTGCATTTTAACCTAACCATGCTTCGTCGCCCATGTAAATTTAGAAAGATTATGAGTAACACAACTCGTATTTTACCTTAACTGGTCACTTTATGAAAAGTATAAAGGCATATTACAACAAAGATGCTGGTTAAGTAAGGGGTGTTGTATTGTTCGAGCATCATTATGAGAAGCTTCTGTCCAGAAGAGCGTTTCTTAGGCGATTGGCAAAGTTTGCGTTAATTTCCGTCGGTTTAATCGTTTTTTCGTTGGTCGTTGGCGTAGTGGGCTACGTTGTGCTAGAGGGTTACTCGTGGGTTGATGCTTTTTTAAACTCTGCGATGCTTATGGGCGGAATGGGCCAGGTAAATGCCCTACTTACCGATGGCGGAAAATTTTTTGCCGGAATCTACGCTCTATACTGTGGACTTGTTGAGTTGGTGGCAGTCGGAATCTTTGCTGTCCCAATTGTACACCGATTTTTACACCATTTCCATTTGGACGATACAACCAAACAAAAAAAGTAAAGCGAAAAAAGCCTCAGGTGCCGTTTGGCAGACTACCATAGACGCCAAATAGGATGCCTAGAGACGCACATTTGGGAGCCTAAGCCCCATAGTACAGGTCCAGAACAGAGCCATATGTAGGCAGAAGGTTTGCCTGCCAAACGACTCATATTTCTTCTCGATAATAATGCTACGTTTCTAATAGAAAATAAGAATATGTGGTAGTGCCCCAACAATCACAATCACCATAGTTTGCCTGCCAATGATTCGGCTCTGGCAGGCAAATTTGGACCTGCTAGAATTTCCTCAAAAACGTGAGATTGCTTGACACTGAAGAAGTGAAGCACCATTAACGGGTTAGCGCTTTTTGCCTCGGTTGGGAGGGAAGGTCACATAGCAAGAAGTCTGTGGAATGCTGTTTTCCTACGGTAGAATGTTGTATAAGCCGAAAAATGAGGTATAATAAATCCCTACAAGCATGAAAATCACGCCGACGATAACTGCAAAAATTCCTCGATTACTCGTAGTATTACAGTCCATCCTAAAGGCATATGCTCCTAGAATAGCGGCAGCTGTTCCAAAAATTTCTGGAAGGACCCACAACGCGATGAAGGCGCAGAGCAATCCGATATTAGCGTATAATCCTGACATGCTTCGTTGCGATGGCAAATACGTGGGATAAGTAGAAGGAGCTCTAGTTTCACTACCGTTATCAGAACTCAAGAAATTCACCGTTAAACGTGAAGCTGCTTCTTTCTTAAGAACCTTTTGAGCATGCGCTAAAGCTGTTAGACGTCGCTAAGTGTGTTTAATCTATCTTGATTTATTTTAGTTTAGGGTTTTGCCGCTTTCTCGGTAGTAGGGCTTGACCTGCAGTCAGATGTTTCAGGAAAGGCTCCACAAAGATCCCGGAAAGTTAGCGTTTGTATGTTGGCATGGTTGCGATATCGAAAAGCTTATCCCTAAATCTTAATAATTAACATTTGAGAGATTTACATGTCGCTTGAATCAGGAAGACATCTCGGCAGAATTGCAAGTTTAATTTATGTAAGTACACCAGTCATTATGGTGGTAGTGTATGTGGCTTACTTTTTATCGCTGTTCGCTAGTATTCCTATCAGCACTACAACTGTTCCTAACACGCCTGTGTTTACAGGATTCATAATTGCGATTATTCTGCTGGGGATTATTGCTTTTGCAGGCCTCATCCTGTTTATCATAGCGATGCATAGGCTATCACATTATTACAATGAACCAGGAATTTTCACCAATATATTGTACGGCTTAATTCTGAGTATCGTCGGCAGCGTAGTAGTAGTCCTCATAATGTTTGGCTTCCTATTCTCATTCATGGGAAACTTAATCGGTCAGGCAATAACTCCCCCATCTTCCCCTACAACGTTCCTAGCACAATTTTTCGTTCTCATTGCTATCATAATTTTAGTAGCTTTGGCTTTAGCAATAGCAAGCGGTTTCCTTTATATGCGCGCCTTCAACAAGTTAGCAGCGAGTTCAGGAGTAGAAGGTTTTAGGACCGTTGGAATACTGTACCTAATCGGTATGATCGTACCCATTGTAGCCTGGATAGCCTGGATAATAGCGTACATGAACTTTAACAAGCTTAAACCAAGAGAGCCAGCCTCAGCATACGCATACACGGTAAAGCCACCAACAACACCGCCCGTTGCTGGATTGACAAAGCGGTGCGCTAACTGTGGAACTGAAAACAACACCGACGCAATGTTCTGTCGTAACTGCGGCAAGCCAATATAACGAAAAGTCTCAAATGGCAACAGTTCCGGCTCTATATAGGAGAGTTTTGGACATAAGAGAGCTGCTAGTTTTTCTTAGGCTTATCAGCATGCTTTTATTTGTGACGCAAGAACTATCCATAAACAAACCTAAACATTTCACGCATTGAAGGTACAACTGTATGGTTGAGCTTAGAACGCAAGAGCAACGGTTACTTTCCGCCATAGAACAGCTTGGCGGAAGCGCTTCAGTGGAACAGTTGATTAATGCTTGCGCTTTCCCAGACGCAGCAATCATGCGAAACGCGCTCACCCTGCAAGAAAAAAGCCTCATAACCATACATGCACAATTCCAAAACATCATAAAACTAACCACTGAAGGACAACAATATGCCACAAAAGGTTTACCTGAACGCAAACTACTCCTAACAGTAGCCCAACTTGGCGGAAGCGCAAACCTGCAAACAGCCGCGAAGCAAGCCGCTTTGGAGCCGCAGTTTATCCAAATTGCACTTGGTTGGGCAATAAGGAAAAAATGGGCAATTTTTAGCTCAGAAAACAACACTCTCCAAATAACAGAAACGTTGCTTCACCAAACAGTTATCCCTGAAGGCTGTGACGAAACCCTTCTCAAATACCTGAAC
>Ga0316628_100001300_pt1 | contig 17492 bp, 11 predicted proteins | sample OWC_Aug_M2_C1_D5_FD_207648 | JGI IMG/M metagenome (GOLD analysis project Ga0316628, IMG submission 207648) | Wetland soil microbial communities from Old Woman Creek delta, Ohio, United States - OWC_Aug_M2_C1_D5_C | ecosystem: Environmental > Terrestrial > Soil > Wetlands | place: USA: Ohio... | reverse complement strand
GAATCCCCCGCCGCCGCCTCCCCCACCTCCCCGTCCTCCCGAAAGAAGGGTATACAGCAGCCAGAGAGCCAAACGAGGGTTGGTGATGAAAAGGATCAGGAAAACGATCGCGCCGATGATGATGAAAATCGGCGGAACTTCGCCTTGCGTCGAGGTCCGGACGGCCCCGCTCCGTTCAAGTCCGGCGAACGGCTTCCCATAGATCTTTTCCAAAAGGGCGGCCATCGCTTCGCGAACCGCGGCGTCGTTTTCGCCGCGGCGGATCCCGGGGACAAGAATATCGTTGATCACCCGGGCGGAAGCGACGTCGGTCACCGTTCCCTCGAGGCCGTATCCGACCTCGATCCTGACTTTGCGGTCCTCGGAGAAAATGAACAGGACCAGGCCGTCCTCCAACCCCCTCCGGCCGACCTTCCAGGCGGCAAACGCCCGCGCGGAATAGTCCTCGAGGGGGGTGTCGCCGGTCGTTCGTGAGATATACAGGAGGACCTGGTGGCCCGTCTCGTGCTCAAAGGCCTCGAGCCGCGAGTCGATCTCGGCCCGGGTCCCGGCCGAAAGAAAACCCGATTCATCGGTCGCCCAGCGGACGGGCTGATCGGGGATCCGGACGGTTTGGGCGGCGGCCAGGACGAAACCGGCCGCCAGGAAAATCCCCAGGGCGGAGAAGATCCTCCGCCCTGACCGCGGGCCGAAAGGCCGCCTCATCGCATCGATCCGGAAAAACGGCTCAGTCGAACTTCACCGCCGGGGCTTTTTCCGAGCCCGGCTGGGCCTTGAAGTAGGACTTTTCGGCGAAACGGTTGCCGAAGAAGCCGGCGATGAGAACCGTCGGGAAGCTCATCCGCTTGGTATTGAAAGCCTGGGCCGATTCGTTGAAAACCCGCCGTTCCTGGGTGATGCGGTTTTCCGTCCCTTCCAGCTGGGCCTGAAGGTCGCGGAAATTCTGGGTGGCCTTGAGGTCGGGATACGCTTCGACGGCCACCAGGAGCCGGGACAAGGCCGAGCCCAGCTCGCCCTGGGCCTGCTCGAACTTAGCGAACGCATCGGGATTGTTGACGATGTCGGCGCCGATCTGGACCTGGCCTACCTTGGCCCGGGCTTCGGTCACGGCCGTGTAGGTCGATTTCTCAAAATTGGCCGCCCCTTTGACCGTTTCCACCAGGTTCGGGACGAGGTCGGCCCGCCGCTGGTAGACGTTTTCGACTTGGCCCCATTTGGCCCTGACATCCTGATCGAGCTTGTTGAGGCTGTTGTAGGCGCCGATGCCCCAAAGGGCCAGGATGATGACAAGAACGACGATAATCCCCAGGCCGCCGAGGACGCCGAAGCGCCGCTTGGGGGCCGCCGCTGGAATTTGAGGTGTTTCGTTTGCCATGATGTTTCTCTCCCTTCCGGAAAATATACGGAAATCTCAGATCGGAGTTTATTGTATCGGGTCGGTCGCCGAGAATCAATCCGAGCTTTGCAGTACCGTTGTGGAAGTGGTCGTTAGACCACCGTTCCAGACGGTAACACGGCGTTCTTCGGAACGACAATAATCCCCTCGACGACGCAGACGTCCTCGCCGATCCGGTTCCTCGTCCCCGCTGCATTGATCAGCTTGACGCCGTCCCCGATCCGGGCGTTCTTATCGATGATCGCGTTGCGGATCTCGCAATCCCGCCCGACTCCAACGGCCGGAATCCCCCGCTCGGCCGAGTTCCGGAGCTCGTCCGCGGACTCATAATAATCCGCTCCCATCATGACCGTCCGCAAGAGCTGGGTCCCTTCGCCGATCCGCGAGCGGATCCCGATCAGCGACTGCCGGATATAGGCCCGGTTGATGATGCTGCCTTCGCAGAGGATCGACTCGTGAACGTCGGCGTCGAGGATTTTCGAACCGGGCAGGAAGCGGGGCAGGCTGAAGACCGGCTTTTCCTCGTCGTAGAAATTGAACCGGGGCAGCGGCTGGGTCAGGCCGATGTTGGCCTCGAAAAAGTTAGGGATCGTCCCGATGTCCTCCCAGTAGCCGTCGAAGAAGTGGGCGAAGACGCGCTTTTCCTGAATGGCTTGGGGAATGATCTGCCGGCCGAAATCCTCGGCCGTCGTGCTCTCCAGGACGTCTTTCAGGATCTTCCAATTGAAGAGATAGATGCCCATCGAGGCGGCATGGGTCCGGCCGCGGGCTTCGATGCCGTTCCCGGCGAAGACATCGGGATCGACGGCCATCTCCTCGATCGTCGCCTCGTCCTGCGGCTTTTCCTTGAACTCGATGATCCGGTTGCTGGCGTCCACCTTCAGGACGCCCAGTCCGGGGACATCCTTGCGGGCCGCGGGCACGACCGAGATGGTGATGTCCGCCCCGGCCCGCTCATGGGCTTCGACGAACTTCCGGTAATCCATCCGGTAGAGATGATCGCCCGAAAGGATCAGCATCAAATCGCCCGAGCCTTCGATCGTGGACAGATTCTGCCGGACGGCGTCGGCCGTCCCCTGGAACCAGCCCCGGTTGTCGAGCGTCTGCTTGGCCGCCAGGATGGTGATGTAATCCTTGTGGAACTGGTCGAACCGGTAGGCGGTGAAGATATGGCGGTGGAGCGATTCGCTGGCGAACTGGGTCAGGATGAAAACTCGGCGGTAGCCGGAATGGATGCAGTTGGAGATGGGGATGTCGATCAAGCGGAATCGGCCCCCGATCGGGACGGCCGGTTTGCTCCGGATCTTCGTCAGGGGGTAAAGGCGGCTGCCTTGTCCGCCGGCCATGATGATCGTCGCGACTCGGACGGCCATGTTCGCCTCCCTCGGGACCCCATTATAAGGCAATTCCCCCTGGAAAGGCATATTCTATTTTCGCCTTGACTTTACATTTTCTCCGGCTTGGGCTATCTTATGTTTCAGAATCGGAAGAATTGAACACGGGGAGGCGTTCAAATGTCCGAAGACGCGCTGGAAAAACGCACCTGTGCCCGCTTCCGGATTCCAGGGGCGACGGTCGCGTTTCGCCGGGACAAGGGATTATTCAAAAAAAGCGCCTACGGCGCGGAATTTCTTCCGATGCTGGACATCAGCCGCGGCGGAATCCGGTTCCTCTCCCAGGAAATGCTCGATCTCGACACGCGTATCCATCTCAGCGTCCAGGTCCCGGGGGACACCGCCCCTCTGAAAATGGACGGGATCGTCCGGTGGTTTGCCTCCAATCCCGGCCAGAGCTATAAATATCAGCTCGGGGTCCAGTTCCTGCCCTATGGTGAAAAGAAGGACATGAACTACCCGGGAAATCTCGTCAAGATCATCTCGTATGAGCAAAAGTTCATGGACGAGACGACCATCATCAAAGACGAGACGGGCGGTCGCCGCGACGGCACGTTCGAAGTCTGACCGCCGGCCGCGAAGCTTGCGGCCGGGACAACCATTTTCCCTCAGGTGCGGGACTCTCCGCGCTCCGATTGACCTTCATTTTTTCTTTTGATATATATGCGTTCATCGTAGAGAGTCCAATTTTGCCGCCTTGCGCCGATCGCTGATGACTTAATCCGGATCCGGGAGGTTCCCATGTCATTCCGCCGCTCGGTCGTTCTCCTGTTCGTCATGTCCGCGTTTGTCGGTCCGCTCCTCGCGCCCGCGGTTTCGGCCGCTCCGCAGAAGACGCCGGCCAAGCCGGCCGCCGCCGAAACGCTCGATCCCGCGCCCCTGCTCAAGGCCTTGAGGCCGCGCAACATCGGTCCCGCCGGCATGGGAGGCCGGACCGTGGATTTCGCCGCGCCGGAAAACAGCTCGACGGTCCTCTACGCGGCCGTCGGCCCGAGCGGATTGTGGAAGACCGAAGACGCCGGGATCACCTGGGCGCCGTCGTTTCACAAGGAAGCCACGGTCTCTGTCGGAGCCGTGGCCGTTTCCCCCAGCCATCCCGACATCGTCTGGGTCGGCACCGGCGAAGCCACGGCCCGGAACTCGGTCGCCCCCGGAGACGGGGTCTACAAATCCGAGGACGCCGGCCGGACCTGGAAAAACATGGGCCTGGCCGAGACCCGGTTCATCAGCCGGATCATCGTCGACCCGCTCAATCCCGACATCGTCTACGTCGCGGCCCAGGGCCATCTCTGGGGACCCAACGAGGAACGCGGCGTATACCGGACCCAGGACGGCGGAAAGACGTGGAAGAAAGTCCTCTACGTCAATCCCGAGACCGGGGCTTGCGACATGGCCATCGACCCGTCCAATTCCAGGATCCTCTACGCCGGGATGTGGGAACACCGCCGCTGGCCGTATTATTTCCGCAGCGGCGGCCCCGGCAGCGCGATCTATAAAACCACCGACGGCGGCGAGACATGGAAGGCGGCGGATCAAGGCCTGCCGGCCGGCCCGTACGGCCGGATCGGCCTCGGCGTCTCCCGGAGCGCCCCCAACGTCGTCTACGCCCTGGTCGAAGCCGGGGACAGCGGCTTGTTCCGGTCCGAGGACAAGGGCGCGACATGGCGGCGGGCGTGCGATGAAGCCACCTACGATCGGGTCAATTTCCGGCCGTTCTATTACAGCCGGCTGACCGTCGATCCCAACAACGACCCGGTCGTCTACGTGTATTCGGGCTCCTGCTACGTCAGCCGCGACGCGGGAAAGACTTTCGAAAACGTCTTCCGGGGATCGCACTCGGATCATCATGCCGTCTGGGTCGACCCGAGGGATTCCGATCACGTCGTCGACGGGAACGACGGAGGCATCGACGTCTCCTGGAACGGCGGCCGGACCATCCTGGCGGTCGTCACCCAGCCCTGGGCCGAGCTCTACAATGTCGCCTTCGACATGCGCGATCCGTATTACGTCGGCTTCGGCCTGCAGGACAACGGCAACTGGGTGGGCCCGTCCAACACCCGGGAGCGGGCGGGGATCGTCAACGCCGACTGGCTCTCGACCGGAGGCGGCGACGGATATTACGCCCAATTCGACCCGGTCGACTGGTGGATCCATTACCGGAACCTCCAGATGGGCGGCATCGAGCGCCATAACTTGAAGACGGGCGAGTCCCAGCGCATCCGGCCGGAACCGCCGGTGACCGAGCCGCCGTACCGCTTCAATTGGGACTCCCCCGTCTACCTCTCGCCCCACGACCGGAACGTCCTCTACTTCGGCGGCAATTTCCTTTTCAAATCGACCGACCGGGGGATGTCGTGGACGAAAGTCAGCCCCGACCTGACGACAAACGATCCCAAGAAAATCATCGACTCGGGCGGATTGACGATGGACAACACGGGGGCGGAGAACCACTGCACCATCCTGACCATCAGCGAGTCGCCCCTGAAAAAAGGCCTGATCTGGGTCGGGACGGATGACGGCCAGGTCCAGGTGACCCGGGACGGCGGGGCGAATTGGGACAATGTGACGAAGAACATCAAGGGCTTTTCCCCGGACGGCGATAACTGGGTGACGCGGATCGAGGCCTCCCATTTCGTCGAAGGCGGCGTGTATCTGACCGTCTCCCGGCACCAGGTCGCCGATTATAAGCCGTATATTTTCAAAAGCGAGGATTTCGGGAAAACGTGGATTTCTCTGCGGGGCAATCTCCCCGAATACGGTTTTCTCCACACCATCCGCGAGGACCTGGAAAACAGGAATCTTCTCTTCGTCGGGAGCGAATTCGGGATGTTCGTCAGCGCGAACGGCGGGCAGGCCTGGACGCCGTACCGGACGGATTTCCCGACCGTGGCCGTCCGTGACATCCAGATTCATCCCCGGGAACGCGACCTCATCATCGCCACCCACGGCCGCGGCGTCTGGATCGTCGACGACATCCGGCCCTGGGAAAAACTGACACTCGAAACGGCCAAGGCCGAGGCGATTCTCTTCGACGTCAAGCCGGCGACGATATTCGCCTATCGCGGTTATGCCGACGCGACCAACGTCTACGCCGGGCCGAATTCCCCCTTCGGGGCGGCTATCACCTATTACTTGAACCCGGCCGCGGCCGAAAACGCCCGGGTTCGAATCTCGATTTACGACGCCTCGGGCCGGGAAGTCGCCGTCCCCTTCGCCTCGAAATCGGCCGGCATCAACCGGATTTACTGGAACCTGCGCGAAGGCGCCGCGCCGGCGCCGGCCGGAGCCGGCGGGCGGGGCGGCATGGCGGCCGGCGGAGGCGGAGGCGGAGGAGGACAGCGGGGCGGTTTCGGGGGAGCGGCCTGGGTTCTTCCCGGCGAATACAAGGTCGTCCTCGACGTCAACGGGAAGAAGCTGGAAACGAAAGCCGTGGTCCGGCCGGACGAACGGCAGGACATCACGATCGAGGACCGGGACATGGCCCGCAAGTACCTGCGGGAAGCCCAGGACCTCGCCCAGAAAGGACGGACGCTACTCACCACCCTTGACACCCTGGGCAAGCAGGTCGACGATCTGTCCAATCGGGTGACCGGCAACGCCGAAGTCAAGCTGAAAGAGGTCAAGGCCAAGATTGACGGAATGAAAGCCGTCTACGCCCTCAGCCCTCCCGGTCAAGGGATGTACCGCAAGCCGATCCTCGTGGCCTTCCGCGGCGGAACGATCGCCGAGCTCGTCCAGGGCATCGCCGGGAGCTTCAACGCGATCGGGCGGCCGACCCAGACGTCCATCGATTTGATGAACAGCTTGAAAGGGTATCTCGAACCGCTGCTGGCTAAAATGAAGGAAATCCAGGAAAAGGACATCCCCGAGCTCAACAAGCTCCTGGCCGCAAGCGGCGTGCCGTATATCCGATAAAGACGGGATTACTTCAGAAAGAGTTCGATCACCGGGATCTCGACGTCCGGCTTCCGGACGGGCAGATGGAGGACGACCTCGCCCGGCTTTCCTTCCTCGTCCATCCAGGTCGTGTCCTTCCGGGAGCTCATCCGGATTTCCGATGCGTCGTGGAGGAATTGGGCGTACCGGATCTTATCGCCGTATCCCTCGAGGGTGATCTGGTCCATCGGCCAGTCAAGAAGATGAAGATACAAGCGCCGCGTTTTAGGATTGTAGGTCAACAGGGTATTGGCCGGGGCCTTGAACTCGCCGGGCTCCTGGGTGTTTTCATAGACCGAGCGGCCGTTGACTTTCATCCATTCGCCGATCGCGCCCAGCCGCTCCTTCGCCCGGGCGTCGAACGTTCCCCGGGCCGTCGGGCCGACGTTGAGCAGCAGGTTTCCGCCCTTGCTGACCGATTCGATGAGGAGAACGAGCAGCTGTTTCACGTCTTTCCAGGTCATCTCGTCCCGATAATACCCCCATGAGCCGGAGAAGGTCTGGCACGTTTCCCAGGGGACTTTCTGGCCCCGGACCTGGACCCATTCCCGGGGCTTGTACTGTTCGGGGGTTTTGAAATCCCAACCGCCGTCCACGTCCTCGAGGTCCAGCCGGTCATTGACGATGATCCAAGGCTGCAGCTCGCGGACCATTTTCAGCAGGTTGACCGAATCCCAATCGTCCCGGCCCTTCCCGTGCTTGCCTTTGGGAAAGGAATAATCGAGCCAGATGACGTCGATCCGGCCGTATCGGGTCAGCAGCTCCCGGACCTGGTTCTTGACATACTGGCGGTAACGGCCCATGTCCCGGCCCTTGTTCAGCCGGTCGTATTCCTCGTCGGTGTTCGCGCTTTGGGGATGGTTGCGGTCGATCGTGTAATCGGGATGATGCCAATCGAGCAGGGAATAATAGAAACCGACCTTCAAACCTTCGGCCCGGAAAGCGTCGACCCATTCCCGGAGAAGATCTTTGCCGGCGGGAGTTTTGGGGACCTTGTAATCGGTGAATTTCGAATCGAACAGGCAGAATCCCTCATGATGCTTGGACGTGATGACGGCGTATTTCATCCCGGCGGCCTTCGCCGCCCGGGCCCATTCCCGGGGATCGAACAGGTCGGGGTTGAACACGTCGAAATATTTCTGATAGTCCGCGTCGGTGATCCGTTCGTTCTTCTTGACCCATTCATGCCGGGCGGCCTGGGCGTACAGGCCCCAATGAATGAACATGCCGAAACGGGCCTCGGTCCACCACTGCATCCGGGCCTGTTTCTGGTCCGGCGTCTCCTTGGGAAGCTGGGCCGGGCCCGGGACGGCGGAGATCATTCCGCCGAAAGCCGCGGCCAGCAGGATCGCCGTCAGGATTTTTCGAGAAGTCGTTTTCATGTTCCGCCCTCCTCTACGCGCGTTCCGGGAGATATGAGAAAACTAGAACCATCGACGATCCCTGCCCCGCTCGGTCTCCGGCTCCGGAATGACGGCCTCGAGCCGCATGTCCCTGTCGTTCCAGGGGATCGCCCACCGGCCCCATTCCTCCGGGATTTCATGGCCGTCCAGCCTGACGACCGGAGTCTTCGGCCCCTTGGCCCGGCGGAGATCGAAGGAGAGCCGTCGGCCCCGAAACGGGACGTCGCCGCGGACTCCGCCGGAGTCCGGAAGAAGCCGCGGCAGGAAATCCAGGCCGTTTTCCCGCGGCCGGAATCCGATCATATGGCGGACGGCCAGCATCGCCGTTTCCGCCCAGGCCCAGGGAATAATTCCGATTTGGGCGTAGGGCGGGGCGATCCGGTCGCCATGCAGCTCGAACCAGGCCCCGGACTTGGCGCTTGGAAGCGTCTCCAGCCAGCGCAGGATCCGGCGGACGTTGTCCGTCGCCCCGATTTCCAGGGAGGCCCGGGCGACCAGGATCCCAACCAGCGGCCAGGGGCCGGAACAATCCGGTTCGGAAGAAAAGTGATACCGGCCGTATCCGCCCATCGACCAATCCTGGTTCCAGAGCTCTTCCAGGGCCTTCAGGGTGTCCTTGCAGACCGGATCGTCGGGCGGGACGAAACCAAGGGCGATGGGCAATGCGGTCGAAGAGTCCGGACGGAGCAGATGCGGGATAGGCGCGGCCAAAGGCACTCCGGCCGGAAGGCCCGAATCGGGCCGGGGGACGATCGTTTCCTGAATGGTCCCATCCGGGCGAAGACGCTTGATAAATCCCCGCTCGTCGATCATCCGGAATTTGGGGTGGGCCAGGACGGTTTGCCTCAACCGGTTCGATTCTTCGAGCCACCGGAAGGCCTCGTCTTCCCGGCCGATCCAGCGGGCCATCATCGCCGCGGCGGCCAAGCCGAGGGAAGGATGGACCTGGTACATCAGCTCGAACCCCGATTCGATGCCGAAGGCCGCGTGCCGCTCCCAGTATTCCCGGCGGTTGGCGAGAAGCCCCGAGGCCGGATCGCGGAATTCCGGCCGGAGGGGGAACTCGGCCGCGGCCCGGATCTTCAGCCAGCATTCCGAAACGATTTCGCGGTCGCCGCTCCACAGGGCGTATTCCCGCACGGCCAGGAGAAGGGCTCCGTTCTGATCGAGCTCGACGTCGTCCGTGGCCCGGCGCTCACTCGAATCGAGGCAGTCTCCTTCCTCGGTGACGAAATCCGATAGAAGGCGGCGAAGGAGAACGCCGGCCCGGGCGTGGTGCCCGGTCAGGGTCAGGCCTTCGGCCATGAAGGAATGGTCGCGGACCCATTCGCGGTTATACTGCCAGATGGAGGCGTCCACCCGGCCGGACCGGGAAAAAACCGCCGGCAGCTGCCGGGCGCAGGCTTGATAGAATCGATCCAGGCCGGGATCGTCGAAGCGCACGCGGCCCGCCCGGGCCCATTCGCCTTCCGTATCAACGTTTGCCGGACGGCCGGGAAGCGTCTCGAGCCGGATGGACGAACCGGCCGAAGCGAGCCGATACCCCAGGACGCGGCGGACATCCCCCGCCGGAGGCAGGACAACCGATTCCTCGACGCGGCAATCGCCGCATCCGGTCCGGATGCGGATCGATACGGACCGATCCTCGGTATTTGACAGAAGAATCTCGCGCACCAGAAGAGGCTCGTGTTGAATCGGACAGGAAAAAGTTTCCCGGACCCGGATCGATCCGGCCGTCCAGGCGGCGATGACTTCCGGGATGTCCGCGCCCTCCACCCAGGCCGTCTCGGGCCGTGTCGCGCGGAACTCCCGGCCTCCGGACGCGAGGGTGATTTGGGTCGGTTCCAGTCCGGAAACCGGATCCATGGTCAAGGCGTCCCGCTTCCGGCGGAGCTTGTCCGGGTCCTGGATTAAAAGGCCCAGCGGCGTCCCTTCCCCCGATGGAGCCGATTGGATCGCCGCCTGGATTCGTCCATTGCCCAGGAAGAAGTAAGCGACATCCTTCAGATAGGTCCGGACATCCGGATGTCCGGATTTCGGGTCGTCGGAGTAAACATGCTCTTGGACGTCGATCATCGGCTTATTTTGCGCTTGGCCGGCCCGCCCCCGGTCATTCCTTGATGTCGATCAGCCCGGCCTCGGCCAGGACCCTTAAATATTCGACGATGTCCGCGCCCTTCTGCGGACCGTACGTGGCCGAGACGGACAGGACAATGTCGGCCGCCGTGTGTTTCCCATCGATATAATTCAAAGCCTCATAGGCCACGTCCCCGTCCAGGCGGATCCGTTTCAGGACATCGGGGCCGAGCTTTTCGGTCAGGAAATCCGTTTCGACCGGGCCGACGAAATCGGGCTTGCGGACGGGAATCATCCGGGCCAGGGCCTTCTCTTCCTCGGAAACCGCCAGCGGAACCGGTTTGATGCTCAAGGCCCGGCAACGCTCGGTATAGACCCGGTCGACTTCGACCCGGAAAGCCCGCTCCAGGGCCGACAGGGGATCGCTTATCCGGGCGATGGTCGCGGTTGTCTCAGGGGATGCGGTGTACCGGGAAGCGGAATTGACCGCGGCCCGTTCCCGGGCGGCGGCATGCTCCAGCACGTTGACGGCATGACCACGGTCCGCGGCAAGGCTGGCGGCGGAGGCCTCGGTGAGAGCCTGGAGGGTATCCCCCGTTTCGGCGGCCAGCCGGCCCAGGCCGTTGCGGACGACGAGCCGGGCCATGTCCAAGGCTTCGACGGATCCGGCCGTCGCCAGGTAATAGGCGGTCCCCAAGGTCATCGCCGAAACGCGGCGGAGCTCCGAAGCGTCCACTTTATCGGGCGTATCCAAGCTGGTGTGATGAAAGGTGTCGCCGTGGCCGAACATCAGCGACGGGACCTTGAGGGCGCCGTCGTTGTAGATCCAGTGATCGCTTCCCCCGCTGAACGGCTCGATCCGCCAGGCGAAGGGATGGGCGCTGCCGTTGACGCTCGTCAGGCCGAGGTTTTCGATCGTCCGGGCGAAATTGGCCGCCACGTCGGTCAGGACGTCGGGATTGGAGTCGGGCGTGGCGGTGATATTGAACATGCCCCCGGTGAGATGGAGATCCTCGCCGATCATGTCGCAATTGAGGGCGGCCAGGGTGTTGTGGGTTTGTTCGAGATGGGCCTTGATGTAGGGCACCGTCCCGGAAAACTCCGGGACCCAGAGAAACCGGATCGTCCGGCGCGGGGCCGGCAGAAACTTGCCGTCCACCAGGACCCGGAGGGCTCGGGCCATTTCGAGCATGCCGCCGCTCCCGCTTCCGTTGTCGTTGGCGCTGGGCGTCGGATGGCAGAGATGGCCGATGACGAGAATCTCCTTTTCCGGCTCGTCGGTGCCCGGGAAGGACGCGCTCAGGGTTTCGACCTTGGTCTCGAAGAATTTGGACCGGACGTCGGCTTTTAAAACGACGCTCTTCCCTTCGGCCAGCATCCGCTGGAGGGCCGCGCCTTGGTTTTTCGTGACGTTGAAACCAAGAGGCATCCGATCCCGCTCCTCCCAGAGGGGCCAGAAGGCCGTATAACGGATCATGTTCGGGTAGCCCGGCCGGACGTCGGGCGGATAATAGGAGACGATTCCGACCGCTCCGCGGCGCCAACAGGCCTCGCGCATGACGTCGGCGCTCCCGCCGTAGGTCAGGACGAATTTGCCCCGAACATCCTTGCCGCGGTAAGCCGCTTCGCCGGTTCCCGGGCCGATATCGACAAGCTCGGCCTCCGCCTGGCCGGACCCGGAATGCTTGATCAGCGTGATCGGCATCTCCTCGAAATCGCACAGCTTTTCCGGCCGCGGCTTGACCTGCCACAATTCGGCCGATTCGGCTTCCCAGCCGATGGGCGCGTTATAAGTAAAATAGCGGATCGTCCCGTTGGACGGCCAGCCTTCGATCGTCGCGTCGGCATAGCCCATGCGTTGAAGCTCGCCCTGGATCCAGGCGGCGGAATCATGCCAGCCGCGGTTGGCCTGGACGCGGTCGAATTGCGAGATCCTTACGGTGTACCGGAAAGCGTTTTCGCCCGAGACCTCCTCGGCCAGGGCCTGCCGCAGACGGGGCGAGGCCAGAGGGTGTTCTTCCGACGGCACCACCGCCTCGAGAGCGAAAGGAAGAGCCGCGGACAGGGCCAGGATCAAGGCAAGGGCTAGGGCGGATTTTCGCATCGCTCAACTCCTGCTGCTGGGGTCTTCTCGAGGCGTAACGATATTCCGCCCCCGTGGTTTTGTCAACGCTTCGCGGCCGCCCGGCTTGAGCTTCTTTGGGATGAGCGGGGAATGCTTTGAGTTTCACTAATCATTCTGAACCAGAGCACCCTCCCTTTCCGGGTTCAATCGAAAAAAATCTTTCCGGACTGACAACCTTTCGTTAAAATCGCGCGTATATTTATTTAGAATCTCTAAATGAATGAGGTCGAAACGATGGAAATGCTTTCGAAGCTCGAAGAACTGGTTCTGATCTCCGTCCTGAAGCTCGGACCCGAGGCTTATGGGACCTCGATTTACGCCGAGATCGTCCGTTTGACGGGCCGGGACGTCACCGTGAGCAACGTCTATTTTCCTCTCGAGCGCCTGGTCCGCCGGGGGCACCTTTCGGCCGTCCATGGCGAGCCTACGCCCCGGCGGGGCGGAATGGGAAAACGATATTACCGGATCACGAAATACGGCCTGGCCGTTCTTCGAGAAAACCGGGCCGTCAGCCTGGCCGCTTGGCGGGGCGTGGCCGCGTTGATCAAAGCCGCCGAGGCCTGACATGCGTCCTCCCAGGCTCGCCGCTTGTCTTCTGAAGATCATGGCCCGACGGGCCGACGGTTCCTACCTCGGGGATCTCGAAGAAATTTATCGTTTAAAGGCAGAATACCTGGGTCCTGCCGCGGCCGACCGTTGGTTCCGGCGCGAGGCCCTGCGCTCCCTCCCCGGCTTCGCCCGGGAATCGATTCGCTGGAGGATCATCATGCTCAAACACTATCTTAAAACCGCCCTGCGCGCTTTCCGCCGCGACAAGACTTTCACCGTCCTGAATATGGCCGGATTGACGCTCGGCCTGGCGGGTTTCATTCTTATCATGCTCTGGGCCCGGGACGAAGTCGGATGGGACCGGTTTCACCGTAACGCCGCGTCGATTCACCGGGTGGAGTCCAACGTCGTCACCCAACCCGGCCCCTTAGGGCCGTTCCTGAAAGGCCGGTATCCCGAGATTCTCGACGCGGTCCGATATTCATGGCTGCCTCCGCTCGTGATCGACCGCGGAAACGAACCCTTGCAGGAAAACGGGTTCGTCCTGGCCGACTCCTCGTTCTTCAGTATGTTCAGCTTCACGTTCCTGGCCGGAGATCCGGCCGCCGCCCTGGCCGAGCCGGACTCGGTCGTCCTCACGGAAGCCGCGGCCCGCCGATATTTCGGAAACGAGGATCCCGTCGGCAAGGGACTGACCGTGGAACACAAGTTCGACGTCCGGGTGACGGGGGTCGTCCGGAATCCGCCGGGCAACTCCGATTTCCAGTTCGGCATTCTGGGCGAATTCAGAATTCTCCGCCGCTTCCAGCCCCGCTACGAGACCCATTGGGGCAACCATCAATACCTCACCTTCGTGCGTCTGGCCGAGGGCGTTTCGGCCGAGACCGTCGGGGCGAAGATCGCCCATATCGTCTCCGATCATGATTCCGAGCAGACCTCGCCCCTGACCCTGGTCCCGCTGCTCAAGATTCATCTCGACCGGGATGGAGCGCGGACGGATGTTTCCACCTTCGTCATCGTCGCCCTCCTCATCCTGGCGGTCGCGGCCGTGAATTTCATCAACTTAACGACCGCCCGGTCGGCCCGGAGAGCTCGGGAAATCGCCGTTCGCCAGGTCTCCGGCGCCCGGCGCCGCCAGCTCGCCGGACAGTTTTTGAGCGAAGCGGTTCTCGTTTCACTGGCCGCCTTTGTCCTGGCCCTGATCGTCGTGGTCCTCGTCCTGCCGACCTTCAACGCCGTTGTCGGAAAAACGTTCCGGCCGGCCGACCTCGTCCGGCCTGCGGTGATTCTCCCCCTGCTCGCCGCCGCCGCGGCCATCGGTCTCATCTCCGGAACGTATCCGGCGCTGCTCCTATCCGCTTTCCGGCCGGCAGGCCTGCTCAAGGGCGACGGTCCGAATGCCGGCCGAACGGCGGGCAAGGCCCCCATCCGGAAAATCCTGGTCGTGGTCCAATTCGCCATCTCCACGACCCTTATCATTTCCACCCTTTTCATCGGCCGGCAGACATCCTATCTTCGCGGATTCGACACGGGCGTCCACAAGGAGAACGTCCTGGTCCTGCCGGCCAAGGAGCCGCTCGTCAAAAGCCGCGAGGCCTTTCTCGCCGCGCTGACAGGCCGGCCCGGCGTCGTCAACGCGACTTTCGCCTCCGGCCTGCCGTCGAGCGTCGCCAATGTCGCCGACGGCATCGGCTGGGAAGGAATGGATCCAGCGCTCAAACCAACCTGGGACTTTGTCGCTGCGGACGACCGTTACCTCGACACCCTCGGCCTGACCCTCGTCCAGGGCCGGAATTTTTCCGGAAACGCCCCGGCCAAGGACGTCCCCGCCTTCATCATCAACGAAAAAGCGGCGGCCCGCATGGGAATTCCGAACCCGGTCGGCAAACGCTTTTCGCTATGGGGCTGGAACGGGACGGTGATCGGCGTCGTCAAGGATTTCCATTTCCAGCCCTTGCGCGAGGACATCCGGCCGCTCCTTCTCTTCGTGATGCCCGGAATCTATCAGCAGATCCTCGTTAAAATCAGCCCCGCCGGCGAACCGCTTCCGGCGGTCATCGACCGCGTCCGCGAAGTCTGGAACCGGTTCGCCCCGGGCACTCCCTTCGAATACGGATTTTTAGACGCTGCCTATGAAGACCTGTATCGCGGCGAACAAAGAATGGTCCGGGAATTCAAGTCGTTTTCCTTCCTCGGAATCTTCATCTCGTGCCTGGGGCTGATCGGCCTGGCGGCCTACGTCACCGAACAAAAGCGCAGGGAGATCGGCATCCGCAAGATCCTCGGCGCATCTCCTGCCGGCATCCTCCGGCAGATCAACGGAAAATTCCTCGTCCCGATCCTGGTCTCCAACCTGATCGCCTGGCCGGCGGGGTTCGTGTTCATGAAGACCTGGCTCCGGGGTTTCGCTTTCCATCTTCCGATAGGCTGCGACGTCTTTTTAATTCCAACGGCTGTTTCGCTGATCCTGGCCTTGCTTACGGTCAGCCTCCAGTCGCTGAAAGCCGTCCGGGAAAACCCGGCCCGGGCCCTGAAATACGAATAATTCAGATTCGGACAAGGAAGCCGATCACGGCGCTGAAGCCGCTCAACCCCAGCCGGGCTTTCCGGAGGTTTGTGATCTCGACCTCACCGCTGGGAACGCCTTCGTCCCAGACAACGATCGAGTATTTGCCGAGGTCGAGGGTATCCATATCCGCGTCAAAGAACCACACTTTTCCCTCGGTTTCGGGCTCGTAATCCCACGAGCCCGTCAACTCGCCCACCCGGGCGTATCTCCCCAGGATATCCAGCGTCAGGAAAAAATTCTTCGTAATCGCGAGCTCGAGCCCCAGGCCGCCGTGGGCCCCGAAACCGCCGCCGGTCGTTTCAAGGCGGTCCGTCCGCCCCTCCTGCGATTCTTCCAGATCATAGCGGGCGAAATACCATCCGGCGCCCGCGGTGAGGACGAGGTTGAGGTTTTTGCCCATCGGGACATAATAATGGAGATTCAGGGTCAAAGGGATAGCCGCGACTTTTGGGGTCCAAAGCATATTCAATGTCGACGAGAGAACGGAAAAAGTCAGGGTGGACTCCTGGGTCATGGAGAAATACCCGACGCCGAGGCCGATCGCGAATTTCGGGGTGACCTGGTAGAAAATCTCTCCGTCGAAATTCATCCCCAGATGAAAGGGTTCATATCCGCCCTCGGCATCCACGGGGAAGATATGTTCGAACATGTCGCCGATATAGTCCATATATCCTTGGAGGCCCGTATTGATGTCCCCGCCGTCGACATAAGCGAGTCCGCCGCCAAGCTTGAAGCCGAAGCGGGATTGGGCCGAAGCCGGCCCTGCCAATCCCAGAGAAACGGCCAAAACGACCGCCAGGAAAATGGATTTGTTTTTCATGAGCCCTCCTTCGGGTTGAACATTATTACGCCACATTCGTTTCGTCAATAAAGACGCTGGAAAAATTCCGGAGAACTCCGGACGATCCCGTCAAATCCGGAATACAAATCCGATGATGGCGCTGAAGCCGCTGAGACCGAGCTTGGCTTCCCTGACGTTGGTCATGACGGCGCCTTCGCCGCTGGGAATGCCTTCACTCAGAGTGATGATCGAATACGGTCCCTTGCCCGCAATCGTCGCATCCAAGAACCAGAGTTTGCCTTCCGTATCCGGATCGCTTGACCAGGTTCCGGTCAGGCCGTTGACCTGAGCGTAGCGCCCGAGAAAATCCAAGGTCAGGGAGATATTCTTCGCCAGCTCGATTTCGAGGCCCAGCCCTCCTTGGGCGCCGAAACCCACGGCTGATGTTTTCATCGTTTCCATCTCATCCGAAAACATCGTCTGGTTCAAATCAAAATTCGCGATCACGACGCCGACGCCCGTCGAAAGGACAAGCTTGACGCCTCCCGCAACCGGGACGAAATAATGGAATTGCAGCGTGACCGGCATCGCCTTGACCTCAGGCTTCCAGTAAACGACGGCTGACTCGACGCCGTTGGTGATTGTCAGAGAGGATTCCCGGGTCGCGTTCATGTATCCGACTCCGAGTCCGATCGCGATTTTCGGCGTCACTTGATAGAAGATCTCTCCGCCGAAATTCATTCCCAGGTGAAACGGCTCATAACCGCCGATCAGGGAGTAATGATACGTTGAACCGAAGAGCTCCCCATATAAATCCGAAATGCCTTGGCAGCCGGTATTGATGTCTCCGCCGCTCAGATAGCCGAGCCCGCCGTAGAGCTTGAAGCCGAAGCGGGATTGGGCCGAAGCCGGCCCGGTCCATCCCAAGGAAACGGCCAAAACGACCGCCAGAAAAACGGGTTTGTTTTTCATAAATGCTCCTTCGGATTAACGCTATATCGCCGTCTATTTTTTGTCAATGATATTTGTCCCGCAACTTGCGATTTATTCCAACATTTTTACCGCGATCTCCTTCAGGAGCTTGGCCGCCGTCATGGCCGTCACGCCGTTGATATCCCGCAAAGGATTGTATTCGACGATGTCGGCGCCGACGAGTTCGACGTCCAATCCTTGGATTAAGCCGATGAGCTCGCGCGTGCTCAGTCCGCCGGGTTCATGATGGGACACGCCCGGAGCGAAGGCCGGATCGAGGACGTCGAGGTC
>Ga0316628_100001299_pt1 | contig 17506 bp, 14 predicted proteins | sample OWC_Aug_M2_C1_D5_FD_207648 | JGI IMG/M metagenome (GOLD analysis project Ga0316628, IMG submission 207648) | Wetland soil microbial communities from Old Woman Creek delta, Ohio, United States - OWC_Aug_M2_C1_D5_C | ecosystem: Environmental > Terrestrial > Soil > Wetlands | place: USA: Ohio... | reverse complement strand
AAGCGCGTTTGCCGATGCGCCGGCTATGGTGTTGAGTAGTCTGATCTCGTTTTCGGTGAATGCATGTTCGGCCCTCGATGTCCTGAGAAAGAGCGTCCCTATCACCTTGTCCCTGAAAAATATCGGGATGACCACGATCGAACGGATGCCGAGCGGCGAGAGGATGTGCTTCACGCTTTTCATCAGCGGGTCCGTCTCTATGTTTTTTATCACCACGGGCTTTTTTGACGTAAGGGACTCTACGATCTCCGGGTATTTCTTGAGGCTCAGTTTTATCCCCGACACCTGAGGGTCTTCGAAGCTTGCGACGACGAAAGCAGAACGGCGGATCCAGTCTGCCTTTATTACCGAGCACCTGGTCACCGGCATAATCTCCGCGATCTTCGAGACTATCCTGAACAGGAGCTCTTTCGGATCAAGGGTCGAAGAGAGGAGTTGGGTGAGGGTTACGACCGTCTCGAGTTCCTTGACCTCCCTGCCCAGGGCCTCGATCATATACCTGTCTACTATGACCGATTCAAGTTTGTAGTGGAGGTCTTTTTCGATATACGGCCTGTAGAGGTAGCTCCTTACATTGCGGGCTATAATATTCTCGATGCCCTTCTTAATATCGCCGGCGATGACAGCGACGGACGGAAGCTTCGTTGTCATGGCAGCAACCGATTTAAAGAGGGACCCCTCAACTATGAGCACGGCCGGAGCGTTCTTGCGGATGTAGTCCAGAAAGGCTTCAGGCTCTTCGAAATAACTCGGCTTGTACGTCCTGTAATTCCTGAAATAAGACTTCAGGAAAGTAAGGACGGTCTTGTTATGTGCGAGTATCACGGCCTCTTTGCGTTTCACCCTCTGGTTCTCCCTTTGAGGTATTTAGTTCCTAATATTATTGTTATTTCAGGCCTGAGAGTCAATGATAAAGGCCGCTGCAATCTCCTCCCGGTGTGTCATCGGCCAAAAATTTTTCTTCGGGATCCTCACGCAGTTTGACACCTGCCTGCCGATTTCATATACTTCAAATATGCTCCGGATTGCGGTGATAGACGGCCAGGGAGGCGGCATAGGAAATCTCGTTGTTAAGAGGCTGAGGGAGGAGTTCAAAGACGAGGTCGAGATAATCGCCCTCGGCACGAACGCGGCTGCCACTATGGCGATGATGAAGTCCAGGGCGAACAAGGGTGCCACGGGAGAAAACGCGATTATCTGGAATTCAGACAGGGTTGATGTGATTGTCGGCCCTCTCAGCATAGCACTGCCCGATGCTATGCTCGGGGAGGTGACGGCCAAAATGGCTTCAGCCGTCGTGTCGTCGAAGGCCAGGACGATCCTTCTTCCCCTGAACCAGGAGGAGATCGAGATCGCGGGGGTGAACAAAGAGCCGCTCCCGCATCTGATAGAACACGTTGTAGCAAGGATAAAGGAGATCGGACATGTGTGAGGCTAACGCTTATATTTACAGGGACGGAAGCGAGGAGCTCTATCTCGAAAACGTAGACGTTATGAGACCCGAGGAGGGAAAGATCTTTCTGAAAAACCTTTTCGGCGAGCAGAAGGTCTTTGAAGGTGAGATAAAAGAGATCTCGCTTCTGCGGCACAGGATAGTGCTCGAGAAAAAGTGATCCGGGGTGCCGTCATCATTAAGATGATGGTAAAATGGGGATAAGATGGATGAGCTGATAAAGTACATTTTTGATAAAATGCCGGCCGGGGTGATAGTCTTTGACAGGCGCCTGCAGGTAGTTTTAGCCAACAAATGGGCGACCCTTTTCGTAAAGCGATACCCACTTCCCGATGAAATAGAGGACCTGAACAGACGCATCTTCGATGCCATCAAGTCGTCCCGGGTGAAGGAGTTGTTCCCCGGCGAGGTCTATTTATATAAAAAAATAGAAGGTTCCGGAAGCAAGTGGACCTTCAAATTAGACGTATGTGAGCTTGCAGAGCCTTTGGTAAGCGTTTTTATCACTGAGGAGTCTATCTCCAACAAGGTCGATCTGCTCAAGGTGAGGCGTCATTTCAAATTGACACGGAGGGAGACGGACGTCTTAAGACGCGTGCTGAACGGATTCAAAAACACCGACATTGCAGAGGACCTCGAGATATCAGAGCAGACGGTGAAGGACCATTTAAGCAATATCTATATGAAACTCGGGGTTGAAAACAGGTTTGCGCTGGCCCAGTTTCTGCTGAATTTCCCGGAATCCTGAAAAAGCCGTTGAGAAGAAAAGGACCGGCATATCGCCATAAAGGTGTCTGAGACCAAAGGGATGATAGACATCCATTGCCATATCCTCCCAGGCATGGATGACGGCCCGGGCTCCCTTAGAGAGGCCCTCGATATGTGCCGCGAGGCAGCGGCGGACGGCGTAGAGACAATAGTTGCAACACCCCACTTCAGGCCCGGGATGTATGAATTCACAGGCCGCAAGGTCATAGATACGGTGAACATCCTTGAGAAGGCGGCAATAGAAGAGGGCCTTCACCTGCGCATCCTGCCGGGCGCCGAGATCTCCGTTTCCCCGGAGATGCCCTCATTTCTTAAAGAGGGTCGATATCTCACATTGAACAATAACGGGAGATACTTCCTCGCAGAACTTCCGACGCTGTCCGTCCCTCCCAACTGGGACACGTTCCTGCTCTCCCTTCTCTCATCAGGTCTTACGCCTATCATCGCTCATCCCGAGAGGAACGATTGGTTTATGAACCATCCTGATGCGCTTGCTTCCGCGGTAGGCAGGGGCCTGTTGGTCCAGGTCACGGCGATGAGCATTACGGGCGGCCTGGGCGGCGACGCGAGGGATTTCAGCTATTATCTCCTGAGGCATAACCTCGTCCATGCCATAGCGTCCGACGCGCACTCCGCGGACTTCAGACGGCCGGTGTTGTCAGAGGCGTCCGGCATCGCCGCAGACATAGTCGGGAGGGAAAGGGCGGAGGATTTGGTGAATACCGTCCCTCAGGCGATCATAGAAGGAAGAGACATACCGGGCCTCGGACAGGTCGGATATGCGCATCCCGAGGCGCAAAAAAAAACGTGGTTCACGAAATTGTTCCGGTGAGGGAAACCTAAGGCGTGAGACGTAAAACTTGAGACGTCAAGGCTGCCTATTAGGCACCTGAAAAAAACGCAAACGTGAATCGCAGGATGTGAAACGTAGAAAATTTCGTGAAGAATATTGCAATTCAGTGATGGAATCGTGAAGAATAATGCTGACATGACAATGAAAACGAAGTATCCTAAGCGTTTTGCGTCTCACCTCTCACCTCTTACATTGCTCCAAAAGATCAAATCGAAGAAGGCGAAGATAGGGGTCATCGGGCTCGGGTATGTCGGGCTTCCCCTGGTCATTGAGTTCTGCAAGAAGGGTTTCTCGGTCGCCGGCTTCGACATCGACCCTAAAAAAGTGGAGATGCTCAAGCGCGGCAGAAGCTATATAAGGCATATCAAGTCGTCGGACCTTCCATCTCGCGCCGCACGGTTCAGGCCCACGGCCGACTTCAGACTGTTGTCGGATATGGATTGCATAATCATCTGCGTGCCGACACCCCTTAATAAAAACCGCGAACCGGATATGACCTATGTCTTTAATACCGCCGGAACGATCGCAAGGTACCTGAAAAAAGGGCAGCTCGTGGTGCTGGAATCGACGACCTATCCCGGGACTACCGACGAGGATATGCGTGCGATACTGGAGGAGACCGGGCTTAAGGCAGGAAAGGATTATTATCTGGCCTTCTCGCCCGAACGTGAAGACCCAAACAACAAGCAGTATTCGACCTCGACGATCCCGAAGGTGGTCGGAGGATATACCCGAAGATGTCTGTCCGCTGCAAAGGCCCTTTACGACGAGATCGTGGACGAGACAGTCCCGGTGTCTTCGACGAAGACGGCGGAGGCGGTGAAGCTCCTCGAAAACATCTACCGCTCGGTGAACATCGCCATGGTCAATGAGCTGAAGATGCTCTTTGACAGGATGGGGATAGATATATGGGAAGTTATCGCGGCGGCAAAGACCAAACCGTTCGGGTTCCAGGCGTTTTATCCGGGACCGGGCCTCGGCGGACACTGCATACCGATAGACCCTTTCTACCTTACCTGGAAGGCAAGGGAGTATGAGTTTGCTACACGGTTTATCGAGCTTGCCGGCGAGATCAATACGCAGATGCCCTATTATGTGGTCCAAAGGACGATAGGGGCGCTCAACGACCGGGGCAGGAGTGTCCGCAATGCAAAGATATTGGTCCTCGGTGTGGCCTACAAGAAGGACGTGTCGGACATGAGGGAGTCTCCGGCGCTGAAGCTGATCGAGATACTGAGGTCAAAGGGTGCGCGTGTGGACTACCACGATCCTTATGTAAAGAAGCTGCCGAAACTCAGACATTATGATTTACAGATGAGGTCTGTTTCACTTACGGAAAAGAAGGTGGCTACCTACGACGCCCTGATCATCGCAACAGACCACAGCGCATCCGATTATAAGTGGTTATACCGCCATGCAAAGCTGATCATCGACACACGAAACGCGGTCTGCGCCACGATGTCGGACAAGAAGGTGGTAAAGGCATAGTAGGTGGGCAGACCCTTTTTTCAAAAAAGATTTGTGATATGCCTTGCCCTTCTCGCCGCCTTTTCACTCTCCGCCTCTTTCTCTTTCGCCGCCGTATCTAAAAAAGTGCCTCTTAGGATCATCGTCGTGAACAGCCCTTCGGAGGCTGAAGACATCCTTTCGAGGCTCAGGAAGGGTGCTCCCTTCCCGAGCCTGGCAGCTGAAAGGTCCCGCGACAAAAGCTGGGGCAGGAGCGGTGAACTGGGGACGGTCTACATATCACGCCTGGAACCCCCTCTGAGAAAGGCAGTAGCGAAGATGAAGGAGGGCGATATCAGCGGAGTGGTCCGGCTGAGGAAGAACAGGTATGCGATAGTCCAGGTGCTGGACTTCTCCCATTACAGAAAAGGGGCGGGTGCGTTCAGGGCAGGGGACTTCAGCTCCGCCGAGACAGACCTCCGCGAGCATTTGAGGCAGAACCCCGATGCGGTAAAGGCCAGGATCATGCTAGGCGAGATCTATGAGCAGAGAAAGGACTTTGAGAAGGCGGAGGCCGAATATAAGGGAGTCCTCTCCTATGACCGTAAGAGCTGGATCGCCTACGTCCGGCTCGGGAAACTCTATATGCAGAATGCCGAGTATCAGAAGGCAAAGGACATATATGCCCAGGGCCTCAAGTATATCCCGAAGGCAGAGGGCTTCAGGACCGGCATGAAAGATGCCGAAGCGCGCCTTGCAGGGGCTTCGACTCCGGACGAGGCGACCCCGGCAGCACCACCGGCCAAAGAGGCGGCAGCGCCGCCGGCAGCAGCCGTTGCCGCGCCGCCGTCACCATCGAAGACCGTCGCAGGCGGCCCCTCTCCCGGCAGGGCCAAAGACGGCAGGAGCATGCACCTTAGGATGATTGTTTTGGGAAGCGAGTCCGAAGCAGGAGAGGTCCTCTCCGACCTGAAAAAGGGCAGATCCTTTGCGATGATCGCAAAAGAGAGGTCTATCGATGAAAGGACCAGGGGAGAGTTCGGTTATCTCGGAGATGTGGAGACAGGGACCCTGGATGCGCCCATACAGGGTGCGGTCCGGAACCTGAAGGTCGGGCAGATGAGCGAAATAATAGGACTCGGCGGGGGTCGGTTCGCGATCATGCAGTCGGCCGATTTCCATTGGTTCAAGGAAGGGGAGAAGGCGTTTATTCAGGAGGACTTCAAGACCGCGGAAAAGAAGTTGCTGAAGCACCTCGAACTCAACGAGGACGATGCCGGGGCCCATCTCATGCTCGGGGCGGCCTACGAAGAGAGAAAGGATTATAAAAAGGCAGAGGAGATGTTCAAAAAAGGCATCTCATATCATCCGAAGGTGGTCCTCTTCTATCTCAGACTAGCCAAGCTGTATCAGGCCCAGAGACAATTTCAGAAGTCGAGGGACATATTGGTCGAAGGCTTCAGAAATGTGCCGTCTTCGGAGATGCTGGCAAAGGGCATCGAGATGGTGGACATACTCCTTTTCAACGAAAGCAGGAAAAATCAGTGAGAGAAGGGGATGACCATACTGCGGATTGAAATAAGATGAAAAAAGTTGCGCCGGCCGGATAAATTGAGTATTATCGAAGTATTGATCTCCCGAAGGGAGTGCATCGGGTTCTGGTGTCCCGCCCGGCCTTCAAAGCCGGTGTTTCCTGCCACAAGCGGGAAGGGTGGGTTCGATTCCCACACGCTCCCGCCACTTTTTATGTCGATTTAAAAAGATATTTCCCGAAAATCAAGCCGTAAAAACCGTCAACAAGGAAGGCACATTCCAAAATTGTTTTATATAATGCGATACTATTAATAAAAAGGCAAAATGAGGAAGATAGTGACAAATGCAAGGCTTAGTTATGTGATTATCATCATCTGTATGGCGGCTTTTGCCACCGGGCTGAATGCGGATGATTCTACAAGAGGATTCACCCAGAGCCGAAGAAAACGCAGGGTCTCCCTAAACGCCGAAGTAGGTGTCCAGGTAGGACAAATCTCTTCTGGGCCTTTTTAACGGTCCTCTTTCGCGAGGTTTACTTCCTGTAACATTTCATAGCTCTCACTGCTAAAATAGTCAAGAGTTCAAGTAGTATTCTTTTCTACAATGGCTCGGAGGGGGGATGACCGAAATGATGAAGCATGTCTCTGGGATATCTGGGCGAAGGGTTGGAGACTTTCTCCTGTTCGGCGTCACGTCGGCAGAACTGGTCCTCCTCTTTTTTCTGACGCCCACCTTCACGTTCGTAGATTGGATTTACGTCTCACAGCATTTACTGGTTCTCGGTATCGCCCTCACACGGCGTCCGCCTGAGGTATATGATCACTCACTCCCGGCCAGCGCGGCCGTCGTCGTAGCGTATTCATACCCCTACGCCCAGGTGGCGTATCTTCGATGGGTTCCCGGCGACCCTGCATGGCCCGCGGGCGGGCTCCCCCTCGTGACGCTCGCGGCATGTCTTAGCCTCGCCAGCCTTCTCAGCCTGGGCAGACGGTTCGGGGTCTACCCGGCCTTGCGGGGTCTGGTGACGAGAGGCCCCTACCGGCTCGTGCGCCATCCGATGTATCTGGCCTATGTGATTGCGGACATCGGATACAACCTCCAGGAATGGAATTTCGGCACTGCGCTGCTGGTTATTGCGGGGTGGGCATCTCTTATTTACCGCATCCAGGCCGAGGAGCGGATACTCTCTCAAAATGCCGTATGGCCTATCTACGCCGCATCCGTGCGCTACCGCCTCCTCCCGGGCATCTGGTAGGGGGAGTAGCGGTTTGTTCCCACTAACCGGGGTCGTTGCACCCGGCAAAAGGACCGCGTCATTTGCGACTTCCCTCCTGTAGTCAATACTGTCGCTTTGAGAGCACCATCTGCCTTCGCGTATAATGCTTCATCCATATTATCTTCATATGTGACATGCATCGTTGTTTATTTCAATTCAGAAAATGACGCCGAAAAGTTTTGTGATCAATTCTTCCAGCGGCATCATGGTAAGGGTAAGGGGAAGGACAGGCAGCAATATGATCACGATGAGCTGAATGACCGCTTCCCTGGAGAAAGGGATAGGCCGGATGCCCCTGATTATTTCGAAACTGTTTCCCAGGTCGGCGAGAGACTGTATATCGCCACTCCCGATGAGTTGCTCATCAACCGCTGCGCCGCCGCGAACCCATTTCTGATCGAACTCTTCGACATACCGGCTCGCCAGCTTCCCGTATTCGCGCAGGCCAGCCCTCTTAGCACGCATCAAGTGTGGGGTAAAGGCAAGGAGTGGTCCTAACACCACCATCATGACTATGGCAATAAGGGCAATCGCCTCCAGTTTGAAATCCATCAACTTAGCTCCTGTATAAAAGATCCGGTTGGCTACCATTCCCGAAAGCAGCACCCCAAGTGCCAGGATGAACAGCGACATCGCATAGACGCTTACCGAGAGGAAACCGAGACCTGCCGCACGGTCGGGGTGGGTCGGTATAAGGTGCAGGTTGAGCCTTGATACCTGCCAAAGGAAGCGCGCCCATACGAAAAGCCGAAAATACCAGCGGATAAAAATGAACTGAAAGGCCGGTCGGCTTACAAAGCCATACCAGTATCCCGCGGGAGATAGTCGCATGCCTGCATCGCTATTTGCCGCATACCAGGTTGCGGTCTCTTGAGCGGCCTTCTCCATGACGCTCATCGCGCTCCAGATGAAATGACCTCCTACGAAGACAACCAGGAGGAGCGCTACCTCAACAGCAATTGAGTTCCTCACCCTCATGGCGGAATCGATGATTGCGCCGAACCGCGGAAGCGACTCCTCGGGAATAATTCCCCTGTCCAGGAACTGTTGAACAATCGTTCTAATCCGTTTATGAACCATGAGCTCAGCAACGATGAGCAAAGGCAGCGCGAGCAGAAAACGTGCCTGCACTTCGAAGTCATAGAGGAAAGGTATCCTTACACCGCCCAGTGCCTTGCCGTCAAGCAGGGAGAGAAGAAAAAGCGGCAGCCACGCGAAGAGGGTGATAACGACGATGCGTCGTTTGAGATGTCCCAGGGCTGAGTCCTCGAGCCGCGCACGAATCAGGAGCTGGTACAGCGGCCCGCCGAGTACGAGCGAGAAATCTTGCGATTTTTTGAAATATTCTGACTCTTTCATATCACCAGTACCAAGGTAGCACAAAACAATATGCCTGTAAATAATAAAAAGGTGTAAATCAGCCCCAGATTGCGCACTATCACTTTTCTTACCCTTCCCTATCCCCTCGCCTGGGTGTGATCGTCGAACGTGTGGGGCCTATGAGTAAGCCGACAGGCCCTTCATATGCAACAATTGGTGTTTGCGGTGACAACTCTTATAAACGGAATTACGGGCTTTCACTTTCATATGGCAGTCCTCGACCCTAGCTTCTAGGCAGGTTTGAAAAGTTAACCTACAACTTGTTAGGTTCTTGCCAATCGAAACTACCGCGGATTTCCGTAGGAAATTTGGCGCAACGGGGTCAGTATGGCGTGCCGCTGTACCGGTCAAAATGACAGCCTTAGATTGAATAGAGCATGAAAAAGGGAGAAGTTATCCGAAAAAGAACTATTTTTTCCGCTTTTCGATAAGTTTAGTCTCTCCTTTCATCCGCCTATAGAATATTTGCTAGTTGTTTAATTGCGAAACAAAGAATATTATGGAACTAAGAAAGGACAAGTATTTTGTAGAAAAGCAGTACGGTCCTTAAGAAAGGAGGTACCGGTTATGGACGACAGGAAAGTTAAAAGTTCGGCTAAGTCATTTAAGCTTTTCACAGGGGTCCTTGCGGTAACGATTGCGGCTCTTTTCATGGTCTCATTCGCAGCTCCTGCTGTCGCTGCGGGAGAAAAAATGTCCACTCTCAGCGGACAAGTCATCGCTGTTGATCCCTATGCAGGTACACTGACGGTAAAATCAAGCGGGCGAAATGAGGCTTCAATGGGCCTGTTTACGTTCGCTACGGATAATATGACATCGATCGTAAGTTGCGCCCAGAACAAGGCCCTCAGAGATATCGGGGCAGGCCAAGATGTGACGGTGACGTATCACGAAGAAGAGGGGAAACTCTTTGCCGACATTATTGAGAAAAAATTGACGCTCGCCCTCGCCTGCATATACCCGTGACAGGAAAGGACGCAAGGGGCAATTCGGCCAAAGGTAAACGAGGGCGCCGGAAAATAACGGCGCCCTCGTCTGACGTTGACTCAGCAGAGGCCGCCCGGACGGAGACGGCTCCCTTCTGAATAAAGTTTACTGATGGCCGTTAAGGTGAAACCACATAAGGCCGCATCATCTCGTTGTCCTCGTGATCCACGATGTGACAGTGCCACACGAACAAACCAGCGAGGTCGAACTTGGCCTTGATCGTGGTGATCTCGCCCGGATAGGCTATCACCGTGTCTTTGTAACCGGCTTCCCAGGGCGTAACGCCGGTTGGACTCGGAGTGCCATCCAGCAGCGTGCGGCTTACTACCTTGAACCGCACCAGGTGCACGTGGATCGGGTGGGCATCCTCAGTGAAATTGTGAATATTCCATTCTTCGATGTCTCCAAGAGTCGGATTCTCGGTTACGTTCACCGTTACCACTGCTCCGTTTTTAAGTGTCAAGTTTACCGGCGTGCTCGCGCCCGTCATGTCGGCCCACATCAGCGGGATACCGAGCCCCGAGGCATCGACTGTTCCCAGCAAGGCCTCCCTGGGACCGAATGGCTCCCCGCCGCCGGCGGCGCAATCAGCCTCAAAGTTGCGCCCGGGTTTCACCGGAGCGATCCAACTGACGGTCTCGTCGAGTTCGGATTCGGCTACACAGATCTTCGCCGAGACTGCCTCGTTGAGCGAGACGTTCCTGGACTTGTCGGCCGTTCCGAGAGCCCCCTCCGCATTCAGCGCCAACGCTCCAGGGTCCGTGGCAGGAGTGGCGCCAGCCGGATCGGTGGGGCTTGCGCCGTCAAGGGCGGTATTGACCACGAACTTCATCACGTTGCCGGTGGTGGCGGAGTCGGCTGGGGAGAAATCTGTGCCGGGTATGCCGCCGCCGAAGGGCTCGTCCGGGCCGATGTTACGCAATACGATCTCGGTACCGTTGGCCAAGCCTCTGAAGTCAACGATGACATCCGCCCGCTCGGCCAGGGCCATGAGCAACTGGGCCTTGCCGTCCCCGCTCTGGTCGAGATCCAGGCTGTTCATCAAGACGGGGGAGGGCAGAAAGCCTTGCTCGGCGCCGATCTGGTAAACTTCGACATCCGCATTATCGAACTTTAGCCACAGGAAGCGCGAATTGCAGCCGTTCAGGAATCGGATGCGGTAGAGGGCAGGGGCCACTTCGAGCCGCGGCCAGGCGACGCCGTTCACTACCATCACGTTGAAGAATGACTCCGGGTTCCAGATCGGGGAGATGTCGGAACGACGGTTGGGGAGGAACGGTATCTGCAGCTGCCGCGGCTCGACTCCCTCGAAAAACGCCCTTGTTGCCGGAAAGAAGAGCGATCCATCGGCATTGAATGACCGGTCCTGGATCACAATCGGGATCTCGCGAATGCCTTTCCTGACCGGATCCCCGGGGACGTTGAGCTGGAGAACGGTCTGTCCCGCCGCAGGGGCTGGCGCGGGCAAGACCCCGCCGCTGGCGCCGTCGAAAGCGCCGCCCCGGATGAGCCAAAAACCAGCCGGCCCGGCGTAGACATTCAAGCGGGTCATGCCGAGAGTGTGATCGTGATACCAGAGGGTGGTCGCCGGCTGATCGTTGCGGTATCTGTAATCCGCATACCCGAGATTTCCCGGGTTGGTCCCGGTAGAGTCATCGAAGAGCCTGCCCTTCGTGGCATATCCCGCGGGAATATTGGTCGCGGCGGGCAGCCACCATGCCTCTGGATATCCGTCGCTGTCGCCCTCCATATGCGCGCCATGCACGTGGGTCACGATGGGCACGGGGCCTCTGTAGCGCTCTGGGATGAAGCCCCGGCAGTCCGTGCTGCGGGTCCCGTCGATACAGAGCATGGGCGGGTTTGCCCAGTGCAGGGTCTGGTCGATCGGCAGCAGGTGGGGCAGGAACCTGCCGGTTTTCTTGTCCACCAAATCGTTGATCCATCGGACGTTGACTGCTGTATTCGACGTGGTCTCGACCGTGTAGGCCGGGTAGTTGAATTGGGAGTTTGGAGCCGGTGCGATGCCGGCAGGAATCCCGAGAGCGCTTGCATCAGGCTCAGGGTCTGCTGCGGGCCCGTAGCTCCAGATGGTGGTTGCCGGAAAGGCATCTGTGCGGCCGTTCAGCAGATTCCATATTCCGCCCGGCAGGATCTGCTGCCGGAATTGCCTGACAGCGATCTCATAGTTGTTGGCCGTGCCCGAATTTTTCATCACCGGCGGGATGACCAACGGGGTCACGTACTTCGGAACCGTCGTCGGGTCCAGGGTCCCGCCCGGCAACGGCTGTGCGAAGGCTCCGCCTGTCAGGAGGACAATGATCAAAAGGATTGGCCATAAATAAATTAGCTTATGCGCATGTCTATCCATAATTCCCTCCACGTTGAAATTCCAGAGGCCCAGCTTAGCATTAAATAACGATAGAGGCTAAGTCCTCAGTCGGTCGTTGTCTTTTTTACAAGCTAGGCCCAAATAACAGAGAAAAATATCAGCCGCTGTCTCATTTTTTTGTAGGTAATAATCCGGGTTATCTGTAGGACTTTTGCTGACAAAAGCAAGCCAGATCTTATTCTAGAAAATATATCCCGTGATAATCTTAAATAGTAGCAAGACAAACGCCGGAACCGTCTCGAATAAATGAACTGAAATTAACCTTATCAGTCCATAATTTACATTTATTTCCTGTTAAGAAATTTCCAGCTTAAGAAAATGATCAATATACTTTTCATCTGCTATTTAACCCGACTAGGAAAGGACAGTCCCCTTCTGCATCCCTAATAATCCGGGTCAAATGCATGAGCTGACAATCGGCAGATCGGCCTCAGCCATAACTTCCGCTTTACAGTCGACACGCCACAGACAATTCGCCTGATTACAGTCATTGACATGCATTGTTGCAAAACAATCGGAATTACCCTCTGCCCTTTGAATGGCCCTGATCAACTCTGTCCTGCCCATCTTCCCCGGTTTGACACCCTTTGTTGCTGCAATCTCCTTGATTTTCTTCATCTGCATACGGGAACCTCCTGCTAAATGGAAGAGAAAGTTACTGTCCCTTTCGACAAGAACATTTTATCACGAAAAAACAGAGTCGGCTACCGGCAGAATACGACCAGACTCCAGGCCACAACTTTTTTACTAAAGAACAGCCATTTTTAGTTATAATTCAGCTGTCAACTGAGGGGGAAGGGTATGAAAAAAGTATTTGTATTTCTGCTCGTTGCCGTATTTACAATGACTTTGTCCGCCACTAGTCATTCTTCAGACAATAAAATCTATATAGGGCTCAACGCTGAATTCGGCCATATCACGAGCACTTCGGACGATGCGATCAAACAGGGTATTCTGATCGCCGTCGACGAGATCAACCGTTCGGGCGGCGTCCTGGGGGGCAGAAAGCTCGCACTTATCACGCGGGACAATCGCGCCGTGGTCGCCCGCAGTATCCAGAACAACAAAGAGCTGGCTGCGATGCATGACCTTGTGGCTGTGTTCTGCGGCAAATTCAGCTCGGCCGTCATAGAATCTCTGCCCGTCATCCACGAATTGGGACTGATATTACTGGATCCATGGGCCGCCAATGACAAGGTCATCGATAACGGGTATGACCCTAATTATGCGTTCCGGCTGTCGCTCAAGGACAGTTGGGCGGTCCCGGCGATGATGAGATACGCGAAAAAACAGGGGTTCACCAAATTAGGGGTCATTTTGATCAATACGAGTTGGGGGAGAAACAACCTTGATGTAATAAAGCATTATGTCGCAAGAAACGCGGACATACAAATCACCGAGGTCCAGTGGTTCAATTACGGAGACAAATCACTTTTGGATAAATACAACGCGGTGCTCAGGTCAGGGGCCCAAGCAGTTTTACTTGTGGCGATAGAGGCGGAGGGGGCCGCGCTGGTGAAAGACATCGCACGACTGCCCCTGCAAAAACGCCTGCCTGTCATAAGTCATTGGGCTATAGCTGGTGGAGATTTCCCGGCCCTTACCGGTCCTGCCTTAGGCAAGGTCAACCTGGCTTTTGTTCAGACCTTTGACCTGCATACAAACAAGAGCGACAGGGCAAGGAGCGTTCTGGCGACCGCGAGAAGGCTTTTTAAAATAAGTGAGTTTTCCGAAGTGAAGTCACCGGCCGGCCTTGCCCATGCCTATGATCTTACCCGCATTCTTGCGCTTGCCATTAATAAGGCCGGGAGTACAGACCGTAAAAAAATACGAAATGCCCTTGAACAGGTTACCAAATATTACGGCCTGATAAAATTTTATGAGCAGCCGTTCACCGGTTCGAACCACGAGGCCCTGGGCCCGGACAATCTGTTCATGGCCAGGTATAACAGTGACGGGACCATAGAGGAAATAAAATAAGGTATGTCCTTGTTCTCCTTGAAGAGCGGCAAATCCGGAAGTATATCCGGGCGCATAATGATGGCGATGATTGCGCTTACTCTGGTCATTATGGTCATTATTGCCGGCATATCGTATGGCTTCATGCGTCACCTCATCAAACAAAATTTCATAAAGACCCTCGAACAATCGGCGAGGCAGTCCGATCAAAAACTCGAACTCACGATTAATTCCATTTCTGAAGAAATGCTGCGCCTTTCTTTAAACAGTATCATGATCAATGCGCTAATAGACACCGGCGGCAGTAAAGGCTATATTGTCCCTTTTTTTGAGAGCTATAAACCTAAAGGCGATATTAATATCAAAATTACCCTCTGCGATTTTATGGGCAAGGCTATCGCTTCGAATGTCAAAAATCCGGGCGCCTACAATGACCCCAAACTTTTAAAACATACGATGCGCCGCGGGATGAATCTGGCCGAACTACTGACGGACAAGGCCGATGGAAAGAGAATCTTGCTGGCTTATCCGATCGTGTGGGAGATGACCAGGAAACCGGAAGGACTTCTTGTTGCCGAAATAAGTCTTGAAGAACTGTTTGATAAGACACCCCTCAACTTCAATGAAGACAACAAGATAAATTTATCTTTATCAAGCGGGAACAGAGTGGTTTTTTCAAAAATTAAGGCGGGAGGGAAAGTTTTTTTTAAATTCACCGAAAATTTGCACGTTACCCCGCCTCTCGACCAACTCGACCTCAGGATGGAGATCGTGGATTATGAGGAAATAGATTTCGGGTGGTTGATTGTCGTATATATTTTGACCGGCATCTTCTTGCTTGCGTTGACCATCTGGCTGTCGAAAAGGGTGTCATATTTTCTTACGGCACGCCTGAGGGACTTAAGGAGCACTACGCAAAAAATAAGCAACAGCGGGGATCTTGAAACGCGCGCCGAAATAGCCGGCCCCGATGAGGTCAGAACACTGGCCGCGTCATTTAACGCAATGATCGATAAATTAAAGGAGTCGCGCGATTTACTCGAGACGCGAATTGCGGAGCGCACGATGGAATTAAGCAAGGTCAATGAGCAGCTGCAGGAGGAACTTGCCGAGCGCAGGCATGCTGAAGAACAGATCGTGTCCGCCCTCAGGGAAAAGGATATTCTGCTGAAGGAGATCCATCACCGGGTGAAGAACAACCTGCAGATTGTGGCAAGCATGCTCCATCTTCAGTTAGGATATATAGAAGACAAAGGTGCGAGGATATTATTCGAGGAAAGCCAGAAGCGCGTGGAGTCGATGTCTCTTATCCATGAAAAACTGTACCGCACAAAAGACCTGGCCAGGATCGATTTCGATGATTATGTAAATAGCCTGGTCGGCAATTTATTGAATTTAAACACAGGAGGATCTGAAAGGATAGGGATAAAGTCGGCCATCGAGGGAGTAACGCTTGACGTCAATAACGCGATCCCCTGCGGGCTCATAATCAACGAGCTGGTTTCGAATGCGCTCAGACACGCGTTTCCGGAGGGACGAGAGGGCAAAATTGATATATGCATGCGCCGCGATCATAGAGGGAATGTCGCCCTCATGGTGGGCGATAACGGGATAGGTTTCCCTGAAGACATAGATTTTAGAAACACGAAGTCTCTCGGGATGCAACTGGTGATCTCCCTGGTGAACCAACTCGGAGGGGTGATACAACTGGTCAGAAGAGAAGGGACTTCCTTCAGAATCGCATTCAGGGCATAAAAAGAGGACAGGGGAGGTAAGAGTTTTTGGCAAATGAAAAGATACTGATAGTAGAGGATGAGGGGATTGTATCGCTCCATATCAAGAATACCCTTGAAGGCCTTGGATATACAGTTTCGGGCATCGCCTGTTCCGCAGAGGACGCCATCATGAAGGCGATGGAGGACAGGCCGGACCTGGTTCTGATGGACATTGTCCTGCAAGGAATAGTCGACGGCATAGACGCTGCCGAAAAAATCCGCGCCCTTTTCAATATCCCGGTTATTTACCTCACCGCCCATGCTGATGAGAGTACGCTTCAGCGGGCCAAGACGACCGGGCCCGCCGGATATATCGTGAAGCCCTTCAAAGAAAGGGACCTGCAAATCGGCGTCGAATTCGCGCTTTACAAGGCCAAAATGTCGGCCGAAAAGAACCATCTGGTCCTCAGGCTTCAGGACGCCCTCTTAAAGATCAAGACGTTGCGCGGGATGCTCCCCATCTGCTCGTCCTGTAAAAAAGTGCGTGACGACAAAGGATACTGGAACCAGATTGAGCAATATTTGAGGGAGCATTCCGGCGTCGAATTTACTCATAGTCTCTGCCCCGGGTGTGCAAAGAGATATCTTCAGGGTATAGATGAGGACGGGTAAAGACCCGCGGTCATCCTTTATCTGACGCTATCGAAAAACATCCGGCCGTACTCCCTCGTCTCGATCCTCTCGTCGCAGATTATCACCCGTCCCCTGTCGTCCTTGGAGCGTATCAGCCTCCCGAAGCCCTGTTTGAACTTGAGTATGGCCCTGGGAAGCGAATAGTCACGGAAAGGGTTCCCTCCCGCTTTTTTGATCTCCCCGGTACGCGCTGCGACAATAGGCTCTGACGGCACTTCGAAAGGCAATTTTGTGATGATGAGACAGGTAAGGGAATCCCCCTTTACATCCACCCCTTCCCAAAATGAGTCGAGGCCGAAGATAACGCTGTTTGTGCTCTCCCTCATCTCCTGGAGCATCTTTTTGTTCCGGGCCGCCCCCTGCACCATGGGGTTCAGACCGCCTGCGAGAAGCTTCCCGGCGGAAATCTCCCATGTCTTTAGCATCACATCTCTCGACGTGAAGAGAACAAGAGTGCCACCTTCTTCTCTCGAAGATTCCCTCACAATCGCAGCGGCCAGTTTCTCGATGCCCTTCGCCTGCTGAAGATCGATGCCCCTCTCGACGCCGATCCTGACCTGGCTGCCCATGTCGAAAGGGGAAGGTACGGCCAGGGTTTCAGGGCGGTCGAGGCCGAGGATGTTTTCGATGAGCCCGAAGTCTCCGGCGACGGATAAAGTCGCGGACGTCAGGATGACCGATCCGTAATCCGGCAGCAGATCGTCCCTGACGAAATCGGAGGGATATACCGGCGACATCCTCAGGGCGGTCCTTTTTCCCTCTGTCTCGGCCCACCTGACGAACCCGGCTGCCTCTTCGGTAAATATCTCCATACCCTCGCAAAGCGACCTGAGTTTGAGGACCGCGGCCTTCAGGTCGAGTTCTTCATCTTCGGTAAAGAGACCTGTAACAGAGGTCCTGATTTTTTCGAGGAGCGCCCTTATCGATACGGACAAGGCCGAGAGGCTGCCGCCGAGATCGAAGGTCCCCTTTATGACCTTCCTGGTTTCCAGGGTGTCCCTGGCCTTGCCGAAAAAGACGGCCCCCTCAACCTTCACGGTCTCAATGTCAGGGA
>Ga0316628_100001298_pt1 | contig 17511 bp, 14 predicted proteins | sample OWC_Aug_M2_C1_D5_FD_207648 | JGI IMG/M metagenome (GOLD analysis project Ga0316628, IMG submission 207648) | Wetland soil microbial communities from Old Woman Creek delta, Ohio, United States - OWC_Aug_M2_C1_D5_C | ecosystem: Environmental > Terrestrial > Soil > Wetlands | place: USA: Ohio... | reverse complement strand
CTGGGGGGTGAGCCGGCAAGCCGGAGAGCCGGTGACGACGGGCTCGTGCGTCCACCGGTTCCCCGGCTTCCCGGCTCACCGGCTTTCCCCCCGGCTCACCGGCTCACCGGTTTACCCGTTCCGTTCATAAATGCTAGAAGCTATTTTATCTTCGCAAATCCCGCTCCGGGTCCATGTGCAGGCTCTTCGGCTCGATAGGCTCCGGCCCGATCGACCTTCGCAGTCACCTGATCAGGTCCGAAACATCCCTTCTGGCCCAGAGCACCGCCTTCGCCAGCAAGATTCAGGGCGACGGCTGGGGCCTGGCAAGCTTTGGACGCGCCCGGAAGCCCGGGCTGGCGCTGAGCACCGGGGCGATCTTCGAGGAGAAGGCCCGTTTCTCTGCTGCCGTCCGTAACGCCTCCGGGCCCGTGGTCATCGGCCATATACGCGAGGCATCCAACCCGATGAACCTGCCCCGCGAGAAGCTTTTGCGCATCGAGAACCAGCAGCCCTTCACATACAAGAACTGGGTCTTCGCGCACAACGGCACGCTCAAGCTCCCGGCCGAGACGCTGGCGAAACTCGGCAAATACCGGAAGCTGATGAAGGGCAACAATGACAGCGAGGTCTTCTTCTGGCTCCTCATGTCCCAGATGGAAAAGACCGGCTCGGTGAAGGAGGCCCTCGCCGCCTCCGTAAAGATTCTCATGAAGGTCTGGGAGGAGGCGCCCGCCGGAAGGAGAGCGGAGGCCAGGCTCCCGTACGTCAGCCTCAATTTCATGCTCACCGACGGAAAGAAGCTCTACGCGGCCTGCAAGTACGACGGCTTCAAGCCCAAGTACCGGGACAACTGGCTCATCGCGGTCGACCCGCCGCGGCCGCTCTTCGAGATGTGCTACCGCCTCGAGCCTGACGGAACGGGACTGGTCGTCGCGTCGGAGCGGACCGAGCCCGAGGGCGACTGGGTGCCCCTGCGCGACGGGAGCCTGCTTGCGGCCTCGCTCACCGGGGGAAAGGTCAGGGTCAAGGTCGAGAGGCTCTGAGCTGGAACGGGGAAAGGTTGACAAGTTTTATTCAACTTGCGAACCTGTTGACCTGTTAACTCGCTAACTTGTCAACCTCGCTGGCTAGCTGTTCAAATTGCCAACTTGTTCACTTCTCACGGCGGCAGGGTCTTGATGTATTCCCCGCTGGTGGCGTTGAGGATAACGTACGATGTGGCGGCCTTCAGGGTGTCCGTGGCGATGTACTTCCAGCCAACTTCCCAGGTGGGCCCGTCGGCGCCGTGCGGCGAGGTCGTCCGGTCGTACAGGGTCATCGTTATCGACTGGAGGTAGTAGACCTCTTCGGACGCGTTCCACTTGAGCGGGTCCGCCTTCAGGAACATGGCGTGGCTTTCGAAAGAGATGTTGCTCGCCAGGCTCACATTGTCGATTTGGTCCATGACCCGGTCGGCGTCCTCCTTCCCGATGATGTCGGAGCGTACCTCGACGTGCCTGACCCCGACCTTCCCGCTACGATACTCCACGGTCACGGCCACGGTCACGTCCCGCCCGAAGCCCCCGGCCGCCAGAATGCCCTCGAGAATGAGCATCCACCTGGTGGCGTTCCCGGCGCGCTCGCCCTCCCAGGCGCAGGGCCCGCCCTGCATCTTGCGCACCAGCGTGAACGGCAGTATGACCGCGGTCCCCATGTAATAACTATCAAGGTAGCTCGTGGCGGCGTTCAGGGCGGCGATGGCGCCGAGAACGGGCCCCGACGGGTTGTCCGGGGCGGGTTTCTCTTTTTCCGTCGTGCAGCCGGCCGACGCGACCAGGATGGCCGCGACCGCCGCCAGGATGACATTTTCTCGCATTGCCGGTCCCCACGCCGCTACCTGGGCGGCACCACCTTGATGATGTCCAGGGTCACGGCGTTCAGCACCACGACGGAAACAGCCGGTGAATAGTCCGTCTTTTTGATGTAGCGGTACGCCACCTCCCAGGCGGCGATGTCGGGGGAATAGCGCGACGTGGTGTTGTGATTGAGGGAGATGTTGATGGATTGCAGGTAGTACCTGTCGTCGGGCGCCAGCTTGTGGGCATCCGCCTTGAGGAATATGTCATGGCTGGACACGTTCAGGTAGGGCTCGAGGCTCACCTTGTCTATCCCGGCGGCAGTGGCATTCAATTTGTCCTGCGGCAGGACATTTATCTGGATCTTGACATGCGAGGCGAACATCTCACCGTTGCGGAGGTGGATGTCCACCGCGAACTCGATGAACCGGTAGGTACCCGAGTTCAGCATTATCCCCTCTATGTAGAGCATCCACCGGGTGGTGTTCCCGGCGTCCGTGCCGTTCCAGGCGCAAGGCTTCCCCAGTAGCGTGTGGGTCACGGTGAACGGGTGGATGACGGTGGACCCCTTGTACAGGCCGGACATGTATTCCAGGCCGTAGGCGACCCCGTCCTGGGCGTCCAGGAGCAGGGGCTCGGTCGGGTTCTCCGGCTTGGGCGCTGTCTGGGGCTCGCCCGTGCACCCCATGGTGATGGCCAGAATCGCCAGCACGGCCACGGTGGCCAGTTCCCTGCGCATGTCGGGGCTATCATGAGCGAAAGCGTATTTAATGTTTCACCGGCCCCCCCAAAACCGATAAATATTGGCATCCCGTGGCCAGTGCCGATGGGCCTCGAGGTCTGCGTGCTGGCCAGCGGCAGTTCGGGCAACTGCACCTACATTTCCTCCGGCAACGCCAGCCTTCTGGTCGACTGCGGCCTGGCGGCGCGGGACATCGTGAAGCGCCTGGAGGAGATAGGCTCCGGGCCGAAGAAGCTGGATGCGATACTCATATCGCACGCCCACTCGGATCACTTCCGGTCCGCCGGCACCCTGTTCGCAAAATACGATATCCCGGTCTTCACCGCGCGAGAGACGCTCCGGGCCATCGACCGCAAGCCCGCCTGCGGCTCGTTCTGGCGCGTTAGGGAATGCCGCGACTTCCCCGCCAGGGTAGGCGACATCGACGTCACCACGTTCCCGGTCCCGCACGGCGGCAAGGAGGCCGGAAGGCCGGTGGGCTTCGTCTTCGACCACGACGGAAAACGCGTCGGCCACGTCACCGACTGCGGCGAGATGCCCCAGAAGGGGCTCGAACTGCTCAAGGGCGTCGACGCGCTCGTCCTGGAGGCCAACTACCACGACTCGGTCCTGCGCGGCAAGCTGCGCGACCCGGCCTTCGCCGCATTCTGGCCCTACCTGCGCTGGGTGGACAGCCCGACGGGCCACCTGAGCAACCAGCAGTGCGCCTGCGTTCTTCGTCAGGTCCTGACGGAAAAGACGCAGGCCATTTTCCCGGCCCACATGAGCGAGAACCACTACGACGAGCGGCGCGACAACAACGACTTCGCCACGGCCTCGTCGGTCATCATGATGGCGGTGGCCGAGCTCGGCCTCCGCACCAGGATATGCCGGACCTACCGCAAGGAAAAGACTCCGGGGAAGAGGAGCGAAGTGGTAACCGTCTGAGCATCCTGGGATTTGCCTGGTTTATATAGTCGGGAAAAAGGGATATTACCTAGGAACATCATGTAATTTTGGTGTTAATCTGAGCCCTTCGCTTTGTGGACGAATTTTTCTGGTCATAAGCCTCCTCTTGGTGTCCAGCATTCCGGCGCCAACTTTGCCGGCGGTCCCGCCGGAAGGGGCTGCGGGCGAAGGGCGTGTCGGGGGAGGACCGGATGTCACCTACCTCGATTGCCACCGGGGCATCGCCGAATGGAAGTTCGACGACCTCTCCGGATATCAATGCAATAATCTTGCCCCGGTCGACGGTGGCGCCGGGCTGGCCCTCGGGTACGTCCAGGTATCGCAGGGCGCTGAGTTCACGATATGCGCCACGGCGAAGGACGAGCATGAGCCGGCCGTTGCGGCGAACTCCAGAGGCAACCTCATAGTCGCCTGGACCCGGAGCGCGATGGGGGAACGAAGCGCTGTGCTGGTGCAGAGGCTCAGTTCATACGGGAAGAAAATCGGCGATGCGTTCGAGGCCAGCCCGACAGGCAAAGACCCGCGAATGCCGGCCGTGACTTTGGATTCGGGGGGGAATTTCCTGGTCGCCCTGGCGGACAGCCGCACGCCGGGCACCGAATGGGACATCTATGCGCAGCGCTTCGACGGTGATGGAAATCGATCGGGCGCCGAAATACCGGTCGCCTTTGCCAACGGATCGGAACAGTCCCCGTTCCTGCACACCGATTCGAACGACAATTCATTCATAGCCTGGACACATTATTACTGCGAGACGAGCGATCTTTTGGGCAGGCGGTTCGATTCGCAGGGGAATGGAATCGGAGACCTCATCATGCTGGCCAATTCCTCCTACATAGAAGCTGCACCGGCAATCGCGAGCTTCTCGGACAACAGCTATCTTTTTACCTGGACGGACCAGCGGCTCGGCCCCTGGAGCTCCTATGCCCGCAAGCTCGATGAAAACGGGAGCACGGTCGGCGAGGAGATCGTGGTCTGCACGGAACAGAACGCGGAGGGTCCCGCGGCGGCCGTCGGTCCCGATGACGATTTCATAATAACCTGGATAGACCCTCGCAACACCACCTGGGACGTCTGGGCCCAGCGGTTCGATTCCAATGGAACAAGGCTGGGCGACGAGATCTCGGTCTGCAACGCCACGGGGAACCAGTGGCGGCCGCAAATCGTGTCCGACTCGCATGGCAATTTTTTCGTGGTCTGGATGGACTACAGGTGCGGGAGGCCGGGTATCTATGCAAGGGCATTCGACAGGTCAGGGAAGCCGGTCGGAGGAGAGGTTGCCGTCTCCACCGGCTCAACGGACCAATGGTCCCCTGCGGTCGCAATAGACGGGAACGGCACCGTGACGGTCGTGTGGGAGAGCGGCCCGACGGATTCCCACGATATCCTGGCCCGCCAGTTCGGGATCCGGACCAGCCGTTACCGCTCCGGCAAGCTCCTGACCCCGGACCTCTCAGCGGCGAACCTGTGCTCCTGGCAAAATCTCAGCGTGAACGCGAGCTTCCAGGATCCGGCGAACAACAGCTTGCGCATCAGCTACTCCACCGACGGCGGAACCACCTGGAAGGCACTCCCGTCCAATGGCTCGCTGGCTGAGGCCCCGACCGAGAACGGCCGGATAAGATTCATGGCCGAGCTGTTCACCACCGGGTATTTGACCTCCCCCGTCCTCATTGGCCTTCAGCTGGATTTCCTGGTGGACCGGCCGCCGGTCATCACCGCCTTCCCGCCGGATGGTCCGGTCCCCAAAAACCGGCCCCTCCCGCTGGTTTGCGGGGCTACCGACGAGGACGGGGACCCCCTGACCTTCGACTGGAAATTGGTTGCGGGGAACCCCGGGAACGCCCTGCTGATGGGCGCTTCGACCTTCAACGCCTCCATCGAAATCATCAAATCGGGCAACTACTCCGTTCGTTTGACCGTCAGCGACGGTTATCTGGCAGCGGTGCGGACATTGAACCTGGCCGCCGTCAATCGCCCCCCTGTGATAACCGGCCCCGCCTCGTTTTTCATGTTCAAGAGGACATCGATTCCCCTGCCGCTGAACGCCTCCGACGAGGACAACGACACCCTGACCTTTTCATGGGGGTGCAGCGACCGGCATAACGTGACCTTTTCGGATGCCCGGATTCCATCACCGGTGCTGACGGTGGACGGCGCCGGCAATTACTCACTGAATCTCACCGTCTCGGACGGCGAGAGCTCCGTCTCGGCCGAATTACCGGTCCGGGCGGTGGGAAGGCCCCCGACCGCGAACCTCTCCGCCAACAGGACCGCGCTGAGGGCCGGCGAACTGGTGCGCTTCGATGCCGGGCTCTCCTCGGACCCGGACGGAGACGGTCTGGAATACTATGTCGAGTTCGGCGATGGCCAGAACACCGGCTGGTCGTCCGCCCCCGGTGCCTCACACGCCTACATTCGCCCCGGCGCGTATCGGGCCAACCTGACCGTCCGCGATATCGACGGGAACCTGTCATCGCCGGCCACGCGGGAGCTGACCGTTCTTTCCGCCGGCAACCGGCCCCCCTCCATCCAGCTCATCTGGCCGCCCGCCAACGCCACCGTGAACGGAAGCGAGGCGGAGCTGAGCTGGCAGGCCTCCGACCCGGACGGCGACGCCCTATTCTATAAAGTCCTGAGGGTCCTTCCCAACGGGACCACATCCCTCACGGTCACGAACCTCACCAGATATGCGCTCACCGGCCTGGAGAACGGCACTACCTACCTCTGGAAGGTCGTCGCCTCGGACGGCCTGTACCTGACGGAGAGCAGCACCTGGAGCTTCAATGTAATATTCGGCTACATCCCGAACCGCCCACCGGTTCTTCCGGACGTCAAGCTACCGAAGGCCACGGCCGGGAAATCATTCCGTTTTAAACTTACGGCCTTCGACGCTGACAACGACTCCCTGCTCTTCAGCTTGCTTTCCGGTCCGGTGGGGCTCAATGTCGACGGGGATGGCACGATACTGTGGAAGCCCAAATCTGAATCGAGCGGGCCATTCACCATCAGAGTAGCGGTGAGCGATGGAAAATCAAATGACACCAGGGAATATGTCATTACCGTCGAGGGAGCTAAAAAGACCGGCTCTGTCCTGCCAGGCTCGACAATGCCTGCGTCAGCGGCCTCCATAATAATCGTCACCTTTCTGCTCGGCCGGTCGAGGAGGAAAACCCCGACTTGACAGCAGGAGGCAGTGGTCTCAGACCACCTTCGCCACAAGCTCCGATATATCCATCACCTGCACCCTGGGCTTCCCTTCCTTCGCGAGCTTGGCCGCCGCCTGCGAGAGGTTGCTCTTGCAGGTCGGGCACGCGGACACGATCGTGTCGGCCCCGGCCGCTATCGCCGCCAGCACGCGCTTCTCTGCTATCGCCAGGCTCATCGGCGTGTCGTAGGCCTTGAAGCCGCCGCCTCCGCCGCAGCACTTGGCGAAGTTGCGGTTCTCGGCGAACTCGACGAGCTTCAGGCCGGGAATTGCCTTCAGTATCTCGCGCGGCGGCTCGTAGATCCCGAGGTGCCGCCCGATGTCGCAGGGGTCGTGGTAGGCGACCGCGTGCTTGAACTCGCCCGTTATCTTGAGCCGGCCCTCCTTGATGAGCTGGGCCAGGTACTCGACGATGTGCATCGCCGGGACCTTCAGGCCCGCCATTTTCGGGTAGAGCTCCTTGTATGTGCGCGCGCAGCCGGCGCAGGGCGTGATGATGACCTTAGGGCTCAGCTTCGTTATCTTGTCGGCGTTGCGCTCGAAGAGCTTCTTCGTCTCGGGCGCGCCCGTCAGGTAGGCCGGAAATCCGCAGCAGCTCTCGTCGGCGCCCATCGTCGTGACCGAGACGCCCGCCTTTTCCAGGAGCTTGAGCGTCGCCGGAAGGATCCGGATGTCCATCATGCTCGGGGAGCAGCCCATGAACAGGAGCGCCTCGGAATCCGGCACGGCCGCTTTCATGTTGTCGGGCAGAAGTTCCGCCTTCTTCGCCGGCTCCTCGCCGTAGGGGTTGCCCTTCTCCACCATGCCCTTGACCATGGTCTGGAAGCCCTCCGGCATGAAGCCGGCCTCGGCCAGCCGCGCGCGCGCCGCCTGGACTATATATGGCGTCTTGACGCCCGCCGGGCACTTGGCCTTGCAGTTCATGCAGGTCGTGCAATGGTAGAATTTCTCCGCCAGCTCCTTCGAGGGCTTGAGCGACCCGTCGTAAAGGCCGAAGGCCAGCGTCACGAAGCCCTTGGCGTTGTACGACTCCATGTGCGTTTGGGCGAATACCGGGCAGCCTGCCCGGCAGAAGCCGCACTGGATGCAGGCCAAAAACTCGTTGTCCACGAACTCGCCGAAGGACTTGAGCGCGTCCTTGTGCTTGAGCACGTGGTCGAACGCGAAGTAGTCGTAGATGTCGGCGTCCTTCTCGAAGAGCGCAAGCTTCCCGGGGTTCAGGATGTTCTTGGGATCCAGCGCCCGCTTGATGACTGCCATGACGTCGACGGCCCCGGCCTGCTCCTTGCGGATGAAGGGCGCCTTGGCCCGCCCGGTGGCGTGCTCCGCCGTTATCGTGCCGCCCAGTCCCAGCGCCAGGTCGATGAGCTCCTGCCCGACCTTGTGAATGGTGTCCCAGTCCTCCTTCTTGCGCACATCCGTTATGAATGTCGAGTGCAGGTTCCCGTCGCCGACGTGGCCGAAGGTGGCGATCGTGATCTTGTTGCGCCGGGCTATCTCCTGGATGCCCTCGATTGCCTCCGGTATCCGGCTGGGGGGCACGCCGAAGTCCTCGGCTATCGGTATGAGGCGCGAGCCGGGCTTGTAGCGCGAAAAGGCGGGGGTGAGGCCCGACCGGCCGGTCCACATCTGGGCGCGCTCGTTCGGGTTGTCCGTGGAGTGAAGGTCTACGGTGCCTATCTCCTTGCAGATGGCCAGCACCTTGTCCAGCTGGGCCATGACCGAGGGCCTCTCGCCATCGAGCTCCATGAGCAGCATCCCGTCGCAGTCGGGCACCTGGAGCCGCATCGCCTCGCGTATCACGCTCAGGCTGACCCGGTCCATTATCTCGGCGCATGAGAGCGGCACGCCAGCTCCGAGTATCCGCGATATCGCAAGCCCCGCGTCCTGTATCTTGTTGAACGCGGCAATTATCGCGACAGTGTACTCGGGAGCCGGGATGACCTTGAGCGTGACCTCCGTGACGACGCCCAGCGTTCCCTCGGAGCAGACGAAAAGGTGCGTCAGGTCGTAGCCGGAGGAGCTTTTCGGCGCCCGCGTGCCGGTCCGTATGACCTTGCCGCTTGCGAGCACGACCTCGAGGGCCATGACGAAGTCCTTGGTCGTGCCGTACTTCACGGCGCGCACGCCCGAGGCGTTCGTGTTGACCATCCCGCCGATGGTGCACATCGACGAGCTTCCCGGGTCGGGGGGAAAGAAAAGGCCGCGCTTTTGGAGCTCGGCGTTGATGTCGGCGCATATGACGCCGGGTTCGACGACCATGTAGCGGTCCTCGAGCTTGATCTCCTTGATGCGGTTCATCCGGCCCATGTCGAGGACGATGCCGCCCTTGATAGGAAGCACGCCGCCGGTGACGGAGGTCCCGGAGCCCCGGGGCGTGACGGGGATCCGGCGCCGGTTGGCCATTTTCAGGACCTGCGAGACGTGCTCGGTGCTCCGCGGGAAGACTATCACATCCGGCACGCCCTTGTGCACGGACATGTCGCGCGAATAGGTCAGGCGCTCCAGCTCGTCCTCGCGGACGTTATCCTCGCCTACGATCCTTCTGAGCTCGTTGATGTAGCTCTTCGTTTTCACCGGCGCATCCCCGTAATGCTATCCCCCGCACGAGTAATAAGCGTTGTGCGATAGTGCTTATCTAGCGTGTTGGGGAAAGGCACAAGGCGCACCGTGAAAGACCGCCCACGGGCCGGCCCTATCTGTGCGCCCTGCGCCTTGCGACTTTTCCTCTCATCGCGTTTCTTTGCTTATCCACTTCAGGTAGTCCGGGTTGCCTTCCAGGATGGGCAGCGCCTCTATGCACGGCACCTTGTAGGAATGGGCCCTCCGGATGGCCAAAATCAGCGGCTTCACCCGGGCGGCCGTGGTCTTGAGGACCAGCGCCGTCTCGCCGGCCCGTTCCAGCCGGCCTTCCCACCAGTATATGGACCGGACGGGGAACCAGTTGGCGCAGGCCGCCAGCCTCTTTTTCACGGCCAAAGTGGCGATCCTTTCAGCCTCGGAGCGGTTTTTACAGGTCACGTAGACCCAGCGAAAAGCGGTCACGGGGCTAAAAATGGCGAGGTTCCCTATTTAAGCTTTCGTTATTTTACCGAAAACTATAAATATGGACCGCCGGCAATAGAAATAGTTCATATGGTCCAGGATCGGGCTGAGGCATATGAGCGGGCTGATGCCCTTTTAAAAGAGGACGAGGATTTCTGCCCGGTCTGCCCCTCGCCGGCCTACCGCGACACGGACGAAGTGGTCACCCTCCAGGACATGAGGCTGGCCCTGCGGGCGGCGCTGGGCGGCAAGGGGATAAGCGAGCCCGACACGGACAAGCTCGCCGATTACCTCATGAACTTCTTCGGGTTCGAGGACTACATAATCGACAACGTCCTGGATGCCGAGGACCGGGATGTCTTCTACACCCTGGAGGAGGAGGGCATCCTCCGGACGGAGCGGGAGGAAATCTACCTTCTCAAGGGCAAGATGTGGCGCATCCATTACTGGATACTCCGCAAGCGCGACATCCTGGCGCTGGCCCGCGAGAAGGCCGTGGTCCCGCACAAGGCCGAGGAGAACTACACCTCCCTCTACGGCCAGATGGGCGAGGAGGTCTGGGCCTCGAGAAGCGGCGAGGACGGGCTCTAGCCGCCCGGGTTCGTCCTAAACGCCCTGACGCCGTTGGATTCGTATATTTTCAGGAAGGCCTCCGACGAGAACTTGGACAGGGCCTCCCCCTTAATCGGCCGGGCGGTCTCCCATTGCGTCAGCGCCGCGCCGGCCTCGATGGACGGCGAAAGCAGCACCAGCGTCACGCCATGAAGGCCCGAGGGCGTCTCCAGGCCTGCCATCTCCGCACGGGCATCGCTCAGGTTCCCGAGCAACGTGTCGCGGGCGTCGTCCCAGGAGGCGTTCAAGCCTGAGAAACCGAATACAATCGAGCTAAGGCGGTGGTCGGTGGCCAGAAGCTCCGCCGGGGGGCCGTTCTCGCCAAGCCAGAGCACGCCGTCCATCTCGTCCGAGGTCGTCCCCTCCTCGAAGCCTCCCATCATCTCGCGCGGCGGGTAGGAGGTCACGGCGCATGCCACCACCAGGGCCGAGAGGGCCGCGGCCGCCGCCACCGAGGCTGCGCGTTTCCGTTCGGTGTTCCAGCTGTCGTGGAGGAAAACGGCCCCGGCGCCGATGAGCACCGCCATCGGGGCGATGAAGTACTGCGTCTGCCGGTAGGGCAGGAGGACGTGGTTGCTGGTGGCGATGCCGAAGAGCAGCGTTATCGCTATGGCGCCCATCCAGAGCTCGACGAACAAGCCGTCGCGGGAGAACTCGGCGCGGCTTATGCCCCCGATGGCCAGGGCCAGGGCGCCCAGGATGGGCAGGAACCAGAAGGCGGCGCGGTCGTCGAGGTCTATGGAGGTGCCGGGCGTCACGCCGAGTGCTATGGCCGCGAGCACCGCCGCGCCCGCGACGATGAACGCGGCGGTGAACATCGACACCCGGCGCACCGACGGGAAGGTCGGCCGGTAGCGGGCGCCGGGGGCAAAGCGCCTGCGCAGCCATACCAGCAGGGGAATGGCCAACAGGGCGGCGTAGGCCAGCGCCAGCACGGTCCAGGGCGAAAGGCCGAACCCCTCGGGAATCACCCTCTCGCGGAAGGGCGTGGCGTAGGCGTACCAGTAGAGAATCGTTCCCGAAAGCAGGCAGACCACGTAGCCTCCCTCGATTGCCGTGCGCCGGCGGTCCGTGCGGACGCGGAAAAGCTCGCGCCCCAAAAGCGCAAAAGTCACCGGGATGAGGACGAAGAACGTCGACAGGTGATGCGTCATGACGAGCGCGGCGGTGGCCAGGCCGAGCCCCACCAGCGCCGCCCTCGATTCGAGCGACCGCAGGAGCAAAAGGATGCAGAGCAGGGCCAAAAGGTCCCCGATGGAGCCCGGCATGGCGTGGGAGGTGGCGTACACCGCCGGCGTCACCACGGCCAGCACGCCGCCCGCCAGCAGTCCGGCGCGCTCGTCGTCAAAGGTGCGGACCGTGATGAGGAATATGATCAGCACCGAGAGCGAGGCCGCCAGGGGCGCCGCCGCCTGCATCGCCTGGAGCATCGGTATCCCCGTCAGCAGGTTGACCTCGCCGTCCAGGATGAACATCCCCGGGAAGTAAGGGTAGCCGAAGCCCCATCCGCCGTAGTCCGTGGAGATGGCGCCGGTGTTGACCAGTCGTGAGCTCAGAAAGAAATACTCACCGCTGTCCGAACCCCAGATGGCGAACTGCCCCAGGGGCCAGAACCTGATGGCCACGGCCATGGCGAGCACCCCCGCCAGACCGGGCCAGACCCAGCGCTTCATCCGAGCCGAGAGTATGCCTTAGGCGCCTAATCATTTTTGGGGCGGGGAAACGGGTTGACAATTTGACAATTTGACAAGTTGACAAGTTAACAAGTTAACAGGTTGACAAGTGAAGGAAACAAGTAAACAGGTTAACGGGAAACGAGTTGCGGGAACACCGAGGCGATGGATCTGGAGGATGGGATAATGCAAAACATCAAGAATCGACCGTCGTCATCCGTTGTTTCCTTGTTCACTTGTTAACTTGTTAACTTGTTCACTTTGCACATATAGCAGAGCGTTCTACATGCACATCATGTTCCGCCCGCCCTTGTCGCCCTTGCGGTTGAGCGGGTCGAAGTCCCAGTCGTCGTCCTCTTCCGGTTCGACGACGATGTCCAGGAGCATGTTGACCATCTGGCGGAGCTGCTGTACCTCCTGTCTCAGGGCCACTATCTCCTTGACCATCTGCTCCTGCGAGGCGGGGCGGGGGTCCCTCATTCTTATCATATAACTGATATAACATCTAGTTATTATCCGTTTTGGTACAAATTCGAAATCATTGGACCCTAGGGTTTATCATCAATGAATCCGAATATCCATACCATCCGATGAGCGAAACGAAGTGCCCCAACTGCGGCGCGGACGTGGCGCCCGAGGCACCGGCCTGTCCGGCCTGCAATCTCCAGTTCAGCGCCGAGGACAAAAAGACGCTCTGGATGAACAAGGGGGACATTTTGTCCCGGATGGGCCGCTACCTGGAGGCCTCGAAGGCCTACCGGAACGCCAGCTCCATCTCGCCGGAGGACTGGCATCTCTGGGAGAAGGAGGCCGCGGCGCTGGAGATGGCCGGCCTGCCCGATGAGGCGATCGCCTGCTTCCGGCGCTCACTGGACCATCACCCCAACAACGCCTCCGCCCACCTGGAGCTTGGCAAGCTTCTTTACAGGACCGGCCAGAAAGAGGAGGCGCTGGAGCATTTCCAGGCGGTGCTAGCCCACGACCCTGAGTCGGCTCCGGCGCTGCGCAATCTGGCACCGGCGCTCTTCAACCTGGAACGCTTCAAGGAGGCGGGGGAGGCGTTCGAGAGGCTCTCGGAGCTGGAGCCCGAGGATCCTGCGCACCTTGCCCACGCCCGGGACGCCTACCTCAACGCCCGGGAACGCTCGCTGGCGCTCCGGGCCGCCCGGCACCTCATGGAGGTGGAGCCCAACGACACAGACAACCTCCTCCGGATGGGGGACCTGCTCTGCTCCACCGGGGAGCTCAACGAGGCACTGCTGTGCTTCGAGCGCGCCACGGAGATAAAGCCCAACGACGCCGTGGCGTGGGTCCGGCGCGGGGACGCCGAGTGCCTGGCCGGCCGGGCGCTGAAGGGCTTCGCCTGCTACGAGCAGGCGCTGGCCGCGGACATCCGCCAGGCGCGCGCCTGGGCCCACAAGGGCGTGGCGCTGGACTCGATGGACCGGCCCGACGAGGCGGCCCAGTGCCTTCGCAAGGCGTCGGAGCTGGCCCCCGAGGACGACGACGTGAGGCTCAGCCTGGGCGAGGTGCTTTTCAAGCTGGGGCACTTCTCCGACGCGCTGGAGGTCTTCCTCCCCGTGGCCGAGCGAAGGCCGAAGAACGCGCTGGTATGGCTTCGCATCGGCGACGCCCACCACGCCCTCAGCCGCGACCAGCTGGCGCTGGACGCCTATGAGAACGCGCTGGCGCGGGACCCGCTCTCCGCCGAGGGCTGGCTCAAGAAGGCGGTGGCCCTGTTCCAGCTCGGACGGTACCCGGAGGCTCTGGGCGCGGCCGACCGGTCGCTGGAGATAGACTTCCGCTCGGACTTCGCCCTGTACATCAAGAGCGCCGTCTACTTCAGCCTGGGCGACCATGAGCACGCGCAGGAGATGGCCGAGCGCGCCGTGGCCATCAACCCGCTCAACCGGGACGCCGCGCGGCTCGCCGAGATATGCCGCACCTACCAGCGCCAGGGCGACGGTGCGCCTGTCATAAGGGAGGTCTTCATCGTCCTCAACGACGGGCGCCTGCTGGCCCATGCCAGCCGCCATCCGGACCAGACCGCCGACGAGCTTCTCGTCACCGGCATGTTCACCGCCATCCGCAAGTTCATAAAGGATTCTTTCAGGCTCGCCGAGGGCGAGGACCTCGGCATGCTCGAGATCGGCCAGCTGAAGATCCTGGTGGAGCAGTGGAAGAACATATTCTCCGCGGTGGTGATCTCCGGCCAGGAACCGCCGGGACTGCGCAAGGAGATGCGCCGGATGCTCGTGGGCATCTACGACCGCTACCACGAGACATTGCACAGCTGGGACGGCGACGTCGGGAGCCTCGAGGGAATAGTCACCGAGGCGTCGAGGCTTTTGGCGTAACGAACGACGGGGGAGCCGGGAAACCGGTCAACCGGCAAGCTGGTCTGTTACAGAATTCCCCGGTCTTCCGGCTCCCCGGTTCACCCACCGGCTCCCCGGTTCCCCGGCTCCCCCGTCCGTCGGCCTTATTGTCCGCCGCCCTGTCCGCCGCCGCCGCCCTCGCGCCGCGGGCCCCTGTAAGGAGGCCGTCCGCCGCGGTCGCCGCCGCGCCGGTCCCCGCCCCTGCGGTCGCCGCCACGCCGGTCCCCGCCGCGCCGGTCCCCGCCCCTCCAGGGCGGTCCCCGTCCGCCGCCGCCGCCCCGCCCGCCCATGGACCTTCGCGGGCGCTGGTCGCCGGTGTAGCGCTGCTGGTCCGCCGCCACCTCCTGGGCGGTCGGCGGGTTCCAGAAATCGACGCTCCCGTAGAGCCGCGAGAGCTTCCGGCCCTCGGTCCTCTGGTCCTCCTCGCACCAGAGCGTCTCGCCCTTGAGCTTGAGGGGCTGGCGGCACTTCCCGCAGAGGGCCCGGACGACGCCGAAGTCCATGCCGGCGGTGCTCAGCTGTATCGACGGGTCGGTCTGGATGACCTTGGCCCGGACCACGTCGAGCAGGTGGAACTGGGATTCCACATCGGGCACGTAGTTCTCCGATATGTGCGAGACATGGACGGAGGCGGCGCCCTGGTCGGAGATCGCCCGGTCCTTCCCGGCGACCCGGGCGAGCTCCAGCTCCACCATGGAGCTCCGGACCTCTTCGACCGTGCCGATGACGATGTCGCCCACCTTCAGCTTGACAGGGGCATTGGCGGGCCGGACCAGTATCGCCATCTCCTTCGTATCGATATCCAGCACTCCGGCCACCGCGGCGAAGATCTTGCCGCCGTCCTCGTAGGTCCCCTGGCCGGGCAAAAATTCCTCGGTCGTCCCCAGCTCCTCGCCGGGCAGCACCAGACGCTTCTCAGCCATGTCGGTCATCTCCCTGATTCCATCCTGAAAAGGAGGACATCGATATCGAGCCTCTCCTTCCTGTGGAAATCGAACAAATGCCTAATAGCGAATATGTACTTATTCTTATGCGTAATGGTGAATCCGGCGCCGGAGGCCTCCCGCCGGACCCAATCCTCGGTCTCGGCCATGTGGAAGCTGTAGACCACCGGGGCCACCTCGAACGCCTTCTCCAGGAACGGCCGGTCGGCGTGCCTTTTCTGGGCCCCGAAGGGCGGGTTCATGACGACCGTGTCCACCTGGCCGTGGAACTCCTTTATATCGCCCACCTGCAGCGTGAGCTCCAATCCCGCCTCCCCGGCGAACTTGCGGGCGATCTCCACCGATTCTGGGTCGACATCGATGCCGAGCACCTCGGATGCGCCGAGAAGCTTCGCCCCGACGGCGAATATGCCCGTGCCGCAGGCCAGGTCCGCCACCCTCTTTCCGGTGATGTCGCCGTACTGGGCTGCGAAGAAAAGCGCCGCGGCGGCGGCGGGCGCCGGCGTCATGTACTGCTCCAGCGAGGCGGAGGGCGAAGGATGCGGCGGCACCCTTTGCAGTATCTTCTCGAGCTCCTTCTGCTTCATGCTCCCCTTACCCTCTTCATGTGCTCTATCTTCCTGCGCAAGGCCTCCGGCCGGCCGATGTCGTGGCGCACGAAGAAGTCGCCCCCAAGGTGCGAGAGGGCCTTCTCGCAGCGTTCCTCCGCCCCGCCGATGTCGCCGGCCACGCCCACGACGCCCAGTGCCCGCGATGTGGTCGTGAACACCTTCCCCGGCTCCTTTTCGTTGACCGCGGCGTAGTACAGCCGGGCGCCCTCCGCCTCGACCGCCTTTTCGTCCACGGCTATCTCGGAGCCGACCCTGGATGCGACGCCGTAGCCCACCGGCACGACATACTTGCAGACCGTCGCCAGACCGGAGAACGAGGCGGGCTTCCCCCCCAGCCCTCCTCCGGCCATGGCCTCGCAGATGTCGAGGAAGTTGCTCTCCATGAGACTGAGCACGTTCATGGCCTCCGGGTCCCCGAAGCGGGCGTTGAACTCTATCACCTTGGGGCCGTCGCGGGTCAGCATGAACTGGCCGTAGATGGGGCCCTTGAAAGGCGTTCCCTCCGCCGCCAGCGCCTCGACGGTCCCTTGGATTATCCGCAATCCCTCGTCGTACTCTGCCCTCGTCAGGAAAGGCAGCAGGTGGTCCTGCTGGGAATAGGAGCCCATCCCGCCCGTGTTGGGCCCCATGTCGCCCTCCCAGGCGCGCTTGTGGTCCTGGACCGCCGGCATGGGGGCGACTGTCTTTCCGTCCGAAAAGGCCTGCAGCGTGAACTCCTCGCCCTCGGCCTTTTCCTCTATGACCACGCGGGAGAGGCCGCCCACCTTCTTGTCGAGCACCTCGGAGGCGTACTTTACGACGTCGTCCCTGCTCAGGAGCTGGTCGCCGGTTATCTTCACGCCCTTCCCGCCGGTCAGCCCGACGGGCTTGACGGCCACGCCCCTGTCATAGACCGAAATGAACCTTTTGACCTCCTCGATGTCCGCAAACACCCAGTGCTCTATCCGGCCGGGAAGATTGTGGCGGGCCATCAGGGAGCGCATGAACTCCTTGGAGGTCTCCAGACGGGCTGCCGCTTTCGCGGGCGCTGCGCAGCGGATGCCCTCCTTCTCCAGGAGGTCCACCAGCCCGGCCTCCAGAGGGGCCTCGGGCCCGACGCAGGCCAGCTCCACCGCCTTCATCCTGGCGTAGAGGGCGACCTTCTCGATGTCCGTCTCCGACGAAAGGAGCACATCTTTCGAGAGCCTCCGGATGCCCGGGTTCTTGTTCTTCATCACGGTATAGAGCTCGGCGCCGCCCTCGGCGAGCGCCCTCGCCATGGCGTGCTCCCTGGCGCCTCCACCTACGAGCAATACTTTGGTTGCCACGCTATCAACTCCATGCGTACGACGAGGGATCAGGGTTCAGGGGTCAGGGTTCAGGGTTAACTCAGGGTTCAGGGGTCAGGGTTCAGGGTAACGACGGTTCCGCCTGGTTCCCAGTCCCCTGCACGCTGTCGTCACCCTGTACCCTGCACCCTGACCCCTGAACCCTCGTCGTCACCCTGTACCCTGAACCCTGTACCCTCGTCGTCACCCTGTTCCCTGCACCCTG
>Ga0316628_100001297_pt1 | contig 17519 bp, 11 predicted proteins | sample OWC_Aug_M2_C1_D5_FD_207648 | JGI IMG/M metagenome (GOLD analysis project Ga0316628, IMG submission 207648) | Wetland soil microbial communities from Old Woman Creek delta, Ohio, United States - OWC_Aug_M2_C1_D5_C | ecosystem: Environmental > Terrestrial > Soil > Wetlands | place: USA: Ohio... | reverse complement strand
CCGCCTACTCGAACCGCAGCGATTGGGCCGGATTCGTGCGGGCGGCTTGAACGCTCTTGAAAATGACCGAGAGAAGGGCGATCAGCAGCGAAACGGCGGCGGAAATCAAAGCCGGAGCGATTCCGGGATTGACGCGGTAAGCGAAGCCTCGAAGCCAGCTGCCGGCGGCAAGATAAGCGACAGGCAGGGCAATGACATTGGCGGCAAGAATCCAAGCGAGGAATTCCCGGGCTTGCATCACGACGATTCCGCCGGTGGACGCGCCGAGGACCTTGCGGATCCCGATCTCCTTGGTTTTCTTTTCGGCGATGAAAGCGGCCAAACCAACGAGGCCCAAGCCCGCGGTGAAGAGGGCCAGGACCGTGAAGATGCCCAGAATCGACCGAGTGCGGCGGTCCTGCTTGTAAAAGGAATCGATCCGCTCGTCGAGAAAGGAGTATCGGAAGGGGCGGCTCGGAAACCTGTTGAATGATTTCCAGGTTTTTTCGATAAACGGGATCGCGTTTTTGACCACGATCGAGTTGATCCGGAGGTTGAGCCATGGCCCCTCTTCGCCGTTATTGGTAAAGATGATGGGTTCGATGGCATGGTGGAGGGAGTCCTGGTGAAAGTCCCGCATGACCCCGATCACCGTGTAGGTCCGTGTCTCCATTCTCCCTTGGATCGATAAATCGGTCATCGAGATGCGTTTCCCGACGGCGGAACCGGGCCCCAACACCCGGGACGCGGTTTCATTCACGACGGCGGCCTCGGTTCTATCGGAGGCGGTTTCCCTGGCGAAGAATCGGCCTTCGGCCATTTCCGCCCGGAATATCACAAGGAAGTCCGGATCGACTTTGTATGGGAAAAATTGGGCGTTGTTACCGGGTGTTTTTCCTTCCCAGGATACTTCCGCGGCGGCTCTCAGCGCCGAGCCGGGAGCCATGGACTGGCTTGCACTCTGGATCCGGGGATCGGCCAGAAGAGCGTCCTTTAAGCCGCTTCCCGATATCGACGTGACGACGACCTGCTGCGCGTCGAAACCGAGGTTCTTCGCCCGGATGAACCGGAGCTGTTTATCGACCGCGATGGTCCCAAAGATGAAAAAGGCCGTCAGCCCGAATTGGAGGACGATGAGCCCCTTGCGTAGCGACGCATGGCCCCGGCCGCGTCCTATTATAGAGCCTTTGAGAACCCGGGCCGGTTCAAAAGATGCAAGATAAACCGCCGGATAGCCGCCGGCTAAAAGACCGGAAAACACAGTGACTCCAATGACGGCGGACAGAAGTCCCGGTTTGAAAAGGCTGCCCAAGAAAAGCGATCGTCCCGAAAGGGCATTGAATGATGGAAGAATCGCCCAGAGAATTAACAAGGCCAGGCCAAGTCCGAGAAAAGCCAGCACGACCGACTCGCCGAGGAATTGCTTGACGAGGTCGGATCGCCGGGCGCCGGTCACTTTGCGCATCCCGACCTCCTTAGCCCGATTGGCCGAGCGGGCGGTGGCCAGATTCATGAAGTTGATGCAGGCCAGGAGAAGGATGACCGCCGCGGCGGTCGAGAACAACGTTAAAGTCGAGGCGCTAGCTTGGGCGTAATTATCCAGGTCAAAGACGAAATCCGATTTGAGGTGAATATCCCGGAACGGCTGCAGGCGGAGAAAGACGTCGGCTTTGGCCAGATTTTTTTGGAGGATACCGGACATTTTCGCCGCCGTTTCCGCCGGAACCGCTCCCGGCTTCAATTGGACATAGCAATTAAAGTACATGGAGTTCCAGTTGGCGAAGTCAATGTGGTGGTATTCGCGCATATTGATGATCGGAATGACGCAGGCGAAATGGAGATGGGACGTTTCCGGAACGTCCCTGATGAGGCCGGTTACGGCAAACGGTTCGAAGCCGACGTTCACGGTTTTACCCAGGGGATCCTCGCCCCCGAATAAGGTTCGGGCCATGCTTTCCGTGAGGACGATCGATTTCGGCTCTTTCAGAGCCGTTCGCGGATCGCCCTTGATGAACGGGAACGTGAACATCGTGAAGAAGTTCGGATCCGCGATACCGATGACCGCGTCGAAAAGGATGTTGTCGCCGCGGAGGACGCCGTAGCTGTTGTTCGTCCGGTAGCGGCAGAATTCGGCGACTTCGGGCAATTCGGCCTGGACCGCCGGGCCGGTCGGAGTCGCCGCCCGGGCATCGAGAATGGTCGAGGTTTCGTTCCGGGTTTCCTGGACGAGACGATAGATCGAATCCCTGTTGACGTGAAACCGGTCGAATCTCCGTTCCTGGCTGATCCAGAGAATCATCAGGATGGAACAGGCGAGGCCCAAGGCCAAGCCGGCGATGTTGATGAAAGCGTAGCCTTTCTGCCGCCGGATCTTGCGCCAGGCCACTTGGAAATAGCTCCAGACGAGGGCCGGCACGAACCGCGGCGCCTGCCAGGGCGGGCGCCGGGAGCGGCGCGTTCGCCTGGCTTTATAGAATTCCGGTCCGGCGTCACCGGCCGAGCCCATGGCGGCGAGGGCGGCACAAAAGGCCGTCTCGGGATCGGATCCGCCCGCGATCAACTCCTCGATTTCATCGCGGAGGCCGGCTTCGAGCTCGGCCGCCTGGCCGTCCTCGAGGGCCGGATTTCGGCGGAGCGTTTTCTTCCATCCCGCGAGGGCTTGTTCCAAATCAAATTTCGCCATAATCGTCTCCGTTCATTCGGCAGCCGGTTTCGGCCCTAAAAGCTTGCGGATGGCAGCCTGGACGTCCCGCCAGCGGGCTTTCTCTTCGGCCAGCTCGGCCGCGCCACGCTCGGTGAGGGTGTAGTATTTGCGCATCCGGTTTTCCGGCGAGGTCTTCCATTCGGCCCTGATCAGGCCTTCCCGCTCCATTTGGTGGAGGACGGGATAGAGCATCGCGTTCGACCACTCCAGGGTTCCCCCTGAAACGCGCCGGACGCGCTTGATGATCTGATATCCATAGCTTTCCCCGGAGAGAAGGAGGGAAAGGATGACGGCCTTGGCCGGGGCGGCAATAAGGTCTTTTGAGCTCATCCGTATTCTCCCGCGATCATATGTCGAAAAATTACATATGCAAGAGATATGCCATATTCCGGAACCAGAGGTGCGCCTTGAGGGGAAAGGAAACGAGACCGTTTTTTCGTTCGAAGACGGACAAAATTCGTTCGGAATCGGACGTTTGGCGGGGACGGTCGCTTTTATTTCGCGAGTGGCGCGCTGGGAGTCATCTCCCGGATGAAGAATATCCCGTCCATGATCTTCGTCCAATCGGCCGTTTTGAACTGATAGCCGATCGTGCGGCTGGAAAGCGGTCCTTGAAGCCATCGTCCGTCGGTGGGGAGATTCCGGAAATCCAGCCAGGCGTAGGTGAAATCCGCGCGGAACATGAGATCTTCGAGACTGCCTTCATCGGCGGGTTTGATCTCGAAGGGAAGAGCCGCGCCGGGCTTTCCGAAACGCCCTTGGTAGGCGGTGAAGCCCAAGGTATAAACCTCGGAACCCATGGCCTTATCGATCCAATCGCCCATGGAAACCAACGGTCCTTCCAGGACGGAATCCCGGTTCCGGATGACATGCGACATGGCGCTCCACGCGACGATTTTGCGCGTCGGAAAGGCGTGCTTTGCCAGCCAGACGAAATTTTCTCCCATTTGCCGGTCTCGCCGGTTGAACGTGTCCGCGCCGGCCGATCCCGGCGCGCGGGCTTCAAGGTCGATATTCCAAGCCAACTCCATCATCGCCGCGCTGCTTTTTAGAAGTTGGAACCAGTAGTCGCGTTCGACCGCCTCGTTTCCCGAAAGGTTCGGGATTCCTTGGAGCGCCCGGCCGAGATCGGCCACGGCTTTGCGAACCGACGTCCGCTCCTCGGGCCCGATCTTCTGAAAGAGAATAAGGTTATTCGTCAGGTGACGCAGGACATACGAGACACGCGCGGCGATGTCGGCGGTTTCCGCGGTGACGCCGGCTTTCAAGAGGTAATCATTCAGGTCTTTCACCAGATGTTCGCGTGAAGCGCCGCCGGTAAACTGCAGGTCGAATCCGGCCACCTCGAGGGGGCGGTCCGTTTTTGATCGTTCGGCGAGATAGCGCCAGAGGCTCTGGGTTTGGCCTGAGTCGGTCCAGTCCACGAACAGTCCGGATCGAACGGAGGAGAGAGGGTCCTCGCCGTTTCGGAGGAAAGTCCAAACCTTGCGGACATCATAAAATCCGCCCTCAAAAGCGAGCACGTCGAATCCCATCCGCTCGTAGAGGAACCGGATCAGGCGGGCCTTGGCCGCGAAGGTCGCTCCGTCCGCATGGGTGGTTTCTCCCAGGAGGACCACCCGCCGGTCTCCGATCAAGCGGCGCAGGGGCTCCAAGTCGGAGAAGTCCTGATCGTCCAGATCGATGGAGCGGACCGGGACGACGGCTTTTTTCAGGAACGCGATCCGATTCTCGCGGCTGACCGGAACCACGGCCGCGGCTTGGCCCGATGGGCCGGCGGGCATGGAAGCGAGAGAAAGACAAAGACCGAAGGCCGAAAAAAACAAGGAGAAGACGACGCGATATCTCACAGGAGAAATTTCGTCATGATCTCGGTCATCCGGTCGACGTTCACCGGCTTGGTCAGGTAATCGTTCATGCCGGCGGCCAAGCCGAGCTCTCGTTCGTCGTCCAGGGCATGCGCGGTCAGGGCGATGATGGGCATGTCGAGCTTTTTTTCGCGCATCAGCCGGGTCGCCTCCAGGCCGCTCATCTCCGGCATCTGGATATCCATGAAGACCAGGTCGTAAGCCTTGTCCGCGATCTTTTCGAGGGCCTCGACGCCGTTCCCCGCGATATCCACGGAGACGCCCGTCCGCTGGAGCAGCCGGGCGATCAGCTTCTGATTGACGGCGTTGTCCTCGACCAGGAGGACGGTCTTCCCGGCGAATTCGGGGCCGGAGGCGCGGCGCGCCGCCGGTCCCGGCGTGGCGGATTTTTCCTTCGGCGTCACGGCCGGGAGCTTGACGATGAAATGGAAGACGCTCCCGGGCGTCTCTTTCGTGGCCTCGGGATTCGGGCTTTCGACCCAGATGCGGCCGCCCATCAGCTCGACGAGATGGCGGGCGATCGCCGTTCCCAGCCCGGCTCCCGAATGCCTCCGGGAAAAGGAGGGGTCGACCTGGGAAAACGGCTCGAACAACCGGTCGATCTTGTCGGGCGGAATTCCGATCCCGGTGTCGGCGATCCGGACGTGCAGCCCGGTCGCCGCCCCGGCGGGGCTCTCCGGCGGGTCCGGGGACATGTCGACCGAGATGCTCCCTTTTTCCGTGAATTTCACGGCGTTGTCCAGGAGATTCATCAGGATCTGCTGAAGCTGAACGGGATCCCCCAGGACGAACGGGGGGATCCCGGGATCGAACCCCGTCCGGAGGGAAATCCCTTTCTCCGCCGCCCGGTGCTCGTAAAGCGGAAGGATCCGTCGGAGGATTTCGGCTGGCGGAAACTCCGTCTGATTGAGGACGAGCTGGCCCGCGCCGAGCCGGGTCAGGTCGAGCAGCGAGTCGATGACCCGCATCAGGGATTTCGCCGAAGCCTGGACGATATCCAGCAATTCCCGCAGGGGCTCGGGCTGGGCGGTCATGTCCATGAGGGCGAGGGCCGACAGGATCCCGTTCATCGGCGTCCTCAGCTCGTGGGAGATGTTGGCCAGGAACTGGCTTTTCAACCGGGATGCTTCCTCGGCCGATTCCTTGCCCCGCAGGATTTCCCGCTCGATCCGTTTGCGGGCGGTGATGTCGATCATGCTGCCTTCGTAGTAGAGGGCCTTGCCGTCGGCGTCGGGAATGACCCGGGCGTAATCCTCGACCCAGATTTCCCGGCCGTCGAAGCGGCGCAGGGGAAAGACATACCGGCGGACGTCCCCCACGTGCGAGAGGATCTCGGATTCCCGGTCGCGGTCGCCCGGATTGATGAAAAGATCCGGAATCCTGGCGGCCATCAGCGTTTCCTTGTCGGGAAAGCCCAACATGGAAACCAGCGCTTCGTTGGCCACCATGATCTTGCCGTCCGGAGTCGAACGATAGAGGCCGATCGGGATGCTGTCGAAGAGGATCTTGTATTCCGTCGGAGGAGCGACGGCGTATTCATCCCCGAAGGATTCGGGCGAGTGACGTTTTCTCTCCATTTCCATTAAATTGTATCGATTCGTCCGGCCAGGTCAAGGGGCGGGATGATCTCCTTATCGTTGACAGGCGGAAGCCGCGCCTTGACATCCGTTTACACCTGGAAATACTATTGTTCCGTGAGCGGGGGCGCCGTTCGCGGGATTGAGGAGAGGCCGGTCGGACGGCCTCTGAAGGCGGCGGCCTCGCTTTTTTTTAACCCGACCCTAAGCGGCGCCGGTTCGTTTTCGATCCTTTCGATCGGGGGATCTCTTTGTGACGCGACCGGATACGGGCCGCGGGTCTGAAAAAGGCCGTCAGGGAGGTTTCGATGAAAAAAAAGGCGACTTTCGCCCCTCAAGCGCCGGCCGGGCGCAAAAAGAATCCGACGACACGGAATCGCAAGACCGCGCCCGAATCTTGCCCGATGACTGTCGTTTATTGCGACAATTCCGGAATCATCACCAAGGTCGATAAATGCTTTCCCAAGGTCTTCGGATATTCCCGGAAAGAAGCCCTGGGGCGTTCGTTGGACGATCTGATCGTTCCCCCGGAAATGCGGAATAAGCTGGTCGGATGGACCAAGCGGGTCATGGACGGCAACACCTTCACCCTGGAGGGCTTGCGCCAGCGCAAAGACGGCTCCCGCTTCGAGGCCACGGTCGAGGCCTGCCCGGTCGTCGTCAAACGCCGCCAGAAGGGATTCCGGGCGGTCTACCGGGACGTCAGCGCCCGCAATCGGGCCGCCGAGGAGTTCCGCCGGGAGAAGGCCTACTTGGAGGAGCTGATCGAGACGGCGGCCGAAGGCATCCTGGCCCTGGACGAAAACAGCCTCGTTTCCCGGGTCAACGGCGAATTCCTCCGGATGTTCGGATATAAGGAGGACGAAGTTCTCGGACGCCACGTGGACGACTTGATCGTTCCCGACAAGCTGAGGGACGAGGGAAAACAGCTCCATGGGATCGCGGCCGGCGGGCAGCGATTCGTGAAGGAGTCCGTCCGCCGGCGCAAGGACGGAAGCCTGATCGAAGTCTCCATCATCGGATCTCCGATCACCGTTGAAGGCCGGACGATCGGCTCCTACGCCATCTATCGCGACGTCACCGAGCAGAAAGCGGCCGAACGGGCCCTTCGCGAATCGGAAAAACGATACCGGGAATTTTTCAACAACGCCCCGGTGGGCATTTTCCAAACGACCCGCGAAGGCCGGTATCTCGACGCCAACGAGGCCCATCGCCAGATTTTCGGCTTTCCCGACATCGACACGCTGCGCCGGATGACCGCGGCGGATTTTTATAGCGATCCGACGGAACGCGAGAAATGGGTGGCGATGATGGACCGGGAAAACATCGTCCGGGGTCAAATATACGATTATGCCCGGAGCGACGGACGGAAGATCTGGGCCCGGGAAACCGCCCGGACCGTCCGCGACGATGAAGGAAAGCTTCTCTATTATGAAGGCGTCGTCGAAGACATCACCGCCCTCAAGGAGGCGGAAGCCCGGGAAGCCGAGCGCACGGCCCAGATCGCCCGGATGAACGAGGAATTGATCAAGGCCAACGAGGACGCGCAGAAGGCCCGGGGCGTGGCCGAGGCGGCCAGCCAGGCCAAGGGAATGTTCCTGGCCCGGATGAGCCACGAGATCCGGACGCCGATGAATTCGGTCATCGGCTTTTCGGACATGCTCCTGGACACCGCCCTCAGCGAAGAGCAGACGGAATTCGTCCGGAACATCACCAAAAGCGGCGAAGCTCTCCTGGCCCTGATCAACGAGATCCTGGATTTCTCCAAGATCGAGGCCGGGCAGCTGGCCTTCCAGAATATCGATTTCGACCTGGAAGTCACGGCCTTCGATGTCTGCGCCCTGACCCAGCCGCGGCTGGGGAACCGGCCGGTCGAGGTCCTTTGCCGGGTGTCCGACAACTTGCCCGGATTCATCAAAAGCGATCCGACGCGGATCCGGCAGGTCCTCCTGAACCTGATGAGTAACGCCGTCAAATTCACCCATGAGGGAGAGATCGATCTGGCGCTCGCGGTGGAAGAGGAGACGGAGGAACAGGTGAAACTGCATGCCACGGTCCGGGACACGGGGATCGGGATCCCCAAGGACAAGCTGGAAACGGTCTTCGAGCTGTTCCAGCAGGTGGACGGATCGATCACCCGGAAATACGGAGGGACGGGACTGGGCCTGGCTATCTGCCGCCAGATCGCCAAGCACATGCACGGCCACGTCTGGGCCGAGAGCGAGATGGAGAAGGGGAGCACGTTCCATTTCACGGCCTGGGTGGACAAGTCGGATAAAACGATGGCCAAGCAGCCCCCGGTCCGGGCCCTGGCGGGGAAGCGGGCCCTCCTGGTCGACGACAACGAGAACAACCTGAATATCCTGGAGCATACGCTCGGCCTTTCGGGGATGCGGACGGTCAAGGCCCGGATGGGGGCCGAAGTCCTTCCGGTCTTGCGGAAGGCCGCGGCCGAAGAGAACGACCCGTTCGACATCTGCATCCTGGACATCCAAATGCCGGATTTCAGCGGGTATGAGGTGGCCAAGCGGATCCGGGAAGATGCCGACCCGCGGATCGCGGGGCTGAAAATCCTGGCCTTCTCCTCGTCGATCTCCCGGCGGCTGAAGGCCTTCAAGGAATCGGGATTCGACGGCTTCCTGCCGAAACCGATCCAGCGCCACAAGCTGATCATGATGCTGAAGAGGCTCCTGGGCGAAATCGCCGAAGGTCCGGAAACCGAGGAGGAGAAGGAACAGGAGGGAATGCTGACCCAGCATACCCTGGCCGAGGAAGCCAAGCACTCAGTCCGGATCCTTCTGGCCGAGGACAACCCCATGAACCAGAAGCTGGCCCAGTACATGCTGACCAAGGCCGGCTACAACCTCGTCGTGGCCAACAACGGCCGCGAGGCGATCGAGAAGTACACCTCCGAGCCGGAGCGCTACGACTTGATCTTCATGGACGTTCACATGCCGGAAATTGACGGCCTCGAGGCCACCCGAATCCTGCGGAACCGCGGCTACAAAGAGACGCCCATCATCGCCATGACTGCGGACGCGATGAAGGAGGACCGGGACAAGTGTCTCGCCTCGGGGATGAACGACTACATGTCCAAGCCGATCAAGCGCGAGGACGTCTTCGCCATGGTCAAGAAGTGGGTTTTCAAAGAATCCTAGGAACCGCCCGGAAAAGGAAGATTTGTGGCCCTCCGTTTTGTTCTTCCGATCATTACGGGCATCTTGATCGGCTTATCCTCGCCGTTATCCGGGCCGGCGAAAGCAAAGTTTCCCGAACTGAAAGGGCCCTACTTCGGGCAAAAAGCACCCGGCCGGATCGCAGAAATGTTCGGTCCGGGAATTATTTCGACGGAGCACCATGACGACGGCCCGCCGGCCTTCGCTCCGGGCGGAAAAGAATGCTTTTTCCGGGTTAATGGACAAGACAACGGCCAGCCCCGGCCGGGTGTAATTTTTTGGACCAAGGAAGAAAACGGCCGTTGGACGGAGCCCCGGCCGGCATCCTTTACGGGCACCGATAACATAGGCTTGGTCCGCATGGCCAAGAACGGGGTCCGGCTTTTCTTTTCTTCCCGCCGGCCGATCGAGGGAATCGTTCCGCCCGACTCCGCGCGTTTATGGGTCGTCGATCGTTCGGATTCGGGCTGGTCCGAGCCGCGGCCCGTCCCGCTCCCGCTCGAAGGGCGAAGACTCGAAGGCTTCGACGTGGCCGGAGACGGAACGCTTTTTGTCGCCCTCGGGCGGGGGGTCGAAGCCCGTATTTTTCTGATGAAGCTCGTTAGCGGGAAATACCAAACGCCGCAACCTATCGACCTGGGCCTGGCATCGGGGCAGGGAGCGATCGTCCCCGCCGTGTCTCCTGACGGACGCTGCCTGGTCTTCAATGTTATCGGGAAAGGGGCGGGAGAGCTCTATCTCGCCGCTTCGTTCCTGTCGGCCGACGGAACCTGGTCTCCGGGCCGCAAGCTCGGCGACGAGGTGAACGCCGCGGGCCCGAGATTCCCAGGCTTTTCGCCGGACGGGAAAATCCTGTTCTTTGAAACCCGGATGAAAGAGAACAATCCTTCGAAAACCTGGCGAACGGACTTGTTCCGCGGTTCCCAGGAGGGAGGAGTCGACGTATTCTGGATCGCGGCCTCGGTTTTGGATGGACTCCGGCTTTCCCCATAGTCATCGCGTTTCGCAATCGATCCTTTCCCACTTAGCGGCCGCAAAACGAACGGGACTCCGAATTTCCATTCCGCCTGAATTTTTGTTTTACTTATAAAGGACAAGGAAGGAGAATCCAGATGAAAAAGCAGCCGGTTCTGTTTCTTTTTCTTTTCACGGCTTTATCCGCGGTCCTTTTGGCCAACCGGACGGCGGTCGCGCTTGCCGGTCCCGTTTCCGTCGCCGCGGGCACGGAAGTCACGATCACCATTCAGGTGACCCACAGCGCTAACACCGCGACGCATTACACGAATTGGGTTTCGGTCAAGGCGGACGGCAAAGAAATCGCCCGATGGGATTTTTCAGCTTCTCACCTGCCTGAAAACGAGAATTTTTCCCGGACCGTGAAATACACGGTCTCCAAACCCGTGGAAATCGTGGCCCAGGGGAATTGCGTCCGCCATGGAAGCCGGGGTCCGGCCGTCCTTAAGATCGGCCTGAACTGAGCTCCCCGATTTCGCCGGCTGCGATCAAGAACCCGATCGCGTCTTGAAATCCCATCTTGCCCTCGGGATCGAACGATTATCTGGCCATGCCGATCCAGAGCGGGGACGTCTTCAAAATGGGCAAGAAATGGGTTTCTAAAGAGTCTTAAATCCGACGCAGTCTGGAATTTCCTCGAAGGCCAACCTCGGATTATTTACGGCAATCCGTTTTTCTAGAATCTGGATGCCGATGAGAAGGAGAACGGCGAAGGCGCCATAATAAGGAAAAAGATCAGGGCGTTTCAACAGACGATACCCGGTGCCGCTGGCGGCAAAGACATAGGCTGCGCCGCCAGCCAACCACCGGATCATGCCGAGACCGAGTCCACGCGTCCCATAACCGCAGGCAAAGGGAATTTTGGCGTAGCCGAAAAAGCAGACGGCGACGGCAATCGAGGAATTTAGCAATCCATACCCAAGATAAATTGACGCTACTTGAACCGGCAGCAGGAACTGGTACAAGACGAATAAGAGGACATACGACGGCAGGATGACGAGGAAAAAAACGGCTTTTTTCAGCCCGAGTCGATAGGCTTCGATTTCGCGGATTTCAGTGATTTTGAATATCCAGTTGGCTTCCAGGGTCTCGGGGAAGTTCGCGGCGGCGCGGGATCCGGCCAGGAGAAAGATGGTTACGATATGCGGGAAGATAAGGACGAGCTTGTCATGAAACAGAAAATCCTCATGGGACATCTTGAAGCCGAGCGTCATCAGCAAGACCAGGAAAAGGGAAAAAGCCACAGCCGCGTAGCCGCCGATGATCAGCTTGTATTTGGCGATCCTCTTCAACGTGATGCGGACAAAGTGGAAGACGGCTCTTTGGGTGCTCGTCGGGAGAAAAAGCGCATTGAAAAGCCGTCCGGCCGTTTGCCCCCCTTTGAAAGATCTCGCCGTCCTATCGCTTTCTCCCCGCGGCCGAAGATGTTTTCGATAATTCAAAACGGCCAGTCCGACATGAAGGAAACATCCGAGAACCGTCACTCCAAGCGCCGTCCGGGCCATGGAATCGAAGAGATGTTCCGGGTTTCCCAAAAGCGATTCATAAAGTCCTCCAAACCAAAAAAACGGCAAAGCCCGGAGTCGTTCCGGGTGCTGTCGCAGGAGTGACGGAAAGGAGGAATAGATTTCCGGATAGAGGGTGAAGAAAGCGACCAGGATGATCATAGCGAACGTCAAGCCGATCAGGAGAATGATTTGGAGATAAGCCGAAATGCGCCGGTAAGGCGCGGATTTGAGTAATAAGCAAAAAAAACCGTCCAGGAGTCCGCAGACTGAGAGGACGAAGAGGTACGCGAGGAAAAAGACTGACAAGTGGACGAGGAAAAAGCGAAGAAATCCCAAGACGCCCGCGGCTTGTCCGCGTAGCAAAATCATCGGGAAAATCAAGGCGGGGAGCGCCGTTGTGGCGATGAAAAAGAGGCTCATCAGCCGGAGAAGGCTCAGGTATTTGGAAAGGAACAGGACCCGGGGTTTGATCGGCAGCACCGCCAGATTGTTGAAATCCCGTCCGTCCAGGTTCATCGTTTTCCATTGAAGAATGTCGAAAATCGCCATGATGAGCATGTAAAAACCGATTAGATAGCTCTTTTCAACCCAGGAGGCGCTTCTGTCCGCAGAGCCGAGATACGGTTTCAACAAGGCCAGGGCCAAGTATCCGCCGAGAAAGCCCATGAGGACAAGAACGATGCGAAGCTTGCGTCCGGCTTGGCCGTCTTCGGTGAGATCGTCGTTTTCGAAAAACCGCTTGAAAAAGTGCTTCGTCAAGATATTGACCTGACGTTTTTCCATCTGAAAAGCATCCGAACCGGAAACGGGGAACGTTAATTTGTTCATCATCCTCATGCCGTGATCGGCCTCAGTGCCATCGCTTGCCCGTTCATCCGGAAGGCCGCGTCATTTCCGGGCGGCGAGGCGATTAACTTCCATCCGGGAATTTCCGTTTTCGTCTTCGCGGATGCCGTACAGGATTCCGTTTTTCATCACCCTCAACCTCGACCGGGCCAACACGACTTCACCGGCATAAGCCCCGTCCAGCCTGAACCATACCGCACGGTTTTCGTCGGGGTTCTTTGGGCGGTCGTACAACTCCACGATAAGGCCGAAATCCTTGTCGGCGATGAACGTTTTAAATGGGGGATAAAACCGCGGGAAATAATGCTTGAATTTTACCTGCTCCCAGACAGGCGTTTTCTCCCAACGGCCTAGCATCTCATATTGATCCTCCTCGGTTATGCGGACAGGGGGCGTTTTGCGCAAGAGACGTCTCTTGGGATTCCCCAATAAATCGTAAACCTCGATTTGGATTCGATCGCTCATATTGTCGGCAACGAAAATCTCGCGGCCGATAATCTGAATGAAAATTCCATATTCCATGAGGTTGATTTTCAAGCTTTGTCCGATCATGTCGATGAAGTATCGGGGAGAGAATTCCCGGAGAATTCGGCCGTTGTTATCGACGAGACAGTAGAAAAACTCTCGTTTTCCTTCTCGGGGCCTTTCTTTCCTTTGGAGGATCAGATAAAGGCCGCTTTCGATAAAAATTCCCTTGACGGTGTAGATGCCGGTGAGCTTTTCCTCGCGTACGAACGTTCCCGTATTTGAAAAAAGGAGAAATTTCTGACTTTGGGGATCGAAGAAAGATACCTGGTCGTATTCGGTCAGGCGCAAGCCTTCGACGAATCCATATTCCCCCGGTCCTTGGCCCACTCGGCCCAGGAACGTGACGAACAGGCCCTTATCATCGAATTTGAAAACATGTTTTCCGTCGGCCAGGAAGATATTTCCGTTCGAATCGACGTCAAATTCAGTGATTCTGCGAATGCCCAGCTCGGAATAACGGCTGTCGGCGAAATCAAAGGCCAAGAGCTGTTCGCCGGCGAGAGGGCGGGGAATTCGATCTCGAGATATGGCCCGGTCCCCGGAGCATGACGCTGTGACGAAGACCAATGCCGCAGAAATAAAAACCGCCGGAAAGCTTTTCCCCATTATTCCATGTCTGCCGGCTTGGGCCGTCGCGTTTCGTTCGTCGAACGTGGTTACGTTATCATGGGCGACGAGCGTTTTCAATGCTTTCTTCAGGAGTCAGGATCGGCGTCCGATTTTGAACGGTCCGGGAACGATTCCGGACGATTTATCATCGAAAAAAAGTCTTCTCTCCCGTCAACCTTTGGCACGGTCTTTGCATACTTAATAATGTTGAGTAATTAACATGATTAAGTACTAAAGAGGTAAACGCCGATGATTTCGAAAAACATGCTCGCGGCTTCGACCCGGCCGATCATCCTGGTCATCCTCATGCGAGGGGAGAATTACGGATACCAGATCATCCAGGATGTGCGGGAGATTTCCGGCGGAAAGCTCGATTGGTCGGAGCCGATGCTCTACCCGGTCTTAAAACGGATGGAAAAGGACGGCCTGATCAAGGCCAAATGGCGGATGATCGAGAACAAGCGGTTCCGGCGATACTACCGTTTGACGGACCTGGGACGGGCCGAGCTCGAGAGCGAAAAGGCCCAATGGATGACGGTGCATGACGTCTTCTGCCGGCTGCTCGAATCGGCCGCCGCAAGCCGCTGAATCCGGGGGACGAACATGTTTGACCTGGAAAAGGCCGTCGAGCGTTGGAAAACGGAGATGCGCCGGAAACGGTCGGTGGAGGACGGTGACCTGGCCGAGCTGGAGGACTTTCTCCGGGAAAAGGTCGACGACGGAATTCGAATCCAAATGGGCCCGGAGGAAGCCTTCCGGCGGGCCGAGGCGGAATTTGCCGGCGCGTACGGGCTCGAGGACGACTTTCAACGGGCCCGCCTTAAAAGGTCGGGAAAACGGCGTCTTTGGAACGGCGCCGAATCCGATTCGTCACGGATCGGCCATTTCCTCCGCTCAGGTTTTCGCTATGGGTTCCGGCACAAGGGATTCGCGGTCCTGGCGATCGGCAGCATGGCCCTGGCCCTGGCCGTGGCCATGCTGACCCTCGGCTGGGCCCGTTATGAGCTGAGCTACGATCGGTTTCACCGCCGGGCCGATTCCCTCTACCGGTTCATTTACAAGTCGGGAAAGGACGATGTCGGGCTGTCGACGCCCGGCGTTCCCAATGCCCTTCGCCTGACGATCAAGGACATTTTTCCCGAAGTGGTCGCCGCTTCGCCTCTGGTCAAGGTCCGTTCGGGGAGCCGGCTGGAATCGCCGACTTGCCTCGACTTCAAATCGTCCATCGCCTTCGTCGGCCCGGAATTCCTGACCATGTTCGATTTTCCCCTCGTCGCGGGCGATCCGCGTTCGGCCCTCGACAAACCGAAATCCATCCTGCTCACGGAATCCGCGGCCCGGAAGTTCTTTGGAACCGCGGATCCCCTCGGCCGGCTGATTCTGGCCCAGGATACCCGGACGCCGTTTCTGGTGACCGGCGTCCTCCGGGACATCCCGGAAACATCCCATCTCGATTTCGACTTTTTGGCCCCGTTCTCGGACCTTCCGCTCTGGTACGGCCCGGCGCCGAAGCCGGATGATTGGGCCGGGATTTATACCGATCTGTATGTGCAGCTAGCCCCAGGGGCGAACCCCCAGGCGCTGGCTGCCCGGGTAACGAAGCTCGCAGACGAGAGGAATCCGCGCGCCAAAGGAGGCAAAGCCACATACCTCCTCCAGGCGCTGACCGACATTCATCTTCATTCCGAAGACTCCCCCGGTTTCCGTCTGAGCGACCGCCGGCGGGACGTTATGACCCCCGGCCAGATCAGGGCCTTCCTCCTTGTCGCTTTAATCGTCCTCGTTATGGGCGGAATCAATTATGTCAATTTCGTCTCGGCCCGGGCCCTCAACCGGATCAAGGAAGTGGGGATCCGGAAAGTGAATGGAGCCGGCCGGGCCGACATCTTCCGTCAATTCATGGGTGAATCGGTCGTCCACGCCTTCCTGGCCTTGGCGGCCGCAGCCGTCCTTGTCGCGGTCGCGGGCCTTCCGATCCTTCGGCGACTCACGGGGCTCGCCCTTGATCCCCGCGGACTTGACTTCGGCCCGCTGGCCCTGATCATGGCGGGGGCGACGCTTGCGACCGGGATCCTGACCGGAATCTACCCGGCGCTCTTTCTCTCGGCCGTTCCTTCGGCGTCCGCGTTGAAAAAGGAGATTCCCCAAGCCGGCCCTTCCGCCCGGAACATCCGGCGGATTCTTATCGGCGTCCAAGTCTTCGCCTCGACGGCCTTGATCTGCGTCCTGGCCGTTCTGGTTCTCCAGATCCGGTATATCGACAGGAAGGACCTTGGATACAAGCGGGAAAGCCTGGTGATCGTCCGGAACGAGCTTTCCCGGGACCAGCTAGCGGTTGTGAAGCGCGACCTGCTGTCCCAGCCCTCGATCCGCGGCGTAGCCACGGGCTTCCTGCCGACGATGAGCGAAAGGGGCCATTTCATCCAGGACGAGAATACGATCTCCTGGGAGGGAAAGCCAGCCGACGCCCGGATTCAGATGGACTGGCATTTCGTCGACGAGGAGTATGCCAAGACCTATGGCTTGACGCTTGTCCAGGGACGTTTCTTCGATGCGGCCATGCCCACGGATAAATCGAATTATGTTCTGAATGAGACGGCGGTCCGGGCCATGAACCTCAAGGATCCGGTCGGGAAATCGTTCCGGGTCGGGCCGCGGGAAGGCCGGATCATCGGCGTCGTCCACGATTTTCACGCCGGAACGCTTCGGGCCCCGATCCGGCCGATGTACTTCGCCTATGCCTCGGGGTATTTCGGGGTCGTCGTTCAAATCGACACAGCCCGGACGGCCGAGGCGATCGGGCATCTGAGCCGGGTCATGAAAGGCATTCTTCCGGATCAGCCGCTGGATTACATGTTTCTGGACGATGCCCTCCGGCGGATGTACGAAGGCGAGCGCCGCAACGCCCGGTTGGCTTTTGCCTTCAGCTTGATGTCCCTCGTCATCTCGGGATTGGGCCTGTTCGGGCTGGTCTCGTTCATGGCCGAACGGCGGACGAAAGAAATCGGCGTCCGGAAAGTCCTCGGAGCCTCCTCCTCCCGGATCCTGCTCATGATGACGGGGGAGTTCATGACCCTCGCCCTTATATCGGTTATTGCGGCCATCCCATTGGCTTACGCTCTCTCGGCCCGCTGGCTTTCGGGCTTCGCCTACCGGATCCCGCTGTCCTGGTGGGTTTTTGTCGGATCCGGGGCCGCGGTTCTTATCCTGACCCTGGCGGCCATGAGCTGGAAAACGGCCCGCGCGGCCCGGGTCAATCCCGTCCAATCCCTGCGTTATGAATAAACAAGAGCTTCATTCGATGATAAGGAGAATTTCATGAGCCCTCTTCGCAAATTGATCTTTCTTCCAGTTCTTCTGACCTTATTTGGCTCCGGCGTTCCCGGCGCCGCGCCCGTCGACCTGAGTGGAACCTGGGTCGGCGTCTGGGATACCGAGGATGATGTCGGTCCGGACACGCTGACGCTCGAGCTGCAAAAGTCGGGCGCCGCTTATGCCGGGACAATTTCCGACTCCTTGAAGTACATCCCGCCCAAGACGTCTATCTCCCAAGTCGAAGCCACAGACAAAGGGATCGCCTTTTGCTTCGTGATGATCTTCGTCGAAAACCGCCCGGACGATATCCGGATCCAGGCGGTCTTGGACGGGGGAACGCTGAAAGGCGTCCTTCAATTCCTGGCCAAGGGTGCTGAAGTCCCTTTTGAAATGAA
>Ga0316628_100001296_pt1 | contig 17523 bp, 17 predicted proteins | sample OWC_Aug_M2_C1_D5_FD_207648 | JGI IMG/M metagenome (GOLD analysis project Ga0316628, IMG submission 207648) | Wetland soil microbial communities from Old Woman Creek delta, Ohio, United States - OWC_Aug_M2_C1_D5_C | ecosystem: Environmental > Terrestrial > Soil > Wetlands | place: USA: Ohio... | reverse complement strand
GAGTATTCAAGAGGCATCTTTCATTCAATCTCATAAGCTGGGCATACATTCAGCCCCTCGAACCCAAGCTCACGAAAATATCTCTTACGGTGCCCAGACAGATGGTATCGGAGCTGCATCCAGCCGATATTGCGGATATAATAAGCCAGGTTTCGCATAAAGAAGGAGCAACATTCTTTAAGGGCCTCGACGTCGAAACTGCTGCAGAGGCACTCTCAGAACTGCAGCCCGATGTCCAGGCAGCAATCATCACCGGAATGGATACGGATGATGCCGCCGACATCATTGAGGAGATGCCGCCTGACGAGGCCGCGGATGTACTGAGCGACCTTCCCGTGGACAAGGCAAAGGAGATCCTTGAGCACATAGAGAAAGAAGAAGCTGAAGATATCCAGGAACTTCTCAGCCACGAAGAGGATACCGCGGGCGGATTAATGACCAATGACTTTATAGCATACCCACCTGAAATAACGGTCAGGGAGGCCATTGATAATTTCAGAAGAGATGCGGGAGAGGTAGAGACGGTCTATTACATATACGTGACCGATGCCGAAAAACTTGTTGGTGTTGTATCCTTGCGGGAATTGCTGCTTGCACCCTTCGATAAACAGCTGTCGGACATTATGGAAACTAAACTTAAATCAGTTACCCCTGATACCGATGAGTTCGAGGTTGCGGAGATTGTCTCGAAATATAATCTTGTCGCAATCCCGGTCGTTGATACTGAAGGATTTATGCTCGGTATCGCTACCGTAGACGACGTTATAGACCGAATCCTTCCGCCTGCGGCAAAACGAAAGAGGAGAAAGGTATGAGCCTCTGGAAAAAGATCGCGATATTCCTGTCGATAATGGGACCGGGAATAATCACCGCCAACATCGACAACGATGCGAGTGGAATAACGACATACTCGGTGGCTGGCGCCAGATTCGGATACTCTCTCCTCTGGACGTTAATACCGACAACAATTGCCCTCGTGGTGATACAGGAGATGGTGGGACGGATGGGAGTTGTTACCGGCAAGGGGCTTTCCGACCTGATTCGGGAAAACTATGGAGTTAAGACAACATTCTTTATGATGTTGTGCCTCCTCACCGCTAACTTTGGAAATACAGTGGCTGACTTTGCCGGATGGGCGGCGAGCATGGAGATGCTCGGACTGAGCAAATTCATTATGGTGCCTCTGGGAGCGGTCACCATATGGATTCTGGTCACAAAGGGGAGTTACAGGCTTGTTGAGATCATACTGCTTTACGCCTGCATCATATTCGTTGGCTACATAGTATCCGGAATCATGGCGAAACCCGACTGGAACATCGTCATAAAACAGACGTTCATCCCGAAACTGCAATGGAACTCCGAATACATTATGATGAGCATTGCAATCATCGGAACGACGATCACTCCATGGATGCAGTTCTATCTCCAGTCCTCCATAGCGGAAAAGGGTATTTCAAAGGAACATTACAAGGCCTCACGGCTGGATGTAGTTACCGGATGTTTCATAACCGATATAATAAGTTTTTTTATCATTGTGACTTGCGGCACACTTTTATTTCCTCATGGAATAAGAATTAATGAAGCCTCAGAAGCAGCTTTAGCGCTTAGACCCTTCGCAGGAGATTACGCGTCTCTCATATTCGCCGTTTCTCTTGCGAATGCTTCATTGCTCGGAGCAATAATAGTACCCCTCGCAACAGCTTATTATATCTGTGAAGCAATGGGCTGGGAGGCTGGAGTGAATAAGACGTTCAAGGAAGCCCCTCAGTTTATGTGGATTTATACTCTTACCATAGTATTAGCATCTTTGCTCGTATTGATTCCCGGGGCGCCGCTTGTTCTTTTAATGGTCCTCTCTGCTGTGATCAACGGGCTATTATTGCCATTTGTCCTCGTGTGTGCCATTTTACTAATAAACAATAAGAAGCTCATGGGAGACTATACTAATTCAAAATTTTATAACTATATATCATGGGGAACAGTTGCATCCGTCATCTTTCTCACTGTTTCCTGGGTAGTTACATCAGTGACTTAGCGATTTGCATAATATATTGAAAGGATTTAAATGGTTAAAGCAATAGAGTGGAGAGACGGAAAGGTGATCATGCTCGATCAGACAAAGTTACCTTTTGAAATCACTTTTATTGAGTGTGCGGATTACAGGAAGGTTGCGGAAGGGATAAGGAGACTCCGGATCAGGGGCGCGCCCGCCATAGGCATAGCAGCGGCAATGGGCATAGCTCTCGGCGCACAGGAAATACGCGCACGCAGTTTTGACGAGTTTCTGAAGTCTATTGAAATAATTTTTAACGAAATGCTTTCTACAAGACCTACGGCCGTTAATATCCGGTGGGCTGTCGCACGTCTTAGAAATCTACTGATGACAAGAAGAGATGAGTCTGTAAAGAGGTTGAAAAAGATTCTCATAGAAGAAGCGAAAGCGATCCTCAAGGAAGATATAGAGGTCAATAAGGCGATAGGCAGATGGGGAGCAGAGTTCGTTAAAGACGGCGCTACCATTCTTACGCACTGCAATGCAGGGGCACTCGCAACCGGCGGTTATGGTACGGCAACGGCTCCGATGCTCGTGGCAAAAGCGCAGGGTAAAAAGATCCAGGTCATAGCCGATGAGACAAGGCCTGTGCTGCAGGGGGCAAGGCTTACTGCATGGGAACTTATGCAGGAGGGTATACCTGTGACTCTTATTGCCGACAGTGCAGCCGGCGCCCTCATGAAGAGAGGTGAAATAGACATCGTAATCGTCGGCACGGACAGAACGGCAAGGAACGGAGATGTGGCAAACAAGATAGGCACTTATACCTTAGCCGTTCTCTGTAAGGAGAACAAGATTCCCTTTTACGTGGCAGCCCCTTTGAGCAGTATCGATTTCACCATTCCCTCCGGCAAAAGCATCCCCATCGAGGAGAGAGCTCCTGAAGAGGTTACAAATGTTTTCGGCAGATGCCGCATTGCGCCTCAGGGAGTGAAGGCAAGGAACATAGCCTTTGATGTGACTCCCCATAAATACGTCACCGCAATAATTACCGAAAAAGGCGCCTTCAGGCCCGGGGATTTGAAGAAACTTATGAGGAATAATATCGGTCTCGAAAAATTTAGGTTGAGACCTTAAATCTTAAACAATTCACGCCAGTCCCGTGCAACATTTCTATCTTCTCCCTTGACTTTAAATCAGAAGCTGTCCTACCATTAATGATGGATTTAGACGCCATTTTTAGATCATATGAGACTGAACTTCAGGTAATAGAACAGCGAATAAGAGATCTTTTCAACAGTCCCGTTTTCACGATACCCCTTATCGGCAAGTATATTTTGGAAGGTGGCGGCAAAAGACTCAGACCGTTGATCCTGATACTGAGTTCGGAATTGGCAGATTATCGTGGAGACGCACGCCTGACCCTTGCTGGAATCATCGAATCAATACACACAGCCTCCCTTTTGCATGACGATGTAGTTGACGGTGCCGAAATAAGAAGAGGTAAAGTCCCGGCCCATTCCGTATGGGGGAATCAGGTAGTAATACTGGTCGGTGATTTTCTCTATGCAAATGCTTTGAGACTTGCTGTTTTGCAAAAAATCCAGAAGGTCATGGAAACACTCTCCGACGCTACGACAAGAATGACGGAGGGTGAGATACTTCAACTCGCCAAAACAGGGGATCCTGACATCACGGAAGAGGATTACATCAGTATCATCTCCGCAAAGACCGGAGCCTTAATCTCTGCAGCCTGCAGAATAGGCGCGATTCTCGGTTCCCTTCCCGAAGAAAAAGAAACCGCCCTCTCCCGTTTCGGCATGAAGACAGGCATCGCATTCCAGATGGCTGATGACATATTAGATTATATGGCTGACGAGGGAGAACTCGGCAAGCGCCTCGGCAAGGACCTTAAGGAAGGCAAGATAACATTACCGCTTATCTACCTCCTGAGGACGGCGCCGGATAAAGAGAGGGAAGACGTTAAGGATATCATTAAGGATGGTTTCAAAAAGAGCGGCATGAAGAAAATACTGAGGCTTTTCAACAAATATAATACTATAGAAGCATCCCTTAAGAAAGCACATGATCTGATCGCCGATGCAAAAGGAGAACTCGCAGGCTTTCCTGATGTGCCTGCAAAGGAAGCGCTCATCTCAATAGCTGATTATACTTTGCTGAGAAGAAAATAGATGGATCCTATCGTTGATCTCGCGAAGAAAAGCATAGAGGCGTATATCCGTGAAGGTAAAACGCTCCAACTGTCCGACCCTTTGCCCCCTGAACTGTCCGGGAAAGCCGGCGTATTCGTCTGTCTCAAAAAGAACGGGGAACTCAGGGGATGTATTGGAACATTTTTGCCTGCATGTGATTCCATCGCTTCCGAAACCATACTGAATGCGATATCCGCTGCAACAAAAGACCCGAGGTTTTATCCGGTCAAGGAAGACGAGCTGGATGAACTTTCCTATACGGTCGATGTTCTTTCGTGTCCTGAAAAAGTAAGCGATCTTTCCGGGCTTGATCCTCAAAAATACGGTATAATTGTAGTCAGCGGGAACAGGAGAGGATTACTCTTACCCGATATTCAGGGAGTGGACACGGTTGAAGAGCAATTGCGGATAACAAGAATGAAGGCGGGCATACTCCCTCATGAGGACGTGGAAATTTACAGATTCGAGGTTCAAAGATACAAATGACCGAAGTGTTGCTCAAGGGTAATATGCAGGATACAGGTCTCTCCAAATTACTCTCTTATCTCAACAGGAACAGGAAGACCGGCACACTAATTGTAAAAACTCCTGTTTTCGTGAAAAAGGTATATCTTGAGAAAGGGGATGCTATTTTTGCCTCTTCAACGTACGAAGACGACAGATTGGGTGAAATGCTGATCAAGGCTGGAAAAATCACTATGGAGCAGTTTGACGAATCCGTGAATCTCCTCAAACAGACGGGCAAAAGGCAGGGTGCGATACTCGTTGAACTCGGCTATCTTACACCAAAGGATTTATTTTGGGGCGTAAAATATCAGGTAAGAGAAATAATTTACAGCCTTTTTCTTCTCGAAGATGCCGAGTATGAATTCATCGATCGAGAGATACCCGCACAGGAAGTGATCACCCTAAAGATGAGTATGGGCAACCTTATCTACGAAGGGGTGAAAAGAATAGATAACTGGAACAGAATCAGGAATGAAATGCCGGATGCAGATACCGTCCTCAAATTGAGCAACGATCCTGTGACCCTTTTTCAGGATGTGGAACTCAGCCCTCAGGACAGGAAAATGCTTTCTATAATTGACGGCAGGAAAACTATTAAGGAAATTATCGATAGTGCATGGACCGGCTCATTTGAGGGCATGAAGATCTTATATGTACTCTTGTCCATTGCGGTGATAGAAGAGAGGAATATGGCGCCCGAAATAATTGAAGAAGTGGAAGAAAAGATATCACTCGAAGAGATACTTTCTCCTGTTTCCGAGGACGAGTATGCTTTCATGCAAAAAGTGGATGATATGTGTATAAAGCTCGACAGACTCAGTTCAACCGAACTTCTCGATGTTGATGAGAATGCCGACGAGGAGACGATAAAAAAGAACTACTACAAACTTACGAGAGAATTTCATCCCGACAGGTACTTCGGCACCGCCGACCCTTCACTGAAAGATAAGCTTACGTCAATCTTCGATGCATTAACAAAAGCCTATACAGTGCTAAAAGATAAGGTCGGGGTGGAGGTGCGGAGAGAAGAGGTCAGAGGGAACGGGATAGAACATTTCAAACACGGCGTAGAAGCATTCAAGCGGAGTAATTTCCGGGAGGCGGCTGATTCTTTCAAATCGGCAATCGACATAGAGCCTAAAAACGCAAAGTACTGGAGCTACCTCTCCCTTTCGTTCAGTAAAATTCCGGACATGCTGGAAGATGCTGAAAAGTCACTTTTCGAGACGATACAGATAGAGCCGAACAATGCAGACCATTATGCAAACCTCGGTCTGATTTATCTCATGCAGAACGCGAAAAAAATGGCCCGTGAGCAGTTTGAAAAGGCATTGAAGCTCGATCCGGGGAATATCAAGGCAAAAAAAGGAATTGAAAAATCGAAGGGATAATCATTCTCTCTTAAAAACTCCGCTTCTGCCGCCCCTTTTTTCCATGAGCATTATATCTGAAATAACCATCTCTTTATCTACCGCCTTGCACATGTCATAGATCGTCAAAGCCGCTACGGATACCGCAGTTAGAGCCTCCATCTCGACACCTGTCTGACCGGAGATCTTTACCCGAGACTCTATGTCTATCTTATTCTTCTCAGTATCGAGACTGAAATCGATATTTATGGAAGTGATGTTTAACTGGTGACAAAGAGGTATGAGCTCACTCGTTTTCTTTGCTGCAGTGATACCCGCTATACGTGACACACAGAGCACGTCACCTTTTGAAACCTTCTTATCCTGTATCAATTTCAAAGTTTCGGGCTTCATATGCACATAGCCTCTCGCCACGGCTTCCCTCATGCTTGACGGTTTGTCGGTTACGTCAACCATCTTTGCCCTGCCCTGTTTATCGAGATGTGTGAGTTTTTTCATCGATTTGGCAATCTCACTGGCTGAAGACCAAATTCCTCACTGCGTTTGGAATGACAATTCTAAAGGCTTCATCCATACTTCAATTCACGTATCAAGAGTATCATACATCAATGTGATAAAACAAGAAAGTCTGAAATGGTAATGCAAGAAATGAACCTCCCTCAGCCAATATGCCTGCGAGCAGGGCAAATTTACCGCAAGGATTGTATTCTCCGAGATTAAATCTTTCTAAAATCAATGTATTATTGTCTGGCATTGCTTTTGCTATAATATATAAAACGTTTTCCAAACGCCGGAGATGAAAATCGAAATATAGAATGTATACAAAAAGTGATTTATCGCCATGTTTTTTGATTCCGTAGGCAAAACAGCATTACGCCTGATAAATAATCTCGGCGCCGCTACAATTTTTTTCATCAAGGCGTTTCTGAAGATCTTTCGTCCCAAGCAGGTTCCGGGTATTATCCAGCAGGTCTTTTTTATCGGCGCCAGGTCTTCCAATATTGTGATACTTATCGGACTGTTCACCGGCATGGTCCTCGGCCTGCAGCTATATTATACACTCATTAAATTCGGATCGGCAGGCGTGATCGGGTCAGTTATCTCTCTCTCACTGATCAGGGAACTCGGGCCCGTTCTCACCGCGATCATGATTACGGCACGCGCGGGTTCTTCGATGACTGCAGAGATAGGTATCCAGCGCATCTCCGAGCAGATCGACGCCCTTGATACGATGGAGATTGATCCACTGACTTACCTCGTGAGCCCGCGGATCGCTGCATCAATTATAAGTTTCCCTCTGCTTACTGCCTTCTTCGATCTGGTTGGAATTATCGGAGGTTATCTTACAGGTGTACTAATGCTTGGCGTTGACCAGGGTGCCTATTTCCACCGTATACACTCTTCCATCGAGATGAAAGATATCACTGGAGGTTTTATTAAATCCGTGGTTTTTGCCATACTCGTTTCTACCATCTGCTGTTATCAGGGATATTTCACCCACATGCGTTCTGACAGCATGGGTGCAAGAAGCGTCAGCCTTTCGACCACGTCGGCCGTTGTCTTGTCATGTGTGATGATCCTTATCTCGGATTATGTCGTAACTTCTTTTCTTATGTGAGGTTTCTATGGAAATACCGCTAATAGAATTTAAGGGTGTGACTAAGTCCTTCGGCAACAGAACGATAATAGATCAGGCCAGTCTGACAATATACGAAAATCAGATTACCACAATAATCGGAAAGAGCGGCACAGGCAAGAGCGTCCTCCTCAAGCATATCATCGGCTTGCTTCAGCCGGATAGAGGGAGCATCCTTTTCAGGGGCAGGCCTATCCGCGAGATGAAGAAAAGTGAATGGCACAGATGCAGGACAGAGATTAGCTACATGTTTCAAAATAATGCCCTCTTTGATTCCATGACTGTTTTCGATAACATTGCCTTGCCTCTGATACAAACTACTGATATGAATAAAAAAGACATAAAGAAAAAGGTAATGGCTAAAATTGAGCAGACAGAACTGACCGAAGTGGCTTATAAATATCCTGCAGAGCTTTCGGGCGGCATGCAGAAACGTGCAGCTCTGGCGCGTGCCCTCGTCACAGATCCGAAGATTGTGCTCTTTGACGAGCCGACTACCGGACAGGACCCTATCAGAAAAAACGTTATTTTGAGCATGATCGCACAATACAGAAAGAAATTCGGTTTTACCGCGGTGCTGATCAGCCACGACATCCCGGATGTTTTTTTTATATCGGATCGCATTATCCTATTGTGGGAAGGCAGAATTGCCTTTGAAGGCAGCTACGAAGAATCAACCAAGCTTGACCATCCCATGGTTCATGAATTTCTCCATAGTCTCGAAGGCTTCCGCGACAAGTTGACCGGCTTGCTCTCAAAGCAGATGTTCAGATCAAGGTATGACATGGCATTCGGACGCCTGCGTAGAAAGACAGCGGTTACCGCAGTACTGTTTGGTGTCGAATTCGATCTCCTCGCAGAGACTCTGGGCCATCAAGCCGCGGTCGAAGTTCTGAGAGGGCTCGGTGAATACATTAACTCACACCTCGGCGGCATCGGAGGATTTTCAACGCGCCAGGGCAAGGATCAGATTCTTACTATCCTGCCGCATGTCGACGTGGACGAGGCGCAATCTCTTGTCGAAACTTTGGGGAAGGCTCTCCAGGACAGAGTCCTGCGCAAAATTCAGAAGAGCGCACAGGCGAGGACGGGACTCGAAGCCTGTTTCGAAATCCGTGTTTCTGCCGGAGTCATCGAAGTCAGGTCCAATGACGCCGTCGAAACGATTATGAACCGTGCGAGAGATGTACAAAAAATGATAGCCGTGCAGCCATGCGGTAATAGTTAATTCACAGATATTGAAGAAACAGGAGGAAATGAGCATGAAGAAATATAAAATGGAATCACTCGTAGGTATCTTTGTCATCATCGGCCTTTTTGGCGTGGGATACTTAACGGTAAACCTCGGCAAGATCTCTCTTTTCGGAGATAATTCTTATCCGCTCTATGCCCAGTTCTCTTCAGTGTCGGGGTTAAGAGCCGGCAGTCCTGTGGAAATTCTCGGCATCGAGGTGGGACGCGTAGAAAGTTTGACCATAGACGAGGACAAACAGATGGCTCTGGCGAAGCTGAAGATTAAGAAGGACGTGAAAGTATTTGATGACGCAATCGCATCGATTAAAACCGCCGGATTGATCGGTGACAAGTTTATCAAGATCGAACCGGGGGGAGGAGGCGATATCATAAAGCCCGGAGGGATGATAACCGAAACTGCGTCTCCTCTCGATATAGAGGAACTCATCAGTAAATACGCCTTTGGCGATACAAAAAAGGACACAGAAAATGAAAGCGAATAAGGAAACGGAGGAACAGATGTCCGACAATTTCAGAAGTAAAGAATACATCACATCGGGCCGCCTCATCTTTCTCCTGCTCGTTCTTCTCCTTTTGGTATCTGCTCAAACATCCGCTGATCAATCCCCGGCTGTTTCTGATACTTCTCCAATTGCGGGAGGTGCAGAACAATCTCCGCCGGAGGTTGGACCGAATAACGATGACGACGGGAAAGAAAGTGATGAAGAGGACGGATGGATTAAGGAAACAATTGAAGAAGAAGGCCCTCAGATCGCGGATCCCCTTTACCCTTGGAACAATCTCATGTATCACGTAAATGATAAACTCTATTTCTGGGTGCTGAAGCCCGTATCTAAGGGTTATTCTGCCGTTGTTCCCGAGGACTTCAGGATAGCAGTCAGCAATTTCTTCTATAACCTCGCCGCGCCGGTCCGTTTTGTCAGCAGCATACTGCAGCTCAAAATGAAAACCGCCGGGAATGAACTGATCCGTTTCGTCTACAACACAACCGCAGGTGTCGGCGGGCTCGCCGAGGCTGCAAAGCCCGACCTGAATATACCACGTCGTGATGAAGACCTCGGCCAGACCTTAGGTAAATACGGCATCGGCCAGGGGTTTTACATTGTATGGCCTCTGCTCGGACCTTCCTCTTTGCGTGATACTGTGGGATGGATAGGAGATAAATTTCTTGACCCCGTCACCTATGTAAATCCATGGGAGGCATCGGCCGGGATTACCGCATATGATGAGGTTAACGACACGTCCATTCATATCGGAGACTATGAGGATCTCAAAGAATCTGCTGTCGATCCTTACATAGCCATCCGTGACGCCTATACCCAATACCGGAAGAAGAAAGTCGAGGAATAGACTCCGAAAAGGAAACATGTATGAGTCGAGAAGGCACAGCGAGTACCAGAACCGCTCTGCCTCTGCTTATACCGTGCACATTTTTAGATATTCAGTCTAATAGCAAGTAAATCTCTGCTATTGACTGGCAGACATTGCAGGCGTCTTTCATGACAACAGCATCCTTGTTCTCTTACCCTTAATGGATCACAACCTATAGTCGTCCAGCCTTCTAACCGGAGAAATTGTCTTATTTCAGCTTTAGTTATAAGCTCATCAAGACGGTCGCCTGTTACTAGTCCGCAATCTCCTGTGTGATAAATTACCGTTGTAAGCATTTTTTCCTATCTCGCTTCTTAAATTTATTTATCCCTTAACAAAATTGCCTATGCGAAAGTAGATTATAGCCTCACTTATAACCATCTCAGTAACTATCACTTCATTTCTGCTTTCTTTCGTATTTCTTTAACAGATCCTGAATGGCTTCTTCCAGGAGATGATTTATTGACGTTTCCTGATGTGCAGCTAATATCTTTAACTGCTTTATAGCCTCTCTACTAAGTCTTGTAGTAAACATTTTCCTTCCGGAATCCATTTTCCGCTCCTGACTTTTAAACTTTATAGCATTATATACATATCAATTGCTCTCTGTCAATATATTTATATTGACAAACTTATTGTAACTATGCTTTACTGATTTACAAATTTATCTATTTAAATAAGGAGGTGCTATAGTGAGGGGAAATTTTGTAGGGCAGGTGTGCAAAAAGATCAGTGTGAAATTATTCAGCGTCCTGCATGGTGAAAAAGGACTGACACACGTCAACCTTGTAGAATATTTCCTTCTTCTCGTTGTGATTTCAATTATTTTGGTGGTAATGGCAATGAAAGTTTCAGAGGTTAACGCAAAGCTTTTGGCAAAGATAAATAGCGGTCTCTTTTAGTCAGAATGAACATACATAACATACAAGCTCTATGAAGATTTAAACCTTTCTCCGCTTAACAATCATCAAGTTCAAGGTCTTTTTCCATGACAGGGGATAACACGGTGCATCCACAAGGACAATGCTCTTACAAGCTACGCCGCTTCACTCGTCATCTTTGCGGCGTATCCAAGTTTGTCAATCGTAACAGTTCACCTCCGGCCACCAATGCAAAAATGAAACCCGACTTATCGCCAGTTGGTCTTGACGCAGTTGTTCGATGCTTTTTTATTTATTTCTTAATGCACCTTCGAGTCACAACACAATAAATTGAGTCACCGTCAAGCAGATTTGCAGCAATAGGCCCGCTTGGTCTTTTTCAGCCATATATGGATGACCACCTGTATGACTGAGAAGGGCATATATTTTGTCCGCAGCCTCTCTTTCTTTCTTTTCAAGCAGTTCTTCTTTTTAGTGCCGAAGGCGGGATTTGAACCCGCACGGCCTTTCGACCGCTAGACCCTGAACCTAGTGCGTCTGCCAGTTCCGCCACTTCGGCATTCAAATATTATACGTTCCTCTTCAAAAAAAATCATTACCAATGCAGGGGCAATCCCTCACTTTTTGTGACAAGCCACTTCGTTCTTTCCTTTTCAAGTGTGAGTTTCAGGTGCACCGGATTTGGCAAATCCCCCAGGATATAGCCCGTCTCGCTTCCTATTGTCGCAATAATTCTGACATCCATCTCTGCCGTGGCGTTTTTATCATTGACATTTATCTTCAGGTCCTCATACTCGATATCAATAGCATCCATCCTCTGAAAAAAGGACTTCATCATTCCCTTTATATAAAGATATGTCAGCCCATATTCATCACTATAATTAAAGGATACCTTCGACATTACAGCATCGAGTTCTTCCTTTTCTATTGCCCTTGCCCCTTCCCTGAAAAGCTTCTTTATCCTGCTTTCATCTGAAGGCCACAGGAGATAGATGATTATCGGTGCAAGTAAAAAGAATATAAGCGCTATTGATTTTTTTCTCACGTGGTTGCCTTAACTATAGACTCTTTAATCACCTTCAATAACTGTCCGAGGTTCTGCTCACTGATACTCAGCGGCGGCATGATAACCATGGTATTTCCCAATGGCCTGATGAAAACCCCGTTATCTCTTGCATGATATGCGACCTTCCATCCCATCTTTTCCTCCCAGTCATAGGGTTCCTTTGTTGTTTTATCCTTCACCAGTTCAATACCTGCCATCAATCCGGCATTTCTCACATCTCCTACATGCTTAAGATTCAATGCATCTTTAAGCCATGATTTAAGGATATCTATCTTCTTTTCAAGTTTTCTCAATACCTCATCTTGTTCGAATAGATCGAGACAGGCGATTGCAGCTGCACACGCGATAGGATTCCCAGTGTAAGAATGGCCGTGGAAAAATGTTTTCAGTTCTTTAAACTCTCCGAGGAATGTATTATAGATCTCATCTGTTGCGAGCGTGACTGCCAGAGGCATGTATCCTCCTGTTATACCCTTCGACAGGCACATGATGTCAGGAACAACATCTTCGTGCTCACAGGCGAACATCTTTCCGGTTCTCCCGAATCCAGTCGCCACCTCATCTGCAATCATGAGAATATCGTAGTTATCGCATAATTCTCTCACACCTTTCAGGTAACCGGGGGGAGACTTGATCATGCCGCCTGCCGCCTGCATTAATGGCTCTATAATAAGCCCAGCTATTTCGTTCGCATGCGCCTTTAGTATCTCTTCCATCTTTGTTAGACATACGATCTGGCAGTTCGGATAATCTTTGCAAATCTCGCATCTATAACAATAGGGAGAGGGGGCCTTATACGTCTTGAACAAAAGCGGCTTGAAAGTTCTATGGAATATGTCGATGCCGCCGACACTTACAGCGCCTATCGTATCGCCATGATATCCGTTTTTGAGTGAAACAAAGGCATGCCTTCCATCCTTACCCTTATGCTTCCAGTACTGAAACGCCATCTTAAGACCGGCTTCTACGGCGGTTGAACCATTGTCGGAGTAGAAGACCTTCTTCAGTTCTCTCGCTCTAACATTAAAATCCCCCCTTCCCCCCATTTTCCAAAGTGGGGAATTAAAGGAGTCAGTTCCTTCTGACGTTTGAAACGACTTCTGCATAATCTGCACCAGTTTTTCCGCAAGCTTTATGGCTGGCACATTACTCAGCCCAAGCAACGTGCTATGGGCGATTTTATCAAGCTGATCCTTTATCGCGTCATCTATTTCTTTTTTTCTATGCCCAAAGATATTCACCCACAGGGAAGAGACACCATCAAGATACCATCTTCCATAAATGTCCTTTATAAAACAATCCCGGCCCTCAGAGATAATGACCGGCTCCTCCTCGATCCATTCCTTCATTTGTGTAAAGGGATGCCAGATATATTTCTTGTCAAGCTCTTCAAGCCGCTTGTTTTCTTCAGGTGTTCCCATTATTTGCTCCTTCTGCCTATAAATATCCTCTCAATCCCTGAGTAATCTTTTAGCAAAGAAATGTTTTGATAGCCTGCATCCATCGCCATCTTTTCCACCGCATTTGCCTGGCTGATGCCTATCTCTAACATTAGATAACCATCCTCTTTCAGATATTTTCTTGCCTCAGGGACTATTACTTTATAATAATCAAGGCCGTCTTCTCCTCCGTCCAAAGCCTCTGCCGGTTCCCATTCTCTGATCTCGGGCTGTAAATTTTTAATATCATCTCTTTTAATATAGGGAGGATTGGAGACGATCAAGTCAAAAAATAACTCTGAACGATGAAGAGTGAACAGTATTCCTACCGGCTCGAATAATGAGCCTTTAAGAAATATCACATTGTCAGTGTCATTAATTTTTGCGTTCTCCTCCGCGTGCTGAATGGCAACCTCAGATGTATCCGTCCCATAGACCTGTGCATCAGAAAACGCTTTTGCAAGTGCAATGGCGATGCAGCCGCTGCCTGTACAGAGGTCGAGAATACTACCCCCCCTACGCCCCCCCTTAGGAAGGGGGGGATGGGGGGGTGACGACGTTTCTGAGTTTCGCTTTCTCATCGTCTTTATTGCTTCTTCCGCCAACAATTCCGTTTCCGGTCTCGGTATCAAGACGCCGCGTCCAACTTTTATCGTTAATCCATAAAATTCTGTATACCCGAGGATATACTGCAGGGGTTCCCTTTTAGATCTTCTTTTAAGGTATGAATCTATTTTTAAAATAACGTCATCACGAATCAGGGGATTGTCTTTGTAAAGGTCGCCCCTCTCCACTCTGAGGCAATAGGATATGATCATCTCGGCTTCCCTGCCGGCATCCTCAATGCCGGCCCTTTCGAGGAACTCCTGTGCCTTTCTTAATTTATCGATGGCCCTCATGTCTTCTTGTATTTGTTATAACCACACTTCTGTTATCACACCATGGAGTTTCTTTGATGGGAAGTTATAGAACTTTATAAATGTCGGCGTTATTTTCTTGATCAAAGAGAATAGCTTCCATATGATATTCTTTGTAAGGATGTCCTCGATCCCGTAAAAAAGAACCCTTTCCTCTATGTTAGCTTCCCTCATAATCTCTTCCACATCTATCACTTCCATGTATCCCATCTGTACCTCAAAGACCCTGAGGCCCTCCGCAAGATCCTCTCTAAAGAACCCTATAGTACCGAAGGGGTCATCCCTTTTAATGATTGATAAAAAGATATTTTCCTGGTAAAGGATAGCGTGGAAAAACATTGTTTGCGTGACATAAAAGGGTATCTCTTTTATATCTTTTACCAGGAAAAGCGCCGTGCCCTTAATCTTTTCGGTTGAGGCATATACCCTTTTGAATTTATGGAGGAACTCATCCAAGGGCATAAAATTCATCATCCGGTACAGCCTCTTCTGTCCTTTGGTGTAAAGGATTATCGTTGCAAAGGGAATCGAGGCGAGTATCAGGGACCAGTAACCTCCACTGGGTATTTTGTAAAAATTAGCGCCGAGATAAGCTATATCTACAAATGTAATAAGCAGCGAAGCAAAGGCGAGGATTTTCTTCTTTTTTATATAAAATATCGCCGTCATCAAGACCCCCGTAATGGTCATCGTGCCGGTGACCGCAAGGCCATAGGCCGCGGCGAGTCTGCTCGATTCCCTAAATTCGAGCATGATAAAAAGGACCGCAATGAGGAGGAACCAGTTGACCGAACCGATGTATATCTGAGATTTCCTTTCGACTGAGGTAAATTCTACCTTAAACATGGGCATAAGCCTCGTGGTTATCCCCTGATAGACTATTGAAAACATGCCGCTTATCATGGCCTGTGATGCAATAATGGTCGCCGAGATGCTGAGAAGCAGAAACGGGATGTATAGAACTCTTGCATAGTGAAAAACCATTTCGAAAAGGGTATTCTTCGCTTCGGGGTGATTCATTAGAAATGCGCCCTGTCCGAGATAGTTCAGCGAAAGTGCGATAAAAACTCCGACCCATGCCTGCCGTATCGGCCTCGAACCGAGGTGTCCCATATCCGCATACAAAGCCTCGCCGCCCGTAGCACATAGTATTATCTCACCGAGAACGATGAATCCCTTAAAACCATTATCAACGAGAAACCGAAACCCCCAGTAAGGATTGATTGCTTTTAATACTTCCGGAGCGTCTGAGATAGAAACCACTCCTGATAAGCCAAGAGAAACAAACCATAGCCCAGTAATCGGTCCGAACGCCCCTGCTATCTTATCGGTACCCTTTCTCTGAAAAGCAAAGAGGAATATGGAAATAATCATGGCAATTATTACGATGGCAGTAACGGAGAGCTTATCAAGCCCCGGTATGAGAACAGCACCTTCAACGGCGCTTAGTATACTGATAGCCGGCGTGATCACACCATCACCAATAAGCAAAGAAATACCCACAACGGACAATATCGCAACAAGAACAAATCCATGCTTTGAGCGAATGAGCGACTGCAGGATCTCCTTAAGAACAATCGTACCACCCTCACCTCTTTTGCTGAGGCTCATCGCAAGCCATGCATACTGTATCGTAACCAATGTTACCAGCGTCCAGACGATCAGGGATACAACGCCAAGGATGTTGTCAACCGTGGAGGAAAGAAGCAGGAAAACAACTGTTACCGTATAGATAGGACTTGTACCGATGTCTCCGAAGACAAGTCCGAGTGCCTTAACAATACCTTTTGTCGACAGCGCTTTTTCAGGCATAATTTTTCACCACATATAATATACAATTCATGGGGCTGTTACAATCATGATGAAACCGATAAACATCAACAAAGCACCCGACAGCCTTTCTCTTATGTTCTTTTCCCTGAAGAAAAAGTATCCGTAAATTACCCCCATAACAAGGCTTGTCCTTTTCAGCGATATCATATAAGCGACATTTACCAGGCTGATCGCTATCATGTGGGATGCAATCATAACTGAATAGAAAACGCCGGGCAATAACAGACGTTTATATTGTTTCACTGAAATAAACTCTCCGAGATCATTTCCCCCCATCCGTAACGCTATTGGGGTATACAGCGCGGTCATTACAATAAAGTAAGTCGAACCGAAAAACAAGGGAGACGAATGCTGAATAGCCATTTTGCCGAGAGACGACGTGATACTATAAATGAGGGCAACGATGATCATAAGGACAGAACCTCTCTCTTTTGTGATGGCCCTCAGAGGCTTGAAGATGCCGTTCCGCATTTCATGGATATTGAGCACATAACTCCCTGCAGCAATAAGCATAATGCCGACGCCTCCCTTGAAGGATACTTTTTCACCCAACATCACATAAGAGACGAGAATCAAGAATAAAGGCGTAAGGGAAAGGAAAGGCAGCGTCAGGCTTAGCGGTGAAATCCTCAGTGCCTTTACGTAAAGAAGCATCGCTACTATCTCAAGCGGCAGTGCAAACGCAAAGGCTTTGTAAAATTCAGAATCGATTTTCGGGACTGGGATTAGTACCAAAAGAATCAAAAGCAAAGGAACGGAAAAAAGAAGTCTGAACCATGCGACAAGATATTCATTGTTCCCTGTCAATGCCTTCTTTGTGAGGGCATCACTTGTTGCAAGCGTCAAAGCTGAAACAATGGACAAAAAGACCCATGTGTAAGACATTTATAATATTAGCTTAAGTTATTGTTTAGTGAAATATACTTACCTGTTTTTGAATAAATTAGTTGCTTGACAGATACCTTATCTTGTGGTATACATTTTTTATGAATTAAATTGATTAACCATATGAATTATCATAATAAATTAGTTGAACTTTGGTG
>Ga0316628_100001295_pt1 | contig 17524 bp, 9 predicted proteins | sample OWC_Aug_M2_C1_D5_FD_207648 | JGI IMG/M metagenome (GOLD analysis project Ga0316628, IMG submission 207648) | Wetland soil microbial communities from Old Woman Creek delta, Ohio, United States - OWC_Aug_M2_C1_D5_C | ecosystem: Environmental > Terrestrial > Soil > Wetlands | place: USA: Ohio... | reverse complement strand
GGATTTCTCCCCGGGCAGTTGCCTCCTCCGGCTTAAGCCCTAGGATTTTCAAATCCACCTTTCCCGCCAGCCGGGTATCGATTCCCCCGGTTTTCAATTGAATTTGATCGCCGAGGATCACCCGCACCTGAATATCCATGGACAGGGAAGGTTTTCCTTCCGGGGGCTGGTCGATCATAACCACGTCGGAGCTGGTCCGGGCCAACCCGGGAGCGGAGACATCGGAAATATTGACCTCGGGAAGCAGGATTTCTCCCCGCACGGTGATTTTTTGGGGAGTCCCCTGGAATTGGAGGCTCGGCGTGCTCTGGATCCTCAGGTTCGGGAGATAGAAGGTCTGAAATTTCTCCCCTTTCAAATTTCCTTCAAAACGGTCCATGCCCCAACGTTTCAGCCAGATCGTTCCCGTGCCCTCCACATATCCGGGGCCGGATCGGGCCCGGAGCGATTCAACTTGAATCCGCTCATTCCGGAGTTTCCACCGGGAAGAAAGATCTTTGACCCGGATCCCGAGGGAAGGAATATGGGCCTCCGCTCCGGTCAACTGCAAGGTCCCTTGGAGATTCGGCTGTTCCCAGGTGCCATCAGCTTTGAAATCCAGATCCATGTTTCCCCTGGTTTCTTCCACCATTCCCGGGAAGAAAGCGGCGAGGAGCCCCTTTTCCTGAACTTGGCCTTGAAGAGAGATGTGCAGGGGACCGCGGGGATCAAGCCGGGGAGGGATCCGGGGGGGAATGGGGACCCGGAAGTCCCCTTTCAGAGTACCGTAATCAACCAGGGAAAGGGAAACATTCCCCTGCAACCTTTCTCCGCGCCAGATATAATCCAGGTCAGCCTGGTTGATCCCCGCATGAATCACCCCCTTGTCTCCCTTCCAGCTCAAATTTCCCCGGGAGACTTTCCATCCACCCGCCAGGTCGAGGAGAAAATCGGGTAAAAACTCCCCTTTCATTTTCCCCTCGGCCTCGCCTTCCAGAAGGAATCCCTCCGGCAGGAACGGCTGCAGGAAGGCAAGATTGAATGCGGTCCAGAGGAGATCGATTTTCCCCTGCCGGGGAAAGGACGGACGGGGAGGTTCAGACGAAGTGAAGGTCCCCTCGATCCTGCCGTTCTGGTTCAACATGGCCGCCAGCACGGCCAGAAAACCCCGGGGCCCCCATTCGGCCACAGCTTTAGCATGGGGCACCTCAAAATTCATCGCGGGAGATATCTTGCGAACCTTCCCGTCCCCTTGGGAGCTCTCGAACTGGAATCCGGCATCCGAAATCAAGAGCGTTCCCTTCCATTGAGGTTTGGACCAGGTACCCTCGGCGTTGAGGGCCAAGGCGGCCTTTCCACGGCTCTTTTGAATCCATTCCGGATAGAGGCGGGAGAGAAGCCCGTTTTCCTGCAGCTCCGACTGAACAGAAAGCTCGAACGGGCCTTCGGGGACAAAAGAGGGCGAAAAACGGGCCCAAAGGGGCAAGAGAAAACTTCCTTTTAAGGCTCCATGCTCGGTGGAAGTCAGGTTCAGGTTTCCTCGAACGGCCTCCCCTTGCCAATCAAAGTCAGCCTCAGCCGATTTCACGGGGATGGAAATGGGCTTTGCGCCTCTCTTCCAATGAAACTCGGCCTGGGACACCCGGATATTCCCGGCTGCTTCAAAACGTGAACCGGGAAACCACCCACCATTGAGGGTTCCTGAATTTTTTCCTTTGAGACTCAGTTCTCCGGGCAAGAGGGAATGGAAAAGCCCGAGGTCCAATGAGTTCCACCGTCCTTCCAGTTTCCCTTGCCGGGGAAGTTCGAATTGAAAGGGATCGGGGGAAGAGACTTTTCCCTCCAGGGTTGCCCCCTGGTTGAGCTTCAAAGATGTGGCCGCCAGCAGGCCTTTCCCATTCCAGTCCACTTGGACCTGCCCGGATGGAACCTCGAAACTCAGGCGGTCATGAGTGAAAGTTCCCTCGAAAAGGCTCTTCCCGGAAATCTGCCAACCGCTTTTTTCTCCCCGGGCGGAGAAAGACCCGCTGGACTTTCCGGAAATACGGCCCGCAGGGATCCAGGGATTGGCCCGGGTCAGATCCACGCCTTGCCATTGAGCCTGGAGAGATCCCAGAACCGAGTTCAGGGTCAGGTCCGCCCGCGCTTCCAGCCTTTCTCCCTGGCCGCTTTTTATAACCAGGGGAGACACCAGGAATCGATCCGCTGAAAGAGTGACCTGCGCCGGACCCTGAAGACCCCAGGAACCCCGGGCCTCCCGGCCGTCGAGCTTTTCCAGGGTTCCTTTCCAGGAGCCATCCCGGTAAGCCCCCGTTGCGTCTCCCCGGGCATGGACACGGTTTGCAGCGAGGTCGAATTGAATCCGGTGAGAAGAAGACCTTCCGGCGGCCTGAAGATTAACGGAAGAAAGATTCAGGGGGCCCGCCTTGATGTTTCCCGCCCGGGCGTTAAGGGAGAAAACAGGGAGAATCCCGGAGCCGTATTCTTTCAGCTGAAGATCGGCATGGATATCTTGAGCTTTTGCTCCCTGCGCTCCCAGTTCTTTCCCCTCGGCGGATATGCTCCCGCTCAGGCGCCCTTCCCGATAGCACAACCAGCCTGTCGCGGACACCTGGCCCGTGGCCCGGGTGATGAGCTGGGAAAGGTCGGTCACTTGCCCGTCCAGGGTGATTTTTTCCTGGAGTGTCCCTTTCCCCTGGAGATCGAAGCCCTTCCCGTACAGGCGAAGGCGGGCGATATGCAGGAGGTTTTCCTTCCAGCGGCCCTCCATCTCTCCGGTTACGGCTTTATCCAGAAGCCGGCTTTCCAGAAGATTCGCCTTGAAGACGGCCTCCGGCTCCCGGGTCTTGGGCCTAAGGAAGCGACCGTCCAGGTTCAGGTTGATTTCCCCTTTCATATCCGGAGTCAATAACCCAGGGTTCAGCTCTCTTCCTTGGAGATTTCCCTGCACAGCGAATCCGTCGGCCCAGGAAATCCTCAGGGGGCCTTTCACCGAGCCGTCAAGCCATCTACCCATGAGGGTGGTTACTTCCAAATTTTCCAGGTTTCCGTGGAAGACGGCCGATGCCCGGGCTTTCTGCCAGCCTTTGGCCCGATTGGCGACCGTGAGCCGCCCTCTGTATTTATCAAGGGGACCTTTGATCTCGATGGTTCCGGAAAGATCGGAAAGGAGTTCCAGTTCCGGAACCGGGGTTATACCGGAAAAATCGGCTTTCAAAGAGAAGACCGGTTTCTCGGTAAAGGCGATTTCTCCTTCCCCCTGAATCCTTTCCTTCCGCCCCGGCTGAAGGAGACGCACGTTTTGGAGCTGGAGGGCGGAACGGGTCAAACCCAGATTTCCTTCCAGGTGGAGTTGTTCTAGGGCTTTTCGCCGCGCGGAAAGGGAGAAAGACCCCTTGGCCTCCTCCCGCGCCCCTACCGGCTCCAGCCGGATTCGAACCTGGAAAGAATCGAGACCGGCAATTTCGTCGGCCAGGGTTGTTTGCAACTCCAGGCCGAGGGAAGGGCGGGATAGCCCCAGCTTCATGGACCCTTCGGCTTGCACCGAAGGACCGGCCAGAATGAAGTCCTGCAGATTCAGCGTATCCCCGTCCCAATGCAGGCGGGTGAAGAGCTTGTCAAAAGGCACCGGATTCTCCCGCAGACGCTGGTAGGTCCCTCTTTGAATCCGCAGGGAGCCCACCTCTCCCCGGAGTTGCGAGAGCCAGAAGGGGGGGACCGGCCAGCCGCGAAAAGAGACGGGGCCGGTCTCCGGGCGGTTGTCTTTCACCTGGACGCCGTCCAGGGAGAACTCGTGGACCAACAGCCTGCGGTTCCAGAGTTCTTCGGCCTGCCATCTTAAATGGAAAAACTCGGAGTTGAGTTCGCCCTGCGGCCAGCGAACCCGCAGGCCCCCGATTTTCAATTCATCCCGCAATCGGCCGGAAATTTCCCGCGAGTCAATCTTCAGCGGGGTAAAGACGGAGATCACCTTCAGGAGAACACCGGTGCCTTCGGGGGTATTCAGAGCCCAGATCACCAGGGAGACAGAGGCTCCCAAAATGAGCGCGATGGCGATAACCCCGATCAGGAAATACTTCAGCCTCTTTTTCACAATGCAAACCCGACCGAGATATGCAGTTGAAAGCCCGGGTTGTCCACATTGATCTGCCGGGCCAAATCAAGCCGCACAGGTCCTGCGGGGGTGTAATAGCGTACCCCGATCCCCGCCCCCTGGGGCCAACTCATATCCTTGAAGTTGTTAAAAGCATTGCCCACGTCGTAGAACCCGGCGACGCTCCAGTTCCGGGTGATGGAGTATTCCAGCTCGAGACTGCCCACCAGGAGGTGTTTTCCTCCGATTACATTTCCCTGGGAATCTTTGGGCCCGAGGGATTGGTAGGTATAGCCGCGCACGCTGCGGTCGCCGCCGGCGTAGAAGCGCAGCGAGGGGGGCAGGTCGGTGAGGGGATCCTTTTGCCAGGTAACTCCCACTTGGGTCCGGGGAATCAGAGAGAAACCGGCTCCCAGGGGAATGAGCAGGTCGCCATTCCCCAGAAACTGCAGGAAATCGGATTCCGCTCCCAGCGCTGCGGTGGAGCCCCTGGTTTCCAGCGTATACCGGAATCCCTTGCCCGGCCGGATGAGGTCATCGACCCTGCGCTGATAAAGACGGAGCCCGGGCATGAAGAGTTCGGAGATGCCGTCCTGTCCGGATTCAGAAAACTTTTCGTACCGGAACTGGAGGTAGGCGGAACCGATGATCCCGTAACCGAAACTCCGGGCCTGTTCCCCTTCCAGGGTCAATAACACGCTGTCATAAGGCTTCAGAAGCTCCCGCTGGAGTCCCGCTTTCAAGTTTGTCCGGTTGTCGATGTGCCCCGTGCTGGGGAGGGTATAGTAGGACGATATGGCCTGGCGGCGTTCGGCGATGCTCAGATCGGCATTGAATTCGTGGCCGCGCTGGAAGGCATTCAGGTCCTGGTAGCGAAGCATGACTTTGGCCCCGTAATCGGTGGAATATCCGACCCCGGGGCGCAGGCGTTTGGGGGCCGAGGGTTCAGCCAGGATCCTCACCGGCACGCGACCGTCCCGGGCTTCGTCCTTGTCCGCCCGGATGTTCACCGAGGCAAACCGGTCCGAGTTGATGAGATTCAACTGGGTCTGGTAGACCTTGGAATAGGTGTAGGGCTCCCCGGGCTTGAAATCCAAAAACCTTTCCAGGTAGGAGATCGGATACAGCTGGGTTCCCTCCCAGATCACCTCTCCAAAAAGGTACTGGGAACCGGTTTGGAGGACCAGGTCGATCTCGGCTTTCCGCTCCGTGCGGTTCACCCGGATGACGTGGGAAATATATTCCGACCCCAAGTATCCCAGGTTCAAAGCCCTGCTCCTCAATTCTTCCTTGGCTTTTTCATATTGCACCTGGTTCAGCACATCGCCGGATTTCAGGGGAAAGGAACCGACCATCTGGGCGAGATCGCGGTCTTTCTCTCCCGGCCCGATGACTCGGACATTTATGCGGGTGACCCGGACAGGCTCTCCAGGAATCACCTTCACCCGCAGAAGATCCCGGCCGTCCTCCGTTTTCTCCATATACGAGAGGGCCTGGGCCTCATAGTAGCCAAAGGGCTCAAGAGATTTTCCCACTTTTCCCGGGATCTCGCGGAGGAAGAGAGCCAGGAGCGCCTGATCGATTACCCCCTCGCGGATCATCCCCGGCGGAAGGGTCAAGGCGGCCCGGGCGTTTTTCAGGGCATCCCCTTCGATTCCCTCGATGACCACCTCGAAAGGCTCTGCGGCCAGGGCATTCGAGAGGAAGCAGGCCCCAAAGATGAAAAGCAGGAGCGGAAACCCTTGGGTCAGCGATCGAAATCTTTTTGGCAATTCTTTTTCCCTGCCATGGACGGTGGAAAAGATACACCCTGATGGCCATCAGCTTAAGGAGGCTGATAAAATTTTACCCTTTTTTTTGGACGATAAGTAGGTTTTTGTTAGGAAACAGAGCACCCGCGTCCTCAGCTGCGGCGGGGGAAAGAAGAAAGGTTTTCCATTTAATTTGACAGTAAATAGAACCCGTGATAAGGCTTTACTCATATCGTTTTCTCCAGCCAGGAAAAGGGAGGAAGCAGGTTGTCGAGCCTATGAATCCTCTTTTCACCATCCTATCCGCCGCCTACATATTCGGAATCTTCTTTTTAGCCGACTCCCCCGCCGTGTCTCAAATCGGCGAATTCAATCCTCACAGCCTCCTGCACATCCCCCTCTACGGGGTTCTAACCGGCCTCCTTCTTCTGGCTGTTGCCTCCAAACCGGGAACGAATTTTGCAATTCGCTATCACCTAGCGGCCTGGATAGCTGTTACCGTCGGGATTCTGGACGAATATTACCAGGCCTTCATCCCCAGCCGGGAGGGTTCCGTGGGTGATGTTTTTTTAGACATCCTGGGGGTTATATTGGTGGTGATCCTGGCCCGCCGAGTTTCCCCGTCCCTTTGGCTCCGCCCCTTTCAAGGGGGAAAGAAATAGAGGGAAAAAATCCGTGAAGGTTGAAATTTGACTCGCAAAGGAGGGGAGAAAGAATGAAAGTGATCGCCACGGTTGCAGCCTTGTTGTTCATCTGCTCGGGCCTCGCCTGGGCCGAGGTTGACCTTTTTAATGCCGAGGATTACAACTTCGAGCTGGAAGGACGGTACTGGAGGCCGAAACTGGATTCAACCGTCAAGATCGTGGAAAACGGCATCGGGACCGACATCAAGCTGGTGGACGACCTGGGATTTGACGACCAGAAAGATTTTGGCGAGGCACGGGGCCAGCTCAAATTCTTCGGGAAGCATAAGTTCAACTTCTCTTACCTTCCCTTGAAATGGGATGCGGATACGACCCTACCCCGAACGATTGAATTCAACGGGCAGACCTTTACGGCCGGGATCCGAGTGCAGTCGAAACTGGAAATGAAAATGTTCAAGGGGGGGTACGAATACGACTTGATCGCCGGTCGATACGGATTCCTGGGATTCACCTTCGACGTGCTCTTGGCCGATACGTTCATGGAGATCAAGGCCCCATCCATGGCCCTGGATGAGAAATATGACTCCACCGTGCCCGTTCCCATGGTCGGCCTTTCCGGCCGGATTACCCCGATAAAATGGGTCAGTTTAACCGGCAAAATTTCGGGTCTCCCCATGGGGGGAATAGGATATATCCTGGATGCCGAAGCCAGCCTGGATATCAACCCGGTGAAATACGTGGGGATCTCCGTGGGCTACCGTTTCCTGAGGATGGATTTGGAATATGACGACAACAAGGCCGATTTCAGGCTCGACGGCCCCTTCGCCGCCCTGAAGGTCCGTTTCTAACAATCCCTTCCGATCATTACCATGTGAAGCCCAGGGGCGGTTCGTGAACCGTCCCTGCCATCCCCCGCCGCAGCGCATACTTGCCCCGCTTCACTTTCCGATTTCTCTTTCCCGGGCAAAGCCAGGTTTGTGGCCGGGCAACGACTGATATTCAATCCACCCAATGCCTGCTCGGCGAAAACTAGAGGGGGCAAGCCCATGGGGTTCGGGCTGAAGGAATTCGGATCATCATCCTAAGGCGGTTATTCTTTCCTTGGGTCGGGCCCGTCCTGGGGAGATTTGAAAGGGGAGAAGGTTTCGCCCGGTCTTTCCTCTGAAGATATTTCCTCGCAGGCCTCTCTTTGCGGAGGATAGGGGAGGAGGTGATTCGAAAACCATGACCCGCCGAGCCTGATGATCCGAATTCCTTCAGCCCGAACCCCAACGAACACAAAAAAACTGGAGGTGGGCAAGCCGCCAAATGGGATTGACCGCCCCCTCCTGAATTTAGTACATTGAATCTTGCCCTGGCGGATTCATTATTGGAAAGCCAGATCAATCCAGCAAAGGGGAGAACCAACTCAGAAAGGAGACATTGTTATGATGAAGCGGGCGAAGGACTCTCTGGACCTCGGGATCATTGCCAGTGACATCAAGGCCAGCCTGAATTTCTACCAGAACCTTTTGGGCTTGGAATTCGTCGGCAGCAACCCGGTCTATTTCGGGACCATCCACCGGCTGAGGTTCGGCACCAGCGACTTCAAACTGATCGAGCCCAAGACCGTTCCCCCGAAAGGGGCCATCGGCCTGGAGAAACAAGTGGGGTTTCGCTACGTGACCTTTGTCATCAGCAATCTCTCCGAGGTCTGCGCCGAGCTGAAAGGGAAGGGGATTGAGTTCACGCTGCCCGAGACCCAGATCCGTCCGGGAACGCGGATTGCCATGGTCAAAGACCCGGACGGCAACATCGTGGAATTCGTGGAACGGACCTAGCCGGATCCTGAATCGATCCCCCTCCCCTTGATCCCCGCCTCGGCTAAGCTCGTCGCAGGCTCCCGCCAGGGGAGGGGATAACGATTTTAGGGTCTATATGATCTAGAAACTGAATGTTTCGATCGATCAGGAGGAGGGATCATGAGTCGTTATGGCCCTTGCGGAGTTCTTCTTGTTTTTTTTCTTTTTGTTTGCCCGGAGGCTCAAGCCGGGCAAGCCCTTCCCGCCCAGCCATCTTCCCCGCCACAAGCCATTGAAAAATCCGAAGCCTTGACTTTGCCGGCCGCGGTAGAAATGGCCCTGCAAAACAATCCTCGGGTAAAGGCTGTTCTCTCGGGGAGGGAGATGATGGATGCCCAGGTGCGGGAGGCCCGGTCTGGGTGGTTGCCGCTCCTGCAGTTCAGCGAGACCTTCACCCGGAGCAACAACCCGGTCTTCGTCTTCGGTTCTCTCCTCGAGCAGAGCCGGTTCGGGCCGCAGAATTTCGCCATCGATTCGCTGAACAACCCGGACCCGCTCAGCAACTTCCGCACCGCCGTCAACCTGAAATGGGCCATTTTTGACCAGATGGAGTCCAGCGCCCGGGTGGCCCAGGCCCGCATCGGGCAGGACCAGGCGGACCATCAGAAAGAGATGGTCCGGCAGCAGATCCGTTTTGAAGTCCTCCGGGCTTACTTTGGAGTCCTCCTGGCCCAGCAGCGGACGGAAGTAACCGAGGAGGCGGTGAAAATGGCCGAATCGGACCGGAGCCGGATTGACGACCTCTTCCGGTCCGGGCGGGTGGTCCAATCGGACCTTCTTTCCGCGGAGGTTCAGCTGGCCGAGTTCCGGCAGCAGCAGGTCCAGGCTTCCGGGGACCTGGTTACAGCCCATGCCTTTTTAAACACGGTCCTGGGAACTCCGATCCAAACCATTCAGAGCGTTACCGGGCAATTGATCGATAAACAGTTTTCCCCGGCTGAAACCGATGAGTTGATCCGCCAGGCTTTGCAGAGCAGGCCGGACTACGCCCGGGCCGGGTCTGCGGTCAGGTCATCGGAGGAGGGGGTCCGGGGAGCCAGGGGAAATTACCTCCCGCGGGTCGATGTATTCTCCAGCTATGGAATCAGCGGGAGAGACCTGGCCAGCGGAAGCTCGGATTATGCGGTCGGAGCAGGATTGACTTTCAACCTGTTTGATTTGGGCAGGGGGGCACGGCTGGACAAGGCCCGGGCGGCGCAATCGACGGCGACTGCGGAACAGGAACATTTGGCCAACCAGATCCGTCTGGAAGTGATCCAGGCCTATCAGGATTATGTCTCCGCGAAGGAACGGATGAAGGTGGCGGACCGGACGGTGAGCCAGGCCCAGGAAGCCCTGCGCATCGTCCAGGACCGCTACAAAGAAGGATTGACCACCATCACCGAGGTCCTCCGCACGGAGACGGCTTACCTCAGATCCCGCTTGAATTTGATCTGCGCACGGTATGATCATTATATAGGATATGCCCGGGTGCTGATGGCTACGGGGAAACTGACCGACGTTGCCCCGTTCGATTCATGAACCTTTATTAGGACACGGATTTACACGGATGAACACGGATAAAGAAATAGCCAGCTTATTCAATGCGAGAAACGCGGGCTGGAATCCAGATGAGCTCAAATTGCCGTGGATGACCGAGAAGGCCCAATTGAAATAAGTTCTTTGGGAAGATTTCTTATCCGTGTAATCCGTGTCCAATATGATTTGAGGCTGCCTATGAAAAAGAACCTTCCTCTTTTTCTTGTCCTGATGCTGGTCATCGGGTTTTCTGCCTGCGGGAAGAAGGACGAAAAGCCGCCGGAGAAGGTTGCCGTCGTGACCGGGGTTAGGGTGGAGACGGTGAAGGCTTCCCCCCAGGAAGACGTCTATGAGGCGGTGGCCACGGTCCGGTCAAAGACGACGTCGGTCCTTTCTTCCAGGATCATGGGAACCATCGTGGCCATCCATGTGAAAGAGGGAGACCGGGTGCAGCCGGGGCAGCTGCTGGTGGAGATCGACAACCGGGATGCAGCCGCCCAGCTAAAAAAAGCCCAGGCTCGATTGCGCGAAGCAGAGGAAATGCTCCAGGAGACGGAGCGGATGATTCAGGCCAACGAGTCGGCCAAGACCGCAGCGGAAGCAGAACAGTCCCTCGCCACTTCAACCTTCAACCGCTACCAGGCGCTGCTGGAGCGAAAATCTGTAAGCCAGCAGGAGTTTGACGAAGCCCAGGCCCGGTACCGGAGCAAAACCGCGGAGGTCGAGCGGGTCAGGGAAATGCTGCGGTCGATGCAAGCCAGGAGAGAACAAGGGCTGGCCCGGATCGATCAGGCCAAGGCGGAGATATCCCAGGCCCAGATCTTTGTCGGTTACGGCCGGATTCAGTCACCCCTGCAGGGAATCGTCACCCAGAAGCAGGCCGAAGTGGGAGTCCTGGCCGCTCCGGGGACTCCTCTTCTGACCCTGGAAGACAATGCCCGCTACCGCCTGGAGGCGGCGGTGGAAGAATCCAGGTTCGGGAAGATTCGTCTGGGAGATTCCGTCCGGGTAAGCATTGATGCTCTGGGGGATCAGGAATGGACGGGGCGAGTGGGGGAGATCCAGCCCACGGCCGATCCGGCCAGCCGGAGTTCCCTCGTGAAAATCGACCTTCCGGAAAGCCTGATCCAAAAGGCTCCGGGAAGGATTCTCCGGTCCGGGCTGTACGGGAAAGCCCGCTTCGCCGTGGGAAAGAAAGGAATCCTTACCATTCCGCATAAAGCGGTCTTCCAACGGGGGCAACTTGTGCAGGTTTTGGTGGTCGATCCCTCCCAGATCGCCCGGCTGAGGCTGATCAAGACGGGAAAGGTCTATGGGGAGCGGATCGAAGTTCTTTCCGGGCTGGGGGAGGGGGAAAAGATCATCGTGGAGGGCATGGAGCGGGTGAATGAGGGAAACCGAATAGAATAATAAAGTGCTGAGTGCTGAGTCCTGAGTGCTGAGATAAAGACGCAGGGCGGCGAATCTGTTACTCAGGACTCCAAACCCAGCACGCAGCACTTTGGTTAGGATTTATGAAACGAGATAAATCTGGATTGGCCGGCCGGGTGGCCCATTCCTTCATCGACTCCAAGCTGACCCCGCTCATCGTGGCCGCCTCCATCCTTCTGGGAATCGGGGCCGTGCTCCTGCTGCCCCGCGAGGAAGAGCCCCAGATCATCGTGCCCATGATCGACATCTTTGTCCAGATGCCGGGCGCTTCGGCCAAAGAAGTCGAGGAGCGGGTCACCAAACCCATGGAGAAGCTGCTCTGGGAAATTCCCGGGGTGGAGTACATCTATTCCACCTCGTCACCCGGCCAATCCCTGGCCATCGTCCGGTTCTACGTGGGGGAAGACGAAGAAAAGTCCATCGTCCGCCTCAACCAGAAGATGTTCGCCAACTTCGATCTCATTCCTCCCGGAGCCCATCCGCCGCTGATCAAACCGCGGTCGATCGACGATGTTCCCATCCTGGCCCTGACTCTCTGGAGCGACACCCAGAGCCCCTTCATGCTGAGGCGGATCGCTGCCCAGGTACACGATCAGATTAAAGAAGTGCCGGATGTCTCCGAAGTGAGGATCATCGGCGGGCAGCGACGGCAGGTACGCGTCATCCTAGACGAAAACCGCATGACCGGGTATCAGCTGGCCCCGGCGGCGATCGTTCCCGTCCTCACCCAGGCCAACCAGCAGCTCCAGTCCGGGAGCTTTTCTTCCGGCAACCGGGAATTCCTGGTGGAGACCGGGGGCTTCCTGACGAACGCCGAGGAAGTGGCCCGGGTGGTCGTAGGGGTCCACCAGAACCGGCCTGTTTACCTCCGGGATGTGGCTCGAATTGAAGACGGCCCGGAGGAACCCGCGGATTATGTCCTCTTCGGGACCGGACCATCCGCTTCTCTGAAGAAGATCCAGGCCCCGTCTTCCGGGGTCAAGAACGCGGTTACGATTTCAGCGGCCAAGAGGAAAGGGACCAACGCCATCCGGATCGCCGACCAGGTCATTCACAAGGTGGATCACCTGAAAGGCCGGCTGATCCCACAGGACGTTCAGCTCACGGTCACGCGCAATTATGGGGAAACCGCCAAAGAGAAATCCGATGAGCTCCTCCTCCATATGATGATCGCCATCTTTTCGGTGGCGGTTCTTATCTGGCTGGCCATCGGGTTTCGGGAGGCGGGCATCGTGGGGATTGCCATTCCCGTGACCCTCGCCCTGACCCTCACGGTCTTTTACCTCTATGGGTACACCCTGAACCGGATCACCCTCTTTGCCCTGATCTTCTCCATCGGAATCCTGGTGGATGACGCCATCGTGGTGGTGGAGAACACCGTCCGGCACGATCACCTTCCCGAAAACCGGGGACGTTCCATCCTGGAGGTGGCCGTGGAGGCGGTGGATGAGGTGGGGAATCCCACCATCCTGGCCACCTTTGCGGTCATCGCGGCCATTCTCCCCATGGCCTTCGTACGCGGCCTCATGGGACCCTACATGCGGCCCATTCCGGTGGGCGCCTCGGCCGCCATGATCTTCTCTCTGCTGGTCGCCTTCATCGTAACTCCCTGGGTAAGCCTGCGCCTTCTCCGCCGGGAAAAGGGGGGTGGTCATGGGGAGGAAAACTGGACCACCCGGCTCTACCGGAGAGCCATGACCCCTCTCATCCACAAACCCCTGTGGCGGTATGGGTTCCTCCTCCTTGTGGTTCTTCTCCTTTTCGGCGCCATGTCCCTTCTGGCGGTCAAGTTTGTGCGCGTGAAGATGCTGCCCTTCGACAACAAGAGCGAGTTTCAGGTGATCGTGGACCTGCCCGAAGGGACAACTCTGGAGGAGACCGCGGCCCTGACCCGGAAGATCGGGGAGGTCATCCGCAAGGTCCCCGAAGTAACCGATTACCAGATGTACATCGGCACGGCTTCGCCATACAACTTTAACGGACTGGTGCGCCACTATTTCCTGCGTAGGGGCCCGAACGTGGCCGACATTCAGGTCAACCTGACCCCCAGAGGGGAGAGGAAGGCCCAGAGCCACGACATCGCCAAGCGCGTCCGCCCTCTGATCGAACCCATAGGCGCCAGATATCAAGGGAGAATCAAGGTTGCCGAAGTTCCACCCGGCCCGCCGGTTCTGCAGACCCTGGTGACCGAGGTCTACGGTCCAGATTACTCCCGCCAGATCGGGGTGGCCCGCCAGATCCGCGGCATCCTGGAAGAGACCGAGGGTGTGGTGGACGTTGACTGGTACGTGGAGGATGACCAGGCCCGATACCGGTTCGTGGTGGACAAGGAGAAGGCCGCCCTGAACGGGGTGACGGCCGAACAGATTGCGATGACCCTTCGTTTGGCCATGTCAGGGATGGAAGCAGGCCTCCTCCACCAGGCGAGGGAGAAGGAGGATGTTCCCATCCTGCTCCGTTTGCCCCAGGAGGATCGGTCAAGCGTCGAGGACCTGAAGGCCATACGGGTCATGGGAAAGCAGGGAAATCTGGTCCCCCTGGGAGAGATCGTTCGGGTGGAGAAGGATCTGGGGGAAAAATCCATCTATCATAAGAACCTCATGCCCGTGGTGTATGTGACCGCCGACGTGGCCGGAGTGGAGGAAAGCCCGGTTTACGCCATCCTGAAGATCAACCAGGCCCTGGATAAGCTGAAGCTGCCCGAAGGATACCACCTGGAAAGGTACGTGGCCCGGCAGCCTTTCACCACGGAAAAGCTGTCCATGAAGTGGGACGGCGAGTGGCACATCACTTACGAGGTCTTCCGCGACCTCGGCCTGGCCTTTGCCGCGGTCCTGGTCTTGATTTACATCCTGGTGGTGGGCTGGTTCCAGTCGTTCAAGACCCCCATCGCCATCATGGCCGCCATCCCCTTCTCCCTGGTGGGAATTCTGCCGGCCCACGGCCTGCTGGGAGCCTTCTTCACCGCCACCTCCATGATCGGTTTCATCGCCGGGGCGGGGATCGTGGTGCGCAACTCCATCATCCTGGTGGACTTTATCGAACTGCGCCTGAAACAGGGTATGGACCTCGCCGAGGCGGTCATCGACGCCGGCGCCGTACGCTTCCGGCCCATGATGCTCACCGCAGCCGCGGTCATCGTTGGGGCTTCGGTGATCCTCTTCGACCCGATCTTCCAGGGCCTAGCCATTTCGCTCATGGCCGGGGAAGTTGCCTCCTTGCTCTTGTCGCGGATGACCGTGCCCATCCTTTACTATTTGAGTGAGCGGAGGAAGTACAGGAAGATGAGGGAAGGAATTAAAGAATAGGACTGGTTCCATTACTCGTTGCTGGTTATTGGTTTCTTGTCGGCGGCTATGAAATGCTCTGCGTTCAATAACGAGTAACCAGTAACCAGCAATGAGCGCTGAAGCTAGCGCTCAATCCTTATCAAGCGGCCGCTTCCCGCATGATTTTCGTGAGGGCTTCTTCCACTTCCTGGGCGACGGCCTTCAATTCGGGAGCGTTGAAGTGAGCGATTAATTCCGTGGGTTTGAGGGTCGTCAGGACCACCTGACCCCCTTCCGTGAATACCGAGATGCGGCAGGGGAGAAAAGTGGAAATGGTGATGTTTTTTCCAGAACCTTCTTGGCTTGATGGGGGTTGCAGACTTCGAAGATTCGGCAGGGCCGATCAAACGGAACCCCTTTTTTGGCCATGGTTTCGTTCAGGTTATGGATGGTCATGACGCCGAATTTGTTGGCCACGACCGCTTTTTCCAAGTCCTGGCATACCTGAATCAGATTCTTTTTACTCTCCATTTTGATAAGCACCGTTGTTCCCTCTCAGATCCTTTGATTCTTGCCATGCTGCCGATTCAATTTGGTCCCGAATGAATTCGCCTTCTCCCCATAAATATTGTTTTACCATATTCCTGCATTCGTTGAATCTGAAGCACCGCTCAGTCCGCTATCCCAGGCTTGGGTTCAGCGCTCCCAAGGCGAAATCCTGAACAAAAGCGGGACCATTACATTCGCCATCTGAGGAAGGATGTACCAAACTCAGGAAGGGATTTCTATCTCTAATAAGGGGATGAGCAAAATATTCAGCTTACCACCCGTAACCAGACCCATACCCCATCCGGGCTCCCCGTCCGTAACCCATTCCGCCTCTCATGCCGTACCCCGGTCCATAATTCCAAAACCCACTGCGAGAAGCGTTTAGCCGGGCTTGCGGTTCAGGAGTGAGACCCTTTTGAGCCTGACCAGGAGCTATGTTGAATCGAGGACACCAATCCGAAGGATTCGCCGGGCCATACCCGCTTGCACCGGGGCCATAACCACTATAACCCCTGCCAGAACCTCTCCCCCATCCTTGGGCCAATGCCAAACCTGATGTTACCAGAATGGCAATTACAGCGATGGCTACTATCATCTTTTTCATATTCTCTCCTTCTTCTCCATTTTTACCCTTTTATAGAGCAATCCGGATGCCAAGATGGGGATAGAAGAGAAATATGTGCCGAACCATATAATAATAAAGAATATGTTTGCTGGCCCACAGGGGAATATTTGATTCATTGCCCAATTCCCCAGCGGAAAAAATGTCGAGGGGTTTCACATAAAAGAAAAAAAGGCAAAGAATTTTGATTCGTTGAGGCCATTCTTCCCTCTCGACGCTTTAAGGGTGCTTCGACAATATTGTCGTTTTATGGAAGGATCGGGTATTATTCCGGAAAAGGGGGCAAATTACTTTTGACTCTGATAACCCAGAAATCCAAAACTCTTTACTCTGCTGCAGGTTTCTTTCAGCTGTCGAATCTGCAGAGTCGAGTAGCCCGGGGGAATTTCACCCCCAGGCCCTCACAGAACCGGACGTGACAGTCTCCCGTCATCCGGCTCTTATCGATCAGCCAAATATGGCTGCGCTTTTACCCGAAGGCTCCTCCTCTGCAATCCAGAGTTGACCCCCAAGTGAAGCCGATCAATCCAACCCCTTCGCTCCATCCCCATTACGGGACTTCTTCACTACTGCGAGTTGGTCCGCCCCTGTGCCCCGCATCGGTACTCTCACCCTCGTGGGTCTTCCACTTGAGTTTCTCCCTTAACATCGGGACGATAGGTTCCCAGGTTCCATGCAAAAGCCTGAATCAGGGTCATGCCACCTTTATGCCGGACGCCGCCCAGGCAGTAAACAGGTTTCCCCTGGACTTATCCCGGATTCACGTTAGCCCCCCGGTTTCGACGCCATCTCACATGTTTCGACACCTCATCAATGGTTCGCGTACGCTCATCTCCCTGATTCCCACCTGCCAAGATCCTTTGTCCTGAGTTTTCCTTAACGCTCACTACCCTAGCACTTTACCAGAGCAACTTAAGGTGGTTTGAAGCCTGTCCCTGCAAACCGGCTCCGAGGTGCCTCCCCTCATCTTCCACATAGTTACGCCTGGCGCACTATCGTCCCCTGATCACAACTCGGGAATTTGTCCCCCTTATTGCATAAATGGTTTGCATATAGCAACTTTTTGAGCGAAAGCATTTTCAAGTAGTAGCTTCATGCAAACTGGAAGAATATCAAGAAAGGGCAGCGTCGTCTGGACTCTACCCTTTCGGAAGCCGCCTTAAAGAAATTGAACCCGGCTTCTACCTTACTTTCCGCCCCCCATCGCGGTCTCCATGTCCTGATATTGGTTCTGCAATTGATTCATCATCTGCTCCATTTCCTTTGCCTGCCGGGCAACTTGTTGCTGGTTGGGGGTCGGCTGGTTGAGTTCCTCATTCATCTTTTGCACCCGGGCATTGACCTGGGTCTGGATCTGCTCCATTTCCTGCACCCGATTCCTCATCTGCGATTTTTGCTCGGGAGTCAGGTTCTCCATGAGTCGGTTATGCTGCTGCATCATGGTTTTGGCCTCGTTCTGGAGCCGGCTCTGTTGTTGCCTGGCCCGGCCCACATCCATGCTGGTCTTGTTGGACAGGGACACCATATCGCGAACCCGGCTCTGAGTCTGTTCCGTCAGGCGAAGGCAATCTCGGACCTGCGCCCGCTGCTGCTGGTTCATCTGGATTTGCTGTTGCTGCTGCATTTGTTTTCCGGTTTGCGGCCCTCTTCCGGCCGGTTGCCCCGGCCCCCCGGAAGGCCCCGGCCCTGGCCCGCCGCCCAGCCCGCCGGAGCCCGACCTTCCGCCAGCACCTCCGCTGCCGGCCCCTCCAGAACCACTTCCACTTCCACCTCCGCTCCCTGAGCCCCCCCCAGCCCCACCTCCGCCACCTTTCGCAAGAGCCTCGC
>Ga0316628_100001294_pt1 | contig 17531 bp, 16 predicted proteins | sample OWC_Aug_M2_C1_D5_FD_207648 | JGI IMG/M metagenome (GOLD analysis project Ga0316628, IMG submission 207648) | Wetland soil microbial communities from Old Woman Creek delta, Ohio, United States - OWC_Aug_M2_C1_D5_C | ecosystem: Environmental > Terrestrial > Soil > Wetlands | place: USA: Ohio... | reverse complement strand
CGAGACGTCGTTCTGGCCTTCCACGTCGGCCTTGGCCGCGAAGTACAGATAGCGCCGGTTCGCCTGGCTCTCGCCGGCAAACGCCGCCTTCAGGTTGTCGTGCGTCTTGGTTCCCTTGAGCTTCATAAACGTGCCTCCTATTGAACGATGCCGCAACTGGCTTCGATCGCCACAGGTTATCGGCCCGCAATCAATTGATCCAATCGATTTTCGCAATTCCACTGATTGACGATCGCTATTCCGGCGCGACTAGTGTCCGAGCGCCTCCTCGATCTCGGCAAAGGTGCTCGCCACCTCGGCGAGCTGGAGCGGCTTGCCGAGCTGACGCGCGACCTGCGACAGCGACAGAATGCCCCGCACCATCAGCCGGCCGGCCTTCGGCTCCTCGTCGACCACCAGCGCATGGTGCCGGCCGGCATGCAGCAGCGTCGTTACGATGTGCCCGACATGTGCCGCCTCAAGCTCAGCGAGCGCGATCACCGCCACGCGCTCGGCGGACGTCATGATGTCGGCCACCGTAAGCTCGTGGCGCCCGAGGCCGCGCTGCGTCGCGACGCGCATCGAGCGTTCCCCCAGGATGTCGGTCGCCGATATCACGCCGAGCACGCGCTCCTGCTCGTCTATGACCAGCAACAGACGCACGCCGCGCGCCATCATGAACTGGTTGGCGGCTTCGACCGGTGCCTGCGGCCGAATGGTCGCCGGGCTGACGCGCGTCAGGTCCGTCATCACCTCCCGCGCGGGCGACTCGAGAGTCACCTGCAGCTGCGCCTGGGTGGGGCGGCGCAGGCCGGCGCCGTCGCCGAGAGCCCGGCTCGGTAGCGCGTGATAGCTCCTTTCCATGTCGTCTCCTGAAGTCCGGGCAGCGGGAATGCGCCCGGTCGGTGACCGGTCAGCCAGTGACTTGCTCGGCGCGGCGCGGCCCTTGGCGACCGTCGCCCCCCAGAAAGCGGTGCAACTCGGCCAACGCCTGCCGGTATACCTCGCGCTTGAACTCGACCACCGCCTCCAGCGGAACCCAGAAATGATGCCAGCGCCAAGCGTCGAATTCCGGATGGCCGCTGGCCCGCAAGCTCACGTCGCAGTCGCGGCCGAGCAGGCGCAGCAGGAACCAAATCTGCTTCTGCCCGCGATACGTGCCGCGCCAGTCGCGCCGCACCCACTGCTCGGGGACCTCGTAGCGCAACCAGTCTCTGGTGCGCCCGAGAATCCTGACGTGCTCCGGGAGCAGCCCGATCTCTTCCTCGAGTTCCCGGTACATCGCCTGGACCGGGGTCTCGCCGTGCTTGATTCCGCCCTGCGGGAACTGCCAGGCGTGCTGATTGATGCGCTTGCCCCAAAACACCTCGTCGCGCTGGTTCGCGAGGACGATGCCTACATTGGGACGGTACCCGTCCTTGTCGAGCATGGGCAAACCGCCTTACGTTAGAATTCCCAACGATTTTTCCACAGCCTTCCCGCAAAGACAACGCTGCCGCGAATTTGGCGCGCCGCCGCGCGGCATACCCGAGATGCGCACTTCAAAGTACTTCATCGGCACAATCAAGGAAGCCCCCTCGGAGGCCGAGCTCGCAAGCCATAAGCTGATGCTGCGCGCCGGCCTCATCCGCCGTCTGGGCTCCGGGCTTTATACCTGGATGCCGCTCGGATTGCGCGTGCTGCGCAAGGTCGAGGCCGTGGTGCGCCAAGAAATGGACCGCGCCGGCGCACTGGAAGTTCAAATGCCCTGCGTGATCCCGGCCGAGTTGTGGCAGGAGAGCGGCCGCTGGGACGCGTTCGGCCCCCAGCTGCTGAAGATCAGGGACCGGCACGAGCGCGACTTCCTGTTTGGCCCGACCCACGAAGAGGTCATCACCGACATCGCGCGTCGCGAGATCAAGAGCTACCGACAGCTGCCGGTGCACTTCTATCAGATGCACGTCAAGTTCCGCGACGAGATCCGGCCGCGCTTCGGCGTCATGCGGGCACGTGAGTTCCTGATGAAGGACGGCTATTCGTTCCATGCCGACCTCGCCGACCTGCAGCGCGAGTATCGCAACATGTACGATACTTACACCCGCATATTCTCGCGCCTGGGACTGCGTTTCCGGGCCGTCGCCGCGGACACCGGCGCGATCGGCGGCACCGGCTCGCACGAGTTCCACGTGCTGGCGGAGTCGGGCGAGGACGCGGTCGCGTATTGCCCGGAGTCCGATTATGCGGCGAATATCGAGCTGGCCGAAGCGCTGGCGCCCGCGACATCGCGCACAGCCGCCACCGAGCACATGCACAGGGTGCCGACGCCTGGCAAGACCCGCTGCGAGGAAGTCGCCGAGCAGCTGAGCCTCCCCCTGCAGCGCACGGTCAAGGCGATCGCGGTGATGCACGACGACGAGTTCAACCTCCTGCTGCTGCGGGGCGATCACTCGCTAAACGAGGTCAAGGCAAGCAAGCTGCCTCGGCTCGCGCCGTTTCGCTTCGCCACCGACGCCGAGATCCAGCGCCACCTCGGGTGCAGGCCGGGATATATCGGGCCGGTAGGCGTCCAGGGCGTGCGCGTGGTGGCCGACCGGAGCGTGGCCGTGATGGCCGATTTCGTGTGTGGCGCGAACGAGGAGGGCTATCACCTCCGCGGGGTCAACTGGGGCCGTGACCTGGAGGAGCCACAGGTGGTGGCCGACTTGCGCAACGTGGTCGAGGGAGACCCCAGTCCGGACGGCAAGGGCAGCCTGCGCATCCAGCGCGGCATCGAAGTCGGTCACATTTTCCAGTTGCGCAGCAAGTATTCCGAAGCCATGAAGGCGGCCTTTCTCGACGAGAAGGGCGAAACGAAACCCATGGAAATGGGTTGTTACGGCATTGGCGTGACGCGCATCGTCGCCGCCTCGATCGAGCAGAACCACGACGAGCGGGGCATCGTCTTTCCGCGGCCCATGGCGCCTTTCGACGTGAGTCTCGTGCCGATCGGCTACTACAAGAGCGCCGCGGTGCGCGAAGCCGCCGACGGCCTCTATGACGAGCTTGTCGCCGCCGGCGTCGACGTCCTGTTGGATGATCGCGAAGAGCGTCCGGGGGTCCTGTTCGCGGACATGGATCTGCTGGGTATACCGCACCGCCTGGTCCTGTCCGACAAGGGCCTTTCGGCCGGCACCGTCGAGTACAAGGGCCGACGCGACGCGCAACCGCAGCACGTCGCCTCGGCCGATGCGGTGAGGTTCCTCAAGGAGCGTCTTGCCACGGCATGAACGGCTGGGCTGCGCCGCATCGTCTGCTGCTCGCCATGGCGCTGCTCATGCCCCTGCCGGCGCTCGCCGGCGCGCAGCTCTACGAGCCGCTCGCGGACAGCGTGCGCGCCGCGCTATCGGCCGCGGTCGGTGACCGCCCCCCGCCGACTCTCGTGTTTCGCCGCCAGGACGACGCATACCGGTGGCTCGCCGAAATGTCCCAGCGCCTGACGAAGCAGATACCCGACCGCACGGTGCGATTGCAGCTTCTGCGATCGGTGCAGTACGAGGCGACCCGCGCGGGGCTCGACCCCCAGCTGGTACTGGGAATCATCGACATCGAGAGCGGGTTCCGCAAGTACGCGGTATCGGCGGCGGGAGCCCGCGGCTACATGCAGGTGATGCCCTTCTGGGTCAAGCTGATCGGCCGGAAGCGCGACAACCTGTTTCACCTGCGAATCAACCTGCGCTATGGTTGCGTCATCCTGCGCCACTATCTCGACTTGGAGAAAGGGGATTATTACCGCGCCCTTGGCCGCTACAACGGCAGCCTGGGGCAGGCCGACTATCCCAGCCGGGTGATCAGGGCGTGGAGGAACCGATGGCATTACGACGGCGCGACGAATTGAACCGACCGTGATCCGCAATCTGCTCGCGAGGCCCGGTTTCGCCAATTGGCTCTACGGCTTTACGCCCCCCGAGCGAGGTGCGGTGGTCCTGGGCCACCGCCGCGTGTATATCGTGCCGACGCGTTTCGGCTGGCTGTTCGGCGCGACGCTCGCAGTCCTGCTCATCGGCTCGATCAACTACGCGATCTCGCTCGGATTCGCCCTGACGTTCCTACTGGCCGGCGTGGGCCTGGCGGCGATGGTGCACACAGCGCGAAACCTCGCGCGCATGTCGGTAAGCGTCGGCCGCGCGGAACCCGTCTACGCCGGCGAGTCGGCGCAGTTCCGCCTTTACCTCGACGGTCACTCGCAGTTCGAGCGCCCCGCGATCCTGGTACGCCATCTCGCGTGCGGTGCGCAGCTCGTGATCGACGTGCCGCCGGCCACCTCGGCAGAAGTGGTGCTGGCGGTGCCCGCGGCGCGGCGCAGCTGGCTGCGGCTCGGGCGCGTCATGCTCGAGACGCGCTTTCCGCTCGGTCTGTTCCGGGCGTGGAGCTACGTTGAACCCGAGGCGCGCTGCCTGGTCTATCCGCGGCCCGAGCGCTCCGCGATGCCCCCGATGAGCGCCGATTCACGCGCGGGCGCTGGGCCCGCGCGAGCATCCGGCAACGATGATTTCTCCGGCCTGCGCGGCTATCAGCTCTCGGACTCGCCACGCCACGTCGCATGGAAAGCCGTAGCGCGCAGCGACGACATGCTGACCAAGCAGTTCTCCGGTGACGCCGCCGCGGATCTCTGGCTCGACTGGCTGTTGCTGCCCGCGCGACTGGACCTCGAGCAGCGCCTCTCGCGCCTCGCCGGGTGGGTGCTCTCGGCAGAGCGCGCGAGCGCTCGCTACGGCCTGCGGCTGCCCGGCGTCGCGATCCCGCCGGGGCGCGGCGATGCGCATCGCGCGGCCTGCCTGCAGGCCCTGGCGCTTTTCGAGGCGCCGTGAGCTCCGTCCTCCCGCACCCGCTTGCCCCGGAGCTGCGTGCGGTCAGCGGTCGCGACCTGGCGGGACTGCTTCTCTCCCTGATCATCGTCGCCGCGCCGCACGCTGCGCGCGCGCCATGGTGGCTCACCGGCCTGGTGCTTGCACTATACGGCTGGCGCGCGGTCCTTGCGCTGCTGCAGGCGCCGTTGCCGCCGCGCTGGCTGCTGCTGATGCTCGGCGCCGCGGCGATGGCCGGCATCTGGGCCGAGTACCACATGCTGTTCGGCCGCACCCCGGGCATCGTGCTGCTCACCCTGTTCTCGGGCTTGAAGCTGCTCGAAATGCGCACGCATCGCGATGCCATGGTGATCGCACTGTTGTGCTTTGTCCTCATCATCACGAACTTCTTCTATTCGCAAAGCATCCTTGCGGCGCTGGCGATGTGCGTCGCGCTGCTGGTGATCGTGACGACCATGGTGGGATTCAACGCGCCGCGGCGTGCGCCGCGCGCGAACCTGCGCACGGCCGGCCTGCTGCTCGCGCACGCGGTACCCGCGGCGCTGGTCCTGTTCCTGCTTTTTCCGCGGGTCCAGGGACCGCTCTGGGGCTTGCCGCAGGATGCCTACGCCGGCATTAGCGGCCTCAGCAACACGATGTCCCCCGGCACCCTCGCACGCCTCGCAATGTCGGACACGATCGCGTTTCGCGCGGAGTTCCAGGGCGAACCGCCGCCCCCGAGACTGCGTTACTGGCGCGGACCGGTGCTATGGGACTTCGACGGTCGCACCTGGCGCATGGGTGCGACCGAGATCGCGCCGTTCAAGACGCCCACGGGGGGCGACGCGCGCTATCGCTACAGCGTCGTGCTTGAGCCGCACAATCGCGACTGGCTGTTCGCCCTCGAAACCGCGGCAAGCCTGCCGCAAGACGCGCGCTTTACCGCAGACGGGCAGATCGTCGCGCGGCGCGCGGTGCGCGAGCGGCGGCGCTACGATCTGGTCTCGATCGCCGATCCGGCGCCCGATGCGAGCGAGGATCTTGCGACCCTGCGGCGCGCGCTGCGTCTGCCGCAGGGCTTCGACCCGCGCGCCACAGCGCTCGCCGACGGGTGGCGTCGCGACTCCGGCAGCGATGCGCAGGTCCTGGCGCGGGCGATCGACTGGCTCCGCGTGAGCCGCATCGCGTATACGCTGGAGCCGCCGCTCCTCGGCCGCGACTCGATCGACGAGTTTCTGTTCGACTCGAAGGCCGGATTCTGCGAGCATTTTTCCTCGGCGTTCGTGTTCCTGATGCGCGCCGCGGGCGTGCCGGCTCGCGTCGTAACCGGCTACCAGGGCGGAGACCTCAATCCGGTCGACAACATCATCACGGTGCGCCAATCCGACGCCCACGCCTGGGCCGAGGTGTACCTGCGCGGGCGGGGCTGGCTGCGTGTCGATCCCACGGCGGCGGCGGTGCCCAGCCGGATCGAGGCGGGCCTGGCGCGCGCGATGCCGGAGGGCGAGTCGCTGCCGCTGCTGATGCGGCCCGAGCTGAGGTGGCTGCGATCGCTGCGTTACAACTGGGAAGCCGTCACGCACAAGTGGAACGTATGGGTGCTCGGCTACGACCCTCAGCGCCAGCGCGATCTCATGGCGTTCGTCGGCATGCGCGACGCCGACTGGCGAAACCTCACCGCGGCGCTGTTTACGATTCTCGGGATCCTGATGACGCTGCTCGTCGCGTGGTCGTTGCGGCGCCTGGCACGTCCCGATCCGGTGCAGCGCGCCTGGGACAGGTTCTGCCGCAAGCTCGGCGCACGGGGGGTGGAGCGCGCAGCGTGCGAAGGACCGCGCGACTTCTCGGAGCGCGCGGCGCGCAGCCTGCCTCGGGCGCGTGCCTCCATTGGACGGATCGGCGAGCTGTACCTGGCGCTGCGCTACGGCGCCGACGCGCCGCCGGCGAAAATCGACGAACTTAGGCGCCTGGTGCGCGAATTGCGAGTGACATGAAAGGTCCCACCATCGTTCTCGCGGCACTGGCGGCGCTTGCCGCCAGTCCCGCGCTCGCCGGCCCTCCGGAGTCGCGCTCCTACGCCGATCGCCCCGAGGTGCGCGCCTTCGTGCACGAGATGGTGCAGCGGCACAACTTCAAGGAACAGGAGCTGCTTCGCGTATTCAAGCGAACCAAGCGCGAGGACGCGATACTCGAGGCGATCGAGCCACCCCCGGCGGACAAGGCGCACTCATGGGAAGAATACCGCGACATCTTCATCACCGAGCGCCGCATCGACGCGGGGCTGTCCTTCTGGCGCCGCAATCAGGAGCCGTTGGAGCGGGCGCGGCACCTTTACGGCGTTCCGGAGGAGTACATCGTCGCAATCATCGGCGTCGAGACCTTCTTCGGACGCCACACCGGCCGCTGGCGCGTGCTCGACGCGCTCACGACGCTGGCATTCGATTACCCGCCGCGCGAGGATTTCTTCAGGGGCGAGCTGGAGAACTATCTTCTTTACGCGCGCAAGGTCGGCGTCGACATGCTATCGGTGAAAGGCTCCTATGCCGGCGCCATCGGCATACCGCAGTTCATGCCGAGCAGCTATCTCAGGTATGCCGTCGACTTCGATGGCGACGGCGTCGCCGACCTGCGCAACAGCGCCACCGACGCGATCGGCAGCGTGGCGAATTTCCTCAGGGCGCACGGCTGGGCCGCGGGCGAAGCCGTGCAGCTCGACGCCACGGTCGATGGCGACGCGTACCGCCCCTATGCGAACGACGGGCTGCAACCGCGCTACCTCTTGGCGGAGCTGGCAAAGGCGGGCATCGTGCCGATCGGCGCCGCGCCCGCCGGCGACATGCGCGCGACACTGGTGGAGCTCGAAACCCCGGACGCTCCGAGCGAGTTCCGCATCGGGCTGCAAAACTTCTACGTGCTCACGCGCTACAACCGCAGTTCCTTCTACGCCTCCGCCGTCACCGATCTAGCCAAGGCGCTGCGCGCCGCAATTCCCTAGCAAGCCGCTCACGACGAGGGCTTGCCTCCCGGCAGGTATCTGAGCGGATCGACCGGCTTGCCCGACTTGCGGATCTCGAAGTGCAGCGCGGGCTTGTCGGCATCGGATTCGCCCAACTCCGCGATGCGCTCGCCGCGCGCCACGGCCTGGCCTTCCTTCACGAGAATCGTCTTGTTGTGCGCGTAGACGCTGTTGAAGCCGTTTTCGTGCTTGATCACGATCAGCTTGCCGTAGCCCCTGATACCGGTTCCCGTGTACATCACGCGCCCTGGGGCCGCGGCGTAGACCGGGTCGCCGAGGTGCCCGCCGATGTCCACGCCCTTGTTGTTCGGTTCCGAGAAGCTCGCGAGGAGTTGGCCGCGCGCCGGCCAGATGAACCCGATGCCGCGAGCGTCGGGATCCGCCGTTGCGACCGTGGGCTTGGCCGCGGGCTTGGCCTCGGGCTTCGCCTCCGGCTTGACCTCGGGCTTGACCTCGGGCTTCGGCGTGGACGACGCGGGTTGCGCCGCGGGCGCGCGCGCTTCCTTCGACAACATCGCCAGGTTGGTGCTCGAGTAAGGCAGGCGCAGCGCCTTGGGCGCCGTCTTGGTGCTGCCGTCCCCCACGCCCTGTTGCGAGATCGCGGCTGCATCGAGGGGGCGCGACTCGACCTGCCCCGAGCCTCGGGCGGCGCCCACTTCGACGCCGGGCGCCGCGCCCGCGACGGCCTGCTCCGGTGGCGTCAGGCGCAGCGTCTGTCCGACGCTGATCTTGGTCGGATCGTCGAGCCCGTTCCACCGCGTGAGGTCACGGTAGTCCACGCCGTGCTCGAGCGCAATGCTGTAGAGCGTGTCGCCCGCCTTGACCACGTACTCGGTCGGACCCGAGCCCGGCACCGGGGTGGCCTGTGCCACGGGCGGCTTCGAGCCGACCGAGCGCGTCGGTCCGCGGTCGACCACCGGCGCCGAATTCGGCGCGCCCGCGCACCCCGCGAGCGCCACGGCCGCGGCAAGCAGCGCCATTCTCCAGTCGGTCGGTCGTGTCATGCCTTTCCCAGCTCCAGCGGCACGAAGCGCACCGGGTCAAGCTCGCGCTCCACGTAGCCGCGCGCTCCCCGCTCGATCAGCATGAGCCGCTGCGCGTCGCGCCCGGCACCCGGCTTCTTAACCGGAAGTATCATTCTGCCACCCAGGGCGAGCTGCCGTAAAAGGGCCTGCGGCACCTGTGCGGCCGCCGCGGCGACGATGATCGAATCGAAGGGCGCGGCCTTTTCAAGCCCGTGGTTCCCGTCGCCGTGAGCCAACCTCAGATTGGAGAGCTTGAGGCCGAGAAGGTTCGCGCGCGCGCGCTCGAGCATGCCGCCGAGCCTCTCGATCGAATACACGTCGTCGGCGAGCTGCGCCAGCACCGCGGCCTGATAGCCGCACCCGGTACCCACCTCGAGCACCTTTCCCAACTTGCGACCGCTCGCGGCCCCCTCGAGCAGCACCTCGATCATGCGCGCCACGACGAAGGGCTGGGAAATCGTCTGCGAGAAGCCGATTGGCAGCGCGGTATCCTCGTAGGCTCGACTGGCCAGCGCCTCTTCGACGAACACGTGGCGCGGTACCATTGCCATCGCCGCGAGCACGCCTTCGTCGCGTATGCCCTTCTCGCGCAGCCGCTCGACCATGCGCCCCCGCGTGCGCTGCGAGGTCATGCCGATGCCGGAGAGATTTCGCGGGCTGCGCGCGTTCACTTGGTCAACCAGTCGCGCACCATCGCGAATTGTCCGCCGAAAGTGAGGTCTACTTGCAGCGGCGTGACCGAAACCCTGTCGTTTTCCACCGCGTGAAAGTCCGTGCCCGGGCCGGCGTCCGCCGCCCCGCCCGCCGCCCCGATCCAGTACGCAGTGTCGCCGCGCGGCGTCGTGGTCTTGACCACCGGCTCGGCCTTGTGACGCCGGCCGAGACGCGTCACCTCGATGCCGCGCAGATCGGCGTGCGCGACATCGGGCACGTTGACGTTGAGCAGCACCGCTTGGCGCATCGGCGCGCGCGCGAAGCGCTCCACCATCCCCACCGCGACCTCGGCAGCGGTCGCGTGATGGCGGCCCGCCTTGCCGACGAGCGACACCGCGAGCGAAGGAATGCCCAGGAGGAAGCCTTCCGTCGCCGCCGCTACCGTGCCCGAATAGATGGTGTCGTCGCCCATGTTGGCACCGAGATTGATGCCCGAAACCACGATGTCGGGAAGAAAGTCCAGCACACCCGTTACCGCAAGATGAACGCAATCGGTCGGCGTGCCATTGACGAAATAAAAGCCATTGGCCGCCTGGCGCACCGACAGCGGTCGGTCGAGCGTAAGCGAGTTCGATGCCCCGGATCGGTCCCGCTCGGGCGCTACCACCGTCACTTCGCCGGTCGCCCGCAATGCTTCCGCCAACACGGTGATGCCGGGAGAGAAATAACCGTCGTCGTTGGATATCAGGATGCGCATCGCGGGACCGTGGAATTCTATCCGAGCCGGTCGCTTGCACAAAACTTTCGTCGCCCGGCGCAGGCGCGAAGTTCTTGAACCAACCGGCGCGCACGGCGTTCATAATCCGCTTATCCAGCCTGGCGCCGCCCCATGCCGCAATACTGGCAGTTCACGCCGGATGTCGTGATCGGCTCGCTCGTCGTCGCGGCGCTGTACGTCACGGGGCTGTGGCGCCTGCACACGCGCGCGGCACGACCCTCCGCATGGCGTGCGCTCGGCTTCCTCGGCGGCCTTGCGCTCGTGTTTCTCGCCTTGCAGTCGCCGCTGGACGCGCTGTCGGAGCACTTGTTCATCGTTCATCAGGTCCAGCACCTGCTGCTGCACGCGATGGCCCCGATGCTCATGATGCTCGCCGCTCCGCAGGCGTCGCTGGTGGCCGGGTCACCGGCCGCCCTGCGGCGCTACGTGATCGCGCCGGTGATGACCAACCACGCATTGCGCACGGCGCTGCGCTTCGTTTCACGCCCGCCCGCGGCAAGCGTGCTGTTCATCGGCACGTTGTTCCTGTGGCAGTACCCGCCGTATCACGACGTCGCGGTGCTCGACGATGCCGTGCATTACGCGATGCACGTTTCGATGCTGTTCGCGGGCCTGGTGTTTTTTTGGTGCGTGTTCGATTCGCGGCCCGCGCCCCTGGGGGCCGGCTATGGCGCGCGCCTGGCGATGCTCTCCGCGGCACTGCTGTCCAACATCCTGCTGGGCGCGGTCACGACGTTCAAGCCGATGCCGCTCTATGCCGCCTACGACGAACTCGGCCGCCTCTGGCATCTCAGCGCTCTCACCGACGAGCGCCTCGGCGGCATGATCATCTGGATTCCGGGCAGCATGATGTGCGCGGTGGCGGGCCTGTGCGTGATCCGGTTCTGGGGCGGTCACGAGACTCGCCAGGACGGTCGCCGCACGCGGGAGCTCGGGTCCGCCAGCGGCACAGGCATGCGTTCGAACCGGGCGCTCGCGCTCAAGCTCGCCGCGGTCGCGGCGACCGTGTTCATCAGCATCTTGGGCGTCGGCTTGCTTGTGGTCTCGCATTTCGCAGCCGCCTAACCCATAATTAGTGACAGGCGCCGTCAGGCGTCCCAGAGGAGGAGAAGCGTTATGAGGTTATACATGCACCCGGTGTCGACCACGTCGCGCACCGTCCTGTTGTTCATCGCCGAGGCAAAGCTAGACGTCGAGCTGAAGGTGGTCGACCTGCTCACCGGCGAGCATCACAAGGAGCCGTTCATCTCGATCAACCCCAACCGCCTGGTTCCGGTGCTGGAGGACGGCGACATGATCCTCACCGAGTGCTCGGCAATCCTCAAGTACCTCGCCGACAAGAACGGCTCGCCGGCCTACCCCAAGGATCTGCGCCAGCGCGCCAAGGTAAACGAGATGATGGACTGGTTCAATTCCAACATCTACCGCGATTACGGATACGGCTTGATCTACCCCCAGATCTTCCCAAACCACCAGCGCCCCGACGACACCGTGCACAAGGGCACGATCCAGTGGGGACTGGAGAAATCGAAGGGCTGGCTTGAAATTCTGGGCAATTACCTGCTGGGCACCCACAAGCCTTACCTGTGCGGCGACGCCATCACCATCGCCGACCACATGGGCGCAGTCATCCTGGAGGCCGGGAAAGCGGTCGGCTGCAAGTTCAGCGCCTATCCGAACGTCGAACGCTGGATGCAGCGCATGCGCAAGCTCCCGAGCTGGAACAAGGTGCACGAGGTGTTCTACGGCTTCGCCGACTCGCTCAAGGGGACGCGATTCGCCGCGATCTAAGGCGATGGAGGAACGCATGATCAAGGGATTGCATCACAACGCTTACCGCTGCCGCGATTCGGAGGAGACGCGCCGCTTCTACGAGGATTTCCTCGGGCTCAGGCTGGCCGGGGCGCTGGAGATCAAGGAAACGAAGACCGGGCGCCGCACCGAGGTGCTGCACACCTTCTACGAGATGGGGGACGGCTCGTACCTGGCGTTCTTCGAGGCGCCGGATCGTCCGTTCGAATTCAAGGACCAGCACGATTACGACCTGCACATCGCGCTCGAGGTGGATCGCGCGACCCTGGATCGCATGTACCGAAAGGGCAAGGCCGAGGGGCGCGAGGTGCGCGGCGTTTCGGATCACGGGTTCATCGACTCGATCTACTTTCGCGACCCGAACGGCTACGTGATCGAGCTCACCTGCAAGCGCGAGGGCCACGACGAGGCCATGGACCCGGCGAAGAACGGTGCGCGCTCGATCGTCGAGCGCTGGACGAAGAGCAAGCAGACGAAGGCGGCGTAGCCCCGCGTGCCGTCATTCGACCTGGTCATTCGCAACGGTGAGGTGATCGACGGCTCCGGCGCGCAGCGCGCGCGCCTGGACGTCGCCATCAAGGGCGAGCGCATCGCCGCCGTGGCCGAGCCCGGCTCCCTGCGGGCCAGCGCGGAGTTCGACGCCTCGGGCAAGGTCGTCGCCCCGGGGTTCATCGACGTGCATACGCACGACGACACCGCGCTGATCGATCGCCCCGAGATGGCCATGAAGGCGAGCCAGGGGGTCACCACCGTCATTTGCGGCAATTGCGGCGCCAGCCCCGCGCCGTACACGCGCGCATCGATCCCCCACTTCCTGTCGCTGATCGTGAAGCGGCCCGACAACGTCGCGCCGAGCTTCGAGGAATTCGCACGCAAAGTCGAGGCCGCGCGGCCGGCGATCAATGGCGCGTTCCTCATCGGCCACTCGACGCTGCGCATCTGCGCGCTGGGCGAGGAACTGAAGCGCCCGGCGAGCGACGCGGAAGTCGCGCAGATGCGCGAGCTGCTCGACCAGAGCCTCGAGCAGGGCGCGATCGGCATGTCGAGCGGCCTGTTCTATCCGCCAGCGATGGCCGCCACGACCGACGAGCTGGCCGAGGTCGCCAGGCCGCTCGGCGCGCGCGGCGGCATTTACACGGCTCACATGCGCGACGAGGGCGACCGCGTGCTCGAGTCGATGGACGAGACCTTCGAAATCGGACGCCGCGCGGGCGCGCCGGTGGTCGTCTCGCATCACAAGTGCACCGGGCGCGCCAATTTCGGACGCATGCGCGAAACGCTGCCGAAGTTCGACCGGGCGATGAAGACGCAGCAGATCAGCTTCGACGTCTACCCGTACATCGCCGGCTCGACCATCCTGCACGAGGCGATGCTCGATCGCGCTGAACGGGTGCTCGTCACCTGGTCGGATGCCGTCGACGGCGTCGGCGGGCGCGACCTGAAGGATCTCGCGGCCGAATGGGGCGTGTCGATCCGCGACGCGGTTGCCCGGCTGCAGCCCGCCGGAGCGATCTATTTCATGCTCGACGAGAGCGACGTGCGCAAGGCCCTGTCGCACCCGGCGGCGATGGTGGGCTCGGACGGCATACCGTTCGACGCGCACCCGCATCCGCGGCTCTGGGGCACCTTTCCCCGCGTCCTGGGCCGCTACAGCCGCGAGCTGAAGCTGTTTCCGCTGGAACAGGCGGTGCACCGCATGACCGGGCTGTCGGCGAAGAACTTCCGTCTCACCAACCGGGGGCTCGTCAGGCCCGGCTACTACGCCGACCTCTGCGTGTTCGATCCTGCGACCGTGATCGACACCGCGAGCTTCGAGAAGCCGATCGCCGCTGCGCTGGGCATCGACCTCGTGATCGCCAACGGCGTGCCCGTGTGGCGCGACGGGCGGTCCACCGGCGCCCGCCCCGGCCGCGTGCTCAGGCGGCAGGACTTGCAGTCCGAAGCGCCGGCGCGCTGAAGTCGAGCAGCGGCCCAAGCGGCACGATGCCGCTCGGGTTCAGCTTCTCGTGGCTGCCGTAGTAGTGGCGCTTGATGTGACCCATGTCCACCGTTTCCGCGACCCCCGGCCACTGGTACAGCTCGCGCGTGTACGCCCACAGGTTCCGGTAGTCGACCAGGCGCCGCAGGTTGCACTTGAAATGCGCGTAGTACACCGCGTCGAAGCGCACCAGCGTGGTGAACAGGCGCCAGTCCGCCTCGGTGATGCGCTCCCCGACCAGATAGCGCTGCGCACCCAGCCGGTCCTCGAGCCAGTCGAGCGTTGCGAACAGCGGCACGACCGCCTCCTCGTAGGCTTCCTGGTTCGCGGCGAAGCCGGCCCGATACACGCCGTTGTTGAGACTCTTGTAGACGCGCTCGTTCACCGCGTCGATCGCGCCGCGCAGCGGCTCGGGATAGTAGTCGCCGGGCGCCGCGCCCACGCCGTCGAATGCCGAGTTGAACATGCGGATCACCTCGGCGGACTCGTTGCTGACGATCGTCCCGGTCGCGCGATCCCACAGCACCGGCACCGTGACCCGGCTGGTGCAGCGCGGGTCGGACTTCGTGTAGATCTCGCGCAGGGTGCGCGCGCCGTTGACGCTGTCGGCGACGACGCCCTCGCCCGGCTCGAAGGTCCAGCCGTCACGCCCGAGGTGCCAGTGCACCACCGACAGGCCGATGATGCTCTCCAGCCTCTTGAGCCTGCGGAAGATGAGCGTGCGGTGCGCCCAGGGGCAGGCGAGCGACACGTACAGGTGATAGCGGCCGGGCTCGGCGCGAAATCCGCCGCGCCCGCTCGGACCCGCGCCGCCGTCCGGGGTCACCCAGTTGCGAAACCTCGACTCAGGGCGCTCGAATCTGCCATCGGCGAGGCGCCAGTCGCTGCGCTCGTCGTGCCACACCCCGTCGACCAGCTGCCCCATTTTACGACGGCCTTAACGGTTGTCCGCGCCCGCCCCATTTCCAGCCGCGGATCTCGGGCATGTCCTCGCCGTATCGCGCGATGTACTGCTTGTGCTCGAGCAGCTTGTCGCGGATCGCCTGCTTGGCGTACGCCGCGCCCGACGCGAGTTGCGGCACGCGGTCGATCACGTCGCTCACCAGGTGGAAGCGGTCGAGATCGTTGAGCACGCACATGTCGAACGGCGTGGTGGTCGTTCCTTCCTCCTTGTAGCCGCGCACGTGCAGGTTGCCGTGGTTGGTGCGCCGATAGGTGAGCCGGTGGATCAGCCAAGGGTAGCCGTGAAAGGCGAAGATGATCGGCTTGTCGCGCGTGAACAGCGCGTCGAATTCCGGGTCCGGCAGCCCCTGCGGATGCTCGCTCGCCGGCTGCAGGCTCATCAGATTGACCACGTTGACGACGCGCACCTTCAATTCTGGAACGTGGCGGCGCAGCAGGTCCACCGCGGCGAGCGTCTCGAGCGTCGGCACGTCGCCGCAGCAGGCCATGACGACGTCGGGCTCGCCGCCGCGGTCGTTGCTCGCCCATTCCCAGATGCCGAGTCCAGCGCTGCAATGCCCGATCGCCTCGTCCATGCCCAGCCACTGCGGTGCGGGCTGCTTGCCGGCGACCACGACGTTGACGTGGTTGCGGCTGCGCAGACACTGGTCGGTGACCCACAGCAGCGTATTGGCGTCCGGCGGCAACCAGATCCGCACGACTTCAGCTTTCTTGTTGACCACGTGGTCGATGAAGCCCGGGTCCTGATGGCTGAAGCCGTTGTGATCCTGCCTCCAGACGTGCGACGACAGCAGGTAGTTGAGCGAGGCAATCGGCCGCCGCCAGGAGATGTGGTTGCAAACCTTGAGCCACTTGGCGTGCTGGTTGAACATCGAGTCGACGATGTGGATGAATGCCTCGTAGCAGGAGAAAAAGCCGTGCCGGCCGGTGAGCAGGTAGCCTTCGAGCCAGCCCTGGCACTGGTGCTCGGAGAGCATTTCCATCACGCGCCCGTCGGCCGCGAGATGGTCGTCGTAGGCGTGGCGCTCGGCGAGCCACGTGCGGTCGGTGACGTCGAGCACGTCCTGCCAGCGGTTCGAGTTGTTCTCGTCGGGGCTGAACAGGCGGAAGTTGCGGCTTTCGAGATTGAGCTTCATGACGTCTCGCAGGAAGCCGCCCATGACGCGCGTAGCTTCCGCACTGACGGCGCCGGGTCCCGGCACGCGCACGCCGTAGTCGCGGAAGTCCGGGAGCCGCAGGTCCTTGAGCAACAGCCCGCCGTTGGCGTGCGGATTGGCGCTCATGCGACGGGCTCCCTGCGGAGCAAGCGCCGCGAGCTCGGGCTTGAGACGTCCGCCGCGATCGAACAGCTCGCGCGGCTTGTAGCTTTTCATCCAATTCTCGAGCAGCCGCACGTGCGCCGGGTTGTCGTGCATCGCGCCCATGGGAACCTGATGCGAGCGCCAGGTGCCCTCGGTGCGCTTGCCGTCGACCGTCTTGGGTCCGGTCCAGCCTTTCGGCGTGCGCAGCACGATCATCGGCCAGCGCGGCCGCCTGACGACCCGATCGCGCTTCGCCTGCGCCTTGATGCGCCGTATCTGCCCCAGCACCGCATCGAGCGTCGCGGCCATCGCCCGGTGCATCTGCAGCGGCGCGTGGCCCTCGACGAAATGGGGCACGTAGCCGTAGCCGCGCAGCAGGCTCTCGAGCTCATCGCGGCTGATGCGCGCCAGCACGGTGGGACTGGCGATCTTGTAGCCGTTCAGATGCAGGATCGGCAGCACCGCGCCGTCGGTCGCCGGATTGAGGAACTTGTTGGAGTGCCAGCTCGTCGCGAGCGGGCCGGTCTCCGCCTCGCCGTCGCCGATCACGCACGCCGCAATCAGCTCTGGATTGTCGTAAGCGGCGCCGTAGGCATGCGACAGCGCATAGCCGAGCTCGCCGCCCTCGTGGATCGAGCCCGGCGTCTCGGGCGCCACGTGGCTCGGAATGCCGCCCGGGAAGGAGAACTGGGTGAACAGGCGCTTCAGGCCCTGCTCGTCCTGCGAGATCTCGGGGTAGACCTCGCTGTAGGTCGACTCGAGGTAGGCGTTGGCGACCAGCCCCGGCCCGCCGTGCCCCGGACCGGCGATGTAGATCATGTCGAGGTCGTGCTTCCTGATGAGGCGGTTCAGATGCACGTAGATGAAATTCAGGCCCGGGGTGGTGCCCCAGTGCCCGAGCAGCCGCGGCTTGATGTGCTGCTTGCGCAGGGGCTTGGTGAGAAGCGGGTTGTCGTAGAGGTAGATCTGCCCGACCGACAGGTAGTTGGCCGCGCGCCAGTACGCGTCCATGAGCTGCAATTCCTTGCCCGAGAGTGCTTTCGGCATCGCGCGCCCTCCCTTCTAGTAGTGCCTTCCGAGACCGAATCGATCCTACAAATGCGAAGGGCCCGGGGACGCGTCCCTGGGCCCTTTCATCGTGTCTGGTCGGGGCGGCGAGATTTGAACTCGCGACCACCTGCACCCCATGCAGGTACGCTACCAGGCTGCGCTACGCCCCGAGG
>Ga0316628_100001293_pt1 | contig 17536 bp, 17 predicted proteins | sample OWC_Aug_M2_C1_D5_FD_207648 | JGI IMG/M metagenome (GOLD analysis project Ga0316628, IMG submission 207648) | Wetland soil microbial communities from Old Woman Creek delta, Ohio, United States - OWC_Aug_M2_C1_D5_C | ecosystem: Environmental > Terrestrial > Soil > Wetlands | place: USA: Ohio... | reverse complement strand
CAAGACGTTAGACGAATGAAGTCGCCACCCGAACTCAGAACGTGTTCTGCGTATGTGTTCGCGGTTCTTCTTCTCGTCGCACATGACGCCCGGGCGCATTCCAAAACCGAGTCGCAGCACTGGCGGCATGACGTCCTTTGCGGCATTTCAATGAGCGAGCCGCGCGATACCGCGCTGCCCGGGTGTGACGGAGCTGCGTGTGTTTCGCTAGGGACAGACCGTCAGGTGTGTTCATGCATATCACACGATCGACCTCCATCGACTAAGCCTTGGAGTGACGTGCCCGTGCGCTTCATCGTGCGCAAAAGCGATACAGATCTTGCCACCTGGGAAGTGCTCGTACCGCCCTATATGCTGTCAGTGAAGAACTTCCGCGTCATGAAAGCGGACTTGGACTCCGACGGGAATCCGGAGTTCGTTGTCGAGGTCTGGGTTTCGGTGAGCAACGGAATGGCAATCAGCTATTCTTCCCTTTTCGTAGTGGATGGTCGGAACCCCGCAACAGTGTCACCGGCGATTCCTGTCGAGGATTTTGGCATCCTCGGAACGCTCAGCCGATCGCTTGGTGGCTCGCAATGTCGTATCCTCGAGACGCGCTGGTGCTATGGCTCTGACCCGGTTCGTGGGCCGGGTTTGTATCTTGTGGGACGCTGGCTCGGTTATCGGAGCGGTCTCGTGGAAATTGATGCATCACGCCCCACCGTTTGCCGACGTTACCTTCGCAGCTTTGAAAAAGAGCGGAACAGCGCAGTCGCCAAGGCCCAGCGCATGCGTTGGTTTGCGGATGCTCGCACGTCGACTGGAACCTGCCCGGACCTGCCATGTCGGTGAAGCGTCTAACGATCGCTTCCTACGGACGCGCGAAGAGCACGCGCGCCGCAGAAGCCTGGCGTTCGGCCGGCAGAACGCGGTGCTGCTCGTTGCCGCCGCTGCAATCAGGGTTAAGAGAGAGGCCCGTGGCAGGATCATCACATGGCGGGGACGGTCACGTTGCTGTTCACTGATCTCGTCGGCTCCACCGAGTTGCTGGTGCAGCGCGGCGACGATGAGATGCAGGCGGTGCGCCGCCGGCACTTCGCGCTGCTCGGCGATGCGGTCGCCGCGCACGGTGGCCAGGTCATCAAGTCGCTCGGCGATGGGATCATGTCGGCGTTCGGTGGCGCTAGCGAGGCCGTGGCCTGTGCCGTCGCCATGCAGCGGGGGGTGGTGCGACGCACGCGGCGAGGTGACGTGCCACTGTCGATGCGGATCGGCCTCAGCGCTGGCGAGCCGATTCGCGAGGACGGCGACTACCACGGTACGCCCGTGGTGGAGGCGGCGCGACTGTGCGCCGCCGCAAACGCAGGGCAGATTCTCGTCTCCGAGGTGGTACGCCTCCTGATCGGGTCGCGCGGTGGGTTTCGCTTCATCAGCGTCGGGCCGCTCGAGCTGAAGGGTTTACCTGAGCCGGTTGTCGCGTACGAGGTTGCGTGCGAGCCGCTCACGGAGACGCCGGCGGCAGGGCTGCCTCTTCCTGGCCAACTCTCGACGCGTGGGCAGTTCGCCTTCGCCGGGCGCGACGCGGAGCGCGCCGCTCTGGCGGCACAGTGGCAAGCGGCCGCGGCCGGCGAACGGCGGATCGCGTTGATTGCCGGCGAGCCGGGCATCGGTAAGACGCGGCTCGCCGCCGAGCTGGCCGCCGTCGCACACGCGGGCGGCGGGCTGGTGCTCGCCGGACGCTGTGACGAAGACGTCGGCGTCCCCTATGCGCCGTTCGGTGAAGCACTGCGTCCGTGGATCGAACACGCCCCGAGCGATCTGCTCATGGCCCACGTCCAACGCTACGGTGGCGACCTGGCGCGGCTGGTGCCGGAGTTGTCGCGGCGGCTTCCCAATGTCCCCGCGCCCCGCTCCGCCGACCCGGAAACCGAGCGCTGGTGCCTGTTCGAGGCGACGGTGTCCGCGCTGGCGAACGCCTCGACTGCCGTCGCGCCGCTGGTGCTCGTGCTCGACGATCTCCACTGGGCCGGCAAGCCGGCGTTGCTGCTGCTGCGTCATCTCATGCGCTCGACTGAGCCAATGGCGCTACTGGTCATCGCGACGTACCGCGACACCGACTTGGCGCGGACGCATCCGCTGAGCGGCATGCTCGCCGATCTGCGCGGGGCGCCCGGGGTCGAGCGGCTTGCCTTACGCGGCCTCGACACGGACGCCGTTTCTGCGCTGGTCGCCACCGCCGCCGGGACGGAGTTGGGCGAGGCGGGCCGGGCCTTGGCCGCTGCCATCGTGCGCGAGACGGAGGGCAATCCGTTCTTCGTGCAGGAGATCCTGCGGCATCTGGGCGAGAGCGGCGCCGTGCAGCGCGACGCAGAAGGGCGGTGGTCGCTGAATATCCGCGTCGATCAGCTCGCCATCCCCGAGGGGATTCGCGAAGTCGTGGGCCGGCGGCTGTCGCGGCTCTCGGAGACTGCCAATCAGGCGCTAGCCGTGGCCGCAGTGATCGGACGTGAGTTCGATCTCGCGGTGCTCGAGGCGCTGGGTGGCGCGACGGGTAACGCGTTGCTCGATGCGCTCGACGAGGCGCGCCGCGCGCGACTGCTGGTCGAAGAGACGGACCGGCCGGGACGTTTCAGCTTCACACACGCGATGGTGCGGCAGACGTTGGTCGAGGAGCTGGGCACGACGCGGCGCGTGCGCTTGCACTTGCAGATCGGTGAAACGATCGAGCGGATGGCCAAGGACCAGCCAAAGCCGCATCTGACGGCGCTCGCGTTCCACTTCTCAGAGGCGGCTGCCGCGGGCGGCGCAGCGCGCGCGGTGCGGTACAGCCAGATGGCCGGCGACGACGCACTCGCTAGCGCCGCGTGGGAAGAAGCGGCCGCACACTACGAGCGCGCGCTGAGCGCCCTCGAACTGGACAACACGCTCGCCGAGCGTGCGCGGAATGAGCGCGAGTGCGACCTCCTCACCGCGCTCGCTTGGGCGCGCCTTCGCTACAACGCCGACGTGCACACCCCTTGCCGGAGAGCCGGGGAGATCGCGCGCCGCTTGCGCGATCCCAGACGGCAGGCGCAGGCGGCGCTGCCCGACGATTGGGGAGAATTCACCTTTGGGATTCTGCCGGACACAACTGTCCTTGATAAGGCGCTGGCGGTGTTGGGGCCCGACGATGATGCGCTACGGGCGCACCTCCTGAGCCATAAGGCGATCTGTCTGCAACGCTCGGGGGCAGGCATTGATGGGAGTCGTCTCGCTGGAGTGGCGCTCGATGCTGCGCGTCGCAGCGGCAACGCCACTGCGATTGGCGCTGCGTATAGCGCCCTTATCGAGTCCCTGCAGGGGACGCCAGACTTGGATGCCCTGGCTGCCGCCGCGCAGGAAACGGCTGCGCTCCCAACAATGGGAGAGCTTGTGGGGTCCGATGCGTTCCCGGCAATCCACCTCGCTGCGGTCGCCGTCCGGCGAGGTGATGCCCGTGAGTTCGCCAGACAGCGTGAAGCGACCACGCGCCATGGTGAGCAATTTCACATCCGGTGGGTCGCTCACAACATCGCGACGTGGGATGTGGCTGCCGCGCTGTGGCAGGGGCGGTTCGAGGAGGCGCGGCAGTTGACACGCTCTCTCGAAGACGCTCTCGGCGATCAGTATCAAAGGGCAAGCATCAAGGCTCAAACCGGTGATCAACGTGCCCTGGCGCGCATCGAAATGGGGCGCGGCGCTGGGTTGATCGTTGGCTACGCGAATCTCGCGACCACCTATCCATCGTTCGCCTACACGCGAGCCATGCTGGCGTTCCTGCGAGCGGAGGCGGGCGACCTTGAGGGAGCACGTCGCGAGTTCGAGGTCCTCGCGACAAACGACTTCGCCGGGCTGCCGCACGACTTCACCCGCTCCGCTGTCCTCCATCGGCTCGCCGAGACCTGCGTCCTGCTCGGCGATGCAGCACGCGCGGCGCGCCTCTACCAGCTGCTGCTGCCCTACTCGGGCCAATTGTTGATCTTCTCCATGCAGGCGTGTCTGGCCGCGGCTGATCGCGACCTCGGCATGCTGGCCGCCACGATGGGCCGTCTCGACGATGCTGAGCACCTTCTGCTTGCCGCGGAAGGACTGGAGGACAACTTCGGCGCCCCGCCGCTGGTCGCGCGTACCCGCCTCGCCCTGGCGCGCGTACTGCTGCAGCGCGGCAGCTCCGGAGACGGCGAGCACGCCCGCACCCTGCTCAATCAGGTCGTCGACGCCGCGACTGCGATGGGCATGGCGGGTGTCGAACGCGAGGCGCGGGCGTTGCTCGGCACAACATGAGTGGTGGCCATCACACCTTGCACCTACGCTGCTCGATACCTCAGCCAGGACCAGGACCCCATGAGCGTCCGCAAGGAGCCAAGGCAGCGTGCCGAACAAGCCGATCGAGGCCGACGCGAAAAGACCGCGCGGCTCATCGGCAAGGCGTTCGGCGGACCTGTTGCCAGTGGCTGTGCGAACAGAAGATGCGAGATGGGAGTGAACGATCGTGGCTCGAATCTCACTGGATGAACTGCGCCGACTTGTAGATCGTCACGTCGACTGGCGATCGGGTGGGTATGCGTCGCCGTTTCAGGCGCTCTCACTTGATTTGCCGGCCCCTCACAAGCCGGTTCCTGAGGATGTATTCGCTCCGGAACTAGTGAACAAGACGCTTACCTTTGAGGGACGTGCGGTCACGCTTGTGTTGGACTTTGATGGATCGGGTTACCTCTCGAACATCGAGTTCGCATGAACACACGCTCGACAAGACAGGGGGCCGACCATCCGCGAGGAGCCGCGCAAAGAGAGGCGTGCGGCTCACGCTGAGCGTTCGGCGTCCCGGGACCTCCGTGCTATCTTCACTGCGAGGTGATCGACCATGGCATCGAAGCTGAAGGACGTTGAGCAGGCTGCGCTGGACCTTCCGATAGAGGAGCGGGCGCGTCTCGTCACGCGACTGGTCGCCAGCCTGGAGGGTGAGACCGACGAGGAGGTTGAGCTCGCCTGGGCTGAGGAGACCGAGCGACGGTACCAAGAAGCGCTCGCGGATCCGTCCTCCACTGAGCCTGCCGCGCAGGCATTTCAGCGTGCGCGAGATGCCCTGCGGTGAAGCAAGTTGATCTTCACCGCGCGGCAACCAACGAGATGATCGAGGCTGCGCGGTTCTATGAACAGCGTCGCAAAGGCCTCGGCTTGCGATTCCTGCGTGCCGTTGAAGAAATCTGTGCGAAGATCGGAGAGGGGCCCGACCTGGGGGCGCCAGCCGGAGGCGTTGAACGCAAATGTAGAGTACCGCGCTTTCCGTTCGACGTCGTCTACAGCGCCCGCGGTGATGGAATACTCGTGCTCGCCATCAAGCACCATCGACGCAAGCCCGACTATTGGAAATGGCGACGCTATCGGCCATAGGCCGAACAACAGCATCCACGCGACGCGCAAGGAAGGCGCGCGCGTGATGCTTCGGCGTTCGGCGAAGGAAGACAGAATTTAGATTTGTTCCGTCGCTTAGCTGGTAGATGTGTCCCGTCAGATTAATCCGATTCGGCTATACCGCGGCGCTGCTCGCATTGATGCTCGCTGCTTGTGGGTCCTCGGATGGAACCGAACCGCTTCGCATGCCTCTGACGGAGACACCGGTTCACACACCGACTCCAACATGTACACCCCCGCGCCCGCCGATGCCGTCGTTTCAATTCGCGCTCCAACCTGCCCGCCCTTCCGTCGGCGATGTCGTCAGTCTCTATATCCAAGACGATCTCGGCCATGTGAACTCGCGTACGTCGTGGTTCCTCGTGGGCACGGAATCGCTATTTGAGGATGTCCGGATCGGAGCCTTTGAAGACGGGCTAATGATCTCCATGCGGGCCGTCGCTGCCGGCACCGCACGGCTAAGGCTGGTTGGTGACTACCAGTACGATTTTGTGTGCTACCCTGGTTCAGCAGTCGGTACCGTGCAATCAGATCCCTTCACCGTTACCGTTACAGAAGCGCCCGCCACGGCCCAAGGTACGCTCGCCTTGGCAGTTGCGCAGTTCTGCGCCGCTACCGAGTGCGAGGTATTTGATCTAGAACCCTCTCCCCATGGCGCGGTCGTCTTCTTCGAGCTCGTCGAGGACCGAATAGTTCAAAACGTCGCCATTGATGGATATCCCACTTCTGCGGACGCTGCTCAGGCATTCGGGCCGCTGGGCGCTCAAACGATAGACGTTCATGGCGGTCTCTTGCGCGTAGTGGACGCGACTCCAGACTATTGCGCACCGCAGGGGTGCCGGGATCAAGTATGGACATGGCTGTACGGCTGCTGGATCCTGAGGGGCTTCTCTCATGATTCAACCCGGCTCCGCCTCGCGCCCCAACCTGTTGCCATTGTAGAAGACTTTCTCCAAATTCCTGATGCTTTGATACTTTTTCGGTTGTGCCCCGCGGAGTGAGTCCGGGAGACATCACAACCGGTGAGAGGCCGAACATGACAATGCAGCAGCCGCCGGGCCAGCTGGCCATTCCTGTCAGAAGCCAAGGCCGCGTTCGGCCCAGCGCTGCTGATTGCTGGCGTTATGCCGCACGTTGTGAAGTGGAGAGGAGATGAAGAAGAGGGCGCAGAATCGGCCTGATGTACCATGGAGCAGGCGCCAAGCGATTCCAGATCCTCAGGTTCTGGATGCGGCGGACCAGTACGAGGACGCTCGCAAGCTACTGGCAGAGCAACCTCCGGGCACGGGCGTGCTTCTCCCGCTCATGAACGTCGCGTCCGTGGCTGTGGAACTGTACCTGAAGTGCCTTTCGGCCGAACTGATCCATGTCGAGGACGAACAGATGCCGGAGGCGTCCCGCGTCTATGCGGCGCCCGCCCTCACGGGCGGGCAGGGACATCGCTTGGTGAGCCTGCTCGATGCAATGCCTCCGGATATCCGCGATTCACTCATTAGCGCCTTCGACGCCGAGCTCAGGCCTCTCTGGAACAAGGATCTCCGGGCCGTGCTCGCAGGGCTTGAAGGAGCGTTCACGGCAAGTCGTTATCCTTTCGAGCTGGACTCCGATATCAGCCGCTACAACCTTGCGCATCTCATGCGGCTTTCTGAGTTCCTGGGTCGTTTCGCGAGGAGCCTTCCCCCGGTTGACCGCATCGTGTGGAAGCGGGGCGACGGCGTAACAAGCGCGTCGAGCGGCCCGGCATGAGCGTGGATGCAATTCGCGAACGCCTGTGGGCCGGCCGCTCACGCGCAAGGCGTTATGCGGCTAAGCCGATGGTCGGGTTGCCTTCGGGAGCTGGAGATGGCTCGGATGACCAAATGGTGGATGGACGAAGCTTCGTCATCAGTTAGGCGAATGTCTATGAGGAGAATGTCTATGGCGATCACCAACCGACGTGCCGGCCTGTCGCGACGAACCTTCATCCTCGCTGCCGCCGCTGGCGCGGTCGCCGCACGCGGGACCTTGTCCCGGGCGCACGCGCAGCCGGCGGCTGGCGCCATCAACTTTCGTGTCACCGGCACGCAAAGCCCGAGTCTGATCTTCGTGCATGGCTTTGGCTGCGCGCTCGAGGACTGGGACGCGCAGGTGAAGGCGTTGTCGCCGAAATTCCGCTGCGCCGCGCTCGACCTGCCCGGCCACGGCGCCTCTGCCAAGCCGGCGCACGGCTCGATCGCCAGCATGGCCGCCGCGGTCAATCAAGTGAAGGAAGGGGTGGGGCGTGGCGGCAAGATCCTGATCGGCCATAGCATGGGATGCCGGGTGATCACAGAAGCCTACCTACAGTCGCGCGCCGACGTGGCCGGGCTCGTCTTCGTTGACGGCAGTATGGTCGGCGGCGATCCGGAGGCCGGCGTCAACCGCGCCAAGGAGAGGGCGCGCGCCGGGATCGATCTGCTCACCCAAAGCATGTTCAACGATAATATGTTCCTCGAAGGCAGCGATCCGGCCGTGCGCGAACGCCTCCTTGCGCGCGCTAAGAAGGTCGCTCCGCTGTTGCGCGAGGAGCTGTTCGTCGATATGGTCCGGTGGGATCTGACCCAGGGGCGCGAGGCGCTCAAGCAAATCACGATTCCGGTCCTGGTGTTGCAGTCGACCTACTTCAATAGCGAGCTCAAGCGCGTGCCGTTGCAGCCGGGCATGACGACGCCATGGATGGACGCGATCGCGGCGAGCGTCCCGAAGTCGCGCGCGAAGGTGGTGCCGAACGCCGGCCACTTCACGATGATCGATGCCGCCCGCATGGTGAGCGAGGAGATCGGTAAGTTCGCCGCTGCCGTAGCGTAGGGTCGAAGGCCGTCGGGCGGTTTGGCCGCATAACAAACGGCCTGCAGCGGACGCGGGATGGCGCGTCCGGTTTCCATTCCAGCGCCCTCGCCCCGCGCCGCTCAGGCCGGACGTTCGGCGACATCGGTGGCACGCCTCGGCCTTCGCTGGACAGGTGGGCTCGTAGGCGGTACGGAGAAGCTATGAAAGTTACAACCGGTAAGGTCGTATCTGGCAAGATCGTCGTTGACGGCAACCCGTTCTCAGAAGGATCGTCCGTGACGGTCCTCGCACCGGAAGACGGCGAGGTTTTTGAGCTCAGCGCCGACGACGAGGCTGCCCTTCTTGCCGCCATCGAAGAAGCCGACCGGGGGGATGTGATCGATGGTGACCAGTTCTTGCGGGACCTTGGCGGTCGGGAGTGACCAGCCCGCTTCCGATCAAGGTCACCCGCCGGGCCGCTGGGGAGATTGCGAAGGCCTCCGAGTGGTGGGACGCCAATCGGCCCGCCGCGCCGGGGCCGTGCGACAGGAGATCGTGCGCGTGTTCCGTCTCATCGCGCTTCAGCCGGGGGTCGGCGCACGAGCGAAGAACGCACGCCTTCCAGGCGTGAGGCGCGTTCACCTGAGTCGAGTTCACTACCATCTGTACTACCGCGTCCGGTCCGATCCGGCCGCTGTCGAGATTCTCGCGTTCTGGCACACCAGCCGTGGCACCAGCCCGCGCGTGTGACCGCAGCTGCGCCGAACCCGCCGCTGGAGCCGACGCCTGAGAGACGGCGCGGCTCATCGCCAAGGCGTTAGCCTTGGCGGGGTTCGCGGGGCACATCCTTTGTGGTAACCAGTCATAGTGTCGTACAAGATCCAGTTCGCCGACACCGCGATCAGCCATTTGGCGGCGCTGGCGGCGCGGGAACGATCCACGGCGATTGACGCAATCGAAGACCAACTCTCGCATGAACCACTCACTGAGACACGGAACCGAAAGCTCCTGCGCCCGAATCCCATCGCGTCGTGGGAGCTGCGCGTGGGCGCGCTACGGGTGTTCTACGATGTCGCTTCCACAGGGCCTCGTGCCAGGACCGCATCCGTCGTCCGCGTCCTCGCGGTTGGCAAGAAGGAGCGCAACGTGTTGCGCATCGGTGGAAAGGTAGTCGAACTATGAAGACGATGAAGCTGTCCGAGGCGTCCCGATCGCTGGCCGAGTACGCCAGCGAGTTGGATGATGACATCGTGGTCGTGACGGAGCGGAACCGGCCGATCGCAGCTGTGGTGTCCTTGAAGAACATCGACCGTGAGGTGCTGTCGCTCAGTCGCAGTCCCCAGTTTCTCAAGATCATCGAGCAATCGCGTCGCGACTTCGCGGCGGGCCGGAGTCGATCGCTAGCTGAAGTGCGTGATCTGTTCGGCTTGCGTGGAGGGGCTAACCAGCGCATGCAGCCGCCGCGCAAGAAGCGTGCGCGCGGCTGATGCACGCGACGTTCGGCTTTGCGGGAGTCTTCGGCTAGACTTCGACCGTGGCCAAGCGCGACACTCTCCTTGTCCAAGTCCTGAGCGGCACTGGGGATGCCAACGTTCCGTTCGACGGGTTCGCCGCCTGCTTGGTCGCCTCGGATTCGACGAGCGGATTCGTGGCAGCCATCACATCTTCAGCAAAACCGGGGTCGAGGAAATCTTGAATCTGCAACCGAAGGGTCGGGACGCGAAGGCGTATCAGGTCAAGCAGGTGCGGAGTGTGATCGTGAAATACCGGTTGGCGGGAGGAGCCAATGGCCAGTAAGTGGAAGTACGAGATCATCATCTATTGGAGCGACGAGGATGAGGCCTACGTCGCCGAGGTGCCCGAGTTGCCGGGCTGCGCCGCCGACGGTACGACATACAAAGAGGCCGTCTCGAACGCAGAGGTCGTGATCCGGGAGTGGATCGAGACCGCGCGCGAACTGGGCCGACCGATCCCTGAGCCCAAAGGGCGCCTGCTGTATGCGTGAGGGGCCGAACAAAGGCCTGCCGATTGGCAGTTGGCCGTAAACGGCGAGGAGATCTTCAAGATCGACCCGCTGAAGTAGGAGAAGCAATGAATCCACACGTAAAAACGGTGCGAGCGCTGGAAGACTACGAGTTGGAGGTCTTGTTTGACAACGGTGAGTCCCGGCGATTCGACGTCAAGCCCTATCTCGACCGCGGCATCTTCGTCCGCCTTCGCGACCGTGACTCGTTTCGAGCGGTACAAGTCGTTGCAGGCTCTGTCGAGTGGGCGAATGGCCTCGACCTCAGCTACGACACTCTCTACATCGAGGGGCAGCCGATCCCCGCAACGACAGGGAAGGCCGAACAGGGCAATCCAGCGGCCGCGCGATAAGGCCGCGCGCCGCTGATTGCCGGCGTTCGGCCGTCAAGATGCACAGAATCCTCGTTGTGGCGTTATGCGTCGGCACCGCGGCCTGTAGCCCGTTCTATCGGATTCCAATCCCTGAATCGTCGACCACCGGTGCACCTCAATCGAACGGTGGGAAATGCGAAAACCTCGCGTCCTTTTGGCGCGCAAACGGCTTCCGCCAGTCCTCGGAGGCATTCTTGTTTGGCTCGGTGCCGAAGTACACGGCCGGTGCCGTGGCTTTGGCTACGTGGGAGAAATGGTACGAGGGTCTCGTGTTTCCGTACAGCGGCAACGTAACAGCTACAGAGGCATCGCAAGGAGGACACTGCGTGGTCTACATCTACCCGCTCAGTCGGGATCAGGAAGCAGGCGAGGTTGCTGACAATCTGCGACGCTATCTCTTGCTTTACTATCCGACGGCAGCCGTAAAAGTCGAGAAGACATGCTTCTTGGACTTCCGATAATGACGCCGAACCAGTCGCTGCAGGGGATGCGGGAAAGCGGGGTTCACTCCCGAGGGCGGAGGAACAAGCGGCTGTCCCGCGCCTGCGAGCGTGCGCGTTCGGCTTGTCGCGGTCCTCGGTCGTCTTTCTGGGCATGATCAGGTAGTGTCAGCAGGTGAGTCCGACGGTACTCCGAGAAGGAGGTTTTCGTTGCTACTTCTTCTCACGAGAAGAGACACGAATGCACGTCCATGTGCACCACGCGGAGGGCGAGGCCAAGTTCTGGCTAGAACCATCCGTTGAGCTCGCAGAGAACTACGGCTTGAGGCGGGGGCGACTTGCCGCCGCTCTTCGGTTAGTCTTGGAGCATGAGGATGAAATCCGCAGCGCGTGGAAAGCCCACTTCGGAAGTTGAGGTCACGCACGTTTCGAAGCATGGCTTCTGGCTTCTCGTCGAGGAACGAGAGAAGTTTCTTTCGTTCGAGAACTTTCCGTGGTTTCGGGAAGCGACCATCGGCCAACTTTGCAATGTCGAACTACCCCATCCCCATCATCTCTACTGGCCGGATCTAGACGTAGACCTTGCCGTTGCCTCAATCGATAGTCCGGAGAAGTTCCCACTGATAAGCAAGGCCGAACAAAAGCCTTCCAGCCGACGGCGCACAAAGACGCGCCGCGGCTGAAGGCTGGCGTTAGCCGGACAGATTTGATGTGGCTGTCGATGCAGGCGGCTTACGATCTGTGGGAGGCGAGGCGCAAGCCTCGGCCGAAAGTCAGCCTTTTTGCGGCGTAGCTCCAACCGGTGGGCTGACCGGGCTTTGCTGCCGCATCTGGTCGGCGTCGATCGGAGGTTGCATTCTTTCTACTTTCCGGCGCAACGGAATTTGGGAAGCGTGATCTCGGGGGTGACGGCGTCGAAAACGACCTCGACGGGCATCCCGATCCGCAACTGGTCGGGAGCGCAGTCCACGACTTGGCTCAGGAGTCTCACGCCTTCTTCCATTTCGATCACGACGGCGGCGTAGGGAGTATCGTTTTGAAATGCCGGATGGAGGGCGCGGGCGACCACCGTCCACGTGAACACCGTTCCGCGGCCGCTCGACTGCGCCCATTCCCACCGCCATGAGCCGCACGCGGCGCACATCTCGCGCGGTACGTGGCGCCAGGTGCCGCAGTCGGTGCAACGCTGGAAACGCAGCTCGTTCTGCTTGCACCAGCCGTAGAACTCCTTCGCAAACCCTTCCATCGCGGGCAGCGGCTTGGCGTGAGCGATGGCCTCGTGTGTCATCGCGGCAACCTCCCCCTGACCCCCTCCTTGGCAAGGAGGGGGGAGTGACCAGCGGAAGGCGAGCGGTCCCCTTCCTTGCCAAGGAAGGGACTAGGGGAAGGTTCATTCGGATCAAGCTCTCTCAACACTCACCTCCGGAGAATAGCGATGCTGCCGTCGCCGAAGTCACCCCAGCCGGTGACCACACCGATCTCGGCATCCTTCACCTGGCGTGGTCCGGCATCGCCGCGGAGCTGGCGCACGGCCTCGACGATGTGGTTGAGGCCGAGCACGTGCGCCTCGGAGAGCAGGCCCCCGTGCGTGTTCACGGGCAGCGTACCGCCGAGCTCGATGCGCCCACCCTCGACGAAAGAGCCGCCTTCGCCGCGCTTGCAGAAGCCCGCTTCCTCGATCTGCTGCAGCACCTCGAAGGTGAAGCAGTCGTAGATTTCGGCGAACTGGACATCGCTGGGGCCAATCCCGGCCATGGCGAACGCCCGCGGGGCCGCGACGCTCAGTCCGGTGGTGAAGATGTCTTTTCGGTTGGTGATCTCATCCGCCGGATACGGCTGGGCCGCAGCGACACCCATGATGCGCACGGGGATGTGTTTCAGGCCGCGTGCCCGGTCGGTGCTGGTGACGACGACGGCCGCGGCGCCGTCGGTCTCGAGGCAGCAATCGAACAGTCGGTACGGGTCGGCGATCACGGGTGACTTCAGGTAGTCGTCGATCGTCAACGGTCGGCCGCACATCACCGCATTCGGGTTGAGTTGAGCATGTTTACGCATCGCGACCGCGATCGCACCGAGTTGCTCCTGCCGCGTGCCGAACTCGTGCATGTGGCGGCGCGCCATCAAGGCGTACCACTGCGGCGGCGCCGTCAACCCGTGCGGCAGGTAGTAGTCGCGGGCAATCGCGCGGCCCGGCAGGACCGACGTGTCGGCGATGACCGCCTGGCGAGTGCGGCTCCCCGAATAGGCATTCCAGCCGCCCATGATCAGCACGTAGTCGGCAACCCCGGCGGTCACCGCCATGGCCGCGGACTGCAGCGACGCCACCGGCGCGGCGCCGCCCATGTTGATGGTTGCGGCATAGCGCAGCGTCTCGATGCCGAGGTTGGCGGCGAACTCCTCCGCCGTCCCCAGGCCGGGAAACGGCATCAGGCCGTCGATCTGGCGGTTGCTGAGCCCGGCATCGTCGACGGCGCGCACGGCCGCTTGCAACTGTAGGCCGAGGAGGCTGAGCCCCGAACCCGTGCCGCGCGTGTACTTGGTCTCTCCGATGCCGACGATGCAGGCCTGGTCTTTCATGTGCTCGGATTCAAATCTTGTCGTCAGCTCTTGGCGCGCTTGCTCCCCGGTGCCACCTTAGGCGCAGGAGCGGTCCTTATCCGCTTGGTCGGCTTGATCTTGGCGAGCTTGGCGAGGTTGAGGCCGAGGATCTTGGCGCGGGTGGCATCGGTGATCGCCGGGTAGCCCCACTTCTCCTGCAGCTCCTCCGGCATCTGCAGGTTGCGGATGTAGTCGACAGCCTTGCCCATGTCGTCGAAGGCGAGATCCAGTCCCATCACGATCTTGTCGTCGGGCACCCACTGCAGCGCCTCGCCGATCATGTGGTAGCCGCGGTACGGCGCGTGCGCGAACCAACCGATGATGCCCGATAGGCTGAGGTAGAGATTGCGGTGCTTGCCGGCCAGGCCCATCAGCTCTTCGTGGTAGGGCCAGCCCATGTGGTAGGCGATGATCTTCAGCTCGGGGAAGTCCAGGCACACGTCGTCGAGCAGGATGGGCAGCGTGTACTTGCTCGGTTGCGGGCAGACGTAGCTCATCCCCGTGTGCACGGTGAGGGGGATGTCCAGCTCGCAGGCCTTCTCGTAGAACGGCCAGAGCTGCTTGTCGTTGAGCGGCCCGTCCTCGGGCGCGTACACTTTGCACAGCTTGGCGCCGCGCTGCTTGACGAGATACTCGAGCTCCCAAATGGCGTTCTTCACGCCGCGCCGCAGGATCGGGCCGACGTTGCACTCCAGGTACATGCGCTCGGGATACGGCTCGATCTCCTTGAGGATGAAGGCGTTGGTCGACATGCAGGTGGCGTAGCCGCTGACGTCCATCATCGACTCGCGCAGGGCGAAGCAGACATCGACGCCGAATTGATCCATGTACTTGATGAGATCGTGGGCGCGAGGCTCCGGCATCGCCGCGCCGCCCGCCAGGTCGCGGCCACCGGCCCACGAGCGCATCACGCCGTCGATGCTCTTCCACCAGCGCTCGAAGCCGGGGTAGTACGCCATCTCGTGCATGGACTCCGGGTTCATGAAGTGACATTCGGAGAGAGCGACGAAGTAGTCTTTGTTTGCCACGGATCCTCCTCACGAAGCTGAAAGTCACCAGCCAAACGCGAAAAGCCAGAGGCCGGCTTTCAGCTTTGAGCTTTCAACTTTCCGCTTTTCTCTGCATCAGCTTCCACAGTCGGTGTGGGCTGGCCGGGACCTCGAGCGCCCGAATGCCCAGCGGCTGCAACGCATCGTTGATGGCGCACATGATCGCCGCCGGCGTGGTGTGCATCGCGCCCTCGCCGACGCCCTTCGCGCCCAACGGCGTGAACGGCGACGGCGTGCACAGCGCCGCTTTCTCGGTCATCGGCACCTCGTTGATCGTCGGCAGGAGGTAGTCCATGAACGTCGAGGTCAGCAGCTGCCCGTCTTCGTTGTACACGTACTCTTCAAGCAACGCCGCGCCGACGCCTTGCGCGACGCCGCCCTGGGTCATGCCCTCGACGTTCGCGGGGTTCAGGCGCGTACCGCAATCGTCGGCGATGTAGTACTTCAGGATCTGCACCTGCCCGGTCTCGGCGTCGACTTCGACGAGCACCAGATGACACGCGTTGGCCGCCGTGAGGTAGCTCTTGGCGCGCCCCTGCTCATCCGCCGGGGTGCGACCCGGGGCGGTCCACACATAGGTGGCCTCCGGATTCGGATCCATGCCCGGCGGCAAGAGGTCGCTACGCGCCAACATCGCGCCCGCCACCTGGGCGATGGGCATCGAAGCTTGCGGCACGCCTTTGATGCCGACCTTGCCGTCGCGCAGCTCGACGTTCTGCGGATCGCTTTGCAGCAGACCGGCCGCCACCGCGACCAGCTTCTCCTTGACTCGCTCGGCGGCCCCCAGCACCGCGCCGGTGATGGCGACCCCGAGGCGACTGCCGCCCGGTCCGAAGTGCGGCGGCGCGGACAGACTGTCCTGGTACACGACACGCACATCCGCCAGCTCGACGCCGAAGTAGTCGGCGAGCACCTGGGTGATGACGGTGTATTGCCCCTGTCCTTCGAGGGAGAAGCCGATCTTGGCGACGATCTTGCCCAGGATGTCGATGCCGACGGTCGCCCCTTCGGGCACGCCGGTCTGTTGCATCCCGACAATGGCGTAGGCGTTCCAGTCGAACACGCCGGGCTCGATGGTGTTGACGAGCCCGATGCCGAGGAGCCGCCCCTGCCGGCGCGCCTGTGCCTGCTCGGCGCGTAGCTGCTGGTAGCCGGCCATTTGCAGGACCGTGTCGAGGGTGGCCTCGTAGTTGCCGCTGTCGTACTCGTTGCCGCTGGCGATGGTGTACGGGAAGGCGTCAGGCGAGATGTAGTTCCTGCGGCGGATGTCCGCTGGATCCAGGCCTAGCCCGCGCGCCGCGATGTCCATCATTTGCTCGAGAACGAAGTTGTGCGGCGGCGGCCCCATGCCGCGGTACGGACTTCCGGGCAGCTTGTTGGTGGCAACGATGGTCAGGTCGTATTGCGCAACGGGGATGGCGTAACACCCGGTGAAGGCGGTCAATGGTTTCGCCGCACTCACGGCGCCGAACCCTTCCGCGGTCGCACCGAGATCATCGAGCAGCCTGACCTTGAAGCCGAGCACTGTGCCGTCGCGTTTGCACGCCAGCGACGCTTCGTAGTGACGATCCCACGATTGGCCGGCGCCGCCGGCCAGGTATTCCATGCGATCTTCGATCCATTTCACCGGACGGCCCCCCGCCTTGCGCGACAACAGGGCGGTGATGACCGTGCCGCGCATGCCTCCTTTGCCGCCGAAGCTGCCACCGTGCGGCTGGCTGATCATGCGGACCTTGTTGGACGGCAGCCCCAACGTTGCCGCGGTGCCAAGCCCCATGTGATACTGCGACTGGAAGCTGCCGCGACAGGTGAGGCTGCCGTCGGCCGTGTCCCACTGACTGATCACGCCGAAGGTCTCCAGCGGATTGGCGCCCAGTCGATTCCAGCGGAACTTCTCGGTGAAAACCTGGTCGGCCGCGCTGAAAGCGGCGTCGACGTCGCCCCAGGTGAACACGCGTTGCAGCATGACATTGCAGCCGTGCTCCTCGAAGATCAGCGGGCTATCCGGCGCCGCGGCGGTGGTCGCATCCACCACCGGCGGCAACGGCTCGTAGTCGATGTTGATCAGCTCGAGCGCGTCTTCGGCGATGTAGCGGTTGCTGGCAGCCACCGCGGCGACCGGCTCGCCGACGTAACGTACCTTATCGACGGCAAGACAGTACGTTCCCCACTTCTCCGGAACGGTGGTGATGGGCTGACTCCAGGCCTTCGCGTCCTCGCCGGTGACGATGGCGGCAACGCCGGGCAGCTTCTCCGCCTCGCTCACGTCGATCGACCGGATACGTGCATGCGCGTGCGGGCTGCGTAGGATCGCGCAGTGCAGCATGCCGGAGAGCGTCACGTTGTCGATGAACTCCGTCCGCCCGGTGAGGAGCTGCGGGTCTTCGACGCGGTTGACCGCCTTGCCGACGAAACGCGGCGCGCTGTTTGGAAGATCCGCGACTGACTTCGGGATGTCGACCGCCATGAGCTACCTCTGTGCCGCGCCGAGCTTTTGTGCCGCCAGCCGGACCGATTTCAGGATGGCCTGGTAGCCGGTGCAGCGGCAGAGGTGACCGCCGAGCGTCTCCATGATGTCCTCGTCGGTTGGGTTCGGATTGCGCTGCAACAGCTCGTACACCGACATCAAGAAGCCCGGCGTGCAAAAGCCGCATTGCAGCCCGTGCTCTTCCATGAACGCCTGTTGAATGGGATGGAGCTGGCCATCGTGCGCCAGCGCTTCGACCGTCATCAGCTCAGCGCCGTCCGCCTGCACGGCGAGCATGATGCATGAGCGGACCGCCTTGCCGTTCCACAGCACCGTGCAGGCGCCGCAGACGCCATGCTCGCAGCCGACGTGCGTGCCGGTCAGGG
>Ga0316628_100001291_pt1 | contig 17540 bp, 11 predicted proteins | sample OWC_Aug_M2_C1_D5_FD_207648 | JGI IMG/M metagenome (GOLD analysis project Ga0316628, IMG submission 207648) | Wetland soil microbial communities from Old Woman Creek delta, Ohio, United States - OWC_Aug_M2_C1_D5_C | ecosystem: Environmental > Terrestrial > Soil > Wetlands | place: USA: Ohio... | reverse complement strand
TTCAGCCGCCGGATCCTGGAGCGGCTGAACGCCGAGGGCGCGGCGCAGGAGCTGCGCGATCTCGCGGGGCGGCTCGCCGCGGCGGGCATGCCCGAGGCCCAGGTGGAGGCGATCCGCGAGCTCGCCAACCGGCTGATGGAGGCGCTGCGCAAGGCCGTCCGCAACTACACCGAGCGCGAGCTCCAGCAGCAGAACTTCGACTACATGGAGCGCTTCCGCCGGGAGACGCTCGCCGAGAAGAGCTTCTACCACCTGACGGAGGACGAGATCCGTCAGATGCGGGACGTGGTGCACCGCCTGGCGCAGCGGATCAAGAACGTGCTCTCGATCCGCCGCCGGCGCGAGCTGCGGGGCAAGCTCGACCTGCACCGGACCCTCCGCCACAACATGTCCCACGGCGGAGTGCCCTTCGAGCTCTTCTTCAAGCAGCGCAAGAAGGAGAAGCCGAAGCTCGTGATCCTGTGCGACGTCTCCTCCTCGGTGGCGAACGTCTCGCGCTTCATGCTGCAGTTCATGTACACCTTGCAGGAGGCGTTCACCAAGATCCGCTCCTACGCCTTCGTGGCGGAGCTCGGCGAGGTGACGCAGCTCTTCCAGGACCACGACGTCTCGACGGCGATCGAGCGGGCGCTCGACGGGGGCGACGTGATCAACGTCTACACCCGCTCGAACTTCGGCTACGCCTTCCACTCCTTCTGGAAGGACCACATGGCCGCCGTGGACAAGAAGACGACGGTGCTGATCCTCGGCGACGCGCGCAACAACTACAACGACCCCCGCGCCTGGTGCCTGCGCGACATCCACACCAAGGCCAAGAACGTGGTGTGGCTGAACCCCGAGAGCCCCGGTGCCTGGGGCTTCGGCGACAGCGTGATGGACAAGTACCTGCCCTACTGCGACGTGGCGGAGGAGTGCCGGAACCTGCGGCAGCTCGCGAAGGTGGTGGACCGGCTCCTGCTCTGATCCGCCGGGCCCCCGAAACGAAGAACGCCCCGCTCGGAGCGAGCGGGGCGTTCAAAGGGGGAGGGCGGTGGACAGATGATGGGGGGTGAGAGGTTGGACATTTCTTGCAGAAATGTCTAATCCACCGCCGCTCCAAAACCCTCCCGGAATCGATGAGAGGAAGCTCTCGGAGGCCATCATGCCCAGCCGCCCGGGGCTTGTCAAACGCGATTTGTTCGGCCCTCTGGCCAGCCCTCGGGGAGCCCTGGAAATCCGCCGGGTTCGCAGGGAGTCTGCAGGTGACGCCTGAGCCTTGTCTCGGGCCTCCGGATTGCGGCGACCCGGGCCTCGCCTAGGCTCGCCGCGGCGCCCGCCGGGGGCGCCAGGAGCCTTCGATGGACGCCCCCAAGCGCTTCGCGCTGCGCACGTTCGGCTGCCAGATGAACGTGCACGACTCCGAGAAGATCTCGAACCTGCTCCATCACCACGGCTACCGCCCGACCGACGCGCTGGACGACGCGGACCTCGTGCTGGTGAACACCTGCTCCATCCGCGAGAAGGCCGAGCACCGGCTCTACAGCGATCTCGGTCTCCTGCGCGAATGGAAGGCCGCGGCGCCCGGCCGGGTCCTCGGCGTGGGAGGCTGCGTGGCGCAGCAGGAGGGAGCCGCGCTGCTCCAGCGCTTCCCCCAGGTGGACTTCGTCTTCGGCACCCACAACCTGCGCCTGGTGCCGAGCCTCGCTGCGGCGGCCGCCGACGGCCAGCGCTCGGCGCGCACGGAGGAGTCGCGTTCCCTCGAGCGCTTCGACCTGCCCGAGCGGCATCCGGACTTCGCGGGCGAGAGCCCCGGCCGCGCCTACGTCACGGTGATGGAGGGCTGCGACATGTTCTGCAGCTTCTGCATCGTGCCGACGACGCGCGGGCGCGAGATCAGCCGACCCGCGGCCGAGGTGGAGGCGGAGGTGGCGGCCCTCGCGGCGCGCGGCGTGCGCGAGCTCACCCTGCTCGGCCAGACCGTGAACGCCTACGGCCGCCACGACCTCAGGCGCGGCCACGCCGCGGCGGCCGGCACCTTGCCCTTCGGCGAGCTGCTGCGCCGGCTCGCGCGGATCCCCGGCGTCTCGCGCCTGCGCTACACCAGCCCGCACCCGCTCTTCTTCGACGACGCGCTGGTGGCCGCCCACCGCGACGTCGAGGCCCTCTGCCCCCACGTCCACCTCCCGCTCCAGAGCGGCTCCGACGCGATCCTCGCCCGGATGCGGCGGCGCTACACCGCCGACGACTACCGGCGGGTGGTGGAGAGGCTGCGAGCGGCGCGTCCCGATCTCGCCCTCACCACCGACCTGATCGTCGGCTACCCGGGCGAGAGCGACGCCGACTTCGAGGCCACCCTCGCGCTGGTGCGCGAGTGCGGCTTCGTGGACGGCTACTCCTTCAAGTACTCCCCGCGCCCCGGGACGGCCGCGGCGGCGGAGCCCGACCCGGTGCCGGCGGCCCTGGCCCAGGCCCGGCTCGAGGCCCTCCAGGCCCTGCAGCGCGGCCTCACCTTCGCCGCCCACCAGGCCCGGGTCGGGACCCGGACCGAGATCCGGCTGGAGGGGCCGAGCCGGCGCGGGGGCCGGCAGCTCTCGGGCCGAGACCCCTGGCACCGCGTGGTGAACGTGCTCTGGGGCTCCGGGGCCGCTCCGCCCGCCGGAAGCTTCCTCCCCGTGCGCATCACGGGCGCGACCCCCCACTCGCTGGTCGGCGAGCCGATCGCGAGCGCCTGAGCGCCCGGGGGCTGCGGCGGCAGCCTCCCCGGACCCCTCCCTGCGCGCGGCTGGGGTTGAAGGAACGCCCGCGAACGGCCGATGAGCCGGAGAAGCGTGGCGCCCCGAGGCCGCGCCGGCGGGAGACCCATGTCGCGAGCGCGCATCCTGGCCGTGGACGATCAGGCCTACTTCCGGGCCTTCGTGGAGGGGATGCTCACGGAGGAGGGCTACGACGTCCGCACCGCCTCGAGCGGGGAGGAGGCGCTGCGCTGGCTCGAGCGCGAGCGCTTCGACGTGGTGCTCACCGACCTCGTGATGCCCGAGATGGACGGCTCGGAGCTCGTGCGCCGCATCCGCGAGCGGGAGGCGGAGCAGGAGGTCGTCGTCGTGAGCGGCGTCGGCGACGTGAAGACCGCCGTCGACGCAATGAAGCTCGGCGCCACGGACTACCTCTTGAAGCCGATCGATCGCACGGCGCTCGCGCGATCGCTCGAGGGCCTGCTCCAACGCAAGCGCCTGCGCGAGGAGCACTCGCGCCTCATGGCGGAGAACCTCGAGTACATGGGCGTGCTCTCGCTCTACGAGCGCGCGATCGGCCTGGTGGCGACCCTGGCCCTGGAGCCGCTCTCCGAGCGCATCGTGGAGGGCCTGTGCCTGGAGACGCGGGCCCAGAGCGGCGTCCTCTGGGTGGCGCGGGAGAACGGGACGCCCGGCCTGCGCCTGCTCGCGCTGCGCGGCCTGGTGCGCTCGGCCGACGAGCCGGCGGAGATCCCGGCGGACGCGGCCGGGCTCGAGGCTCCCGAGGACGAGGGCTCCGCGGCGAACGCGACCTCGCCGCAGCTCCAGGTCCCGATCCGCCACGGCGGTCGGCTCCTCGCTCTGGCGCGGCTTGCGGACCGGCTCGACGGCCGAGAGTTCGACGCCCGCGACCGCGCCGCCGCCGAGAAGTTCGCCGAGCTCGCGGGGCTCGCCATCGCCAACGCGCTGCGCTTCCGCTCGCTCGAGAGCCGCTCCTTCCGCGACCCGGCGAGCGGCGCCTACACCGAGGCGTACTTCCAGGACGTGCTGCGCAACGAGCTCCAGAAGGCGGACCGCTTCGGCCGCAGCTTCTCGCTCCTCCTGCTCGCGCTCGAGCCCCCCGCTCCGAGCGACCTCGCGCGGGACGAGCGCCAGCGCTTCCGCCACGACGTCGCCCACCACGTGGGCCGCGCGCTCCGCTCCACCGATCTCCTGGCCGAGCAGGGAGGCGGCCGCTTCGGGCTCCTGCTGCCCGAGACCGACGCCCTCGGCGCGGCGGTGCTGAAGCGCCGCATCCGCGAGGCGCTGGAGCAGAGCGATCTGCTGCAGGGCCTGGACCCGCCCGTGCGACCGCAGGTGCTGCTCGCGGCGGCGAGCTATCCCGCCGACGCCACGCAGCTCGAGAGCCTGTGGCAGCTCTTGCAGACGCGCCTCGAGGAGGAGCGCCGGAGCCTCGTGCGCTCGCTCGGCCTCGACGCGAGCTCCTTCGCCGCCAGCGTCCACGCGCTCCTCGCCCAGGCCGAGCCGGCGCCGGCGGCGCTGCCGGAGCAGGTCTCGCGCTTCGTCCTCGACGAGGTGGCGCGCCGCCCGCGGGAGCGGGGGCTCCTCTTCCTGGCGCCCGGCGCGGGGCTCTCGGGCCCGGTGCGCGAGGGCCTGGAGCGGCTGCGGGGTGCGCCGACGCGGACGGAGATCGTGCTGGTGGACGACGGCCCGGCCGACCCGCTCGCGGGCTCGCCGGTCACCTGCGTCTCGCCGCGCCGGGTGGGCACGCGCGTCCCCTTCCTGGTCTACTACGGCGAGGGCCCGGCCTACGCGCTCCTGCGTCAGCGGGAGGGCGACGGCGGCTCGAGCGGGGTCTTCCACACCGCCGATCGCGCGCTGGTCGAGCACCTGGCCTTCCAGCTCCAGCGCGACCTCGGCATGCCGGTGGCGCCATGATGGTGCGCGCGACGCAGGGCAGCGCGATCGTGCTGATCGCGGACGGCGACCTCGAGCGCGCGAAGCGGCTGGAGGAGGTCTGCGCGGCCCGGGGCTGGACCCCGCGGCGCTGCCCCCACGGCGCCGCCGCCCTCGAGCTCGCGCTCGCGGAGGTGCCCCACCTGGTGGTGGCGCCCCGCGATCTGCCGCTGATCGACGCCCGCAAGCTGGCCGAGATCCTGCGCTCGAACCCGCGCACCCAGGGCGTACGCTTCCTCTTCCTCGGCCAGCCGCCCGGGAGCTCCGTGTCGCCGCTCGGCGAGGAGACCTTGGCGCTCCCGGCGGACGCCACCGAGGTGGCGGCCCGCATCGAGGCGATCCTGGCCCAGCAGGCGCGGCTCCATGCCATGGACCGCGGCGACGGCGAGGACCGGGAGGTCGAGGGCAAGCTCTCGCAGATCCCGCTGCCGGACCTGCTCCAGCTCTTCCACCTGAACCGCCGCACCGGCACCCTCGAGCTCACGCGGCGCGACGGGGAGGGCAGGGAGGAGCACGCGCGGATCCACCTGCGGGACGGCGACGTGATCCAGGCGAGGGTCGGCGCGGTGGAGGCGGAGAAGGCGCTCTTCCGTCTCCTCGCCTGGCGCAGCGGCTCCTTCGCCTTCAGCCAGAATCGCGGCGCGCTCCCGCCGCGCATCCACACCCCGACGCGGGCGCTCCTGATGGAGGGCATGCGCCAGCTCGACGAGGCCGAGCGCCTGCGCGCGAGCCTGCCGCCGGCCGATGCCCAGGTCGCGCTGCGGGTGAAGACCAGCGAGCTGCCGAACGTCGTGCATCCGCTGACCCAGGAGGTGCTCCTCCTGCTCGAGATCTACTCCCGCGTGCAGGACGTGGTGGACCGCTGCTCCTATCCCGACTACCAGGTGCTGCGCACCCTCCACACGCTGGTGGAGCGCGGCCTGGTGCAGCTGCGCCGCGGGCCCGCCGCGGCGGCGCCGAGCGGCGCCCCGGGCCTCTTCTCCGCGGCGCAGGCGCGGCGGCTGCGCGAGTGGCTGGACGCCCAGGCGACCCGCGGCGCCGGCGAGCTCGACGCGAAGCTCCTGGTGGTGGCCGCCGACGCCGTCGCCACCCACGACTTCGTGCGCCTCCTGCGCGGTCTGCCCGGCGCGACGATCGAGGGCGAGTTCGCGCGCGGCCGCTTCGGCAAGGACGATCTGGCCCGGATCGGGCGGCTCCCGGTGGACGGCGAGGTCGGGATCGAGCTGGTGCACGTGCCCGTCTCCCCGCGCTGCGCGCCGCTCTGGCCCCTGGCGGGGCACGGCGCCCTCGGGAGCCTCTTCCTGCTATCGGGGAACGTGAGCGAGGCCGCGCGCCACCTCGAGGCGCCCTCGGCCGCGCTGCGCGCGCTCCCGCGCGCCCGCAGCTTCCACGTGATGCTGCTGCGCAAGGACGAGCGCTCCGCGCCCGAGGAGATCCAGGAGAACCTCTCCCTCCTCGACGAGAGCTCGCTCTTCCTGGTGCCGCTCGAGAGCGGCCGCGATCCGCGGGCGCTCCTGCGCGCGCTCTTCTCGCGGATCCTTCCGTGAGCGAGCCCGAGCTGAAGGGCCTGGCGCTCCTGCGCGAGCTCAGCGCCGAGGAGCGCGAGGCGATCTCGGAGGAGCTCGAGCCCGCCGCGCTGGCGGCCGGCGAGGTGCTCTTCAACGAAGGCGACGAGGCGGACGGGCTGGTCCTCCTGCTGGAGGGGCGGCTTCGGATCTCGAGCCGCCGCAGCGGAACGGCCGGGCTCGTCGGTCCGGGCGCCGCGCTCGGCGCGCTCTCGCTGGTGGCGGTCGGGGCGCGCGAGGCGACGGCGGTGGCGGAGGCGCGCTGCCATCTGCTCTGGCTGCGCCGGCCCGCGTTCCGGCGGCTGGTCGAGGACGCGCCGCGCGCCGCCTGCCGTCTGCTCGAGGCCGCGACCTGCGAGTTCGTGTCGTCGGCCCGTCAGGGGATCGAGCTCCTCGTCCCGCCCCGTTGACCGCTCGGGCCGCGGGCCGTAGACTCGCGCCCCAACTCGGGAGGCGCGTAGCCGGGATGTCCGAGAGCCGCATCCGCGAGGGGCTCACGTTCGACGACGTCCTCCTCGTGCCCGGCGCCTCCGATGTGCTCCCCAAGGACGTCGATCTCCGCACGCAATTCACGCGCGAGATCTCGATCGACATCCCCGTCGCCTCCGCCGCGATGGACACCGTGACCGAGCACGGCACGGCGATCTGCATGGCCCAGAACGGCGGCATCGGGATGATCCACCGCAACATGCCGGTCGAGGCGCAGGCCGCCGAGGTGGACAAGGTCAAGCGCTCCGAGTCCGGGATGATCGTGGATCCGATCACGATGCGTCCGGAGCAGCCGATCTCCGAGGCCTTGGCCGTGATGGCCCGCTACCGCATCTCCGGCGTGCCCGTGACCCGCGAGGGGAAGGCGGTCGGGATCCTGACCAACCGGGACCTGCGCTTCGTGAAGGACATCTCGCAGCCCCTCTCCAACGTGATGACGCGCGAGAACCTGGTGACGGTGCCGCCCGGCACCACCATGGAGCGCGCCAAGGAGCTGCTGCACCAGCACCGCATCGAGAAGCTCCTGGTGGTGGACGCCGCCGGCACCTTGCGCGGGCTCATCACGATCAAGGACATCGAGAAGACCGAGCGCTTCCCGCACGCGGCGAAGGACGCGCTCGGGCGCCTGCGCTGTGGCGCTGCGGTCGGCGTGGGGCCGGACCGGCTGGCGCGCACCCAGGCGCTGGTGGACGCCGGCGTGGACGTGGTGGTGGTCGACACCGCCCACGGCCACTCCCAGGGCGTCCTCGACACCGTGATGGAGCTGCGGCGCACCTTCCCCGAGCTGCCGCTGGTCGGCGGCAACGTCGCCACCGGCGAGGGCGCGGAGGCCCTGATCAAGGCCGGCGTCTCGGCGGTGAAGGTGGGCGTCGGCCCGGGCTCGATCTGCACCACCCGCGTGGTGACGGGCGTCGGCGTGCCCCAGCTCACGGCGGTGATGGACGCGGTCGCGGTGTCGAGCCGCTTCGGCGTGCCGGTGATCGCCGACGGCGGCATCAAGTACTCCGGCGACGTCGTGAAGGCGCTGGCGGCCGGGGCCGGCTCCGTGATGATCGGCTCGCTCTTCGCCGGCACCGACGAGGCTCCGGGCGAGGTGATCCTGTACCAGGGCCGCTCCTACAAGATCTACCGCGGCATGGGCTCGATCGGCGCCATGAGCAGCGGCAGCCGCGACCGCTACTTCCAGACCGACGTCCACGAGCCCGACAAGCTCGTACCCGAAGGCATCGAGGGTCGCGTCCCCTACCGCGGCAGCCTCAGCAACAGCCTGCACCAGATGACGGGCGGCCTGCGCTCCGGCATGGGCTACTGCGGCGCCCACGACCTCGGCGAGCTGCGCGCCCGGGCCCGCTTCGTGCGGATCTCGTCGGCCGGCCTCCAGGAGAGCCACGTGCACGACGTGATCATCACGAAGGAGGCCCCGAACTACTGGATCGACTAGCAAGCGAAGCGCGCAGCGAGGCGAAGCCGAGCGGAGGGCGCGGCCCGGCGGCGCAGCCGCCGGTGCGCCTTGGACGCGAAGCGCGCAGCGAGGCGAAGCCGAGCGGAGGGCGCGGCCCGGCGGCGGAAGCCGCCGGTGCGCCTATACTCCACCCCGTCGCCCCCCCGCTCCCGCCGGCTTCCTCCGGCCGGCTCGACGAGGACCGCCGCCGGATGGCCGCCGACCCCCACCGTGACCGGGTGCTGATCCTGGATTTCGGCTCGCAGTACACGCAGCTGATCGCGCGCCGGATCCGAGAGCAGCACGTCTACTGCGAGATCCACCCCCACCGCCTCTCGGCCGACGAGGTCCGCGCCTGGCGGCCGGCCGGGATCGTGCTCTCGGGCGGCCCCGCGAGCGTGCTCGACCCGGGCGCGCCGGACATGGACCTCGGGATCCTCGACCTCGGCGTGCCGGTGCTCGGCATCTGCTACGGGCTCCAGCTCCTGGCGCGGCGGCTCGGCGGCGTGGTGGAGAAGGCGGTGCAGCGGGAGTACGGCCGGGCGCAGCTCAAGCGCGAGCGCGAGGACGTGCTGCTGGAGGGCCTGCCGGGCGGCGTGGAGCGCACGGTGTGGATGAGCCACGGCGACCGCGTGCTGCGGCTCCCGCCGGGCTTCGTGGTGCTCGCCACCAGCGAGGGCTCGCCCTTCGCGGCGGTGCGCCACGTGGAGCGTCCGATCTGGGGGATCCAGTTCCACCCCGAGGTGTCGCACACCGAGGGCGGGCGCGAGCTCCTCGCGAACTTCGTGCAGCGCATCTGCGGCTGCGGCGGCACCTGGACCGTCGAGGCCTTCGTGGACGAGGCGGTGGAGCGGGTGCGGACGCAGCTCGCCGGCGCGCGCGCGATCTGCGCGCTCTCGGGCGGGGTCGACTCCGCGGTGGCGGCGGCGCTGGTGCACCGCGCGATCGGCGACCGCCTGACCTGCCTCTTCGTGGACCACGGGCTCCTGCGCGAGGGCGAGCGGGCGGAGGTGGAGCGGATCTTCCGCGACGCCCTCGGGATCCCGCTCCGCACCCTCGACGCCTCGGCGCTCTTCCTCGGCCGGCTGCGCGGCGTGATCGATCCGGAGCAGAAGCGCCGCATCATCGGCCACGCCTTCATCGAGGCCTTCGAGGCCGAGGCCGCGAAGCTCGACCAGGTGGACTTCCTGGTGCAGGGGACCCTGTATCCCGACGTGATCGAGAGCGTCTCGGTGCGCGGGCCCTCGGCCACGATCAAGACCCATCACAACGTGGGCGGGCTCCCGGAGACGATGCGCCTGCGCCTGGTGGAGCCGCTGCGCGAGCTCTTCAAGGACGAGGTGCGCGCGGCGGGGCGGCGGCTCGGGCTGCCCGAGTCGCTGATCGGCCGCCATCCCTTCCCCGGGCCGGGCCTCGCGATCCGCGTGATCGGCGAGGTGACGGCCGAGCGCCTCGCGATCCTGCGGCGGGCGGACGCCATCCTGATCGAGGAGATCCGCCGCGCCGGCCTCTACGACCGGATCTGGCAGGCCTTCGCCGTCTTCCTGCCGCTCCAGAGCGTGGGGGTGATGGGCGACGAGCGCACCTACGAGCACGCGGTGGCGCTGCGCTGCGTGGCCTCGCTGGACGGCATGACCGCCGACTGGTACCCGCTCCCGCACGAGGTGCTCGCCCGGATCTCGAGCCGCATCACCAACGAGGTGAAGGGCGTGAACCGGGTGGTGTACGACGTCTCCTCGAAGCCGCCCGCCACGATCGAGTGGGAGTAGGTCGTGGCGCACGCGCCGTTCGTCCACCTCCACCTCCACACCCAGTACTCGCTGCTGGACGGCGCCATCAAGCACGACGCGCTCTTCGAGCGCGTGCGCGAGCTCGGCATGCCTGCGGTGGCGATGAGCGACCACGGCAACCTCTTCGGGGCGATCGAGTTCTACGACAAGGCGGTGAAGGCGGGGGTGAAGCCGATCCTCGGCTGCGAGGTCTACGTGGCCGCCGGCTCGCGCTTCGACAAGGAGCGGCGCGAGCGCGACGCCAGCGGCTTCGACGCCATCTCGCACCTGCTGCTGCTCGCGATGGACGAGACCGGATACCGGAACCTGATCTTCCTGGTCTCGAAGGCCTATCTCGAGGGGTTCTACTACAAGCCCCGGATCGACCTCGATCTTCTGCGCGAGCGAAGCGCGGGGCTGATCGCCACCTCGGGCTGCCTCTCGTCCCTGGTCTCGCGGGCCATCACGGCGGGCCAGCCCGAGACGGCCTGGGGACTGGTGGAGCAGTTCTCCGGGATCTTCCCCGGCCGCTACTACCTCGAGCTCCAGCGCCACGGCATCCCGGACCAGGACCGGGTGAACGCCGAGCTCCTGCGCATGGCCTCGGACCTGCGGCTCCCGCTGGTCGCCACCAACGACGCACACTACCTGCGCGGCGACGACCACGAGCCCCACGAGGCGCTGCTCTGCATCGGCACGGGCACCACGCTCGAGGACCCCGCGCGCTTCCGCTTCGACGGCCGCGGCTTCTTCGTGAAGTCCGGGCAGGAGATGGCGGAGGTCTTCCACGACCATCCCTCGGCGGTGGCGAACACCCTCGAGATCGCCGAGCGCTGCAATCTCGAGCTCGACCTCGGCAGCTTCCACCTGCCGGAGTTCCAGGTGCCCGCGGGCACCAGCCGCGAGGCGGTGCTGCGCGACCAGTCCTTCGCCGGCCTGAAGCGCCGGCTCGGCCTGGCGCCGGACGAGCCCTTCACCGGCAAGCACCAGCTCTACGTCGAGCGCATGGAGCACGAGCTGCGGGTGATCGCACCCATGGGCTTCGCCGGCTACTTCCTGATCGTCGGCGACTTCATCGCCTACGCCCGCCGCCACGGCATCCCGGTGGGCCCGGGGCGCGGCTCCTCGGCGGGGAGCCTGGTGGCCTACAGCCTCGGGATTACCGGCGTCGATCCGATCGAGTACGACATCATCTTCGAGCGCTTCTTGAACCCCGAGCGGATCTCGATGCCCGACATCGACGTGGACTTCTGCATCCGCGGCCGCGACCAGGTGATCCGCTACGTGGCGGAGCGCTACGACGGCGAGGGCCTGGACCAGAAGCGCGTGGCCCAGATCATCACCTTCGGGAAGCTCCAGGCGCGGGCGGCGATTCGCGACGTCGGCCGGGTGCTCGGCCTGCCCTACGGCGACGTGGACCGCATCGCGAAGCTCGTGCCCGAGGCCCTCGGCATCACCCTGGACGACGCCCTCGAGCAGTCGCCCGAGCTGCGCGCCCGCGCGCAGGCCGACGGGCAGGTGGCGAAGCTCCTGGAGACCGCGCGCAAGCTGGAGGGCCTGACCCGCCACGCCTCGACCCACGCCGCCGGCGTGGTGATCGGGAATCGACCCCTGATCGAGACGGTGCCGCTCTATCGCGATCCCAAGTCCGGCGACGTCGTCACGCAGTACGACATGCGCTGCGTGGAGCGGGTGGGCCTGGTCAAGTTCGACTTCCTGGGTCTCAAGACCCTGACCCTGATCGCCGACTGCGAGAAGCGCATCCGGGCCGGCGGCGACGCGGAGTTCTCGATCGAGCGCATCCCGCTGGACGACGCCGCGAGTTACGAGCTCCTCTCCCGCGGCGACACCGACGGCGTCTTCCAGGTGGAGTCGCCGGGCATGACGGACCTGGTGGTGAAGCTCCGGCCCCGAGCCTTCAAGGAGCTGATCCCGATCGTCGCGCTCTACCGGCCGGGCCCGCTCGGCTCCGGGATGGTGGAGGACTACATCAGCCGGAAGCACGGCCTCACCAAGGTGAGCTACCTGCTGCCCGAGCTGGAGGAGCTCACGGCCGAGACCCTGGGCGTGATCGTCTACCAGGACCAGGTGCTCCAGATCGCGAACCGGCTGGCGGGCTACAGCCTCGGCGAAGCCGATCTCCTGCGCCGCGCGATGGGCAAGAAGAAGGCCGAGGAGATGGCGCAGCAGCGCGAGCGCTTCGTCTCCGGCTGCACCGAGCGCGGCATCGCGGAGAGGAAGGCCAACGAGGTCTTCGACCTGATGGCCGAGTTCGCGGGCTACGGCTTCGCCAAGTCCCACTCCACGGCCTACGCGCTGATCACCTACCAGACGGCCTACCTGAAGGCGAACCACCGCCACGAGTTCCTGGCGGCGCTGATGTCCTCGGAGACCGGCAACCACGACAAGCTCGCGCGCTACATCCATCACGCGCGCGAGCACGGGATCGAGGTGCTGCCTCCGGACGTGAACGACTCCGACCGCGACTTCACGGTGGTGGCGGAGCGCATCCGCTTCGGCCTCGCCGGGGTGAAGAACGTGGGCGAGGGCGCGATCGAGGCCATCCTGGAGGCGCGACGGAGCGGCGGGCGCTTCCAGAGCCTCTTCGACTTCGCGGCGCGGGTGGACGCGCGACGCGTGAACCGGCGCGTGGTGGAGAGCCTGGTGAAGTGCGGGAGCTTCGATTCGCTCCACGCGAACCGCGCCGCCGCCTGGGGGGCCCTCGACCTCGCCCTCGAGCGCGGCGCCTCCGCGCAGCGCGACCGCGAGATCGGGCAGGAGAGCCTCTTCGGCGGCGCCGCGGGCGCGCCCGCCGCCGAGCCCGGGCTCCCGGAGGCGCCGCCCTGGACCGACCGGGAGCGGCTGGCCCACGAGAAGGAGGTGCTCGGCTTCTACGTGACCGGCCACCCGCTCGACGCCTTCGAGGCGGCGCTGCGCCGCTTCGCCGACACGACGGCCGGGGCCCTCGAGGGCAAGGAGGGCCGCGAGGTGCGCGTCGGCGGCCTCCTGACGACGCTGCGCGAGACGCGCACCCGCCGGGGCGACGTGATGGCCTTCGCCACCCTGGAGGACCTGGAGGGGAGCTTCGACCTGGTGGTCTTCGCCGAGCCCTACGCGCGCCTCGGGAGCCTGCTGCGCGGGGCGCTCCTCCAGGACGGGAGCGAGCCCTCGCCGATCCTGGTCTCGGGCACCCTCGAGGGCGGCGAGACGCCGAAGATCCTCCTACGCGAAGCGGTGTCGATCGGCGACGCCGACGAGAAGCTCGCCTCGCAGCTCGTGCTGCGCGTGGTGGCCTCCGAGCTGACCCGCGACCGGCTCCTCGCGCTGCGCGGGGTGCTGGAGTCGCATCCCGGCGACTGCGCGGTGGTGCTGCGGCTCACCCTGCCGGGCGAGAGCGAGAGCGTGCTGGCGCTGCCGGACGCGAAGGGGGTGCGGCCGGTGGAGCCGCTGCTGCGCGACATCGATGCGCTCTTCGGGCGTCCGGTGACGGAGCTCGCGCTATGAGTCCGAGGCGCAGGCCGGGCGCGGTGCGCGGCGTCCGGCGGCTGCCCGGGCTGGCGCTCCTCGGCCTGCTCGCGCTCGCCGCGGGCCCGGCGCGCGGCGAGACGCGGCGGGTGGAGGCGGAGGGCGCGGTGGCCGTCGCGGCCGCGCCGGGCTCGCCGAACGTCGCGGGCCTGCGCCGCCAGGCGGTGCAGGCGGCGCTCGCGAACGCCGCGCTCGCGACGGGTCTCGAGCTCGCCGGACTTCCCGCCGACGATCCCGCCGCCCGCGCGCGGGTCGGGGCCGCCCTCGGGAGCGGCGCCACGGGCTTCGTCGTGAGCTACCGCGTGCTGGAGGACCGGGGCGTCGAGCCGCGCCAGGTGCTCGACGATCCCGCCGTCGTGCAGGAGTACGCCGTCCGCGTGGAGGCGCAGGTCGATCTGGCGCGGCTGCGCGGGCGCCTGGTCGACGGGGGCCTCATCGGGGCGCAGGCCGCCGCCCCCGCGGCGGGGACGCTTCGCCTGGTGCTGGTGGATCTCCCGTCCTACGCCGTCCTCCAGCAGGTGCGCGCGGCGCTGGTGCAGGGTGCGGGGGCGACCTCCGCGCTCCCGGTCGAGTTTCGCCGCCGCGAGGCCACGCTCGAGGTAGCGACCGACCGGCCGGCGCCGGAGCTTCTCGCGGCCCTCCAGGCCGCCCTCGCGCCGGGGATTGGCCTCGAGGCGCTTCCCGGGGCGGCGGACGAGCCCTTGCGCGTGCGGGTTCTCAGCGGCGGCGCGGCCGCCCCGGCGAAGGCCTCCGGTGATTGACGGCCCCTTGCCAAAACGCTACGGACTGCGCCACGTTAGCGTCACTTCAGGCACGTAGCTCAGTGGGAGAGCACCACCTTGACACGGTGGGGGTCGGCGGTTCAATCCCGCCCGTGCCTACCACTCTTCGCCGCGGACGGCCCGGCGCGCACGGCGCGCAGACCGCCCGGCACGGGATCGCCATCGAGCAGCCCATGCGCCGACAGCCCTCATGAGCGAGATCGCGGTCCGCCTGCCCGACGGGAGGACGCTGCAGGTGCCCGCCGGCTCGAGCGTGCTCGCCGTGGCGGAGCGCATCGGCCCGCGTCTGGCCCGGGACGCCGTGGCGGGGCTGGTGGACGGCGCGCTGGTGGACCTGCGCCAGCCGCTCACCCGCGACGTCGCCCTCGAGATCGTGACCCCCCGGCATGCCCGCGCCGGAGAGGTGATCCGCCACTCGGCGGAGCACGTGATGGCCGACGCCGTGAAGCGCCTCTTCCCGAGCGCCCAGGTGGACGTCGGGCGCACCGACCACAGCGAGAAGTTCCAGTACGACTTCCTGGTGGAGCGCCCCTTCACGCCCGAGGACGTGGAGCGCATCGAGGCGGAGATGGCGGCCATCGTGGCGGAGGACGCGCCCTTCACGCGCAGCGTGCTCCAGCGGGAGGAGGCCCGGGCCAAGTTCGCGGCGCTCGGCGAGGAGCTGAAGCTCTCGCGCCTCGACGACATCCCGGAAGGCGAGCCCATCACCGTCTTCTCCCACGGCCGCTTCGAGGATCTCTGCCGCGGGCCCCACGTGCAGCGCGCCGGGCAGATCGGCGCCTTCAAGCTGACGGAGGTGGCCGGCGCCTATTGGCGGGGCGACGAGCGCAACCCGATGCTCCAGCGCATCTATGGCCTCGCCTTCGCCACGCGCAAGGAGCTGGAGGAGCACCTGGCGCGGCTCGAGGAGGCGAAGCGGCGCGACCATCGCCGCCTCGGCGCCGAGCTCGATCTCTTCCACCTGGACGCGCTCGCGCCGGGCTCGCCCTTCTACCACCCGAAGGGCATGGCGCTCTACAACGGCCTGGTGGACTACATCCGCTCGCTCTATCCGAAGTACGGCTACCAGGAGGTGATGACGCCGCAGCTCTTCCGCGCCGATCTCTTCAAGACCTCGGGCCACTACCAGGAGTTCCACGAGGACATGTTCTGGTTCCAGGGCGACGAGGACGAGGAGCTCGGGGTGAAGGCGATGAACTGCCCCGGCCACTGCCGCCTGTTCCAGTCGGAGAAGCGCTCCTACCGCGATCTCCCGCTGCGCTTCGCGGAGTTCTCGCGCCTGCACCGCAACGAGCGCAGCGGCACCTTGAACGGTCTCACGCGGGTGCGCTCGCTGGCCCAGGACGACGCGCACATCTACTGCGAGCCCGAGGAGGTGCCCCGGGAGATCGAGCGCTTCTTCCAGATGACGAGCGAGGTCTACCGCGACCTCGGCCTCTCCGGCGTCAAGGTCTCGGTGTCCACGCGCCCCGAGCGCTTCCTCGGCGAGCCCGCCGACTGGGAGCGCGCCGAGCGGGCGCTCGTGGACTCGGTGCGCCGCGCGGGCTTCGATTGCGGGATCAAGCAGGGCCAGGCCGCCTTCTACGCCCCCAAGGTGGAGTTCGACTTCCAGGACGTGCTCGGCCGCACCTGGACCCTCTCCACGTTGCAGGTGGACATGGCGATGCCGGGGCGCTTCGAGCTGCGCTACGTCGGCCGCGACGGCGCCGAGCACCGCCCCGCGATGCTCCACCGCGCGATCCTGGGCTCGCTCGAGCGCTTCATCGCGATCTACCTCGAGCACACGGCGGGCGACTTCCCGCTCTGGCTGGCGCCGCTCCAGGTGGCGGTGCTGCCGATCGCCGAGCGCCACGCGGAGTACGGGGCCAAGGTGGAGGCGGCGCTGCGCGCGGCGGGCGTGCGGGCGCGGCTCGACGCGCGCAACGAGAAGCTCGGCTTCAAGATCCGCGAGGCCGAGACGCAGAAGATTCCGTGGATGTTGGTCGTCGGGGACCAGGAGGAGGCGAACGGGACCGTCGCTCCGCGTCACCGTCACGGCTCGAAGGAGCCGGCGGAGACGCTCCCCGTCGACACCTTCGTGTCGCGTGTCGCGGAGGAGATCCGCACGCGGCGCGTCGAGAGTCCCGCAGGAGGAACCACGTATCGCTGAGCTCAAGAAGGACACCGTCCGGGTGAACGAGAGGATCCGCGCCCGCGAGGTGCGGGTGATCGGGTCGGGAGGGGAGCAGCTCGGGGTGATGACCCCCGAGGTGGCGTACCAACGCGCACAAGAGGAGGGGCTCGACCTGGTCGAGGTCGCGCCCAACTCGAGCCCGCCCGTCTGCCGGATCATGGACTACGGGCGGTACAAGTACGAGCAGAAGAAGAAGTCGACCAAGAGCAAGGGGCACGCGGCGACCTTGAAGGAGGTGAAGCTGCGCCCGCGGACGGACGAGCACGACCTCGACTTCAAGATGAAGAACGCGCGTCGCTTCTTGCTCGAGGGCGACAAGGTGAAGGTGACGATCATGTTTCGCGGACGCGAGATCGTGCACCAGGCGCTCGGTCGCCAGCAGCTCGATCGCGTGAAGGACCTGGTGGGGGTGCTGGCCAGCGTGGAGAGCCCGCCGCGCATGGAGGGGCGCTTCCTCTCCATGATCCTGGTGCCGAACCGCGAGGCGGTGGTGGAGGCGAAGAAGGCGGAGGAGGCCGCCGAGAAGGCCGCCGCGAAGGCGGCCCAGCAGGAGACCGCGGCCGCGAAGCCCGCGGCGGGAGAATGAGATGCCGAAGATGAAGACGCACCGCGGCGCCGCCAAGCGGTTCAAGAAGACCGGCACCGGCAAGACCGCACGCATGAGGAGCGGCAAGAGCCACATCCTGACCAAGAAGTCCATGAAGCGGAAGCGCCGCCTGCGCAAGGAGACGCTGGTCTCCGCAGTGGACGAGAAGCGGATGAAGATCCTCCTGCCCGGCGCCTGAGCCGGGAGCGGAGGCAAGGAGAGCAGCGATGCCTCGAGTGAAGCGCGGAACGGCCGCGCACAAGCGCAAGAAGCGGATCCTGAAGGCGGCGAAGGGCTACTACAGCGGCCGCCGCAACCTGTTGAAGACCGCGCGGGAGGCGGTGGAGAAGGCGCGCAAGTACGCCTACCGCGACCGCAAGCAGCGCAAGCGGACCTTCCGCAGCCTGTGGATCGCGCGCATCAACGCCGCGGCCCGCGAGCACGGCCTCTCCTACAGCCGCCTGGTGGCGGGCCTGGCGGGAGCGGGCGTCGAGATCGATCGCAAGATCCTGGCGGACCTGGCGGTGAACGACAGCGCCGCCT
>Ga0316628_100001290_pt1 | contig 17542 bp, 13 predicted proteins | sample OWC_Aug_M2_C1_D5_FD_207648 | JGI IMG/M metagenome (GOLD analysis project Ga0316628, IMG submission 207648) | Wetland soil microbial communities from Old Woman Creek delta, Ohio, United States - OWC_Aug_M2_C1_D5_C | ecosystem: Environmental > Terrestrial > Soil > Wetlands | place: USA: Ohio... | reverse complement strand
CTCAGTACGGTCCGGTTTCAACCCAAAGGCTGCACGCCCGGTGTCGATTGCGAGCGTGCTCGCGCCCTGATCTTGCGCTCCGACGGCCGGCCGATCCCGGATGGGGCGCTGCTCTACTCGTGTGAAGTGAAAGTGGCCGACAACGCTGCGGCTACCACGTTCCCTCTGAACTGTGCGGCGGCGAGCGCCAGCAGTACCGCCGGCAAGGGGCTGGCTGTGGAATGCGCCAGCGCCTCGGTCCAGGTAAGCAGCTCGGCGGGTGGTGCCGCTGGCTCGTCTGCTTCCTCGGGCGGAGGCTGCGCCGTCGCGGCCGGTCGAACGAGCCGACCCGGTGCAATCGCCTGGCTCGCGCTCCCCGCAGTCGTGCTGATCTGGCGGCGCAGGCGGCGTGGGGCAAGATAGGGCGCGGGCGAAGGTCACGACCGCACCGCGTGGGGAGTAGATCAGAAGAGCGCGTGCCCGACAGCGATCGTTATTTCCGCCGCACTCTCGCCGCCATCGTTGCTTCGATCGTCTGCGCCGGCCCTCTCGGACTTGCGGGTTCGCCGGCGGGCGCGGCGCCGTTGTCCGTGACCGCAGCGGCCAACGGTAGGCTGTCGATCGGCCTGAAACGCCTGCGATCGCTCGCGTCCCGCGGGCTCCCTCCAACGCTCGGTCTCAGCACCGGTCCGCTCGGCCGCCAGCCGGCGGGGCTTCTTCCCGCCGTGCCGGTGCTGTTGCAGCTCCGCAGTCCCGAGTCCGCCGCAGGCCTGCGGGCCGGCGGCTACCAGGTCCGAGGAGAATTGGGTCGCGTCCTGTCCCTGAGCTTGACGCCCGATCAACTGCTGGAGGTAGCGGCGGCTCCGGGCGTTCGGCGAATCGAGATGCAGCTCCCCTATCGTATGCATCTCGACGTGAACACCGCCGAGAATGGGGCGGTCGAGGCTCGAGCGCTGTCTCACCGGACCGGCGCCGGAGTTCTGGTCGGGGTGATCGATTCCGGCATCGACTTCACCCACCAGGATTTCCGCCGCGCCGACGGCACCACCCGCATCCGCGCGTTGTGGGACCAGTTCGATAAGAGCTTCGCCAAGTCACGTGGCGCGATCGGCAGTGCGCCGCCGGTCCGCGACGCCTCCAACAGGCCGATGGGGACGGTATACACCGCCGACCAGATCAACGCAGCGCTGCGCGGCAGCGGGACGGTCAATTCCGTCGACCTGGTCGGCCACGGCACTCACGTGGCGGGCTGTGCCGCCGGCAACGGCTCGGCTCCGGGTGGCTACACCGGCGTGGCCCCGCAGGCCGATTTGATCGTCGTCCGCGTCGGCGGCGAGTCGAAGGACGACCGGGAGCTCAGCGGCGACGTCATTGCGGCGCTGCAGTGGATCGGCGATCAAGCCGACGCGCTCGGCGAGCCGGTCGTGGTGAACATGAGCTTCGGAGAGCACCTCGGGCCGCATGATGGCACCAGCGCGCAGGAGGTGGCGATCGACGACTTCTGCAGCAAGCCGGGCCACGTCGTGACCGCGTCCGCCGGGAATGAGCGCGCCGATTCGATTCACACGGCCGGCTCTGCGCGGGGTGGGCATCCGCTCCAGGTGCGCGTCGACGCCTCGACGGACGATCTCCTGACCGTGGATTGCTGGTTCGGCGCCGACGACGTGGTCGACCTGGGATTCTTCGATCCGACGGCCGCGGGGACGGTTGACGCCAACGTGGCGGTGGGCGACTGTGCCCACGTTGACAGCTCGAAGAACATCATCACCATGTGCGTGGACACGGTCGATCCCCTCAACAACAGTCGCGAGGTCATGTTCGTCGCGGAGCCGAGCGTCACCGGCGGGACGATCTCGACCGGCGACTGGCTGATCTCGCTGCGCGACGAGGGCGGGCTGAGCGACGGCCGCTACGAATGCTGGTCGGCCAACGGCCAACCTTTCACGGCGGATGTCGACCCGACCGAGACGGTCGCCATGCCGGCGACCTCGGGCTCGGCCATTGCGGTGGGGGCCGCCAGCTTCCGGTCGATCTGGCCGAGCGAAACCGGACCGACCACGCAGATGGACTCGCCGGTGCTCGGTGATCTGGCCTTCTTCAGCAGCGCGGGACCAACGCGCGACGGCCGAATCAAGCCGGACATCGTCACCGGCGGCAATTGGGTGGTGTCGGCGTGGTCGGGCGCGGATGGCACCGGCTCGGGGCTGGCGGGTGTTCCAACAGATCCGCGTCTGGTCAGCGCCGATGGGCTGCACGTGGCGTCGCGCGGCACCAGCTTCGCCGCCCCCCAGGTCGCGGGCGCCGCCGCCCTGCTGCTGCAGGCGAATCCACGGCTCACCGCGCAAGAGATCGGCGATATCCTGCGGGGCAGCGCCGCTCGAGATGAATTCACGGGGACGACGCCGAACGCGGATTGGGGCTACGGCAAGCTCGACGTGGCCGCCGCCGTCGACTCGGTCACACCGCTCTGCGTCGGGGACTGCAACGAGGATGGAGTCGTCAGCGCCGATGAGCTGCTTCTGGCGCTGCGTATCGCGCTCAATCAAGCCCCCATGGGCCAGTGCGCGAGCGCGGACGTCGACGGTGACGGCCGGGTGACCGTGAACGAAGTGGCGAGCGCGGTCAACTCGGCGTTGTTGGGCTGCCATCGTTAGAAGAGCCGGCAGCCGCAGCGTCGGGTACCTTGACCGACAACTACCCCTCGCGTATGGATCTTGCCAATGGCCCGGCCGGAGCGGCGTGTTGTCGTAACGGGGCTCGGTCTGGTTACCCCACTTGGCAGCACGGTCCAGAAGAATCTCGACGCGTTGATGACTGGGCGATCCGGAATCGGCCCAATCACCCATTTTGATGCTTCGGTGTTTCCCACTCGAATCGCGGGCGAGGTGCGCGACTTCGACCCGGCGTCGTTCATCGAGAAGAAGGAAATCAAGAAGATGGACGCGTTCATCCACTTCGCGATCGGCGCCGCCCAGATGGCGATGGACGACGCCGGCTTTACGATCGGCGCCGAGGAGTCCGAGCGGGTGGGCGTCATCATCGGCGTGGGGATGGGCGGGATCGCAACGATCGAGGAGTACGTCCAGGCCTACCTGCAACACGGGTTGCGGCGAGTGTCGCCCTTCTTCATTCCGCGGCTGATCGCCAACCTGGCGCCCGGACAGATCGCGATTCGCTTCGGAGCCAAAGGAATCAACTATGCGCCCGCCAGCGCCTGCTCGTCGGGCGGGCACGCCATTGGAGAAGCGTACCGACTCGTTCGCTTGGGGTTCCAGGACGCGATGATCGCGGGTGGAGCGGAGGCGGCCGTGACGCCCCTCGGCGTCGGCGGCTTCGCCGTCATGCGGGCGCTGTCGACCCGCAACGACGAGCCCGAACGGGCCAGCCGGCCCTTCGACCGAGGGCGCGACGGTTTCGTGATTGCCGAGGGAGCGGGCGTACTGTTGCTCGAGTCGCTCGAAGCGGCGCAGGCGCGCGGCGCCCGCATCTACGCGGAAGTGGTCGGCTACGGAGCCAACGCGGACGCCTACCATATCACCTCCCCCAGTCCGGAGGGCGAAGGCGCCGCCCGCTGCATGGAGCTCGCCCTGAAAGACGGCGGCATCGATCCGCTCGAGGTCGATCACATCAATGCGCACGGAACCTCGACGCCTTACAACGACGTCACCGAGACGCGCGCTATCAAGCATGTTTTTGGCGAGCGAGCGGCCCGCGTGGCGGTGAGCTCGACCAAGTCGATGACCGGGCACCTTCTCGGCGCCGCCGGCGGCGCCGAGGCCATCTACACCATCCTGGCGTTGCACCATCAATTCATTCCGCCGACGATCAACTACACCGAGCCCGATCCGGAGTGTGATCTCGACTACGTTCCCAACGTGGCCCGACACACGCTCGTGCGCGTCGCGCTGTCGAACTCGTTCGGCTTCGGCGGCACCAACGTCTGCCTGGCGTTTCGGCGGTGGGAGTGAGTGATCACCGAGCTGTTTGACCGGCGGCTGCTGGTCGTGGCCGGCAAGGGCGGTGTCGGCAAGACCACCATCGCCTGCGCTCTTGCCCTCGAGGCGGCGCGCGTGGGCAAGCGCACGGTCGTCGCCGAGGTCGATGGCAGCGGCCGGGCCGCTGCGCTCCTCGGAGCCGAGCCGCTGGCGATCGGCGAGTCGCGCGAGCTGCGCCCGAACCTTCACGTGTTGGCCGTGGACGGGAAGGCGTCGCTGCAAGAGTATCTGGGCATGATCATTCCCATCAAGCGGCTGCTCGATGCGGTCTTTACGAGCCGAATCTACAACTACTTCGTCGCCGCCGCGCCCGGTCTCAAGGAGCTGATGACCATCGGGAAGATCTGGTACGAGGCCGAGCGGGTCGACGACACCAGCGGCGAGCGGCGCTGGGACCTGGTCATTCTGGACGCGCCGGCCACCGGCCACAGCGTGCAGTACCTGCGCATGCCACAGGCCGCCCATGACGCCTTCGGGGCCGGGTTGGTGGCGCGCGAGTCGCAGCGGGTGGTCGATCTGCTCACCGATCCGCAGCGCACGGCGATCAACCTGGTGACGACCGCGGAGGAGATGCCGGTCAACGAAACCATCGAGATGCACCGCCAGCTCTGCGACGAGCTTCACCTGCCTCCCGGTTTCCTGTTCCTCAATCGGCTGCACCGGGTCGAGTTCGAACGCGCGGATGTGGAGCGGGTGGAAGCGGGGTTGGCCTCGATCCGGCAGCGAGAGGACCGGGCTCTGCTGCAGGAGGTGCTGCGCCGCGCGCGAGAGGAGCTCGGCTGGTCGGAGATCAACGCCTCGTACCGGCGCCGTCTGCAAAACGAGATCGCCATGCCCTTGGTCGAGATCCCGCACCTGTTCGCCGAGGAGTTCGGCGTCGATCAGGTGCGCCAGATCGCCGGATGCATGGCGCGCGAGCCGATGTCGCTCGGGGCTCGAAAGGGCGGCGCGTGAAGAAGCTGGACGCCATCCTCGAGCAGCACCAGGTGATCGTCTGCGCTGGCAGCGGCGGGGTGGGCAAGACGACCACGGCGGCGGCAATCGCTCTCTATGGCGCGCAGCGGGGTGCGCGTACGGTCGTGCTCACCATCGATCCGGCGCGGCGGCTGGCGGACGCGCTCGGCTTGCACGGTGCCGGCCGCGAGATGGGCGGCGACGAGCGGGCCATTCCGCTGCAGGGAACGGGCAGCCTGACCGCTCTCATGCTGGACCAGAAGGGGGCCTGGGATGCGCTGGTGGACCGGCACGCCCCATCGCCGGAGGTGCGCGATCGCATTCTCGCCAACCGTTTCTACCAACACCTCTCGCAGAGCTTCGCCGGGTCGCAGGAGTACATGGCGATCGAGCAGCTCTGCGAGCTCCACGACAGCGGCCGCTACGACCTGATCGTCGTCGACACACCGCCGACGCAGCACGCCCTCGACTTTCTCGAGGCGCCGCAGCGCATCGCCGACTTCCTCGACAAGAACGTGGTCAAGTGGTTCGTCAAGCCGTACTTCTCGGCGGGCTGGGCGACCCTGCGCTTCTTCAATCGCACCGTCGGGGTGGTCTTCCGCAAGCTCGAGGAAGCCACCGGAGTGGCGGCCCTGGCGGAGGTCTCCGACTTCTTCGCCTCGATGGGAGGGCTGTTCGAGGGCTTCGAGGTGCGCGTGCGGCGGGTCTATCGGCTGCTGCGGGCGCGGCAAACCGCGTTCGTGTTGATCGCCAGCCCCGAGGAGCAGGTGCTGCGCGAAGCGGAATACTTCTGCGGCATGGTGGCCGAGCTGCGCATGTCGCTGCGGGCGGTCGTGTTCAACCGTGTCCACACCGAGTACACGGGGCGTCTGCGCGGCGTCAACCGCGAGCGGATCGAGGCGCTGCTTACGCGAGCGGGAGGGCAAACCGCCGTCGCAGCCCTGGCCGACAACTTCCTTCGCTTCGAGGAAGAGGCGCGCGGGGACATGGTGCGGATGGAGTCTTTCCGCCGCCAGCTGGGCAAGACCGTGGCGGTGGCGCAGGTACCGAACTTCGACGCCGATTTGCACGACATGCAGGGCCTGGCTCAGATGCATCGCTACCTGTTCGCGGGCGCGGCCTGAGCTCTCGGCCAGACCCGGCGGGTGCGATCTCAATCGGCGGCGATCTCGACGGCGGCGCGGCAGCTGTCCCAGCTCGCGCACTGCGGGCAGCGTCCGCGCCAGCTCGGCATGCCGTGAGCGCACGTGCGGCACAGGTAGGGGGTTGTCGTTGCGCCGTCGGGGCCAGCCACGGCGTACTCACCGAGCGCCTTATCGACGTGGCCGAGCTGCCGCAGCGCCTGGGCGCGGAGCTGATGGAAGGCAGCCGTCCCCTGGAGCGAAGGCGGCAGAGCGTCGATCTCCTGGAGCACCTCGGTGGGGGGACCCTCGAGCAGGTGGAAGCGCGCTTGCCAGAGCTCGACGCATTCCGGCCGCACGCTGCCCGGCCGCAACTTGCGCAGCGCGTGGCGTGCCTGCTGTCGTTGGCGCGGCTCCGACGCATGGCGAAACAGGCGCTCGACGAAAACCGTGCGCGGCGCGCTGCGCACGGCGCGCAGCCAGGCCTCGACGGCGTCCTGCTGCCGCCCGGCATCGATCAAGGCGTCCCCGAGGCTGACGTGCGCCGGCACAAAGTCCGGGTGCGCCGCCACCAACCGCTCGAGCGCGTCGACGCGCTCGGCGGGCGCCGGGATCGCCAGCACCGCCTCGTACTGCAGCCCGACGAGGCGCTGCCTCTCCCGGGCGAGCAGCGGCGGGCGGCTGAGCGTCCGCAGATACGCGCTCTGCACCGCCATGGCTTCGGCCCAGCGCTCGCCCCGAGCGTACAGATCCCGCAGGAGGACGAGCGCCCGGGTCGCGCGCGGGTACTGGGCCCGCACTTGCTCCAGCGCCTGGATGGCAGCCACGCGATCGCCCTGGCGGTCGCAGCTGTCGCTGAGGGCGAGGAGGAGATCGGGGTCTCCTCGATGGCGCTCGAGAGCATCGCGCAGCACGCGCTCGGCGGCCGCGGGCTCGCCGTCATCGAGATAGGAGCGGGCGGCTACGAGTGCAGCACGATGGCGGCCGGGATTGCGGCGCCAGGCGCGCAGCAGCAAAGCCCGGGCGCGCTCACTGTCGCCTTCCCAGAGGAGAGCTTCCCCTTGGTGCTCGAGGCTGTCGACGCGCTCCTCACGACGGAGGTGGCGATCTTGCCACCAGCTGCGCATCGAGCGTCCGGCGCCCTGAATGATCACCCCGCCGAGAATCAGCAAGATCCCGAGCAGGAAGGCGAGGACCAGCGCGGCCGCCAGCGGCAGTTGCAGGCGATAGCTCGGGCTGAGATGCAACTCGACCGGGCCTGGGTTCAGCCAAGCCAGGTAAAGCACGGCGCACACCGACGCGACGCCTGCAAGGATGACGAGGGTTCGCTTCATGCGGTCGCAACGTGTTAGCGCACGGCTCCCGCCAGACGCAGTTCGCGGGCCTGCGTGCGATAGGGCTCGGGAAGGGTCACGCGAGGGGCCTGGGACCACAGGCGTTCGAGGTCGTAGAACTCGCGCACCGGCTCGTAAAAGATGTGGACCACGACGTCGCCGAAATCCATCAGCACCCATTGACCGCGGCTGTACCCTTCGAGGGCCAGCAGGCGGATGCCGAGGTGTTTCAGGTTCTCTTCGATCCCCTGCGCAATGGCCTGGACCTGCGTGTCGGATCGGCCGGTGCAGAGCAGAAAGTAGTCGGCCAGCGAGGTGAACTCATCGACCTCCAGCAGCACGACGTCATAGGCTTTCTTCTCGAGCGCGAAGCGCACGCACAGCAGCGCCGTCTCGCGAGCCTCAGCGGTCGGCAAGAGTCGTCACCTTCCTACCGTAGAGGCGGTGTTGCTCGATATACCGATGGACGGATTGCGGAACGAGATAGCGGATCGAGGCGCCGCGGCGCAGGCGCTCCCGGATGGCGGAGGCGGAAATATCGAGGTCGCTGATGCGAAGGAAAATAATCTGTGTCCCCGTCTCGTGCACCAATCGTTCTTGCTCTGCCTGATAGCAAAACCTGTCTCGAACGGCAACGGGCAAGGCGCTCCGCGCCTGCTCGAAGGCGAACCCCGGTCGCGAGGTGACCACCAGGTCGCACAGCTCGAGCAGCTCCGCGTAGGACTTCCAGGTGCCGAGCTCGCGGTATTGGTCCATGCCGATGATCAGCGACAGGCGTGCCTGCGGGCGGCGTTGCCGCAGCGAGCGCACCGTGTCGATCGAGTACGAGCCGCCGGCGCGCTCGATTTCGATCGTCGACACCTGAAAGCGCGGGTTACCGGCGATGGCCCGGTGCACCAGCGCCAGGCGGTGATGCGCCGGGGCCAGGTCGGCGCGCACCTTGTGAGGCGGTTTGCCCGCGGGGATGAAGAGCACCCGATCGAGCTGCAGTGCCTCGGCCACCTCCTCGGCGCTGCGCAGATGGGCCAGATGGATCGGGTTGAACGAACCGCCAAAGAGGCCGAGCTTGAGGTTCGCCCGGGGGGCGGATCGCCGAGTGGCGCGCAACGGCTTGCTCGTTCGACGCGGCAAAGTCACTCGCGCACTTGGCCGCTGCCGTAGATCACGTACTTGTACGTGGTCAGCTCGCGCAAACCCATCGGGCCGCGCGCGTGTAGCCGATTCGTCGAGATGCCGACCTCGGCGCCGAAGCCGAATTCGTAGCCGTCGGTGAAGCGGGTCGACGCGTTCACGTAGACGGCCGCCGAGTCGACCTGGCGGAGGAAGCGGCGGGCACGATCGTAGTGATCGGTGACGATGGCGTCCGAATGGCCCGTTCCGTAGGTCCCGATGAACTCCACGGCGTCTGTCATCGACGCGACCACCTTCACCGAGAGGATCAGGTCGAGGTACTCGGTCCGCCAATCCTCCTCGGTGGCCGGTTTCACGTCGGGTACGATCGCGCGGGTGCGCTCGCAGCCGCGGATCTCCACCCCGGCGGCGCGCAGGCGCGCGATCACGGAGGGCAGGAAGCGCTCGGCGACGGCCTGATGCACCAGCATGGTTTCCATCGCGTTGCAGACCCCCGGCCGTTGCACCTTGGCGTTCAGGCAAATGCGCTCGGCCATCGCCAGGTCCGCGTGGCGGTCGACGTATGTGTGGCAAATGCCGGCGTAGTGCTGGATGACCGGAATCGACGACGACTCGGTGATGGCGCGGATCAGGCTGGGGCCGCCGCGCGGCACGATCACGTCGATGTACTCGTCCTGCCGTAGCAGAACCTGAACCGCCGCGCGGTCGCTGGTCGGCAGCAGCTGTACGGCGGCAGGGGGTAGCCCGGCTTCGTCGACGGCCACGGCGATGGCCTCGGCAATGGCTTGGTTGCTGGCCAAGGCTTCCGAGCCGCCTTTGAGCACGACGGCGTTACCCGCCTTCAAGCACAGGCCGGCCGCGTCGGCGGTCACGTTCGGGCGTGACTCGTAGATCACACCGACGACTCCCAGCGGAATGCGAACCTGTCCGATCTCGAGCCCGTTCGGCCGGCGCCACATCGCGATGGTCTCGCCGACCGGGTCGGGAAGCTGCGCAATCTGCTCGAGGCCGGTGGCCATCGCCTTGACGCGGGCTTCATCGAGGGTGAGTCGGTCGAGCAGGGCGCTCGACAGACCGGCGGCGCGGCCGTTTTCCACATCGCGCCGATTGGCGCTCAGCAGGGCCGGGCAGCGCTCGCGCAACCTGGCGGCGGCGCGCCGGAGGGCCTGATTCTTGGCATCGGTCGATGCCAGCCCCAGCTCGCGGCCGGCCCGGCGCGCCTCTCGGCAGAGCCCGATCACCATCGGCTCGACATCCATGCACCGGACGATACAAAAAGCGCGCGCCATCGCCAAGAGGCACCCGCGCGCCGTCGTACCCCCAATTGAACTCGGGACGGCAGTTCGATAGCGTGCCGCTGCGCTTCCCGCGCTGCGAAAGGTTGATTTCATGGACCTGGAACGGTTTCGCGAAGAGACTCGGGAGTGGCTGCTCGCCAACGCGCCGAAGTCGATGTTCACCCAGCCGAAATCGATGGACGAGATCTGCTGGGGCGGTCGCAAGACCCAGTACCCGCCGGACGTCAAGCGTTGGCTGGACGTCATGGCGGAGCGCGGGTGGACCGCACCGGCTTGGCCGAAGGAGTACGGCGGCGGCGGACTGAACCGCGAGGAGGCCAAGATCCTGAGCCAGGAGATGGCCAGACTGCGGCTGCGGCCGCCGCTCACCGGCTTCGGACTGTCGATGATCGGCCCGCTGCTGCTGCAGGAGGGCAGCGAGGAGCTCAAGCGCACTCATCTGCCGCCGATCATCCGGGGCGAGATCCGCTGGTGTCAGGGCTACTCCGAGCCGGGTTCCGGCTCCGACCTCGCCAGCCTGCAAACACGCGCCGAGGTCGATGGCGATTCCTTCCTTCTGAACGGACAGAAGGTGTGGACCTCCTACGCCGACAAGGCCGACTGGATGTTCATCCTGGTGCGCACGGACCCGACCGCCAAGAAGCAGGAAGGGATCACCTTCTTGCTGATGGACATGGACACCCCGGGGGTGTCGGTGAAGCCGATTCTTCTCATCAGCGGCTCGTCGCCGTTCTGCGAGACTTTTCTGGAGAGCGTGCGCGTGCCGCGAGCCAATGTGGTCGGCCGGGTCAACGGGGGCTGGGCGATGGCGAAGGCGCTGCTCGGCCACGAACGCACCATGATCGCGGACGTGTTCAAGGACCGTGTGCCGGGCAATCCGCTCGTGGATCTGGCGCGTCAATACATCGGCGGAGAAGGCCGGATCGCCGACGCAATCGTGCGCGACCGCATCACCCAGAACGACATGGACCAGCGGTGCCTCGACCTCACGCTCGCCCGGTCGCGTGACGAGGCCAAGGCCGGCCACAAGCCCGGGCCGGAGACCTCGATCTTCAAGTACTACGGCACCGAGACCAACATGCGCCGTCGCGAGCTGATGGTGGAGATCCTCGGCCCGCAAGGGCTGGGATGGGAGGGCGCCGGTTTCGATGACAAGGAGCTTACGATCACGCGCGACTGGCTGCGGTCCCGTGGCAACTCGATCGAAGGCGGCACCTCGGAAATCCAGCTGAACATCATCGCCAAGCGCGTCCTCGGCTTGCCCGACTGAGTGGAGATTCGAGTCTCATGGCCCTCGTGCTTACCGAAGAACAGGAGCTGCTGCGCCACAGCGCGCGGGAGTTCGTCACCAAGAATTCGCCGCTGAAACGAGTTCGCGCCCTGCGCGACAGCCGCGATCCGGTCGGCTTCTCGCGCGAGCTGTGGTCGGAAATGGCCCAGCTCGGTTGGCTGGGCATCATCTTCCCCGAGACCTTCGGTGGCGCCGGCCTCGGCTACATGGATTTGATCGTCGTCATGGAGGAACTCGGTCGCAACCTGCTCCCGGAGCCGATGCTGGCCAACGTCCTCCTGGGCGGCAATGCGATCCTGCTCGGGGGCAACGAGAGTCAGCAGCAGACGTTGTTGCCGCCCCTGATCGAAGGCAAGCTCCTGCTCACCGTCGCCTGCCATGAACCGCGTGCCCGCTATGATCTCCACCGTGTCGCCACGCGCGCCGACCGCAGCGGTCGGGGGTGGCAGCTCAGCGGGACCAAGACGCTGGTGCCGGACGGAAACGTGGCCGACCGTCTGGTGGTGGCCGCGCGTACGGCGGGGGCAGCCACCGATCGCGACGGCATCACACTGTTCCTGGTCAACCGCTCGGCCTCCGGTGTGTCGGTGACGCCCCAGAGCGTCGTGGATTCCCGAAACGCTGCCGTCGTGAGCCTCGACAAGGTGCCGGTGACCGAGGCGGACGTCGTTGGCGAGGTGGACCATGGCGGCGAGCTCTTGGCCGCCGTGATCGATCGCGCCAGCGTCGGACTGTGTGCCGAGATGCTGGGCGGCATGTCGGCGGCCTTCGAGATGACGCTGGACTACCTCAAGACGCGTACCCAGTTCGGGGTTCTCATCGGGACGTTTCAGGCGCTCAAGCATCGCGCCGCCAAGCTGTACACCGAGACCGAGCTGGCGCGCTCGGCGGTCATGGCCGCGGCGCAAGCGGTGGATACCAATGATCGCGATCTGCCGCTTCTGGTGTCGCTCGCCAAGGCGCGCTGCTCGGATAGTTTCGTTCTCATCGTCAACGAGGGAATCCAGATGCACGGCGGCATCGGCATGACCGACGAGCACGACATCGGGTTGTTCGCCAAGCGGGCCCGAGCGGCGCAGCTCACCTTCGGTGACGCCGCGTATCACCGCAATCGCTACGCCGAGCTCAGCGGCTACTGAGGCGTCACAAGGCGAGCTCCTCGTCGAGCGCCAGGGCCCGGTTGGCCGCCTCGATCTCCTCCGGAGCGTCGAGACAGTCGACACCGTGGCTGGCAAAGCGGATGGCCGCCGCGGCGGCGCGGCCGTCGCGGCGCTGGTCGATTCCCCACTGTGCGGCTTCGATCAGGAGAGCCAGCTCCATCGTCCTTCCCAGGGTGAGGGTGAAGCGCCGGGCGCCCGCTTCGAGCGCCGCCATCCCGCGCCGCTGGGCGGCGGCCAGCCAGGCTTCGGCGCGATCCACTGCCGCCAGCGCCGCGCGGGCCGGCGTGGTCAGCGCCGGATGCGCGGCCGCCGCGGCGCGTGCGCGGACGGCCTGGAAGAAAGCGGTCAGTCCGCCTTCGCGCGCGATGGTGCGAAAGGCGTCCAGCGCCAAGACGTTGGTGGTGCCTTCCCAGATCGAGAGCACGTGCGTGTCGCGCAGCAGCATCGGCAAGCCGGTGTCCTCCATGTAGCCGGCGCCGCCGACGGCCTCGATCGCCTCGGTGACCACCGCGATCGCTTGCTTCGCGGTGATCAGCTTGCAGATCGACAGCAGCAGGCGGAGAAGCGCGCGCTCCTCGTCGCTGATGCGCCCGGTCTCGTCGCGCCCGAGCAGGTGTACGGTGTGGAAGACGAGGTTGAACACGGCCTCCGTCTCCGCCTGCATCGCCGCCAGCGTATCGAGGTGGAGCGGCTTGTGCGCCAGCGCAGCGCCGAACGCGGCGCGGCGCCGGGCGTAATCGCGGGCCAGTGCCATCCCGCGGCGCATGAACGCGGCGGCGCACACGGCATTCCATGTGCGCGTGATGTTCAGCATGGTGGTGATGTTGCGCGTCCCGTGGGTGAGCCCGGAGATCGGCTCGGCGAGCGTGCCATCCAACTCCAGCTCGGCCGTCGGCAGGGCGCGGGTGCCGAGCTTCTCCTTGAGGCGCAGGACGCGGATGCCGTTGCGTCCGCCGTCAGGGAGGCGCTGCTCGAGGTAGAACATCGCCAGGCCGCGGCCGCCGGGGCCGTTGCCCTCCGGACGCGCCAGCGTCAGCGCGACGTCGGAGGTTGCGGCCGAGGTGAACCATTTGACGCCGTAGAGCCGCCAGCCCTCGGGCGATTGGCGCGCGACCGTCTCCGACAGCCCGACGTCCGAGCCGCCGATGCGCTCGGTCATCCACTGGCCGGAGGTCCACGCACGCTGCGGATCGCGCGAGAGGAGGCGCGGCAACACTCGTTCGCGCAGCGCGGCGTTGGCGTGGAGCTCGAGCGTGCGCGCCGCGCCGTCGGTCATCGACAGCGGGCAGGTGTACACCTGCGACGACGGGTGAAAGAGATGGACGAGCGCCATCTGATGCACGCGGGAGTACTCGGCGTGCCGGCGTTCGAACGCCGTGGCCACCAGGCCGGCCTCGACGGCGACGCGGGCGTAGTCCGACCACGCCGGCGTCACACGAATCTCGTCGATCCTGTTTCCCCAGGGATCCCAGGAAACCAGCTCGGGCTCGGCGTTGCGGTAGATCCGGCTCAGCTCGGCGAGCTTCCCCGCGGCAAGCTCGCCCATCTCCCGCAAGGAAGGCTCGATGTCGCGCTGGACCTCCTGGGGCACGGTGCGCGCCAGAAAGTCTCGCAGCGTGCGATCCGCGTCGTACTGATTGTCGAGCTTGGGGGGATCCTGAATGAAGGCCATGAACAGCTCCTGTCCCTTGGTCTCTCCTTACCCCTAATCGTCGGCAGAGGACAGACCGAGGGCCGGTCCGCCGGGCGCCGGGTGGTACGTACGCCCCGGTTGACGCGTTGACGGCGGCTGCCCTAGGGTGCCTGCGCCCGGAAACTTGGAACGCAAGACGGAGGTGAGACGTGGGACGACTAGACGGTAAGGTGGCGGTGATCACCGGAGCGGCCAGTGGCATCGGCGCCGCGACGGCGGTGCGCTTTTGTCAGGAAGGCGCCGCCGTGGTGGTGGCGGACTTGAACGAAGCGGGCGGCCATGCGGTCGTAACGCAGTGCGTGGCGGAAGGCGCGAAGGCCTGTTATCAGCGCACGGACGTGACCCAGGAAAGGGACATCAAGACGCTCATGGAGCGGGCCCTCGACGAGTACGGACGTCTCGACGTCGTCTTCAACAATGCCGGCCTCGGCGGCGCGCTGGGAACGATCGAGGACATCGCCGTCGAGGACTGGGACCGAACCCAAGCGGTGCTTCTGCGCGGGGTGTTCCTCGGGATCAAGCACGCCGTGCCACTGTTGCGGCGAAACGGGGGCGGCTCGATCATTTCCACCGCATCGGTGGCGGGCGTGCGCGGCGGGGCCGGACCACACGCGTACAGCGCCGCGAAAGCCGCCGTGATCAATCTGACCCGCACGGTCGCCATCGAGGTGGCCAAAGACCACATCCGCGTCAACTGCATCTGTCCCGGCGGCATCAATACGCCCCTCATCTCCACCCGGATTCCCGGAGGAGAAGGCGTGGCCGAGCAGTTGCTGGCGGCGATTCAGCCGATTCCGCGCTCGGGGACGCCCGAGGATATCGCCGCGATGGCCCTCTATCTGGCCAGCGATGAGGCCAGCTTCGTCACCGGGGCGGCGATGGTTGTCGACGGCGGCTTCACCGCCGGCGGCAGCACCTTGCAGGGCCAGCGACCGATCGAAGTTGCCACCGGGTTCTCCGGACCGTCGTTCGAGGTCGAAGGTGCGTGAGAGGATCGCTCTCTCTCGGGTTGCTTGACCCCTCCGTTGGGCTCGCAGTAGGTTTTCGCGCAACGGCCGATGCTCGACTAGACGGTGTGGTTTTGATCACAGGTCTGTCGCTGGGGAGGAGAGCTCGATGAAGTTCGGCATTTTCTACGAGCACCAGCTACCGCGGCCCTGGCGCGCGGGGCGCGAGCTCGAGCTGTTCCAGGAGGCCCTCGATCAGGTCGAGCTCGCCGATCGACTCGGCATCGATTTCGCCTGGGAGGTCGAGCACCACTTCCTCGAAGAGTACTCGCACTCGTCCGCGCCCGAGGTTTTCCTGGCGGCCTGCAGTCAACGCACGAAGCGGATCCGGTTGGGGCACGGCATCGTGCTGATGCCACCGGGATACAACCATCCCGCCCGCGTGGCCGAGCGCATCGCCACCCTCGACCTGGTCAGCCGCGGGCGCGTCGAGTTCGGCACCGGCGAGTCCGCCTCCCGCATGGAGCTGGAGGGCTTCGGGATCGACCCGAAAGAGAAGAATGCCATGTGGCTCGAAGCGGTCGAGCAGGTGGCTCGTATGCTCGGCTCCGATCCGTACCCGGGCTACCAGGGCAAGTACTTCTCGATGCCGGCGCGCAACGTCGTGCCCAAGCCGGTGCAGTCGCCGCACCCGCCGATGTGGTTGGCCTGCTCGACCCGGCAAACGATTCATCTGGCCGCCAAGCTGGGTCTCGGGGCGCTCACGTTCGCCTTCGTCGATCCCAGCGAGGCGGCGCACTGGGTCAGTGACTACTACGAGACGTTCAAGCGCGAGTGTGTGCCGATCGGGCAGGCGGTCAACCCGAACATCGCCATGGTGACCGGGTTCATGTGCCACGAGGACGCGGAGGAAGCGGTGCGGCGCGGCTTGGATGGTTTTCAGTTCTTCGGCTACGCCCTGGCACACTACTACCTCTTCGGAACCCACGTTCCGGGCCGCACCAGCATCTGGGAGAGCTTCCAGAGCAACACCTTCCCCGTGCCCGGCGGCAGCGGCGGCATCGGCACGCCGGCGCAGGTGCGAGAACACCTGCGCACGTTCGCGCGGACAGGAGTCGATCAGGTGGTCTTCATTCAGCAGGGAGGCAACAACCGCCACGAGGACATCTGTGCTTCGCTCGAGCTGTTCGCGGCCAAGGTCATGCCCGAGTTCAAGGAGCGAGAGGCGGAGCGGGAGCGGCGCAAGCAGGAAGAGCTGGCGCCCTACGTCGAGCAGGCCCTGGCTCGCAAGAAGCAGTGGCCCACCGTGGACAAGTTGCCGGAAGTGCGCGCTTACGGGCGCACCGTCGCCGAAGGCACCGCGCGCGGGTGAGAAGGGCAACAGCACCCGATCCGATGCCTCGTCCGTCCGTCGCCGATCGCTGCGCGGGATTCGCCGTGCCGCTGTTCTCGCTCCGCAATCGACGCGACGCCGGTGTGGGCGAGATTCTCGATCTCATCCCCTTGGTTCGCTGGGGCGCGAGCTTTGGCCAGCGGGTCGTCCAGCTGTTGCCGATCAACGAGACGGCTCCGGGAGAGGCGAGCCCGTACAACGCCCTGAGCGCGTTTGCGATCGACCCACTCTACATCAGCCTTCATGCGGTTCGCGACGCGCCGCCGATCGTCGCGGCCGCCCCGGAGGACCGCCGGTTGCCGCGAGAGAGCATTCGCGCGACCAAGATGGCATCGCTGGCGCGCGCCTTCGAGGCGTTTGCGCAGGCGCGCGCCAGCTCGCGGTGGCGACGGTTCGAGAGGTTCCGCAAGCAACAGGGAGAGTGGTTGGAGGACTACGCCCTGTTTCGGGCGCTCAAGGACGAACAGGCATTGGGCTCCTGGGAAGGCTGGCCGCTGCCGTTGCGGGACCGCGACCCGGACGCCCTGATGCAGGCCCGGAGGGTCCTGGCGGAACGCATCGACGTGCTGTGCTTCGCGCAGTGGGTGGCCGCGGAACAGTGGGCGAAGGTACGGCGCGCGGCCCAGGCCTGCCGCGTATGGCTGAAGGGGGATCTTCCGTTCGTGATCAGCCGCGATAGCGCCGACGTGTGGGCGCACCAGGACGAGTTCGATCCGCAGTGCTCCGTGGGCGCTCCGCCGGACGAGTTCAGTGCCACCGGCCAGAGCTGGGGGTTGCCCATGTACGACTGGGAACGCATCCGCGCGAACGACTTCTCCTGGTGGCGCCGGCGCGCGCGGCAGGCGCGCGAGCTGTACGACATGTTTCGTATCGACCACATCATCGGTTTTTTCCGTACTTACTCGATTCCCGATGACCCCGCGAGGGAACGGGGCTTTGTCCCCTTGGGGGAAGCGGCCCAGCGTGAACAGGGCGAAAGCTTTCTGCGCGCGGTGATCGAGGCCAGCGAGGGGGCCCTGCCGATCGCCGAGGATCTCGGCACGGTTCCCGACTGGGTGCGGCAGACGCTGCACCGGTTCGGCGTGCCGGGGTACAAAGTATTCCGCTGGGAACGCCGAGACTCCGTATATTTCGACCCGCGCGACTACGACGCGATCTCGGTGGCGACCACGGGCACCCACGATACCGACAGCCTGGTGGAGTGGTGGCGCGGTTTGTCGTCGGACGAACGGGACAACGCGCTCGC
>Ga0316628_100001289_pt1 | contig 17543 bp, 12 predicted proteins | sample OWC_Aug_M2_C1_D5_FD_207648 | JGI IMG/M metagenome (GOLD analysis project Ga0316628, IMG submission 207648) | Wetland soil microbial communities from Old Woman Creek delta, Ohio, United States - OWC_Aug_M2_C1_D5_C | ecosystem: Environmental > Terrestrial > Soil > Wetlands | place: USA: Ohio... | reverse complement strand
CGCTGGAAGACATCGCAGCCAATCGGTTTGTGAATGCCGTCACCGTGGTCACCGTTTCGCTGGCGGTGCTCATCGTCAGCGCAGCCTTTCTCTTTTTCGTGAACACCCGCGGGATCCTGAACGCGTGGCAACAGGAGACCCGCATCATGGCCTACCTCAAGGTGGATGCCGGCCCTTCGGCCCGGAGCCTGGCGCGCACCATCGAGGCCATCGAGGGCGTGCGGCACGCCCGCTTCATTGCCCGAGATGAGGCGTTGCGGGATCTCAAGGCCCAGATGCCGCACCAGGCGTCGCTGTTCGATAATCTTGAGGAAAACCCGCTGCCGGACGCGTTTGAGATCGACCTGAAACCGGCCGCCGAGGGCTGGGATCGGATCGGTGCCATCGCCGGCCGGATCGGCGCTCTCAAGGAGATCGAAACCGTCGAATACGGCCGCAAATGGGTGGAAACCCTCCAGGGGATCATGGGCGTGCTCCGCACGGTCGGCGCGGCGATGATCGGCCTGTTCTTCATGGCTGCAGTGTCCATCGTTGCCAATACAACGCGGCTTGTAATTTACTCGCGCCAGCAGGAAGTGGAGATCATGCGACTGGTCGGCGCTGCCGAGGGGTTCATCAAAACCCCTTTCTACATCACCGGGCTCATCCAGGGGCTTGTGGGAGGCGCCGTCGGTCTGGGCATCCTGTTCGCCCTCTTCAACGCCGTGATGGAGCATCTCGAAGGCGGCGCCTGGACCGGCGTGCTGCCGATCCGATTTCTGAGCGGGGAGGAAATGGCGGCCGTGGTCGCGGGCAGCATGCTGGTCGGGTGGGTGGGATGCTTTATTTCGTTGCGTCAACCCCATGAAAGATGAAGGAAACCGGATGAGGCTGGGCGGGATCATCTTCCTGAGCATGATGATGATGGCAGCCCCCCCAGGCGCGGCCGGAGGCGGGAGGGACTCGTCGCCGCCGACCGGTGCAACCCTGGAGAACCTGCATCAGGAAGCCGAGGACGTCCAGCGCGGCATCCAGGAGCGCGAAGCCGAAATCGATCGCATCCGCCGCCGCGAAGGCGATGTTTTGAATGCATTAGATAGGGCGGCGCAATCCCTGCACCGTCATCGGCGGCAGGCGCAGACCCTCAGGATCGAACTGGAGGACCTGGACCAGAAAATGACCAGCACCCGCTTGGCGGAAGAGGACCTTGCCCGGCGCATCCGAGCCAACGAAGCCTATCTGTCCAAACGGTTGGTCGCCCTCTACACGCTCAACCGGTTGGGGACCGTCGATGTGTTGGCGGCCTCGGCCTCCATGGTGGAGGCGGTGAAGCGCAAGGCCGCCCTTGAGCGGATTTTGTCCCATGATGAGGAGGTCCAGAAGACCCTGCGGACCTACTACGCTGAACTGCGGCAGCTGCAGTCCGAGCTGAAAATCCACCAGGATGAAAAGCAGTCCCGGGCTGCCGATTACGACCGGCAGCTTACGGCCGTGAACCGCGAACGATCGAACCGTGAAACGCTTCTGACCCGCATCCGGAACGATAAAGCGACCCAGTTGGCCGCCATCGACAACCTGCAGGAAGCCGCCCGGGAGCTGGATTTGAAAATAAAGGCGTTAAGCCGTCCACCCGATTCACGGGTTGACAGCCCTGCTGCTTCGGTGCGGCCGATTACCGCATCGAAGGGCTTGCTAAACTTTCCAGTAAAAGGTAAAATTATAAATCGATTTGGGCCCTACCGGCATCCGCGGATGAACGTTCCCGCCTTCCGCAACGGGATCGACATCGCGGCGGAACGAGGCGAGCCGGTGAAAGCCGTACACGCCGGAACCATCCTCTACTCCGGCTGGTTCAAGGGATACGGCAGCGTCGTCATCATCGATCACGGAGATCACTTCTACTCTGTCTACGCTCACCTGGAAGACGTTTTCAAATCGGTGGACAATCGGGTGGAGGCGGGCGATGTCATCGCCACGGCGGGGGACTCCGGCATCATGGGAGCCACAGGGCTTTACTTTGAGTTGCGCCATCACGACCGGCCTCTGGATCCCATGGAATGGTTGCAGCCGGGATGAGGGCAGTGTTTGACGAGGTCGTCAGTATTTGATGTTTAGGTTTTAGTGTATAGTATTGAACGTATAATGATTAGAGATAGAGAACGGGAGTTGGGCTGGGAATCGGGCTCTGCAAAACTAGGTGTTGCTAGGCACAAAATCCCAAACACCTCCTCGATTACATCACAAGGAGCCATTTTATGATCGGGAAATTCAACCGACCCGTGAAGCTGTGGGTGATCATGGTTACGGCCGTCGTTGTGTGGATGCTGAGCACCAGCTTCCAGCGAGCCAATTCGGCCGGCAAGGAAGACATCTACGAGCAGCTGAAGATCTTCTCCGATGTCATCGAGTTGATCCAGAAGGATTACGTCGATGAGGTCGATTCCAAGGACCTTATTCAGAAGGCCGTTCAGGGCATGCTCCAGGGCCTGGATCCTCATTCCTCCCTTCTGCCGCCCGACGCTTTCGAGGATCTGCAGATCGACACCAAGGGCAAGTTCACCGGCATCGGCATCCACATCACCATGCAAAACGGATTCGTTACCGTGATCTCCCCGATCGAGGACACACCGGCCCATCGAGCCGGAATCGAGTCCGGGGACCGTATCATCAAGGTGGACGGGCACCTGATCAAAGAATTGCGCGAGGCGGTCCGCATGATGCGGGGGCCGAAAGGATCCAAGGTGGCCGTGACCGTCATGCGTGAAGGGGTCAAGAAGCCGATCGATTTCGAAATCACCCGCGATGAAATTCCGATTCAAAGCGTCAAGGTCATCAACCTCAAGCCTGGATTCGGCTATGTGCGCATCTCCAACTTCACCGGGACAACCACCCAGGAGTTTGAGAAGGCGCTGGAAAAACTGGAAGCCTCGCCGGAGCCCCTGAAGGGGCTGGTGCTCGACCTGCGCAACAACGGTGGCGGCTTGTTGAATCAGGCGATCAGCATCTCCGACGAATTCCTTGACAAAGGCCAGATCGTTTCGATGAAGGGCCGCGACAAGAAGAACACAAAGGTTTTCAACGCCACTCCCTCCTCGGTTCAGCGCACCTATCCGATCGTGGTGCTGATCAACGGCGGGACCGCCAGCGCCTCGGAAATTGTTGCCGGTGCGCTTCAGGATCAAAAACGGGCCCTGGTCCTCGGGACGACGTCTTTCGGCAAGGGCTCGGTTCAGACCGTGGAAACCCTGCGCGACGGCTCTGGCCTCAAGCTCACCATCGCGCGTTACTATACGCCCAACGGCCGCTCCATCCAGGCCAAAGGCATCGAGCCCGACATCACGCTCAAGTTTAAGCGCTTGGATGCCACCGAGGCGACCACCGGCGATGAATCCATGCTCAAGGAAAGAGATCTGGAAAACCACCTGGAGGCCGAGGGGGAGGCTGAAAAACCCGACGCCAAGAAAAAGCCGGAAAAGCCCGCGGCAGACCCCGGCAGCCGGATGAAAGACGCCGAGTCCCGGGTGGGCCCCTTGAAGCTGGAAACCCTGCAGAACGACAACCAGGTGATGCGCGGGCTTGAAATCCTGATCGGTTACGACGTGCTCAGACAGGCGAAGAACTGAGCGCGCTTAAACGCTCCGGCATGCCAGCTAAAAAACGACCGCGTAAGGGCGCGCGCCGACGCGCGCCGCGACGGAAAACGGTGTCGTATCCGCTGCTCAGGGCGCTGGCCGCGGCCGCCCTCGTGGCGACCGTCGTGCTCGGGGCCGTGCTGGTGGGACAGTGGCTGTCGAAGCCCGAGCCGCGGCGGACGCCGACCGAGAGCAGGCAAGCCGCCACGGCGAGGCAGGCACCTGCCGCCCAGACGCCCGCCACTCCCCGAAAGGCGGTGCCTGAGCCTCCGGCGCCGAAGCCGGCCGGAAGCAGCGCCGGTCCGGAAACACCGGGGTCCGGCCACCCACCCCTCTACGAAGTATTTCCGGAGAAGCCGTCGTCCCCCAAGACCCCGGAGGCTGAATCCGACACCCTGCATGCATCCCTGCCCCCCTCGCCGCCCGAGCTGCCCCCTCTCAAGAAGCCACCCCGGGTGGCGATCATCATCGACGACCTGGGCTATGACCGGCACTTGGCCGAAAAGTTAATCGACCTGAAGGCCCCGCTCAGCATCGCCATCCTGCCGCACAGCCCCTATCAGGAGCCCATCGCTCGCCTGGCGCATGACCGCGGCCTGGAAGTCATCCTGCACTTGCCGATGGAGCCCGTGGAGTATCCCGAGATCAACCCCGGGCCGGGGGTCCTTCTCGCCGCGATGGGCCCGGACGAGCTGCTGCGAGTGCTTGCGGAAGATCTGTCAGCCGTGCCGCACGTCACGGGGGTCAACAATCACATGGGCTCCAAGCTGACCGCCCGCTCCGAGCAGATCTACCAGGTGTTTTCGTTTCTGAAGCGCCACGGGCTTTTTTTCATCGACAGCCGCACCACCTCTGAAAGCGTCTGCCGGTCCTCGGCGCGCCTGTTTCAGATCCCGTTCACGCAGCGGGACGTCTTCCTGGACCACGTCCACGATGCGGCCTTCATCCGCAAGCAGATCCGGGAATTGGTGCGCATCGCCCAGCTCCGGGGCGAGGCGGTGGGGATCGCCCATCCCCACCCGCTGACCTACGCCATTCTCAAGGAAGAGCTTCCCGCCCTGCGCCAGCAGGTGGAGATCGTACCCGTTTCACGCCTGGCCCGCGTGATCGGGTAGATTCCATTTTCAAGTCTTCCTGGAACATGATAAAATTTAACCTGGGTGATTCTGTTCTGGATTCTTGCGGCATGGCCCGAAGGGGTCTGCGCCACGCATGGGCCGCCGCAAATGACACCGTGGCTTCATCAATGCCCCAGGGGTTCAAGAAGGACGCCGTTTCCATGACCGATGGCCAACCGCTTTACAACAGCCGTTTGACCAAGATGTACGTCGAGTATCTGCGGCTGAACTATCCTCACGTAAGGGTGGAATCCGTCTTGCAGGAAGCCGGCATCGCCGCCTACCAGATCGAGGATCACGCGCACTGGTTTACTCAACAGGAGGTGGACCGCTTTCATGACATCATGGTCCGTACCACCGGCGAAGCCGACATCTCGCGCAAGGTGGGCCGGTTTACGACATCATCCCAGAGCCTGGGGGCCACCAAGCAGTATGTCCTGGGAATGATGACTCCCATGTTGCTTTACCAGTTCATGGAGAAGAGCTATGCACTGGTTAGCCGGGGCGCCAGCATCTCGGCCCGCAAGCTCGGGCCCACCTCGGTCGAGGTCGTTGCAACCCCCAACCTCGGGGTGGCGGAAAAAGCCTATCAATGCGCGAACCGCACCGGCATTTTCGAGGCCTTATCCCAGTGGTTTACGGGTGAATTGGCCCATATCGACCATCCGGAATGCTTCCACCGCGGGGACCCCCGCTGCCGGTATGTCGTCTCCTGGCAGGAAAGCGGCTCGCACCGCTGGTGGCGCATCCGCAATGTGGCCTTCGTGCTGGCAACGGCGGCCTGCGCCGTGTCCCTGGTGTTCCTGCCTTTCTCGGCCTGGGGAACTCTCGCGCTGGGGCTCGCCTCCCTGGTTCTCGCCTGCAGCTGGCAATCCGAGAGACTCAACCGCAGATGGCTGGCCGATACGGTGGCCAACCAGAAGAAAGCCGCCGAGGAAACCCTGCTTGAAAGCGAGGTGCGGTACAACAACGCCCTGCTGGTCCAGGAGATCGGGCAAGCCACCTCCACCATTCTGGACATCGACAGCCTGATTGCCGCCGTGATGGCCATCATCGAGAAACGCCTGGACTTCGACCGCGGCATGCTCATGCTGACGAACGCAGAGCGAACCTCTCTTCAATACGCCGCCGGCTATGGCCACAGCCCGGACCAGGAGGCCATTCTTCGAACCACCGCGTTCAACCTGACCAACCCTCAATCCAGGGGAGTGTTCATTCTGGCCATGCGCGAGCGTCGGCCCTTCCTGGTCGAAAACATCCATCAGATCGAAGCCGACCTGTCCCCGAAAAGCCTTGAGTTCGCGCGCAAGCTGGGAAGCCAGTCGCTGATCTGCGTACCCATTTTTCACAAGGAGGACGCCCTCGGCATCCTGGTCGTCGACAACAGCAAGTCCAAAAGACCCCTGCAGCAAACCGACTTGAGCCTGCTCATCGGGGTGGCGTCTCAGCTCGCCACCAGTATCGTTAATGCCATGTCCTTCGAGAAGGTTCAGGAAAGCGAAAAGAAGTACCGCGAGCTGGTCGAAACGGCGAGCAGCCTGATTCTGCGGGTCAACCAGGACGGCCGGATCACATTTGTGAACGACTTCGCTCAACGATTGTTCGGCTGCGGGGAATCGGAACTCCTCGGTCAGGATGCCGCCGGCTTCGTGCTGCCGACCGGCGGGGCGGACACCCCCCGATTCGACGAGTTTATCGCCGCCTTAAGCCGCGACCCGATGCACCCGGCGGTCAGGGAATGCGAAAAAAAGCTGCCCTCCGGCAAGACGATCTGGATCGCCTGGACTTATCGGCCCATCTGCGACGACAGCGGTGATTTCCGCGAGTTGTTGTGTATTGGCAACAACATCACCGAGCTGAAGCACGCCGACCAGGAGAAACGAGAGCTGCAGATCCAGCTAGTGAGGGCGCAGAGGATGGAAGCCATCGGGACCCTGGCCGGGGGGGTAGCCCACGATCTGAACAACATTCTCTCGGGAATTGTCAGTTATCCTGAATTGCTGTTGATGGACCTGCCGGAAGACAGCCCGCTGCGCAAGCCGATCCTGACCATCAAGAAAGCAGGGGAACGAGCGGCGGCCATCGTCCAGGACCTTCTAACCCTGGCCCGCCGAGGCGTCGAAACCACTGAAGTGGTGAACCTCAACCAGATCGTGACAGACTACCTGGCAAGCCCGGAGTTTTCCAAACTGGGGTTGAACCACCCCAGCATCACCACTGAAGTTCACCTCGACGACCGGCTGCTGAACATCGTCGGGTCGCCGACTCACCTGTCGAAGACCATCATGAATCTGGTCACCAACGCCGCCGAAGCCATGCCAGACGGCGGAACCATCGTCATTCGTACCGAGAATCGCCACCACAAACGGCTGAGAATCGGATACGAGGAACCCGTGGGCGGCGACTTTGTCACCTTGATCGTCTCCGATGCCGGGATCGGTATACCGCCGGAGGAAATCGAACGTATTTTCGAGCCGTTCTACACCAAAAAAACCATGGGGCGGAGCGGCACGGGGCTGGGCATGGCAGTGGTCTGGGGTACGGTCAAAGACCACCGCGGCCACATCGACATCCAGAGCAACGTGGGCAAGGGCACCGATATCACCCTGTATTTTCCAGCCACGCGCCGCGAGACTCCCCGCCGGCCGGAGGGTTTTTCGCTGGAAGCGGTCAAGGGCCGGGGAGAAGCGGTCCTGGTGGTGGATGATATCCGCGAACAGCGCGAAATCGCAACAGAAATGCTCAGCAAGCTGGGCTATACCGTAGCAACCGCCCCCGGTGGAAAAGAGGCCCTGGACCATTTGAGCCGGCACCGGGCCGACCTCGTCGTGCTCGACATGATCATGGGCCCCGGCATGGACGGGCTTGAAACCTTCAAACGGATCCTGGCGCTTCGGCCGGGGCAGAAGGCCATCATCGCCAGCGGCTATTCGGAAACCGTTCAGGTCCGCGAGGCGCAGCGGTTGGGAGCCGGAGCCTATATCAAGAAGCCCTACCTCCTGCACACCTTCGGGCAGGCGGTCAGAGCCGAACTGGACAAGCCGTGATGACGAGTTCAGAAACTTCCGGTTCAGGGCGCAGTTTTTCGGTACTGATGAACTTTTAAAAGGGCATGCGCTTCGATGACTTTGTAAGAAGGTCAAGGTCACGCGGCGCGCGGCCTAACGACCACCCGCCGCGCGGGTGGCTTGGATTTTCGGCCGACGGCCGAAAAGACAAAAGCGCGACAGTGCTTGTAGCGTTATGTTTGCGGGAGCAAACAATCTCGTGGCGCGAGGCGTACTGGCAGTACGCCGCAGCGACAGTCCCGCCCGCGGCGGGAAAGCGCAACGCAGAGATTGACCTTTTTACGAAGTCATCAGCGTGTCATAGAGCGAGCCCGGAAACAGAAAGGCGAACTCGTAGCGGGCGAAACTAATGACGTCCCGGTCGTGGATCTCCAGCGGCTTGTTCTGCACCCGCGTGCCCTTCAGCAGGGTACCGTTGGTTGAGCCGCAATCCTTCAGAAGATAGGTGTCGCGCTTGATTTCAATGAGGGCGTGCTTCTTGGAAATGGCGTAATCGGGCATGATAAAGTCGTTTCCGTCGATCCGGCCGATGGAGAAGACGTTGCCGGTTGAGGTCGCATACTCGCCCTTGATCAAAGGGTAAATCGCGTGCTTCAGGCCCTCGGAGGCTGAAACGGATCCTTCACCATCGCCCATGGGCTCGAACAGGATGGTACGGTTCATTTGGGAGCTGGCGTCTGATCGGGCCGCCAAGGTTCCCATATGAATCGCCGCACCGGCCAGTACAGGCTTCTGCATGAAACGGATGAAATCTTCGCGGGAAAGGGCTTGGACCATGCGCTGCAACGGGTTCAGGCCGATTCGCCCCGCCGAGCTGATCATCCGGGCCAATTCTTCGGTTTCCTTGGGACGGCTCGGTTGGGATGTGGGGTTGTCCTTCGGGTGGCTGAATAGCATTCCCTCTCCTTTGGTTGACGGGCGAGGCGTCAGCAGCACTCGCCCACTGCCGGGGGGCCGTCGCCTCCAGATGCATTTGACTGAACCCGCCGGCTTTATTAAAATAAACCCTTAATCAGTATCATCGCCTGGATTCAAAAAAACTTTAGTCCGTATTTTGCCATCATCGTCTACCCGAGGCGGCCGCCGGAAGCGGGTCGCTGGACCGATACGGACCTGGGTGTCATCCATGATTCGTGCCGCACTCATTTTGACTCTCATTCTGCTGAATTTTCTATTCTGCTTTTTTGAGGACATTTACCTGGAGATCCGTCCGTTCGCCCGGGGGCAGTCTGCACCGTTCACGCTGCGGGCCGACCGTCCGTACCGCCTTCCCGTGCCTGAGCCGGATCAAGCGCAGGCGACGTCCCCCCTAGCTCCTGGATTCATCGAATTCCGGGCGGGAGACGTGATAGTTCCCATTCTCAAGCGGATTGACGATCGCGACCAGCAGCTGATCAAGCTTTTCCAGACCCAGCGGTCGGAGGCACTGGTACTCGAATCCCCGCTGGTCATGTTTGTGGGCATATGGATGGTGGTCTATCTGGGGTTTTTTCTATTTGCTCTGCCGCGGGGAGGCTACAAACGATCGGTGTCCCATCCGTTGCTCCTGGCTCTTCTGATCCTGCAGGGGGTCATTTTCAAAGCTTTTCTCCTCTTCACCTCGCTTCCGGTGGACAGCCTGCCGCTGGCCGTGCTGCCGCTTCTGGTCATCGGCATGAACCAGGGCCGCGTGACCGCGGTCGGCACCTTCCTGGTCGGTGTCGTATTGGCGACTCTCTTCATCGGACGGTCCTGGGAAATTCTCACGAGCTTTCTGGTGGTCGGTCTGACGGCCATCATGCTGGCGCCGAAAACCCTCCGGCTGCGCAGTACGGTTCTGCCGTGTCTGTTGATCGGAGTGGTTCATGCGCTTTTCCTCACGCTTCACCGGGCCGACTGGACCACCATGGCCCAGACGGTCCACCTACCGGACGAGTGGAGCCCGGCGGCCGTGCTCTCCCTGGCGACCAACCCGTGGGTGGTGCAGCGTGCGTGGGCCTTCATGGGCGGGGTGTCATCGGGAGTTTTAGCGCTGCTACTGCTCCCCGTGCTCAAGGCCGGGCGGAGCATCGGCTCGGCATTCACCCTCCGCCGCTTTTCCGACCTTGACCAACCGCTTCTGAAACGGCTCTTCGCGGAAGCTCCCGGCACCTATCAGCATTCCATGAACGTGGCCTACCTCGCTCAAGCGGCCGGCACCGCCGTGGGTGCCAACCCGGTGTTGCTTCGGGTCGGAGCCTATTTTCACGATATCGGCAAGATCCAGGAGCCGACGGGCTACATCGAGAACCAGCTCAACGGGGTCAATCTCCACGACACACTTGATCCCTACGACAGCATCGAGATCATCACCGGCCATGTGAAAGAGGGGGTGCTCATCTGCCGCGATGTGCGGCTGCCGGGGACCGTGATCGATCTGGTTCAACAGCACCACGGGACCCAGGTGGTAGACTTCTTTTTTCACAAGGCATTACAGCTCAAGCCGAAGGGTGGGGTTTCCGAAGATGATTTCCGTTATCCGGGTCCCAAGCCCCAGAGTGTTGAAGCGGCCCTGCTGATGATTGCGGACGCCGTGGAGGCCGCCTCCCGGTCCTTGCAAGCGCCCGATCGGCCAGCGTTCGAAAAACTGGTGCGCTTGATCGTAGTACAACGCATTACCGACAGCCAGTTCAGCGAATGCGTACTCGACACCCGGGACATCGATGCCATCATCCGCTCACTGGTGGATGCGCTGGAGGCCGCCTTCCATTCGCGCATCCCCTATCCCTGGCAGCGGGCGCAGGCCGGCCGGACCCAGAAAACAGGGTAGGATTTTCAGCTTGCCCTCGCCCTTTCGAAGTGGTAGGTCAAACGCCTTGATGCGCAGGCACTGATGCGCAGGCACTCCAGTCGGTGAGGTGGTGACATGGCGCTAGCTTTGATGGAGGGCAACGAGGCCATCGCCCGGGGGGCGGTGGCGGCCGGCTGCCGGTTTTTCGCCGGCTACCCGATCACGCCGGCGACGACCATTCTGAACCATATGCTGGCCATGCTGCCGCCGCTGGGCGGGATCTGCATGCAGGGTGAGGACGAGATCGCATCCATCGGCTTCTGCCTGGGAGCCTCCATGGCCGGGATGAAGGCCATGACGGCGACCTCAGGCCCTGGCATCAGCCTTTGCAGTGAGCAGATTTCCTTTGCCATCGGCAGCGAAATCCCCATCGTCATTGTCGATATCCAGCGGCTGGGCCCCTCCACCGGCTCGGCCACCCGCGGGGCGGACGGCGATGTCCAGTTCCTGCAGTGGGGCAACAGCGGCGGCTTGCCGGTCATCGTTCTGGCGCCGGCCGACGTAAAGGACTGCTACACCCTCACTCGGCACGCCTTTAACCTGGCCGAGCAGCACCGCTGCCCCGTGTTCGTGGCCTCCAACAAGGAAATCGCCATGACCCGGGCCAGCGTGGACCTGGAACTCCTGCCGGCGCCGGCAGTCATCGACCGGGCGGCGCCCCCGCCGGGCCAGCCGTTCCTTCCGTTTCAGACCGGCGGCAGCGAAGATGTGCCGGCCTTTCTGCCGATTGGCGGGCGCACCCTGGTGCGCCAGACCTCCTCCACCCACGGCTCGGACGGCTACATCACGACGGACCCGGCCCAAATTGCGCGCATGCTGGCGCGCATGCAGGCCAAAGTGAACGCCGCGGCGGATCGCCTGGCCCTGTGCGAGCATTCCCCCGCGGACGGGGCCGACACGCTGATCATCACCTACGGGGTCACCGCCCGGGCCGCCGCCGCGGCCGTGCGCGAGCTGCACCGCAGCGGAAAGCAGGCGTCGCTCTTGGTCCTCAAGACGCTCTGGCCGGTGCCGGCGACGGCCATCCGCCGGGCGGTCGGGGACATCCGGCGCATCCTGGTGGTGGAGATGAACCTGGGGCAGTACGTGCGCGAGATCGAGCGGCTCCTGCCGGGGAAAACGGTCAGCTTCTACGGGCAGATGGACGGCCGGCTGATCGCTCCGGAAACCATCACGGAGGCAGTCATCCATGGATAGCTTGCTGAATGCGGCACGGCCACCCGTGTTCTGCCCGGGGTGTTCCCACGAGCGCATCACCCAAACCCTGGACAAGGCATTTCAAAGCATGCAGCTGAGCGGCGAGCACATCGCCATGGTGAGCGACATCGGTTGCTCGGGGCTCTTTGACACCTTCTTCCACACCCATGCCCTGCATGGCCTGCACGGCCGGGCGCTCACTTACGCAGCGGGGATCAAGCTGGCGCGGCCTGAGCTCACGGTGGTGGTCACCATGGGCGACGGCGGCCAGGGAATCGGCGGGGCCCACCTGCTGGCGGCCTGCCGCCGCAACCTGGATCTGACGCTGCTCGTGCTGAACAACTTCAACTTCGGCATGACCGGCGGCCAGTATTCCGCCACCACGCCGCCCGACGCCGAGGTGGGCTCGGGGTTCCTCAACCGGCTGGAGCGGCCGCTGGACATCTGCGGGGTGGCCCGGGCCGCCGGCGCCCCCTATGTCGTGCGCTGCTCGGCCTACCGCAGCGACGTCGCCGATGTGATCCGCAAGGCCATCGAATTCAAGGGGTTCTCGCTGGTCGACATCTGGGGGATCTGCCCGGGCAGGTTCTCCAAGCGCAACCGGCTGACGCCCAAGGCCATCGACGATGCCCTGGCGCGCCTAGCGCCTGCGGACGGAACGGTCCCGGAAAACCAGCGCCGGGAGTTCGGAGACCACTACCGGGAAATGGCCGCCGCGCAGAAACCGGCCCCGCCGCCGCAGGCCTTTGCTGCCCGGTTCACGCCGGTCAGCAGCGACCGGCAGGAGGTCATCATGCTGGGCAGCGCCGGCCAGCGCATCATCACCGCCGGCGAAATTCTGTGCCTGGCCGGATTGCACGCCGGCTTGAATGTCACTCAGAAAAACGACTACGACATCACCGTGCTGCGGGGCCCTTCCATCAGCGAGATGATCCTCTCCCCCCAGGAGATCGACTACACGGGCATCGACCGCCCCTCCGTGGTAGTGGCCCTGGGGCCGGAGGGTGTGGCGCGGCGCAAGAAGGTTTTCGGGAGTCTCGATGAAACCTGCACCATCATTCAAGCGACAGGGGTGGATGTACCCCCAGGCCGCGGCCGCATCCACCGGGTGGACCTCAAAGGCCAGGGGCTCAAGGGCACCGATTGGGCCCTGGCGTCATTGGGGGTGCTGTCCAAGCTTGGCGAGGTGATCGGGCCTGAGATGCTGGAGGCGGCGCTGGCGGCGCGGCTCAGGGGCGACGCGCTGGCCGGGGCCCTGGAGATCGTCCGCAGGGTTGAGCCGGGCGAATGGGTGTGACCGTTAAGACGCAATCGTTGGGTGACCATCGCTTAAAACACGAAAGGCCCATGGCATCATAGGCCTTTCATTTGGGATCGTTGCCTGTCGGGGTCGACCGGTAGATCTACTCCAGGACCATCAGCACCTGTTGCGAGGCCACCGTGTCGTCTTTTTTAACCTTGATATCTTTCACCTTCCCCGGCTCAGGGGAAGGGATGGCGTTTTCCATCTTCATGGCTTCCAGGATCAGCACGTCCTGATATTCAAGAACCTCATCCCCTACCTTGACAAGGATGTCGACGACTTTTCCGGGCATCGGGGCCTTGATTTCCTTGCTCATTCCTTTCTTTCCTCCATGTAGGTTTCCCGGCCAAACGTGGCGGACGGCTTGCCAAAAGAATGGTGTTTGATACAGAAAGGTCCCTGGAATGTCAAGGAGAAATGCTGGCTGATATGGTTTTCATCCTTGACGCCACCGAGCAGTTTGTATAAATAATTATTTCGCTTCGGTGTGCACGACAACCCGGTTATGCGGCAGTCCGAATGGCCCGGCCGGACAACTCTTCAGACGGGGAGGATGGAGGAGATGCGACCGTATTTCGAGAAGATGAAAGAGTTCGGCAGCGCGCTAAAGCCCGGAATCATCAAGAGCAGGGAAGCCAACGTCAAGCTGATCAAGGATGTGGAAGCACAAGTGGACAAGGCAGTGGAGAAGGTCAAGAACGTGGGCCTTCCGACCGCCGAGATCAACAAACGCAAGCAGTTGACCGTCTGGCAGCGCCTGGACTACCTGCTCGACCCCGGCACCTGGACCCCGCTCAACACGCTCTACAACCCCAACGAAAACGTGGAGGGCACCAACAATGTCTACCACGGCCTGGGCAGGATTTCGGGTAAATGGGCGGTGGTGATCGGCTTCGACAACAAGGTGATTGCGGGCGCCTGGATCCCGGGTCAGGCGGAGGAAGTTTTCCGGGCCACCAACCTCGCCAAGTTGTTGAACATCCCCCTGGTATGGCTGGTGAACTGCAGCGGCGTCAAGCTGCCTGATCAGGAAAAGTTCTATGGCGACCGCCGCGGGTCCGGCACGACGTTCTTCCGCCACGCGGAACTCGAGCAGGCCGGGATCCCGATCCTGGCCGGCATCTACGGCACCAACCCCGCGGGCGGCGGCTACCAGGGCATCAGCCCCACCATCCTCTTCGCCCACAAGGATGCCAACATCGCCGTCGGCGGCGGCGGTATTCTGAGCGGCATGTCCCCCAAGGGGTTCTTCGACCTGGAGGGCGCCGAGCAGCTGATCGCGGCCGCCAAGCAGTTCAAGGCGGAACCCCCAGGCTCAGCGAAGATCCACCACGATGCCACCGGGTTTTTTCGCTACGTCTACGACACCGAACAGGGTGTGCTGGACGGAATCAAGGACTACATGAAGGACATGCCGGCCTACCATCCCAAGTTCTTCCGGGTCGCCGCCCCCAAAGAACCGCGCTTCCCGGCCGAGGACATCTACTACCTGCTGCCGTTCAACCAGAAGCAGATGTACGACTTCGACGAGGTTTTGGCCCGCTTGGTGGACGGCAGCGAGCACATGGAATACCGCCCGGGTTACGGGCCGGAAGTTTACACCGGCCTCGTCAAGGTCGACGGCTTCCTCATGGGAGTCATCGGCAACCGCCAGGGCTTTCTCGGTGAGCACTACCCGGAGTACGCGTCTTATCCCGGCATCGGCGGCAAGCTCTACCGCCAGGGGCTCATCAAGATGAACGAGTTCGTGGTGCACTGCGGCCGGGACCGCGTGCCCATCATCTGGTTCCAGGACACCTCGGGCATCGATGTTGGCGACATCGCCGAGAAGGCCGAGCTGCTCGGCCTGGGGCAGGCCCTGATCTACTCCATCCAGCAGACCAACATCCCCATGATTCTGACGGTGCTGCGCAAGGGAACGGCCGCGGCCCACTACATCATGGGCGGCCCCACGGCCAACCGCCATAACGTTTTCACCCTCGGAACGGCCACGACCGAAATCTACGTCATGCACGGGGAGACCGCCGCGGCCGCAAGCTACTCCCGGCGGCTCGTGAAGGAAAAGGAAAGCGGCAAGCTGCTCGAGCCGGTCATCGAGGAAATGAATAAACTCGTCAAATCCTACTACGACAACTCCCGGCCGATTTACTGCGCCCAGCACGGCCTGGTAGACGAGGTGGCCAAGATGACCGCAATTCGCAACTATTTGAAGGCGTTTGCCGGCGCAGCCTACCAGAACCCACGTTCCATCTGCCCGCAGCACCAGATGATGCTGCCCCGGATCATCAAGGGATGATGTTTAAATCCTGACCAGATCCTAATGACACCTCGCAACATACTGGCCGTTCATCACCCCGAACATGCGGCCCCCACGCGATCCCCCCGGCTGTGGATCGGCCTGTTTACCCTTTTTCTTTGGGCGGCCCTAACCGCTTGGCCGCCTGCCGCCCAATCAGCCCCGGCGGAACCGGCACCCCAGGTGACCCTGTCCGCTGGCCAGATTGAAACCGGCGGCACATTGCTGGTTCAGCTCGACTGCCGTGGCATGCCGGCCCCGGCCAGAGACCTGCGGATTTTATTTTACAACCAGGATATCCGGATCTTCCCAGACCCGGTGAAAGGGCGGGCGATCTATGCCGGGCTGGTCGGGATTCCGCTCACCGCACCGCCGGGAAAAACAGCCCTGACCATCGAGTGGGGCCCCGCCGCGCAGCGGCACACCCGGAACGTTCATTTTGAGATCCGGCCGGGCGTGTATGGCGAGGAGACCCTGAGGGTCGACCCTCGCCACGTCCGGCCGAGCCCAAAGGAGCTCGAACGCATCAAACGCGAACAGGAAGAGTTGAAACACATTTACGCCTCCGGCAGCCGTTCCCGGCTGTGGCAGGGGGGGTTTCAGATCCCCGTGCCGGGCGAGATGAACGGCCCCTACGGTACCCGGAGGCTTTTCAACGACGAGCTTCAAAGCCATCACACCGGCGTTGATTTCCGGGCCCAGGCCGGCGATCCCGTGCATGCGGCCGGCTCGGGCGTAGCCCGTCTGGCCAAGGACCTGTTTTACTCCGGCAACGCCGTTATCATCGACCATGGGGCCGGCGTGTTCACGTCCTATTCCCATCTGAGCCGGATCAATGTAAAGTTGGGCCAGAAGATCGAAAAGGGACAGGCCGTAGGGCTGGTCGGGGCGACGGGCCGCGCCACAGGCCCCCATCTGCACTGGGCCGTGAAAGTCAATTCGGTCAACGTGAACCCCCTCACCTTTGTCCGGGTGATGGATCTCTTGGCTGGCGGCTGACGAGACATCAGCAGGCTTTTTTCCCCTTGACAGCTGTGGGCCTTTGCTCTATAAATCGCCGCTTCAATTGTGTACTGATTTGATCGTGTTTCCGGTCCTCCGGGACCGGATCTTTTTTGAGGAGACCATGACATCGTCACATTCCATGCTGCTTTACCCCGGGTCCTTTAATGAGATTCAGGCCAGGCAGCAGCACTCTTCCAGCACCGCCTGCAGCCTGACATCTCTCATCCTCGCCATGGGGGCGCAGGATGCTTACACCCAGGGGCATGCCCGCCGCGTGGCGGACTATGCTGAAGACATGGCGCAACGGCTGGGCCTGGCTGCCGAGGATGTGGAAACCATCCGCATCGGCAGTTTGCTGCATGACATCGGCAAGATCGCCTTCAGTCTCAAGCTCCGGAGCAACCGGAACACAAACTTGACACCGGCGATGCGCGCCGAAATCCGCCGGCATCCGCAGATCGGTGTCAAGTTTCTGAAATCCATTCATGTGGCCGAACCGGTGATCGATTGTGTGCGCTACCATCATGAGCGTCTGGACGGTTCCGGATATCCCTATGGGCTGAAAGCCGCTGAAATTCCCTTGGCCGCCCGGATCATCGGCGTCGCGGATTGCTTCGACGCCTTGACGACGGACAGGTGCTATCAGAAGGGCAGGCGCCCGGCACAGGCGTTGAGCCTCATGCAGCAATGGGCGGGGCGGAAGTTTTCCCCTGAACTCGTGCGGGTGCTGGTGGAAGACGTCCGGAAAAACGGGGTGCGCTTAAACTGATCGCCGGCAGCGAGTTTCTTTACAGTCCGCCGGTTTTGAGGTAAAATAAAATTGTATGATGATTTTTCCCTGGGAGCAATAACTTTGTCCAGCAAAGCCATGAAAGGCTGGTTCAGAGCGGTTTTCTCGATGGTGTTCTACATCGGGCTGTTCAGCGGGATCGGCTATCTGATTCAACTGACGCTGTTCTGATTTCTTGCCATACAGACCGCGTGCTTTGCACGCAGTTGCAAGTGCAGGGTTCGCAGTACTGACGTGCTGTTGCCTTTTCGGCCATGGCCGAAAATTCAAGCCGCCCGTTTCACGGGCGGTCGTTGACATCAAGCCCCTTGCCGGCGCAACGCTGATTCTCCTCACGTGGCAGGTA
>Ga0316628_100001288_pt1 | contig 17555 bp, 15 predicted proteins | sample OWC_Aug_M2_C1_D5_FD_207648 | JGI IMG/M metagenome (GOLD analysis project Ga0316628, IMG submission 207648) | Wetland soil microbial communities from Old Woman Creek delta, Ohio, United States - OWC_Aug_M2_C1_D5_C | ecosystem: Environmental > Terrestrial > Soil > Wetlands | place: USA: Ohio... | reverse complement strand
TACCACACTCTTGCCCATCGGGAATGGCCGCTACGATTATGTACAGGTTGTGCTTGATCCCCAGTGGCGCGGGCTGGCACTGGCCGCCTTCGCGGGAGTCCTGCTGATGCAGGTGGGATTTTATGCCGTCTACACGCGAATGCGACCAACGTCAGGACTCGGTGCTGCACTCGGATTTCTGTTCATCGAGGCCGCCTACCTGCTGCAGGCGTGCAAGGTTAGCTGGGAGCTGTTTCTCTATCCAATCGTTGCCGAGCATCCCGAGTCGGCCTTCCTGCTCCGCGATGCCATCATCCGGAACGACTCGCTGGTGGTGCTATTCAGGACAATGTCATCACTCACCATACTGGTGGGCATCGTGCTCTTCTGTTTCGCGCTCTACCGCTCTGAGCAGTTTCCGAAACCAGCGGCGTTATTGGTATTCACAGGTGCGCTGGTTTATGCGGTTGGCTCGATGCTTTCCATTTTTGTCGCCATCGCCGGTATATTCATACTTGCCGGTGGTTGCTTTCTGCTTGGCATGCCATTGATCAACAAGCGCTGAGTGACGCTAATTCAGCCAGGAACTACTGCTGACTCTTCTGTGCAAACTGTTTCTTGAAGCGGTTGATATCGACGTTTTCGAGATAGCTTTCGATATTGGGATAGAAGCTCTTGTGGTAGCCGTAACCACCGTTGAGAAACTCGTCGATGGCACGTTCTCTTGGCCAGTCCTGAAACACCATGCGATACATCGCTACGATGGCGCCGGTGCGGTCACTGCCATGCCAGCAGTGGACCAGAATCGGCTTGGGCGCCGCAGCGATGGCAGCGAGCGCCTTTTCCACCAGTGCATCATTGATCTCGCCGGCGTTCATCGCTACACGGAAAAGCTTGAGTGTGGTGCTCTTCGCTTCACCATTGTCTGAATGGTATTCGCGCAGGTTGAGGGCAGAGCGGATGCCCATTGCCTCCAGCTGCAGCATCGCCTCGTCGTCAGGTTGTTCGGATCGATAAAGCTCATCGCTCACCTTGTAGAAATTACCCAGCTCAATACCGAGCATCGGTTGTGCCCATTCGATGGGGCGTACCCGTGGGTCGGCATAGGCATTGGCGACAAGCAGCAACGATAGTGCGATGAGTAATCCCTTCACGCGAGTTCCCTCTTTCATGGAAATCGGACGACAGGAAGATACCTGTCGCCCGATTTTGGTTGGTTATTTTTCCAGCTGACTCACATCACGCACCGCACCGCGCGCTGCAGAAGTGGTCATGGCGGCATAGGCCTTGAGTGCGGCGGAAACTTTGCGTTCGCGGCTGACCGGCTTCCACGCCTGCTTGCCCTTCGCTTCCATGGCAGCACGACGATGGGCGAGTTCTTCGTCGCTCACGGCGACGCGGATGGTGCGGTTGGGGATGTCGATCTCGATCACATCACCATTACGCACCAGGCCGATGGTGCCGCCTTCCGCTGCTTCGGGTGAGACGTGACCGATGGAGAGACCGGAGGTACCGCCGGAGAAACGGCCATCGGTGATCAGCGCGCACGCCTTGCCGAGCCCCTTCGACTTGATGTACGAAGTGGGATAGAGCATCTCCTGCATGCCGGGCCCGCCGCGCGGACCTTCGTAGCGCACGATCACCACGTCACCGGCCTTCACCTCGTCGTCGAGGATCTTCTTCACCGCCTCTTCCTGACTTTCGCAGATCACGGCGGGACCGGAGAACTTGAGGATCGCCGCATCGACCCCGGCGGTCTTCACCACACAACCATCCTCGGCGAGATTGCCGTAGAGCACAGCCAGACCACCGTCCTTCGAATAGGCATGGGCGTAGTCGCGGATACAACCGTTGGCGCGGTCGTCATCGAGCGTGGCGTAGCGCTTCTCCTGGCTGAAGGCGACCTGGGTCGGCACACCGCCCGGCGCGGCACGGAAGAAATCCTTGCGCTTCTGATCGGAGGTCAAGCGGATGTCCCACAAGGCGATCGCCTCGGCCAGGTTCGCCGCATGCACCGTCTTGCAGTCGTGGTTGAGCAGGCCGGCGCGATCCAGTTCACCGAGGATGCCGATCACGCCACCCGCGCGATGCACATCCTCCATGTGGTACTGCTGGCTGCTCGGCGCCACCTTGCACAGGTGCGGCACCTTGCGCGACAGGCGATCGATATCCTTCATGGTGAAGGCAACGCCCGCCTCTTCGGCGGCGGCAAGCAGGTGGAGAATGGTATTGGTGGAACCGCCCATGGCGATGTCGAGGGACATGGCGTTTTCGAAGGCGGCGAAGTTGGCGATGGAGCGCGGCAGCACCGACTCGTCATCACCTTCGTAATAGCGCTTGGCCAGCGCCACGATCATGCGGCCCGCCTCCTTGAACAGGCGCTCGCGCTCCTTGTGGGTGGCAAGCAGCGAACCGTTACCCGGTAGCGACAAGCCAAGTGCTTCGGTGAGACAGTTCATGGAGTTGGCGGTGAACATGCCGGAGCAGGAGCCGCAGGTGGGGCAAGCACTGCGCTCCATGATCTCGACCGCCTCATCGCTCTCTTTCGGATTGGCCGCCGCGATCATCGCGTCGATGAGATCGAGCGCCACGGTCTGTTCGTGGATCACCGCCTTGCCCGCTTCCATCGGCCCGCCCGAGACGAAGATGACCGGAATATTCAGACGCAACGCAGCGTTGAGCATGCCCGGGGTGATCTTGTCGCAGTTGCTGATGCAGACCAGCGCATCGGCGCAGTGGGCGTTCACCATGTACTCCACGCTGTCGGCGATGATCTCGCGCGAGGGGAGCGAATAGAGCATGCCATCGTGGCCCATGGCGATACCGTCGTCGATGGCGATGGTGTTGAACTCCTTGGCCACCCCGCCCGCCGCCTCGATCTCGCGCGCCACCAGCTGGCCCAGATCCTTCAGGTGGACGTGGCCCGGCACGAACTGGGTGAAGGAGTTGGCGATGGCGATGATCGGTTTGTTGAAGTCGTCATCCTTCATGCCGGTGGCACGCCACAGGGCGCGCGCGCCGGCCATGTTGCGGCCATGGGTGGAGGTGTGGGAGCGGTAGGCTGGCATTGTTCTGTTTCTCTGAAATGATTGAGGGGCGACCAAAGAGCGTAGTTTACACTCTCCGATCGCCCCTCGGGCAACCCAACGCCAGATGAGGGATTACTTCACCCACACCTCGACGCGGCGGTTCTTTTGGCGGCCCGCCTCATTGTCGTTGGCCGCCACCGCTGCCACCGAGCCATAACCGCGCACACGCACCGGAGTCAGCCCCTGGCGTATCAGCAGATCGGCCACGGAATCGGCACGATCGCTGGAGAGGTTCAGGGCCACCATCGGGATCGCTTCAGACGCGTCGGAGAAACCGAACAGCATCAATTGGCGCTTGACATTGGTATCATGCTTCATGAACACCACCAGCCGATCCGTGTCACGTTGCGCCTTGTTATCGAGGTCGGCCGATCCCTTGGTGAAGCGGAAATTGAGCGACAGTCGCTTGGCCCCCTGGGTGAATTTCTTGTACTCGTCAGGCAGATCGGTGGCGTACTCGATCGATTCCGCGCGGATCTCCTGGGAGATAAACCCGGCCTGATCGATCATCCGTTGCCCCTGGTCTGAGACGGTGAAATTGGCAAAGTCCCGGGCCAGATCACTCTGTCCGCCCTTTTGCGGCACATAGAGAAAGAGGCGGCGTGACAGGGCGTAGTCCTCGGTGGCCACACTGAAGGTGGTGGGAGGGATGGCGGTCGGACCATCCGCAATCGACAAGACACGATTCTTTTTTACATAGGCCAGACCGGTGAAACCGATGGCGGCGGGATCGGCCGCCACCTGATCGGAAAGCTCCGCGTTGGATTCGAAGCGCTTGGCATCGGCTACCAGGTTGCCCTTCTCGTCCAGCACCAGGTGGTTAAAGGTGTCGTAGGTACCCGAGCGCGAATCACGTGCCAATACATGGATGGGGCCGGCCTTGCCCCCCAGCTGTGACCAGTCCTTGATCTCGCCGGTGAAAATCTTGTGCAAGGTGGCCTTGTCGAGCTTGGCAATGGAATTGGCCGGATTGACGATCACCGCCACCCCGTCGAGGCCAAGCACATATTCGCTTTTGACATCATCGAGCTTGCCCAGCGTGGAGAGGGATTTGACCTCCGTTGGTTTGATGGGGCGCGAGGCCATGCCGATATCGGTGGTACCGTTCCCGAGGTCGGCGAAGGCGGTAGAGGAGCCGTGCGAATTGATTTCGATAACCATCTGATCGCCTGCCGCATTGGTGGCGGTCAACTGGAGTTCATCGAGTCGCACCTCCTTGCGCGAAATATTGCTGAATCCCTTGCTCTTCAGCCACGCCTCGGCCAGCACCGGCATCAACTCTGCTCCGATGGTGTTGGAACCGTGGATGCGTAACTGCGAGGTAGCCGCCAGGGTATGCGCAGCAAAGAAAAGCGCCCCCAGGGAAATTAACGTTTTTTGCCAATAATTCATGGTCTTATCCCGTATTCGTTGACTGCAGCTGTGGTGAACAAAAATCCACCCCATTGATACTGGAATTAGACCATGAGGTCAATGTCACTTCGTCATAAATTCATTACTGAACCCACACCTCCACACGCCGGTTGCGATGGCGTCCGGAATCGCTGTTATTGGAGGCCACCTCCACCGCTGAACCATAGCCACGTACCCTGTAGGGTCTTAACCCGTTCCTGATGAGCATGTCTGCCACCGTATCGGCACGATCCACCGAAAGCACCAATGATCTCATGGGTATCGATTCGTGGCTGTCGGCAAAACCGAACAACAGCAGCTTGCGGTGGAGATTTTCGGGTTTGGCAAAATAGGCGGCCAGCCGCTGCATGTCACGCTTGGCCTTGTTGTCCAGATCAAAAACCCCCTTCTCGAAGCGGAAGTTGAGTGAGAGACGGTGGGCGTTCCGGACGAACTGCGCATATTCCTGCGGCGCGTCGGCCGGGGGAGGGAGATGACGCGCCTCGATCTCCTGGGAGATGAAGCCGTTCGGTTCGAGTGCTAGTTGCCCCACCGTAGAAACCGCAAAACGGGCAAACTCCTGCGCCACCTTCCACCTCTCGCCGCGGGTCGGCACGTAGAGGTAGAGACGGCGCGACAGTGCGTAATCCTCGGTCGCCACCGAGAATGACTCGGGCATGATGGCCGCACCGCCATCTGAAATGGCGAGGGGTTTGACGCCATCGGTATACGCCAAACCGACAAACCCGATCGCCTGCGGGTCGGCCTTCACCTGCGCCACCAGATCGACACTGGCTTCATAACGTTGCGCCCCTTTGGTCAACGGTGCTCCCCCGTCAAGCACCAGATTCTTGAATGTGTCATAGGTGCCGGACTTGTCGTCGCGTGCCAGCACATGAATGGCACCGGGCTTGCCGCCCAGCTGTGACCAGTCGCGCAGCTCGCCGGAGAAGATGCGGCGCACAGTTTCCTTGTCCAGGGTCGTGAGTGGATTGTCGAAGTTGACGATGACCGCAACACCGTCGAGGCCAATCACATACTCGCTGCTCACCTCGTTCATCTTGCCCAGTCGGGCCAGACCGCTCACCTCTTCCGGCTTGATCGGTCGCGAAGCCATGCCGATGTCGGTGCTGCCCGAGGCCAGATCGGCAAATGCAGTCGTCGAACCGTGCGCGTGAATCTCCACAAAAAATTCATTTCCGTCCGTGTTGCGTCCCACTACCAGACGTTCATCCGGCGCTGTTTCACGCACAGAGACCTGGGTGTAACCCTTGCTCTTGAGCCACTGTTCGGCAAGGACGGGGGCCAGCTTGTCGCCAATAGTGTTGGAGCCGTGCAACCGTAATAGATTGTTATCGGCCAGCGCTGTCGTGGCCGCGAAAAGAAGAAACAGAAAAGTCCATGAACGAGCCATACTCCATCCACGTGGTCGAGTTATTGTTGGGCGATACCCTAACGCGGAGAGATGAAGATTCGGTGACACGATTGTGACAGAAAAATGACTGCTCCCTCCCACGCGAGGCGGGGAGGGACAATCTTCAATCAGAGAGGAGAGTGATTGGTCGAGCCTACTTGAGAAGAGCGCCAAACACCTTGCTGATCAACTTGCTCCCTTGCTCGACAGGGTTGGCACGGATGGCCTTCTCTTCGTCGGCGATCATCAGAAACAGGCCTTCGAGTGCCTTCTGGGTGACGTAGTCGTCGAGATTAGCCTGCTCCTTGCTGATCAATCCCCAGCGGCTCGCCTTGCCGGCAAAGTTGTTATAGCTGCGAGCCAGCCCCACTTTGGTGGTGGCCTGTTCAACGATCGGGCGGAATTTTACGGCCAATGGCGCCGAGGTCTTGCGCCGGAAATAATCCGTGGCGGAGGTCTCACCGCCCGTCAGAATGCCTTTGGCATCCTCGACACTCATCGTCTTTACAGCATCGATCAGCAGCACCTTCGCCTCCGGCACTGCCGCTTCGGCGGCACGATTCATGGTCACCACCAGCTCGTCGGCGTACTTGCTCATGCCGAACCTGCGCATGGTTTTATCGGCCTTCTGCAGCGACTCCGGCAACGGGATCTTGACCCGCTCGTTGCCGAGAAAGCCGTCCATCTTGCCCAGCTTGCCCACGGCACTACCGGCACCTTTTTCCAGGGCTTCCTTGAGTCCTCCCACCGCGTCGGTGTTGGAGATATCTTTGAGGCCCAACGCCTGTGCGTCGACCGCCGCAAGCATCAGAACCATGGCAAGAATTACCTTACGCATACCGCACTCCCGGATTTTGTTGGGTTATTGGATGGCAGGATATGCAAGTGAGACACTCTTGAACAGTGAGCGCTGTCGCAGGCCGGGCATGCCATGTGATTATTTTGTAAGAAAATCCAGTCGTTATCAGCGATTGTGCCGCAATTCCAGCCGCCGCAAAAATTCACGCATGATGATGTTGTAGAGTTCGTCCTTGAGACAGGTATCCTCGACCCCCGTTTCGATACTGGGGTTATCGTTGACTTCGATGACATAGACATTGCCGTTCTCCGCCTGCTTGAGGTCGACACCGTAAAGCCCGTCGCCGATCAGGTTGGCCGCCTTGAGGGCGATGGTAACCACCTCGGGTGGTGCATCGCCCACCGGGTGGGTCCTGGAGTTGCCTTCGATGGGATGGCCGTCATTGTCATAGTTGAGAATCTGCCAGTGCTTCTTCGACATGAAATACTGGCTGGCGAAGATCGGCTGGCGGTTGAGCACGCCGATGCGCCAGTCGAATGCGGTGTAGAGATACTCCTGGGCCAGGATCAGTTCCGAATCCTTGAACAGTTGATCAGTAATTTCGATCATCTGCTCATGGTTCTCCGCCTTCTTCACGCCCTGTGAAAAAGCGCCGTCAGGTACCTTGAGCACCATCGGATAGCCGATCGCCTCCTCTGCCTCCTGGCGATCGTTCTTGCCCAGGATCACTGTCTTCGGTGTCGGCACCTTGTTGGCGCGCAGTAGTTCAGCCAGATAGACCTTGTTGGTGCAGAGCTGGATGGAGCGCGGATCGTCGATCACCACCATCCCCTCCGCCTCCGCCTTCTTGGCGAAGCGATAAGTGTAGTGGTCGATGCGCGTGGTATCGCGGATGAACAGCGCATCGTATTCGGCGAGACGCGCATAGTCGCGCTTCTCGATCAGATCCACGTCGATACCGATGGCTCGCCCCGCCTTGATGAAGTTGTTGAGCGCCTTCTCGTCGGAGGGCGGCAAGGGATCGCCGGGATTGACCAGCATCGCCATGTCGTAGCGAAATTGCGGGCGTTCCTTCGGTGCACGCCAGCGTTTGCGTTGATAGTCGTTAAATGATTCGACGAAGAGCGCGCGCCCCTCCTCATCCAGTTTGGAGAGGGGAAACGCCTTGATGGCATCGATGCGCCACTTGCCAAACTGGCGCAGCGTAACCTTCAACAAAGGAACCGGGAATATTTCGAAGATCTGCCGCGCCAGATCGGCGAGCGATTCATACTTGCAACGGCCGAAACAGATCTGCATGGAAAACTTGATTTCGTCCCCTTCGCCCTGATAGTTCCTGAGACTCTTCTGCACCAGTTCGTCAAGGTCCTCGGCATTGAGGCTGTAGAGCGACTTGCGGCTCAGGTCGAGCATGCTCTTCACCGAGGGGATCACCCGGTGGTTGCGCGCCTCGGCGAGCAGCGAACAGTAGTAGCCGACACTCAGGTAGCTGTAGCTGCGGCACAGGTTAATCACCTGCACGTTCTTCTGCCGGAAATATTCCTGGCCGGTGAGATAGTCATCCGCGTGCACCACATCACACTGCACGCCCTCGAAATTCCAGTCGTTAAGCGACTCCACGACTACGATCTGTGTCGTCACTTCACACCTCCTTGTGCTTCTTGATGATCAGCACCGAGCGCTGCCCCGATTTTCCATAGCGCGCCATCCGCTCAAACTCCTTTTGCAAAATCGGCATGTTGATGCAGTCGGTTCGCGTCTTGCCCTTTTCGCGATCGACGAAAGGATCGTGGGCATAGATGAAGCGATCGTCGAAACCGGTCACCACCACCCAATGGGGAAATTTCTCCTGGTAGATGCGATAGGAGCTGATCATCACCAGCGGAATCGCCCCCTGCTCGAACTTCTCGCGCAGCTCGGGCAGGGTGATACGCCGGTAGTGCACGGGAATGGGTTTGCGGCCGATCTCCTCCAGAAAATCCTCCTGCACGATGCGTATCACCTCCTTCTTCTCCTCGCTGCGTACCGAATCGACGAACAGCGCCCCTTCGTCACTGACGAAGACTTCGACATCAAAACCACGATGTTGTGCCGCCAGAGCCAGGCCGTAGGGACCACAGCCGCCATGACCGGAGGTCATGAAGACGGTAGTCGATTCGCGCCAGAGGCGGATCTCCAGACGACGGCTCAGCTCGATGGAGGGATCGAGCGCCTTCATCGCCATCAGCAGTGCGGCGGTTCCACAGGTAAACTCCAGGGTCTGCTCGTAATAGGGCACATGGGCGAGCTCGGGGCTGAGATGCGGCACCAGCATCTTTTCGAAGCGCACGGCCTCCATGTGATCTTCGTAGTAGTCATCGTAGATGCCGAACTGGCGGTAACCATGGTTGCGGAACATGGTCAGGGAGGCCGCATTGTCGCGGCGCACTTCGAGACGCATGGTGACACACTCGTTGTCGCGCGCCGCCTGTTCGGCAGCATCCACCAGGCAGTGTCCGATCCCCTGCCCCCGGAATTTGGGGGAGACGGCGATGGAGTAGAGGCGCGCCAGAGAGAGTCCCGCATGGAACAGTACCATCGTATAACCGCGCAACACGCCATTCTCGTCGTCGACAAGGGTGGCGGCATGCCCCTTGGACAGCAGATGGCGGAAGCTGCGCCGGGAGATGCGATCGGTTTCAAAGCAGTCGTTCTCGATCTCCAGCAGGGCGTCGATATCGTCGAGGGTGGCGTGGCGGATCATGGGCAGGTCCCTTGTCACTCCGGCCGGAGGGTTACGGCTCTCTAATAGTTCGCTCAAGACGATGCGGAGTATTAGTGTGGCCTGTTCCTGAATCTAGCATGCGACGATCCCCATCACCACCGCCTTGCAGTTCCTCCACGCCCCCTCCAGAATGGGACGATGAAACCAACCACCCCTTCCCTGCTGGAGATGCTGCATGGCCTGATCGCTGCCCCCTCCATGAGCAGCGTCACTCCCGACTTCGACACCAGCAACCGCGAGGTCATTGACCGCCTCGCCCTCTGGCTGGAGGGGCTCGGTTTTGCCGTGGAGGTGTTGCCGCTGCCGAAGCAGCCGCACAAGGCCAATCTCATCGCCACCCAGGGCCAAGGTCCCGGCGGGCTGGTGCTGGCGGGCCATACCGATACGGTGCCCTACGATGCCGGGCGCTGGAACCACGACCCGTTTCGCCTCACCGAGGCCGACGGCCGCCTCTATGGCCTCGGCACCTCCGACATGAAGGGCTTCTTCGCGCTGGCCATCGAGGCGGCGCGCAGCTTTCGCGCCGAGGAGTTCAAGCATCCCCTGATCATCCTCGCCACCGCCGACGAGGAGAGCTCCATGGAAGGAGCACAGGCGCTGGTGGAGCTGGGCCGGCCCAAGGCGCGCTATGCGGTGATCGGCGAGCCGACCGGCCTGCGTCCCGTCAACGCCCACAAAGGGATCATGATGGAGGCGATCCGTCTCACTGGCCGCTCCGGCCACTCCAGCGATCCGTCGCTGGGGCTCAATGCCATCGAGGGGATGCACCAGGTGTTGGGCGATCTGCTGGCGTGGCGTGACGAGATGCAGCGCGACCACCGCGACCCGCACTTCCAGGTGCCGGTGCCGACTCTCAACTTCGGCCATATCCACGGCGGCGACAATCCCAACCGCATCTGCGGTCAGTGCGAGCTGCACATCGATCTGCGTCCACTGCCGGGGATGGAGCTCGATGAGCTGCGCCATACGCTCGATCTGAGAATGCAGCGGCTGTTTGGTGAAACACCATTTCAGTGGGATGTGCGGCACCTCTTTGCCGGCACACCACCGATGCATACCGCCAAGGATTCCACCATCGTGCGCGCCGCCGAACGGCTCACCGGCCACGACAGCGAGGCAGTCGCCTTCTGTACCGAAGGGCCCTACCTCAACACTCTCGGCATGGAGACCATCATCCTCGGTCCGGGCGACATCGCCCAGGCCCATCAGCCCGACGAATTCCTGGCGCTGGATCGCATCAAGCCTACTGTCGAATTGCTACAGGCACTGATCAACCAGTTCTGCATTGCAGGGAAATAAGCAGTGGGAGCGGCCTGTAGGAGGGACTTCAGTCCCGATACGATGCTTCTGAATACACCCTGCATCGGGAATAAATTCCCTCCTACAAATACATGCACTTCGGTTGATGTTTCTCTTGCCACGATCGATCACTCTTTGCAGAATGGCGATATAACTCCACAGGGATAACGCCGTGCTCCAGGAAAGCCTCACCGATATCGAACAGTTCGTCCGCTGGTTCCGTGGCTCGTCGCCCTATATCAACGCCTTCCGCGGCCGCACCTTCGTCATCACCTTCGGCGGCGAGATGTTGACCGAGGAGCAATTTCCCGGCCTGGTGCACGATATTGCCCTGCTCAACAGCCTCGGTGTGCGGCTGGTGCTGGTGCACGGCGCGCGGCCGCAGATCGAGGCGCGGCTGCGCGAAAGCAACATCGAGTGGCACTACGCCAACGGCGTGCGCATCACCGACCGGGAGACCATGGAGTGCGTCAAGGAAGCGGCCGGATCGGTACGCGTCGACATCGAGGCGCTGCTCTCCATGGGCCTCGCCAACTCGCCGATGGCTGGCGCGGCGATCCGTGTCACCTCCGGCAATTTCGTCACCGCGCAGCCGCTGGGTGTGCGCGACGGTGTCGATTATCAGCATACCGGCGAGGTGCGGCGCATCGATCACAAGGCGATCCAGCACCAACTCGACGCGGGCAACCTCGTGCTGCTCTCGCCGCTCGGCTATTCGCCTACCGGCGAGGTGTTCAACCTCACCGCCGAGGATGTGGCCACTGCCGCAGCCGGCGCATTACACGCAGAGAAGTTGGTCTACCTCATCGATGGACCCGGTGCCTTCGATCCCCAGGGGGAACTGATCCGCGAGATGGATCTCAAGGATGCGGCACAGTGGCTTGCCTGCTGTGCCGATACCAGCGAGCACCTCGCCAAGTGCATCGCCGGTGCGGTACGCGCCTGCGGCAAGGGGGTGCGGCGTGCCCATCTGGTCAATCGCCATGTGGACGGCTCGCTGCTGCTGGAACTGTTCACCCGCGATGGCATCGGCACGCTGGTCACCGCCGAGACGTATGAAGGCATGCGCCAGGCGACCATTGACGATGTGGGCGGCCTGCTGGAGCTGATCGAACCGCTCGAAGCGGAAGGGGTGCTGGTGCGCCGCTCGCGCGAGCTGCTGGAGATGGAGATCGATCACTTCTTCGTGCTGGAACGCGATCGCATGATCATCGGCTGTGCGGCGCTCTATCCGTTTGCCGAGGAGCAGGTCGGCGAGCTCGCCTGTCTCGCGGTGCACGCCAGCTATCGCAAGGAGGGGCGTGGCGACGACCTGCTCGAGTATGCGGAGAAGCGCGCACGCCAGCTCGGCATCAAGCGGCTCTTCGTGCTTACCACGCGCACCGCCCACTGGTTCCTGGAGCGCGGCTTCCGCGAGGGCGATCTGACGGATCTGCCGGTGAAGAAGCAGGCGATGTACAACTACCAGCGCCGCTCCAAGGTATTCATCAAGCCACTGTGAGAAAAGCCACCACGCCGATCCGCCCATTTCTCAAATGGGCGGGCAATAAATATCGTTTGGTCGATCGTATTGTTGCGGCGCTGCCCGAGGGCCAGCGGCTGGTGGAACCGTTTGTCGGTTCCGGGGCACTGTTTCTCAATACCGACTACTCGCGCTATCTGCTGTGCGATGCCAATGTCGACCTGATCTCGCTCTATCAGATCCTCAAGGAGCAGGGCGATAGCTTCATCGAAGCGTGCCGCCCGCTGTTCTGCGAAGCCAACAACAACGCGGAGCGCTACTACGCGCTGCGCGACGAGTTCAACGCCTGCCGTGATCCGTTACGCCGCTCGGTGCTGTTCATCTATCTCAACCGCCACGGCTACAACGGCCTGTGCCGTTACAATGCCAAGGGTGGTTTCAACGTACCGTTCGGCCGCTACAAACGTCCCTACTTTCCTGCTGACGAGATGCGCGCCTTTCATCGCAAGGCAAAACATGCGGTGTTCCGCCATCAGGATTTCACCACCACCCTGGCCAAAGCGAAGGTGGGCGATGTGATCTATTGCGATCCCCCCTATGTGCCGCTCAGTGACTCCGCCAACTTCACCGCCTACAGTGCGGGTGGATTCTCCATGGAACAGCAGCATCAACTGGTGGCACTGGCACGCAGCGCGACCGAGCGCCACGTTCCCGTGCTGATCTCCAACCACGACACCCGTTTCATCGCCAAGATCTACCGCGGTGCCAAGGTGAGTCGCTTCCAGGTGCAACGCTCCATCAGCTGCAACGGCAAACGGCGCCAGACGGCCGGTGAAGTACTGGCGCTCTTTTCAGCGGAGTGACCGCCCGCGCACTTGCTTTTTCCCGGTCTAACCCTCACCCTTTGCCGCACTTATTTTTCTACAGGTAACCCGCATTTATGGAATGGCTTTTCAACCCTGAGGCGTGGATTGCGCTAGCCACCCTGACCGCCCTGGAAATCGTCCTCGGCATCGACAACATCATCTTCATCTCCATCCTGGTCGGCCGCCTGCCGCCCGAGCAGCGCCAGAAGGCACGCACCCTCGGCCTCGGCCTCGCCATGGGCACCCGCATTCTGCTGCTGATGTCGCTGAGCTGGGTGATGACTCTGGTCGAGCCACTCTTCACCATCATGCAGCACGCTGTCTCCGGACGCGACATCATCCTGGTAGGTGGCGGTCTGTTCCTGCTGGCCAAGAGCACCCATGAGATCCACGGCAGTCTCGAGGGCTACGAGGACGAGGAGAAGAAGGTGCGCAATGCCGGCTTCATCGGCGTGCTGATCCAGATCGCCATTCTCGACATCATCTTCTCCCTCGACTCGGTGATCACCGCGGTGGGGTTGGCCAACCAGCTGGCAGTGATGGTGCTGGCCATCGTCATCTCGGTCATCGTGATGATGTTCTTCGCCCGCGCCATCGGCGAGTTCGTCGACCGCCACCCCACCATCAAGATGCTGGCGCTCAGCTTCCTGATCCTGGTCGGGGTTTCGCTCATTGGTGAAGGATTCGAATTCCATATACCGAAGGGTTACATCTACTTCGCGATGGCCTTCTCGGTGGCGGTGGAGATGCTCAATCTGCGTCTGCGCGCCAAACGCCCCTCCGAGGCGGTAACGCTGCACAAGCAGATCGAAGAATCGCCCACTGACACGGATCTATAGCCATTCATGCCGCTCTATGAGCAACCGCAGTGGTCCGTCGAGCTGCCTGAGGGATGGCACGGCGAACGCGAAGACGAGAGCACCCTGTTCCGCTGCGACGGCGGGGCAGGGACGCTTGCGGTGACATTGCTGTGTGATAATGAGCGCGTGACGCGGGAGACGCTCATGGAACTCGCCTCCTCCACCTGCGAAGAAGGGCACACACCCAGCGACATCCAGGCCGGTGCACACAGCGGACTCTATTTTTCCTACCAGGAAGATGAAACGGCGTGGCGCGAGTGGTATCTCGCAGCGGGATGCTGCGTATTCTTCGTCAGCTATGACTGCCCGCAAGGGGAGGAGTCGAAGGATGCAGCCGAAGTCGATGACATAGTCGCGGCGTTGACGTTAAATCAGTAAACCCTCATTTACGTGCTTTCGATCGATTGTCGTTCAAGAAAACCTCATTCTCCATCAGCCACCACCACCTGATCGCGCCCCAGTTGCTTGGCGCGATACATAGCGCCATCCGCGGCAGCTAACAGACGCTGCGACATCTCCGTCAATGACGCCTCACCGAACCGCTCTATCGCCGCGACACCCAGCGATACGGTCACACTGGCCGGAATCTCGAATGTGTGTGCAGAGACCGTGTGGCGAATACGCTCGGCGATCTCCCGGGCCACATCCCCTGCCGTTTCGGGCAACAGGATGACAAATTCCTCACCACCATAGCGACAGAGAATATCGCTGTGGCGTAAATGGCCGGCGATGAGCTGGGCGATGCCACGCAATACGGTATCGCCTGCGGGATGGCCCCAGCTGTCATTGATGTGCTTGAAGTGATCCACGTCGACGAACAGCGCGGTGAGCGGCCGGTGATGACGCTGCGCCGCGGCACACGCCTCCATAAGGCGCTGTTCGAAATAGCGACGATTGTTCACACCAGTGAGCGGATCGGTGAGTCCGATCTGTTTCAGTCGCGCATGATTGATACAGTTCTCCAGGCAGACCGCAACAATCACAGCCAGATGTTCGAGAAAATCGGTTGCGGTGTCGGCGCTGAAGCGCAATGGATTGTTGCTGCCGAAATGGAGGCTGCCGATTGTCCTGCCGCTGCGCACTAGTGGAAGCAGCGCCACCGATTGAGGTGCCGTGGGTGCATGGAACAACAATGCATGGAGATCGCCGCGATAGGGCGAAAGCATTGGTCTGTGGGTGGTCAGATAGAGCCCGCGCACCCGTGCATCGTCGCTGTCAATCATCAACTCAGGCACGTGGAGCGTAGGTGCTGCTTCGTTCATCAGCAGCCTGGACAATTCGTAATCACTGTCCACCAGCAATAGCGAAATGGAATCGAGGCCGAAAGCTTCAGGGAGGCGATAAAGCAGATGATTGAGTAGTTCCGGCAGAGAGGTGATACCGATCATAAGAAGTTCCTGCTCGCTGAACAGGTGCATCTTCTGCTGATTGGTGTGTGCCTGTCTCAACAGGTTATCAAGCTGTTTGCGGACTATCTCCAGCTCATCTGCTTGCAGTTCCACTCTGCTCACTCCATCTGTTCTTGACTGTTATGACACTGGCGAGGAAATGCCTGCGCTCTTGCTCATATCGAGCAGTATGCGCAGTTTCGCCGGCTGCCGGATCAGGTCATTCAGCGTGTAACGTGCCAACACAGCCATAAAGGCTTCCATCGCCTCATCCAAGACGCTGCGTAGTCTGCAACCACCCATCAGCGGGCAATCAGGAGAAGTGCAATCGACGACGTCGAGATTGTGCTCCATCTCACTCACCACATCACCAACCACGATTTCCTGTGCAGGTTTACCCAAGCGAAGACCGCCACCCTTGCCGCGCTGTGTATGCAGATAGCCTAACTGGCCAAGGCGCTGCACTACCTTGATCAGGTGGTTACGTGGCATGTCGAAATGGTCACAGATTTCATTGATGGTCGCCTGGGTTCCCTCCTCGCGCAGCGCCACGTAAATCAGGACACGCAGTGAATAGTCGGTATATCGGGTCAGTTGCATAGGCATGTACTCGATTTAAAGTGGAGTGGGATTATTGTTGACTAACCGGAACAGGTGCCAGTCACTCTGCTGATTGCTGCGGCAAGCACCGAAGCGGAACGGGTTGCGCACATCCGAGAGGGTAAAGCGCAGATCATCAAACCAGACACAAGTTCCCTCTGGTTCGCGGTGATTGATCAGTGCCAGGGCCGGGTATTCGATGAAATGGCGCACGCGCGCCATCACCGGAGCCTCCCACGCTTCACGGCCTAGTAGCTGCTGCTCTCCTGAATCACCGAAGCGTTCCTCTCGCTGCCAGGTAAATCCATGCACTGGTTGATAGATGGCATCGATGCGTGCAAATAGCCCGCTTCCCTGGGGTGGCTGCGCAACAGCAACGGCACGATGCAGATTGACGTAGGCGACATCGTAGTGGTCATCTGTACTGACGATGATCTTCCAGTTAAACGGCGAGAGTGGTTGCGGCAAGGCCACCACCTGCGCGTGGTAATAGCCTTGCTGCCGTGCATATTTTTCGCCCAGCACAGCAGCGCGTGAATTCAGCACAGCCTGAAATCCCACATAGGCCACCAACACCGTGAGCGCGATCAATGCGGGGCGTGCGCTATGACGCCACCACCAGGAGGCGAGCAGGCCGGTGATGATGATGCCGCTGAACCAGAGATCGATAATAAACGTAAACGGGAAACTCGCCTTCCATGAGGAGAAGGGAGCGAAGATCTGTGTGCCATAGCTGGTGATCACATCCCCGGCGATATGAATGGCGATGCCTGCCATGGCCAATAGGAAGTAGCCGCGCAACTTCTGGCGATTGCGCTCCAGCATGGTAAAGATCGATGCGAGCAGCAGTGCCCAGAGCGGCAGCAGGACCAGTGAGTGGGTAACACCGCGATGCAGATTGAGATAGGTAAGCTGATCGCTGACGAAACCGATCACCACGTCGCTATCGGGAAAGGCCGCCGATAGCGCACCGACGACCAGGGCGCGGCGCAGTGTGGGTGAGCTGGCCCGTGGCAGGTGCGGTGCCACCGCCCGCGCCAGCAACGCACCGCTCAGTGCATGGGTCAGTGTATCCACCGCCACCCCCTCCGCTTTATGTCAAAGATCACTTGCCTGCGCGTAACAGGCCGCCCAATCCGGCTTCCTCAAGGGCGGACTCCAATTTATCGCGTACAGACTTGGCACTCTCCATTTGTAGTGCCTCGGCAAGCAGTTCGCGGCTGCGTGCGTGCGAGATGGAGCGGATCGCCCACTTCACACGCGGCAGACTTGAAGCACTCATGCTCAGTGAGTCCATGCCCATGCCGAGCAGCAGCAAGGCCGCCGCCGGATCACCCGCCATTTCACCGCAGACGCTGACCGGCTTGCCGTGCTTGCGAGCTCCTTCGACAATTGTCACCAACGCATGCAGCACCGAGGGATGGAGGGAATCGTAGAGACCGGCGACGCGGGCGTTGTTGCGATCCACCGCGAGCAGGTATTGGGTCAGGTCGTTGGTGCCGACCGAAAGGAAATCTACCCGCTGTGCCAGCCGTTCGGCCTGGAATACCACCGAGGGCACCTCCACCATCACACCGATGCGAGGACGCGGCACATCGAATCCCTCTTCGAGCAGTTCTGCATGCGCACGATGAATCAGTTCG